>JGI10211J14876_10000054_pt1 | contig 37330 bp, 39 predicted proteins | sample Etolagsediment_FD_14876 | JGI IMG/M metagenome (IMG submission 14876)
CCTCCTGACCCTCCCCCATAAATGCAGATATTATTTTTGCTCATTTTTTCACCACATAAACAACATCGCCATCTTTTAGCATATGCCCAAGCCCAACTCTCTGCCCAGGAAATTTAACACTCTCTCCCCAAACAAGGGCATACTTGAAGTTCTTCTTATAATCCCGAGGCAGTTTGGAAATGAACTTTTTAATTGTNTCTCCCACCTTAAGCATCATTGGCTCTTCTCTGTCTATTCCCTTTGTGCGGGTTTTGGTGTATACCTGCATAAATCTAAGCTTTTTGTAAATCTGCTCCCGCAATTCATCCAAACCTTCTCCGGACTCTGCTGAGAGCGCAATAGCCCCAGGCGGGTAGCCTTTAGGAATTCCCCCAGTCAAGTCAGTTTTATTTACAACAACTACTTTTTCGTTATAAACCCGGTTCCGCTCCAAAACATCAATTAATTGTTCCCCATCAATATTCTCCTTTACCGTAACGGTGGCGTTATGTATCCCATACTCATTTATGATTGCGATAATCTCCTGTTTGCTTATTTTAGTTAATTTTCTAGCAGTAATAATGTATATCCCTCCTTTTACTGCCTTTTTAATATCCACATTTGGAGGGCGCTTCCCCATCCGTATTCCCACTTCAGCAAGTTCCTTATCAATTACCTCATACTGCCCCTTCTTGGTAGCATCCAGCAAAATCAAAATCAAGTCTGCTTTGCGGGCAACAGAGAGCACCTCCCTCCCCCTTCCCTTTCCTTCCTGCGCACCAGCAATAATCCCTGGAATGTCCAGAATCTGGATACTTGCTCCCTTATATTTCATTATTCCCGGAATGCATTCAAGTGTGGTAAATTCATATGCAGCAACCTTGCTCTTTGCATCAGTAAGTTTAGAGATAAGTGTGGATTTTCCTGCACTGGGAAATCCAACCATCACTACAGTCGCGTTCCCCTGCTTTTTAATGTCATATCCACTGCCCCCACCCTTTTTGGATGCCTTTTCCAAAACTTCACGCTGAAGCTTAGCCCGTCGTGCCATGAGGAGCCCGATATGATGCTCAGTCCCCTTGTGGCGCTTAGTGTTAGCCAATTCTTCAGTTATCTCCTTTATTCTATCCTCTGCTCCCATTATGAACAATAGATTGAGTAGATAATTTTTTATACTTCCTCTTATATTTTCCCATCATGTGCAATGTAGTGCTTGAAGGGACAAGGGCAGTCCTCGACATGGCAAAATGCCCTTTTGAATTTGCAAGTGCAGAATTCCTCAATTATCACCTAAAGGACCTCTCCACAATTGATGCTCCCATTTCCACAATCAGATATGAAGAAGAAATCATGATTGAACTGGATGAGAAACAAACCGCAGTTCTAACTGAATATGCTTCTGTAATTAAACAGGTGGAATCCCTCCTCTTGCGCAGGGATATCTATGGTCTTGAACAGGATGAAAATTACTCAAAGCGCCACCGACTTATCCGGGAATTTTATGAGTACATGTTCATGAATCCCCTAATTGCAGCAAACAAACTCAAAGACTACAATGAGCCGGTTCCTGAGCGCTCAATTTTTATGAAGGGCCACAATACATTCAAAGCCTGGATAAATGGAATCCTAAAGCGCTTTACAAAAACCGCACTCTATAAATTAACTGAAGAAACCGGGGATATCCGTTCTTCATTCCTCTCTCTTACCGGATTAAAATCCCTCTTTTTTGTCCAGTCCCTGGTTATGGATATGCCTCCAAATGCAAAAAAACTTGAATCCCCGGACGCATCCTATGATGTAGGTTATGGAATCAAAGTGCAAATGTATGAAGTCCCTGGTTCGGATGCTTATCTGTATGTGCAGGAAAACCCAATAATAAACAATCTTCCAAAAAAACTGGGAATGATGCTCAAGCGAACAATAGATGAGCAGATGAAAGAAATATTCCCACCAGAAAAGTTTGATATTCTCTTTCAATTGAAAACAAGGGAATACCGCCAGCATTTTATGGATGAGGCAATAAGGCAGAATATAGAAATTACTCCTCAGCAGGCAATGGCCATGGGGCGTGAAGCAGCCTCATGGGTGGTGGGCCTCGGAAACCCAATAGAGAATCTAGCTCTTGACCGAAAAAACGTAACTGATATTTACATAGACAGTGAAGATTCCCCAATCTATATTGAGCATGCAACTTTTGGAATCTGCCATACTCTCTATAGATATAACCGGGACCTGCTCCTACGCGCATTCAGAAACATAGTGCTCTCAGAAAAAGGCAAAAAGTTTGATGATTTGCACCCGGTAGTAGATGTAGTAGTCAAGCGATACTCGATGCGTTGCCACCTCCAGCGCCCTCCGGCAACATTCCGCGAGCTCCAAGGCGCCCTCCGTATTATGCAGGAAGAGCCCTTCACTTATCCCCAATACCTCTATTTCCGCTCATTTAGCCCATTCTTCTGTGGGTATGATGATGTGATGGCAACACTAGGCTCCAGCGAAGCAGTCCTAGGGTTAAAGGGTGTAGGTAAAACAGCATTTACTTCTGCAAAAGTAGCCGCAATTGGAACCAAGAAAAGAATAATCCCGATTCAGGATATCGAGGAAATCCCAGTGCGAGCATTCCGCAAGCGGGGCTTCCACATTGGTGCAGCAAAAGTAAAAGCAGGAATAGTAGAAGAGTCCGGTGCCCCAACAGGAGAGCTGGACCTGGTTGCAATGGCAAACGCCCTTCTCAGAATGGGAGACGCAGCCTTAATAATTAACGAAATCCGTTCCCGTGTTGCAGTGCAGGGGGTAATTAATCTCCTCAATACCCAGCCAGGTGTATTCCTGCTCTACAACCTGCATGCAGAGTCTCTTAGGGATGTCCAGGACCGCCTGGAACTGGTTTTTGGAATCCCCGGCGCAAGCATGTATGCAACTGACCGCTATTCCTTCCTCAAAAAAATCCGCTTTGGAAGAAAAGGAAGAGTATATCGGGTCCTTGGCTACGAATTTGAAGCAGACCCGGAAAACCGCAAGTTTGAAGAAGTTTTCAAATACAGAAGAGGCCCAACCATAGATGACTGTGTTCTGGAAGCCAAATTCCTCAGAAACCCTGAAGCTGAGATGTATGACTTTTCCAAACTGGACCTTGCAAAGCTGGAGAAAGAATTGGATATTGAATTTATTCCCCCCGTTCTTGCTAGAAGGTGTGGAGAAACAGGAATTTCTCCAGAGCAATACATAATGCAGGCATTCCTAAAAGGCAAAATGTATGACCGCATCTATCGCCTCAGTTTGGAGTACGATGACCCGATCCTGCGCGACCTTGACTTTGTAGTAAAAGTAAATACAGAAGTCAACCGAATGCTTGGAGAGATAGAAGGCAAGAGCGGAGTAGTGGATTATGGAAAGGCGCAAGTGGAGCTGGAAAAAATAATCCAGCGCTTAATAAAAGAAGAGTATCAACAGCGCTCCCTGGAGACCAAAAAAGCTTCAGATGACCCAAAGAAAAAAGATGATACAACCGATGATAAAGAAAAAGCAATAATCTCAAGCGAAGAGCGTACTGATTCTATAGAAGATGAAGTGCCTCCCGTAACTGAATAGTTTGATAACTGCTTTATTCATCTTTGGGCAGGTCCATCCAAAACATCTGCAACTTCCTTAAGCAGTATTTTATGCACCCCGCTTCCGTACTGGAGTGCTTTCTTTTTTCTCTTAACTGCAATTTCAGGAACACCAAGAAAATGTGCAGCTTCACGCAAAAGCCCCTTCTTGAGCTCCCGGTCCTCCATCCGAACCGCAACTGGAATCTCAAACACTTCCTTAGCAATTTTCTTATTATAAAATGGGAATCTTGCTTCCACTCCCAATTTTCGAGCCACCTTTTTAATCATTCCAATGTCCCGGTTTTTGAGAGTTTCAAATTCATCTCTTAAAATCTCATCCAGATTTTTTCCCTCATTCCAGTAAGTGTAATACCGCTCATAACCAACAAAAAGCTCCTCAGCTCCAGAACCAAAGAGGACAACATCCAGCCCTTTTTTCTTAGCCATCTCACATATTGCATATACAGGAGCCATTATTTCTAATTTAAGAAAATCTGCATGCACAATTTCTCCGGCTTTGTGGTAATACCCAACAACCTCTTCCCGGTTCATTATTTTTTCATCAAGTTTAAGCCCAAGCTCTTTTGCCACAATCCTAGAATAAGCCAAATCATCGCTTCCAGCTACTCCCACACAAAGTAATTCTACTTCAGCACTTCCAGCAGCAACTTTAGCAATAGTTGCACTGTCTAATCCTCCTGAGAATGCAATTCCAACTTTATCTTCCAAGCATTCCTGAACTGCTTCTTCAATTCTTCCAGAGAGTTCAATCATTCCCATGTTACCACGCGCACCTTAAATGAATCAGTTGGGCCTCAGATTTGCCAATCTAAGAAATCTTACGATTTCTTCTCTTGAACTGCTGTTCAAGAATGGCAAATACGCCCCGTTTTCCATGAGGAAAACGGGCCCGGAGGGATTTGAACCCTCGACCTACTACTTAGGAGGCAGTCGCGCTATCCAGGCTGCGCCACGGGCCCAAGATGATATCCAGAAGGGCTTCTATTTATCCCATACTCGTTTTTAAATACCTTTTTATTTGCTCCACCCACTCTATTTTAAACGTTCTCAGCCCAAACCCAATTGGTATTTCTATGCTTCTAAAAGACATACTTTCAAAGCTGGAAATCAGGGAACTCTCCTCACTTTATGAACATGAGCAGACGATTCCTAAGAATGTTAAACGGCTCCAGGAAGCTATGTTCAACCTTGGCCAGCTCGTTGACCCCCTCATCATTGACCGCAAAACAGGAGTGGTCCTGGATGGAAACCACCGCCTCAAGGTCCTCAAAAACATTGAAATTTCAAATGCGGTTGTTCAGGCAATTGATTACAATAAAGATAAGTATGCTTTGGGTACCTGGTTTCCGGTTTCGGAAAATCAGATTCCATTTGAACTTTTTGAAAAAACCGGGGAAAAAATTGAAGATGTTGATTTTGATACCGGAATGGCCGCGGTCGATTCCCTCCAGGCAGTAATGATGCTTGTCCGCCACGTAGATGGAAAAAAGCAGTGCAAGCTCATTGCCCCAGGCAATTATGATGTTCTCTCCATGACCGAAAAACAAAAAGGTATCGTTTCCAACTTGATAGGTCTCGATCTCCAGTATCATGCAGATGATGGTCTAGAATATCACATTTCTAAGGGGAGAGATGTGCTCTACCGCCGCGCTTACACCAAAGAAGAAGTAATCAAAGAAGCATTGGCAGGCCGCCCATTCCCGCCCAAAACAACCAGGCATACGGTTCCAAACCGTATAATCCGGCTGAACATGCGCCTTGGATGGCTTCTTGAAGACAAGGACACTGCATACTCGCTTTTGGAGGAGATGTTGAGCCATAGGGTATATGCCGGAAATGTGCGCCGTTATCCAGAACCTGTAATAGTAATATACTAACACTAACCTGAGGTAGGAATATGAGCATTTTGCTAAGCCCAGGCCCAGTAAGGGTCCCAGAAAAAATCCTGCTTGCGCAGGCAGAACCGATGATTACGCACCGCAGTGCGGCATTCACCGAACTCTATGGTGGCATAGGCGAGCGCCTCAAGAATTACCTGAATTGTGAAGAAGCATATGTAATTACTGGTTCAGGCACCCTTGCAAATGAAACAAATGTTCTCAATTGCTGCCTTCCCGATGAAAAAATGCTCTGCCTTACAAATGGGGAATTCGGAAACCGCCTAATTGAACTTGGGGAAACCCACACTAACGTAGAATCTCACTCTCTTCCCGCAGGCCAAGGCTGGAACCTTGAGCGTGCAAAAGAGCTAATGGACAATACGGATGCCCAGGTTTTTGGAATGGTTTACAATGAAACCGGCTATGGCGTGATGAATCATTCAAAAGAGATATTCAAATATGCAAAAGACAAGGGAATGCTTACCATAATGGATTCGGTTTCCGCATGGCCCGCCTTGCCTTATGACCAAAAAGAGTTCAAAGTTGATTTCTTTGGTGCAGCAAGCCAGAAGGCTTTGGGCTGTCCACCTGGAATGGGCATAATCAGCTTAAGCAAAGATGCTATCGAGCGCATAGAGTCCAGAGGTAAAATTCCCTCAGTTTATTGTGATCTGAGAAAACACAGAAAAAGGTGGCTCAAAAACAAGCAGACGCCCAACACCCCTGCGATTAGCCTCTTTCGCACCCTCCCTGTTGCATTTGACATCATTGATGCGGAAGGAGGAATTGCAGCTTGGGCAGAAAAGCACAGAAAAATGTCCGAGTATGTGCGCAGCAAGATAACCGGGATGGGGCTCAAGATTATCCCAGAGCCTGGTTTTGAATCTTATGCCCTTACTGCATTCTACTGTGACAATGCCAATGATGTAAAGAAAAAATTCCTAGACGACTGGAACATCACCATAGTAGGGTGCAAAGGAGAATTAAATGGAGCAGGCCTCAGAATTGCTCATATGGGCAATTTCCGCAAAGAGGATATTGACCTCTGCTTGGAGACCCTCCAGAAAATTATTGGGTGAATAAAATGAAAGTAGTAATCTCAGATGATGTTATTCCACAAATGCTTGAATTGATAAAAGAGACTGGAGCAGAAGTAGCCTATAAGCCCGAGCCCCTGTACCCCGCACTTGCAGACGCTGAGGTATTAGTAATCCGAAGCGCAACCAAGGTTACCCCCGAACTTCTCTCCCATGCAAAAAAACTCAAGATGATAATCCGCGGAGGCGTAGGCCTAGACAATGTGGACCAAGAAGAATGCAAAAAACTGGGAATAGAAGTTGCCAATACCCCAACCGCATCTACAAATGCAGTAGCCGAATTTGCTCTGGCCCTAATCCTCTCAACAGTGCGGAACATTCCCAAAGCCGATTCATCAATGAAGGCAGGCAAATGGGAAAAAAAACAACTCAAAGGCACAGAAATTTCAGGAAAAACCCTGGGTTTGATTGGATGCGGAAGAATTGGAAGTTCCCTAGGAGAAAAGGCAAGCTCCCTTGGAATGAAAATACTTGGTTACAATCCTCCTCCAAGGCACGATTGCAACTTTATAGAGTACGCTGATACCCTAGAAGAGCTATTGTCTCAAGCAGATGTCATAAGCCTGCATGTTCCATCAACCCCGGAAACAGAAAACATGATAAATGCACAAACCATCTCACAAATGAAAGATGGTGCAATAATCATAAACACTGCCAGGGGCACAATAATTGATGAGGGTGCACTTTATGATGCATGCAAAAGTGGAAAAATCCGCACTGCGGCACTGGATGTTTACCCCACCGAGCCCTATACAGGAAAGCTTACTGAATTAGATAATGTGATTCTTGCTCCGCACATTGCCGCTTCTACTTCAGAAGCGCAAATCCGTATAGGAGAGGAAATTGCAAAAAAAATCCGTTCCCTGATGGATTAAAAACTTCGCCCCCAATGTGATAACTATGGAGTATATTCCAACTTCCTGGGAGAGCGCCTCCGAAGCCCTGCGCAATAAGGTAACCAATCAGATTGACGAAAGCGGATTCAAGCCAGATGTAATAGTGGCCATAAGCCGGGGGGGCCTAATCCCCGCGCGAATTTTATCAGATTCCCTGAATGTGCCCATAGTGTATACAATCCGCATTTCGTTTTATTCTAGTGTTGGAGTAAGAAAAGAAACTCCTGAAGTTACCCAGCCCCTCTCAGTGGATATTTCAGGAAAAAAAGTTCTAATAGTAGATGACATCTCTGATAGCGGGAGAAGCCTCATTCTTGCAAAAGAACACCTCTCAAAACTTAATCCCTCAGAAATAAGAACAGCAACAATACATTTCAAGCCAGAATCCGCATTCAAGCCGGATTATTTTTCTACAATAACTGAAGCCTGGGTGGTTTACCCCTGGGAAACCGAAGAATTCTTTCGGGAGTCAGGAAAACGAGTTGAAGAACTGTGAACCTAAAACCATATTACCTCTACATGGCCGTTTTAGCTGCATTCAACCTTTTGATTTTGTCTACCCCCTTCATCATGGTTGCAGATTATTCTGCAGGAGAAACGCTTCATGGGGCCTTCTCCCTTACCTGCCACCAGCTTGTAGCACGCTCATATTGTTATTACCCGGAGGAAGACGCAATTGCAGACTGCCCCCCCATCTATTCCAAAGAAATGGTGCTCGAAACTGAGCGTGGTCCTGCTTACAAATTTCCAGTATGTGCACGGGACCTGCCCCTATATCTCGCAGCCTTGATAGGAGGAATTGTTGTCTATTTCACAAAATGGCGTGACTCCACCAAAACTCCAAACCCAATATATTTTGTTGTCGCCCTCATTCCAATTGCCTTCGATGGGGGAACCCAGTTCCTGGGTCTGCGTGAGAGCAGCAATGAACTCCGTGCATTAACAGGAATAATAGCTGGTTTTGCATTCAGTTTTTATATAATTCCAATGCTTAATTTCTTTTTCCTTCGTGATAGAACCAATCCTAAAACTGAAGATAGCGGATACCAAAGCCTGGAAGAGCAAAAAAAGGAAAAGAAAGGGGAAAATAAAAAATCTATTTAAGGCGAATCGCTTCCAGGTTAAGAGGAGCTCTGCACTCACGTTTAATCATGGACCCAATGCTGCGCGCCAATTCTTCAGTTTTTCCCCAATCCCCATGCGTTGTGAAAACGCGCTCTGGTGTTGGCCGCAAGTTCTTAATAAAGGCCATCAGCTGATACCTGTCACTGTGGCCTGAGAATCCCTCTACAGTCTCAACGCGCATATTAACTTTCATAATTTTGGTCTTTCCATCTTCTCCGGTAAGAGGAATCTCTTTCATCCCTTTCTGGATTTTGTGCCCCATTGAAAGCGGGCTTTGATAACCTACAAAGATAAGCGTGTTCCTCTCATCTTCTGCCATCATATTAAGGTATTCCACACTCGGTCCACCAGTAAGCATTCCCGAAGGCGCCAAAATAACACAAGGCTCCCCATCCACAATGTCCTTGCGCTCGGTTCCTTTTGCCACTTTTAGCATTGGGGATTCAAAGGGGCTGTTGTTTGAGAGTATTCTCCTCTCCACATTATCCCTCAAATATTCTGGATATGCAGTGTGTATCGCAGAAGCTTCCAAAACCATTCCATCAATATACACAGGAAGGTCAAATCCACTATTCTCACGCCTATAATAATCTTCCAGCACCAGCATAATTTCCTGGCTCCTTCCTACTGCAAAAACAGGAATCAATACCTTTCCTCCTTTGGCAGCAGTCTCCTTAATTATGTTGAGAAGCCGCTCTTCCATCTGCCTCCGGTTTGGAGTCACATCATTTCTTCCCCCATAAGTGCTTTCGATGAACAGGGTTTCTACCCTGGGGAAATTCACATTTGCCGGTTCAAAAAGTTTCGTGTACCCAAACTTCATGTCTCCAGTGTGCACAAGGTTATGCAGTCCCTCTCCAATATGCAAGTGCACCATTGCGCTTCCAATAATGTGGCCTGCATTGTATAACGTCATTTTTATCTCAGGGGTAATATCCACTACTTCTCCATACTCCACAGGAATTATTTTTTTTAATTCGGTTTGAATATCCTTTTTAGTATATGGAGGGGTGATTCCGAGTGCTTTTTTCGCCAAATTCAAGTAATCCTTTTGCAGGAGCCCCATGAGGTCTCTGGTTGGGGAAGTGCAATACACTGGCCCATCATATCCATATGCATACAAATACGGCACAAAACCCATGTGGTCCATGTGCCCATGCGTGATTATTACTGCATCAAGTTCTTCCAATGGGAAACCCAGCATATTCAGGTAAGGGTATGCTTTGTTTGATTCCCCGGTTACAGGGTTAATCCCAACATCGATTAGCACCTTGCTATTTGGAGTTTCAATCAATGTACAGCTTCTTCCTACTTCCCTGAACGCGCCTAAGAGGACTGCCCTCACCCAATCGCTTTGGGGCGTAGTTTGGCATATCTTTTTTCCAACTGACACCAGAAACTTCTTTCTCTCTTCTCCATCAGCAACTGCGGCTTTCCTAATTCCAGCAAGTGTCGCAGAAGGGATGGTGGGGGTTCTAAGCACAACCGGAGACCATCCAGTATTAAGCATAATCTCCTTGAGTATGGAGCCACCTTTTCCAATTACCAGCCCAGGTTTGAGCGCCTCAATATGCACTTCAGAAAATTCGGGAGAAAACATAATATTGGATATTTTTGCATCTTCAGAAACAATTCCCTTAATCTTCTTCTTAGCTTCATCTGTGTCCATGAGCCCGGATGGATCCACCCGAACACTCACCTTCTTTCTGAGGCTTCCCGCAAGCCGTTTAATCAGCTGATCATTCTTATAAAATGCTTTAACATTTTTGATATAAATTACTATATTCAGGCCTTCTGGCTCTACCTTTGTAACGTTGCATTCGCTTGGCATTATTTCTTCTACAATTTTCTCTATTTCTTTATAGTGCAATGGTCTCACCTATTTTCTGCTTAGACGCAGCATCAGTAAAAATCAATAAAATAAATTTCAAAAATGTTTCTTGATTTCTTTTGGGGTCAAAAGTTCAGAACCGTTTTTTGTAATAACTAATACGGATACCCCTTCTCCGCTTGCCGAATCTCTTTTCATTGCAGTGTTCACTGCTTTTATTGCAACTTTTGTGCCTTCTTTGACATCCATCCCGGGGTCATAAATCTCTTCGATGAGCCCCATGGCTATTGGGGACCCGCTCCCGGTTGAAGTATGGGTCTCTTCTGTAACCCCCCCAAGCATATCCACACTGTAAACATGCGGTGCTTCATCCATTCCCCCCACAAGAATTTGCACAAAGAAGGGATAATATTTGTATTGGGAGAGAATATTTGCAAGCAGAGTCGCTGCCGCTTCCACACTCATCTGTTTCCTGTTTTTAAGTTCATATAATTTAATTTCTGCCTTCATCCACCGGATTAATGATTGTGCATCTCCTACTCCCCCTGCAATAGTCATTGCAATCCTATCATTAATCGGTGCAATCTTCAGAACATCTTTGCTGGCAATATAATTGCCCATAGTAGCCCTTTTGTCGCTAGCTAAAACTACTCCATCCTTGCAAACGACTCCCACAGTAGTGGTCCCTGTCTTTTTTACCTGGTCTGCCCCTATCTCTTCCATTGGCTCACCAAAAATAGTATCATATGTTACTATTTTCTTAATCTTTATAAAGGTTCCTTCAATCTATAAAAACGAAGAAAATTCGGTTTCTGGTTTTATTAGTGTATGTATATGTTTAAAAATGTTTCCATATCTCTGCCCCCTCGGTCCTATTATGTGGCAATTTCTGTCCAAAAGTTGGTTTTCCGCTTCCTATTTAAACTTTACTAGGGCAATAATATAACTTAATGAATAATCAATCGGGGCAGAAGGAGCAGCTTTTGCTTAATTTGCCACAGCCCTCTCCAGAAAAACACTTTTCCATCCAAGATAGGATTAGAAGGCCGTCTCTGGTTACATATCACAGGGTTGCAGCACCTCGGACCCCATTTGCAAATAAAGGCCCTCTCCAGTTTAAGCTTCCCCCATTTGTAGATATTTTAAGAAGGCCAATGCCTCCCGGAGTGCTTTCTGCAAACGAGGTCCTTTCAATTAGCAACCTAAGGGCAATAATGCACCAAAAATCCTATCCTGCATTTTCCCACCAATTTGTGGAAGCAGCATATCGCTTAGTAGAAAAGATATATGCGAACAAAACCAGGGATGATGGGAGCCCTGCAATCGTGCACACCCTCTCTGTTGCAATCCGTGCAGCAAAGATGGGTCTTGAGCCCCATGCGATATGCGCTGCCCTGCTCCATGATACGATAGAGGATACCAATAGAAAAAGAGAGGGCCCCAAGAGAATTCAGCCAAAAGATATACTTGAACTCTTTGGAACCGAAGCAAATGCAAAAGAGTGTGCCCAAAAAACCCTAGGAATACTTCTTCTCCTGACAAAACCCAAGTACTTAAACAATGAGCAACTCCAGATAGACCAGAGGTGGGTGTTCCCAATAAATAATCTTTATTTCAGCATGAATGACGATTATTACGATTGTGTCAGGCAAGATCCATCAATCTATGATGAGCGAAGCGAGATATATTACCGCCCTCTTCTTAATTCTGGAAATCTGGATGCCATAGCCCTTAAGATCCTGGATAATGTCCACAATGCAGAAACAATGCGCGGGCTGCCCAAAGAAAAGATAATGAAAAATCTCCATACAATGCAAAAAAACACAATGAAGCATGCAGCAATCTTTTTTGTTAAAGAAGACGTGGAATACATCAAGGGCCTTTTCGATTCACTGAATGTTCCCATCGACAGGACAGTTACTCCGGTTTTTCCATCATCTGCAGTAATCCCTTTCAAGCTAAGGGACCGCTTTGATGTGGAAGCGCTTCTTTCCCATCCGGACCCCCAATATGCATACATCACAATCTATGGCTCAAAACCGATTGTAGCATTTGCAACTGATCATATTGAAATAGGTTTTCCGCCCAGGCTGGGCCTCAACTATAGGTCTGTTTTGGAAGAATACCTCAAGCCAGATTTTGATTTTGTAATCGAGCGCAAACAAAGCGCAGTGCCTCAAACATCCCCGGTAAATGAAGAGATACTTGAAATCTCCGGATTTACCTCCAGGGAAGAGAGGCTTAAGGTGCTACGCCCTTCAGAAACTGAACCAGGCTTTTTTGACCTTCTTGGAACAGATGGCAAAGTTGTGAACTCATCCACCCTTACAGCACTTGCCACTGGAGAGTCCAAGCTTGGAGAGCCAGCATCCGAACTTTTTAGGCAGGTTGAAATTAAATATGAACGGCTGAAGCACACTCTCTCCGCCATTTACCAAGAAAGGCTGGCCTCCATCTTAATGGAGCACAAAATAAACCAAAACTGATTTTTCCCAAAAAATGAGAGAAAGATTAAAAAGCCCGCGAATCTCTATTTATTCTATGAATGAACCTTCCAAAACTTTTCATTCCCAACTCAATTTCATGGGCCTGAATTTAGATGTATTCAAAAATGTTTATGCTCCCCAGGAGGATTCCTTCATGCTTGCAAAGCATTCCCACCATCTGGAAGGAAACATTCTGGAATTGGGAACCGGCTGTGGGCTCTCTTCGCTGGCAAATGCATCGCGCAATCCTTCCAACTATGTTCTTGGAGTGGACCTTAATCCTCAGGCGGTGCAAAACTCCCAGTATAATGCTGCCCACAACAAAATCCCAAACGCCTGGTTTATGGAGTCAGACCTTTTTTCAAATGTTCCAAACCTGCGTTTTGATGCAATCATTTTCAATCCGCCCTACCTTCCAGAAGAGCCAAATGGGAGCAGAAAGCAGAACCCCCTGGATTTGGCCCTCTACTCGGGAAAAGATGGAAGAACCCACACTGACCGCTTTCTCCATCATCTGCAGGATTATCTCCTTCCCGGAGGAAAAGTGCTCATTGTCCAGAGTTCCCTAACCGATATTCCAAAAACAATAGAAAAAGCCGGGCTCTTAGGTTTTTCTGTAGAAATTATTGAAGAGCAGCCCTTCTTTTTTGAAAAGCTTGCCCTGCTGGAATTATCTAGAGAATGACGTAAACATTTCCCTTCTTGCTCACAGTCACCACAGTCTCCCCGGCCCACTCAAAAGTTTTTGCAAAGCCCTTTTCAACCTTCATCTTCATTCCAGGCTTAATTGGGTTCCCCCTCTCTTCAAAAAGGTAGATTATCCCTTCATTCCCCTGCTGGTCAGCAACCACAAGGCGCGTAAATGTGTCTTTTTTGGTTTTTGTGCGCGGGTATTCCTTATGCTCCATTGATTTTACATAAAGAGTTCCGGTGTTAATGTTCCTCATCCCGCTTTTAATTGCTGTAATATCCGTTATGTTAAGCTCTTTGTACCGGTTTTTTGCAACATCAAACGCCATCTTAATCTGGTTCTCAGTGTTTTTTAGGAGCTGTTTCATGGCTTTCTTCATCACCTTTTCGTCTCCCTTGGAAGCCATCATGGAATCAAATGCCAATTTAAACACAGTTGTTCCAGCAACCTGCTCGTCCGCCTTTTCACTAACCCATTTTTCTTCAGGGGTCCGCAAATCACCAACTGCAGATTCATCTTCCAGGACACTTGCTTCAAATTCTTTTATCCCTGCCTCAGGCCTGAGCTCTTTAGTTCCTACAAGCCCCAACTCATCAGCCAGCGACTGTTGCTCAGACTCATGCCCCTCCTTTTCCTCAGCCAGTGGAACACATTCTTCGCTTCCCGCAACCACATCGAGGTATCCACTCAGCATCTCCTGGACTGCCTTCCCGCCCTCATGGCTGATTTTCTTTTCCCCACCTTCCTTTACCATCGCCTTTTCATACATTTTTTCGATTGTGGGCATCATCCGCTTTTTCATCTCGTTTCCCCTTTCTTTGCCCAATTTTTTCTCGAACATTTGTTCTATTGGCCTGAGCATCTTTTCTTTTGCGGTCTCCTTCACCTCTTCCTCTTGCCCTTTTTTCTTTTCCCCATTTTCGCCCTTGGAAAATACTTCTGCAAAAGACATTAATTCAGGCTCATTTTTGCCCTTTAACTCCTCAAGGAGCTTTCCAGAAGTTTCCCGAACACTCTTATCCCTGTCATAAGTAAGCTCCACAAGTGCAAACATTGCACCTGGAGCATCATATTTTGCAAGCTCTATTGCAGCCTGCTTCCTGACCTTGGGGTCAGAATCAAAAGTAAGTGAAATCAGCTCATGGAGCCCCATCTTCTTCATGTTCTCTACCTTCTAGCTCTTCTCGAACGACACGGAGCACATTCATTATAGACCTGCCTTCCTTTTCAGTCGGGTTTGCCCTTCCTATTACCCTCCTGAATGCCACTTCGCACCGTTCTGGATTGCGGAGCTTATATCTCCCTAGCAAACTTTTAAACATTTGTATGAGGACCTCCTTCTCCTTTCCGGAAAGCCGTTTTTCTCTCGTTCTTTTCACTTTTCGCGTACTTAATGCATACAAAACCACAGCAACAGCATGGGAAAGGTTCAGGATGGAGTATTCCGAATCCGTTTCGATATGTACGAGATAATCACATTCTTTTATTTCCTTAACATTCAGCCCAATTCCTTCCCTTCCAAATACCAGAGCCACTTTTCCCTTATATTCATCTGCCCGCTCAACAAATTTCCGCAAGGGCACTGCGGCGCGTATGGTTCCCCTATTCCTTTTTAACACTCCGGTAAATCCTACCGATGCGTCACAATCTTCGACGGCTTCTCTCAGATTTGGATAAAACTCTGCGCCTTTGATCACTTCTTTTGCATGCTTTGAATACATGATTGCATCCGGCCCCATCCCACAGTAAGGCTCCACAATCCTTAGTTTTTTAAGCCCAAAGTTCTTCATCACTCTTGCACTCATCCCCAGATTGAATTCATACTCTGTTCCCACAAGCACAATGATTTGTTCCACATTTTCCACATCCTTTAAAAGCATTACTCCTATAAATCTCCTCTACATAGTTTATTCTGCAATGTTTAAACAATTTTGTGATTTATATGGAAGTTGAGGAAGTTGAAGGCCGAATCAAAGAGCTTGAAGATGAGAAAATTAAATTCATCAACGAGATTAAGAAAAACTACGGCCGAATACGCTACAAGAAATATGAAGAGAAAGCCCTTGAGCCATTCCTCAAAGAGACACAACACATCATGATTGGTCCGGTGCGCAAGAAGTTGCGCAGGCTTGAATTCAAGATTGCAACCCAGGCATATACCCCTCAGATTGAGCGCCAGCTTGTTAAAGAAGTAAAAAAGGTGGAAGAGGAGCTCAAGGAGCTCCGTGCAGTAGAAAAGGCAAGGCGCAAGAAAAAGCTTGTTCAGCAGGACATTGTGGACTGTGAGAAGCGTATTGAGGAAATTGAAGTTGAACTCAAAGGAATGCGTTCAGAGCTTAAGGACCTCTATGGAAAGCTCAAGACTATGAAATCCGGCAAGAAGCATGGTGTTGTCTTCGGAGAAAAGCCCGATGACATGGTTTCCATGGAAGACATTGTGGTTATTGAGGATACACGAGGAAAGAAAGAAGAATAATCTTTTTTCCCATTTTCTTATTTTTCTAATTTTTCTATTATTTTCTTATGGTCGAATGCAAGTTCCGGCAGCTCCTCCAGGGGAAACCATTCAGCTTTTTGGGCATCATCCCCACCCTTTAATTCCCCTCCACCCATACTGCAAAAGTAAGCTACTGCAATAGTCCCCCGCTCAGGGTCCCGCCCGGGCTCAGAGAATACCCCGACCAATTTTTCCACCTTTACTTCCAGCCCTGTTTCTTCTTTTGCTTCCCGCACACAAGCTCCCTCTGCAGTTTCCCCAGAATCCACAAACCCTCCAGGTAGAGCCCATTTTCCCCTGAAGGGCTCAGTTCCCCGCTTAATCAGAACAATCTTTTCATTTTCTATAATAAGTGCATCAACAGTAGTTGGCCTCATGCTCCACATACTTCAGCAACCAATAATTACTTTTGCCCGGCAATTCCCAGAAATACTTTTTCAAGTTCTTCCATTTTGGAAATAATTTTCTCCACTTCTACATCTATGCCCTCAAGTTCTTCTCCAACTACTGTTCCTTCTTCGGTTTTTTGCTTGACTTCTCCCAATAAGGATATCTGTGCCGAGCATTCCCTCACTCCCCGCAGGGCTGCATTATACTCATCTATCCCTTCAGGGTATTGTTTTCCCCCCAGGATTTTCTTTTCCAAAGCTTTGCGCGCACGCTCCCTGCAATCATTTAGTCTTTGGAGCTTTACTTTTGCTTCCTTACCCTTTTCCAGGGCGCCTTTGCACGCACTGGCATATGCTCTACCGTAATTTATCTGGCATTGGGGAAATTCCCCGCACCCTGCTGCAACGAATGCAGCCGCAAATATTGCTGCTGCTGTTCTAAGTTTTTGGGTTCCAGCATTTCTTCCAAACTTTGTTTTTTGCTTCATTCCCACACCAGTTGCTATTTTGTAGCTTCGAAACTTTTAAAAACACCTTTTCTCAAAAACTACCATTATGCAGGGTTTATTTAAAAATAAACCCGCACCAAGAGTGTTTCCATGGATTTAGGGAGGAGCTTGAGGCAGCTTGTTTCCAAAATAACCAATGCGCCGGTTGTGGACGAGAAAGCAGTAAAGTCCTTTGTCCGCGACCTCCAGCGTGTGCTAATTGCCTCGGATGTTAATGTTAAGCTTGTATTCGACCTCACAAAAAGAATAGAAAAAAGGGCCCTGGATTCCAAAAAGCTCGAAGGCCTCACACTCAGAGAGCACCTCCTCAAAATTGTCCATGATGAACTTATCTCCTTCATGGGAGAATCATATGAGCCCCGCATGGACAAGCACACAATTCTTTTAATGGGGCTCTTTGGTGCAGGAAAAACTTCCACAGCAGGAAAGCTTGCCTACTTCTACAAGAAACGCGGCTTCAAGGTTGGAGTAGTGGGAGCAGATGTAGAGCGCCCAGCAGCCCAGGAGCAGCTCCAGCAGCTCTCCGAGCAGATTGGGGTCAATTTTTATACAGTAAAAGGAGAGCCAGACGCATACAAGGTAGTGGAAGATGCACTCTCCCGCTCAGAAGATGAAATCCTAATCGTAGATTCCGCGGGCCGCAGTGCATTTGATTCTCGTCTTGCAGATGAACTCTCCAAGATTGGGGGTGTTCTCAAGCCCGCAGAGAGCTACCTGGTTTTAAGTGCAGATGTGGGCCAGGTTGCAGCAAAGCAGGCAGAAGAATTCAATTCACTAATTCCCGTAACAGGAGTAATAGTAACAAAAATGGACGGCTCAGGAAAAGGAGGAGGCGCACTCTCCGCAGTATCTTCCACAGGAGCAAAAATCTCCTTTGTTGGTATGGGAGAGAAAATGGAGGACTTTGAAATTTATGACCCCTCCAAATACGTAGGCCGCCTCCTTGGAATTCCAGATATTGAAGGCCTAATGGAAAAAGTAAAAGCAGTCTCAGAAGAAGCCCAACTCTCTCCAGAAGACCTAAAAGAATTCACAATAGATTCATTTTACCAGCAATTAAAAGCAGCCAAAAAAATGGGGCCTTTAGGTGGAATATTTTCCATGATGGGAATGAGTGATTTGCCCCAGGAAGCAGTAAACCAAGGGGAAGGAAAACTCAAGCAATATGAAAACATAATTGGCTCCATGAACAAAGCCGAGCGAGCTGATGCGTCCTTAATTAAGAAATCCCGCTCCAGAATGGAGCGTGTTGCAAGAGGTTCTGGTGCCTCCCTTGAAGATGTGCGAGGCTTTATGTCCCAATTCTCAAAAATGGAAAAGATGTTTACCAAGTTCCGAAAAGACCGCGGCTTCAGGAAGAAAATGGAAAAAATGATGAAGGGTGGCGGCGGAATGAACCTCCCGGGAATGATGGGTTAAACTATTCCATACATTCTCCTTCAGGAACCCAAACCTTTATCCACTTAAGCAGGTGGATTCCGGCTAAGCCTTCTTCTGTTTTAAGAGATACATTCTTTCCATCTATGGTGCCCTCATCTTCCAAAGCAACTACTTTTGAAAAAACAGAGATGTCTGCCCATTTTGCTATGAAACTAAGTCCAGCAGCAACTTCATTGACTTTGAAGCTATAAATATTGCCCCCAAGGTCCAGCGAAAGCACGCGTCCCGGATAAGCTTTTAGGTCACCCATTTCAGAGGGAACCGAGTCAAGAACGGTCAAAGCAGCGTAATGCTCATCTTGCCCATCTTCCCTGCAAATATCATCTAATCTTAGGGAATATCCACCTCCCAGTGGAATAAGTTCACCCACATTGACTATATCGTTCAAAGACACTTGCACTAGTTTTGCTTTGCCAAGAGGGCCATCAAATTCCGCAATTTCATATTCTTCTGCATCAAAATTTATCATTACGTGGTGCCCATCGGTTCTGTCCGCAATTGCCTGAGCCGAGTTTGTATACTCAGGAATTCCTGCCCCCATATCGTACAAGACCGCAAATGGCCCATCTTCAGGATGTCCATCTGAGATATATGTTGCAGCAGTTCCAACATCCGCATAAATATCTTCCACATAACTGTACCCCATCCACACATCTGATACCGTGACTGATGCTATTAGGGTATTTGGTTCCGGAGCAAGGTCTTCACAACTGGTTTCTGTATCCGATTCTGTTTCAGTATCTGTATCAACATCAGTATCTGTGTCACTATCCGTATCCACATCAGTATCCATAGTGCCAGCATCATCCCCATAATAATTGTTGGTGGTGATATTGTCTGCACAGCCACTGAGAATAAGTAATGCACCGGCAATTACAAGCTTCTGTTTCCCAGTAAGTTTTCCCTCGTTGCGTTCTTTGGCTTTTTTATCAATAAGTGTTTTCTGGCCCCGGAACAACAAATTTCCCTTGCCCCTTTTACTTACAGGAACAATTCGTTTTATCCCCTTCAAATCTCCCTTCTCTGCAAAATTAATCTCCCTCGACATACATTCATTCCTGCTGAGAAATGTTTTTAATTATGACCTTTCAAGCAAAAGATTATCATCTAATTACAAATATTGCCAAATTCCCCTAGAAAACTCAGGAGATTTTCTCTTCTGAGTGCGTAAGCAATTGCCCAAAATCCTTGTCCACAACGTTTTCAGAATCCAGACCTAATCTTTCCAGCATCTCATGCATCTTCTCTTCGTTTTCCCCCCTGATAATTACAAAATTCCCAAGCCGGTCAATGTGCACAAGCCACACTTCAAACGGCCCAAGCAAAAACACTTTCTTTTCCAACTCTATTTTTGCAATGCTCCCAAAGAGTTTATTGAAAATTCTCCGTACCCCATTTGGCTCCAGAATTGGAGTATAGATAATGTCAAAGCAGCCGGTTTCCCCGTTGTATGCAGCAAGCCCGAACCCGCCTTCCTTTTCTGCCTCCACAATCTTCAATGCCCCGCGGCCTTCGGTTTCAAAATATGTAGCACTCTCCTTTCCTTCAAACACTTTGCGTGCCTCCATCTTCCTCAGCTTCTGCTCTATCTCTGCGAAACCCCGGCACCTTGCTTTGAGTTCCTTCATCATTCCTCCTCCACACACACCAGTTCAGCATGCACATCAAATATGTGCAGCCGTACATGCTCTTCACATTCCTCTTTTGTTGAGTTCCATGATGAGCAGAAGAATATTGTGTCCCCTGCCTCTGCATAATATTCAGTGGGCTCCCCGCTCTCCAGCAGGCCGGTTGCAGTAATCCTTGCTGTTGCCGCCCCTGCATTTTCCGGCTTAGAATCGCAGGATTCGCAGGTTCCCCCATTTATCACTATTTCCTCAATTGTGAACGTATGCCCGTATGCAGATTCCAGGCTGTCTCCAACAAGAGCGTTCCCATACATTATCCCCCCTCCCTCAATAATTTCATAGGTTTTGTAAATTCCTAATTCCACATAACTTCCTTCTCCGGCAGCTGGGACACAAACAACCTCTTCTGCAGGCTCTTCTGGAATTGCAGGTTCGGGCATCTTCTGCTCACATGCAGCAAGGTCGCTGCTGGAGCCTACTCCGGCCTTCCAGTTCTCCAGCATGGCAGTGAGCTCCTGAGTGCTAAATTCGCAGGTGACTTCAAATCCCACAGTTGCCTGGGCCATTTCATTAGATGCTGCAAGTTGCTCTTTCAGTTCCCCCTCCGTAGCGCCACCTTCCCTGGCTTGCTCCAGGAACTCTTCACTAAAAGTCACTTCATTTTTGATGGTTTTTTGATAATAAACGCATTTTCCGCCTTCCATCCCCCGTATTTCCATAACATTTGTTGCAGTAGTGATTATCCCAAAAAGGTTTATGCTCGCCGTCCGCGTCAGGTTCGCTTCAGTGCATGTTTCCGCAGCCGCAATAAAGCACTCAAAATCCGTTCCGCAGTTTCCTCCCACTTGCACAATCTCTTCCGGCTCCACTTCGGCCTCTTCTTCAGCAAAACAATCTTCCGGGTTTGCAACTGTTTCCCCATCCGGGCATACATATTGGGTTGTGCACCCTGCGAGTAGCAGCATGCATATTCCAAGGAGCGCCAGGGCATTCGCGTTTTCCATATTTCCACCATCTAATGAGTTAACTTATGCCTCCCGCTACTTTTTTAATATTCTCTAATCAAATCAAAAGCTATGCCAATTAAGATAAACAACTCCAGATGCATCCAGTGCATAGGGTGCGCTTCAGTATGCCCAACAGGGGCAATCGAGCTCCAAGGGCTCACTATGGTCTTCCACCCGGAAAAGTGCATCTCATGTGGTGCCTGCGCAAGAGCTTGCCCGGCAAACGCAATCAAGTTCATTCCCAAAGAAGAGGCTAAAGAGAACACACCCCGAAGCTCTACCTCCACAGACGAGCTTCAGGATGTGAAGGAGGACTGATCTCAATGGAGAAACACGACCATGACGTAATAATTATTGGAGCAGGTCCAGCAGGAGCTACTCTCTCAAGGATTCTTGCAAGGCAGGGAATGGATGTAATGGTTTATGATAAGAGAAAAGAGCTAGGTGAGCCCGTCCGCTGCGGCGAAGGCCTCGGTTCGCGTGAAGTAGTTGCACAGGACATCGACCTTCCAAGCCCTTGCATCTCAACTGATATTCACGGTGCAAAAGTAGTAGCCCCAGATGGCTCAGAAATTGTCTGGAAAGACAAAGAGACCACAGGCTGGGTGCTAGAGCGCAAATATTTTGACAAATGGCTTATGGAGCAGGCAGTAAAACAGGGTGCAAAAGTCAAGTCCTACACCCGTGTAACCGACCTCATAAAAGATGACGCAGGAAAAATTTCCGGAGTAAAAGTCTCGCACGCAGGTGGAGAAATTCATGAAGTAAGTGCCCCCTTAATTGTTTCTGCAGAGGGAATGGAAGCCCACATTGCAAGAAAAGCAGGCTTCCGCGCAGTTTCTACACTCTATGATGTGGATACCTGCTACCAGTATGAAATGCAGGAATATGACCACGAAAACCTAATTGAGCTTTATTTTGGAAACAAGATTGCCCCAAGAGGTTACGTCTGGATTTTCCCAAAGAATGATAAAAAAGCAAATGTAGGCCTCGGAATTGGAGCACACCTTGAAACAGGAACAAAAGAAGGCGGAATCAAAGGAGCAACACCAAAAGCCTTCCTAGATGAATTTATCGCAAACCATCCTCAATTAAAGAATGCCTCTACCCTTGAAGATTTTGGAGGAGTCATTTCTGTTGGTGCGCCCATTGATTCATTTGTAAAAGATAATTTCCTTGTAGTGGGAACCGCAGCACGGCAGGTTGACCCAATCCATGGAGGAGGAATAGCACTGGCAATGGAAGCAGCCATAACAGCAGCAAACACCATTGTAGCAGCCAATAAGGATTATTCTGAATCCAAGCTTAAGCCCTATGAAGAAGAGTGGCGCGCAGGCCCGGGAAAGAAGGTTGCCAAGCGCCTTCTGCTCCGCAAGGTAATGGAAGCAGCAACAGATGATGACTTTAACCATATCTTCAAAACAATTACTCCAACTGACCTTGACCAAGTTATGCAGGGCAAGTTCGCAGGCCCAGTTGCAAAAGTAGTTGCAGGAAGGCCGCAATTAATTGGAATTCTAAAGGCTCTTGTTAGCTAAAAAGACTTCAGTTTGAGCCTTTTTTCCTTACTTCTTATTTTATTTAATTTTCGTTACTATATTAACAACTATTAGTCAATAACCTAAATGGTGCTCACAATGGGAAAAATCAAGTGTGGTGTCGTCGGTGTAGGGAACTGTTTTGCAGGACTCTATCAGGGTCTCCAGTATTACAAAGAGAACCCAGAAAAAGAAGTAATTGGCCTCATGCATCAGGATATGGCAGGCTACAAAACCCAGGATATTGAATTTGTTTCGGCCTTTGATGTTGGAGCAAATAAAGTAGGAAAACCCCTAGATGAAGCAGTAATGGCCTACCCCAACATGGTAGATTGGATCAAACTTCCCAATAGCAATGTTATCGTACAAGAATCTCCAGTTCTAGATGGTGTAGGAAAATACGTAGAAGACGTAATTAAGCCTGTCAAAAGCCACTCTCCAGAAGAACTAAAAGAAAAAATCAAAAAACACATCAAAGATACAGGAACAGAAGTGATAGTGAGCTACCTTCCGGTAGGAAGCCAAAAAGCAGCAGAATTTTGGGCAAACATTTGCCTGGAAACCGGATGTGCGTTCGTAAATTGCATGCCCGTTTTCATTGCATCTGACCCAGAGTGGGAAAAGAGATTCCGAGAGAAAAAAATCCCTGTAATAGGAGATGACATTAAAGGCCAAATCGGAGCTACAATAGTCCATCGGGTTCTTGCCAAACTTACCCAGGATAGAGGTGCAGAATTGGATAAAACCTATCAGCTTAATGTGGGTGGAAACACTGATTTCCAGAACATGCTCGAGCGCAACCGCTTAGAATCCAAGAAGATTTCCAAGACAGAGTCTGTCCAGTCCCAATTGAAGGATAGGATGGATGATGATATGATTCACATTGGCCCAAGTGACCACGTACCATTTTTGAACAATACAAAAATTTGCTTTATTTACATGGAAGGAAGGCAGTGGGCAGACATCCCCTATAAACTAGACCTGAAATTGGATGTGGACGATAAAGCCAACTCTGCAGGAATAGTTGTAGATGCAGTAAGAGCTGCCAAAATCGCACTGGACCGCGGCTATGGTGGCGCAATTGAATCTGCTTCAGCATATCTAATGAAGCACCCCCCAGTCCAGATGAGTGACCCTGAAGCTAAATCCGCTCTTGAATACTTCATAATGGGAAAAGAGCAGAAAACAGGAAAATAGCTTAAAAATCAGTTAATTTGGGCTGGAGTATCCTTTCCATTGTGCTCCACCTGAGCCTTATTTCTCCTTTAAGTTTTGCCCGTATCTTGGGGTTTTTAAGAGCATTAATCGTCCGCTCATCAGAAGTATATCCACTTCCAATCTCTTCTTCCACATGCTCCTGCAGCTCCGCAACCAGCCTATCCCGCGTAACTTTAGCCAGGATGGATGCAGCACCCACAATTGGATACTTAAAATCCGCTTTATGCTCAGCCACAACGTCCCTCCCCACCAGCTTGGCCTTCTGTATAAACTTTGCAGCATTCTTTTCCGGAAGGTCGATATACACCCGCCCCCCAAAAGATGCAGCCAATTCCCCCATAGCTTTAGCTTCAATAACATTCAGGGATTCCCGCCACATCCGTTTATTCAATTCAGCAGCAGTAATCTCAGTAATTTGGTATTTGCACAGTTTTTGAATCTGGGGGAAAAGTTCCTCTCGTTTCTCCCGAGTAAGCTTTTTTGAATCCGTAATTCCCAATTCAGATAACTCAGGCTCTTTTTCATCACTGATACCCGCAATGGCAACAATCAATGAAGAAAGTACGGGCCCACGTCCTGCTTCATCCACTCCAGAAATAAGCATGTAAAAAACTATTCGGGGTGAAGACTTCGTTTTTCAATAATCACAAAGTCCCCAACTGCAAGCACAGCGTCATATGGGCATGAAACAAGCCCGTCATCGGCCCGCATATCTTCTGCCATAATGTTGTCCGGGTTGGGTTCCACAATAAGCTCCTCAATCTTCCCTGTAATCTCGTTTATGTTTACATCCACGAGTCTTCCGAATTCTTCACCGTCGTTAGTGATGACCTTTTTCCCTGATAATTGCCTTGCGAGTGTGTACTTTCCCATAGGAACACCGAGAGATTATTACTTAAAAAGTTTATAAACCCTACTCTTCCCATTCTATAAAAGGTGTCTTGATGGTGGAAAAACTCTTCAGAATCAACCCATATCTCGAAAGCTGTGAAGCTACAATAACTTCGGCAAAAGAGGGTGAATTTACCCTTGACCGCACCGTTTTTTTTGCTTTTGCAGGTGGTCAGCAGTCCGATTCTGGCACAATTGGGGGATTCCAGGTAAAACAAGCCCGCGCAGCCGGCCCTGAAATTTACTATTTACTTGGAGACAGTACCGGACTAGAAAAAGGGGACTCCGTAGTTGTGGTTATTGACATTGAAAAAAGGAGAGAAATAATGCGCCTCCACTCTGCTGCACACCTGGTTTATGGAATTTTTTCTGAGCAGACTGGCCTCAAAAAACTTATTGGTTCCAATGTTACCAAAGATAAAGCCAGAATTGATTTTGAGAACGATGAACCTATCTCTAACCTGCTCCCTCCGGTTGAAAAAGAAGCCAATGACTTAATTGAAGCAAGCCTCCCTACCCGCACTTACCCTGACAAAGAGAACCCGGATAAGTGGTGGTGGGAATGCGGCACCTGGAAATTCCCCTGCGGAGGGACCCACACTAAATCATTAGGAGAAATCGGCAAAATCAAGCTCAAGAGAAAGAATATTGGAGCAGGAAAAGAAAGAATTGAAATTACTCTCGCTTGACTATGGTTGCATCCATTCAATCTCATAATACTCGTACTTGCTTCCCGGCAACTCAATCCTCTTAATCAAGTAGTATGTAACTGAGCTCTCCCTGTCCGCAATTGCCATAAGCAAATCCAGCCCGCGCTCAGCGCAGGTTTTCAGTGCAGAGGCCAACTCCTCTCCGTTCAAATATTCATCCTCAGAAAGAGAGAGCATCAAAAATGAGGGTTCCCCATCTTTTGGAGTTTCCACCCCCCCTCCCCTCTTGCGATGGTAAAGCGCAAAATCAACCTTGCCCTTCCGTATTTTGCCCTTCCCAGGAATTGCAAGAATAAATGTTTTTTTCACTGAATGCGCAACCCGGATTGCACGCGCCCACTCAGAAATAATCAAGGAGCTTTTGCGAGGAAACACATGCAAAACATGTTTGGAGTGCACCCAATTTTTTCCTTTCTCAGGTTTTGCCCCAGGGACATAAATCCTAAAGTGCGTTCCAAATTTCAGCCCGGTTTTAACTACGTATCCGGCATTTCTCCACTCCAGGTAAACATTATTCAAATCCTCAAAATAATCAATCCTCTTTTTAGCTGCGCCCAGAACCTCTTTCTTTGTAGCATTTGAGAGACCCAATACTCCAGCATCCATCAAAAGCAATGTTTCAAACACATCCAGCTTTGAGATTGATCCCCGATGTGGTGCCTTATACGTTCCCATCTGCCCAATCCAGTATTCTCGGTAAAGCTCCCCCCCAGCTTCAACATCATCCACAATGCTCATCATGTCTTCGGAAAAGAATTCCCCACCGGTTTTTGGAACATCCAGAACCAGTTTCCCCCTTTTGTATTTTTCTGATGCATTTTTTCCATAGTTTCCAGAAGCTTCTTTCTCAGGGCGGATGAAGAGCCCCCTGTCTCTCCAGTCCTTATAAGTCAAATACCTTGCAAGCAATTTCTTTCTCTTAAATTTAGAAGCAAGCTCATTGAAACCCAAAATTTTGCCCTTGGAATTTGTGCACTCTGCCCCCCGCACATCAACCAGGTAAAGTGCTTCTTCGGGCTCCAGAACAATTGTGCCTTTTTTATTTTCCCCATAGCCCCCCCTAACCAACGCAGTAACGCTTTGAGGCTCACTTGTTTTTGCAGTTTTTCCATCCCAAAGAAGATTCATGGGTCTTCTTCCCATCAAACCCTTTAAATTACTCCCCTCACACAAGTAATCCATGGAGTCAGAGCGGGCCCTGGACGTTCAGTTTATGCTTGATGAGCTCTTGGACCGTCTCCAAATGGAGAATGTAATCAATTCCAGGATAATCTGCATGCGCAGCAGAAAGGCTCAGGTCAGGGCATATGCAAGAATCTGGTCCCTCCCGGAAATCTGGAGAAACGCCCTGGAAATCAACCCCTTTTATGTAATTGAAGTGGTTAGTGAGCATTACGACAAGTTGGAAGAGGAAGAAAAAAAGAAAGTCCTAATCCATGAGCTTCTCCACATCCCAAAGAAATTCACCGGAGGTTTAGTTCCGCATAAAAACCGGGGAAGAAGAATAGATGATAAACTAGTGGATGAGCTTTACAAAAAATACCTTGCTTCCCCAGAAGCATCCGAAATGTTTCCCTAATCAAACCTGACCCGATAAGCTTTAACAAAATTAATTTTTCCGTCGTCCTCAACAAATGCATAAACAAGGTTTTTCCTCATCTTTCCTGCAGAAGCCAGGTCCNCTAACAGATCCTGTTTTCCCCCATCATCCTTCAAAACCCGCACCACGCTTTCAGTGCGGTCTTCTCCCACACGGATTCCCCTCTTGTATACGCGCATAAATTCTGAACCTCCTCTTCCCATGCGCACAATGTACCCAGAATTTCGCAATTCTTTCAAAACAGCAAATTTCTCTTTAGCAAGTTTTCCAGCTCCACCAAGAAGCTCCCCTATGCTTTTTCCGGTATCAATCGCCCCCTTTTCCTGGAAGTATGCAGCCTCAAGCAAAGGAAGTATTAATCCTTCTCCTTCCCGCACACCAGCTCCAAGAAGCTCCAGTTTTTCAATTAATTCCGGATCCTTTTCTACAAAAAATTCTCCTTCAAGCGCCCCCATCTCAAACCCCCTCCTCACTGTTTCCAATATTCCTGTGTACGGACTTGATTATCATGTCCAGATACTTTGCAGAAATATTTTTCATATTAATCTCCGCCCGATTGGTTCCAGCAGTATCTATCTGCAGGCTTCCAAGCAAAAATACCCTCTCCAACAAATTCCTGTGTACCGCTATGTTTGTAACTCTCTCATATGGAACATAAGTAGTCTTCTTATTGAATAACCCGATGTGCATGGTAATTCCTTCGTCATCCACTTCGATATACTGGATTTTTGCCTTGACAAATGCAATAACAATAGAAACAATTGCAATTGCCCAGACTAACCCCAAGAATAAATCTAAGGGAAAAACTACCCATTTGTTTATTGTTATAAGGATATAGCTGAGTATGGCCGCCCCTATAAGCGTGCCCGCGTATTCCATTCTGCCTGAGCAGCGCACTACAAATTCGGTATGCATCATGTGCACAAACAGTTATAAAGAAATGAATAAAAAGAGTAGTTATAGGTGGTTACATGTTAGTTTATACTGATGGAGCCTGTTCAGGAAACCCGGGACCAATGGGAATTGGGGCAGTAGTTTACAAGGGAGGAAAAGTCCTCAAGGAAGTAAGCAAGGCAATAGGAGTTGGCACCAACAATATTGCAGAATATGAAGCAGTTAAAGCGGGTTTGGAAGAGGCAATCACTCTGGGTGCAGATGCAATTGAAGTGCGCACAGACAGCCGCCTTGTAGTCCAGCAGCTCAGCGGGAAGTTCCGCGTAAAATCCCCTCACCTCCGTGAAATCAAAAAAGAAATTGATGCGCTTGCCGAAGGGCTGGAGGTTCGTTATACCTGGATTGAACGGGAAAAAAACGAGCTTGCAGATAAGCTTGCAAAAGATGCAATTGGGTGAAGAGTTGGAATCTTCCCTTGCAAATTATTTCACATTTGTTGCATCCAAAAACCTCCCAATCCACAGTTGGCTTTACTACAAAGAGGCATATGCTCCCCAAATTGTAGAGCATTTTATCAGGTATTTTGATGCAAAAGAATCTGTTTTTGACCCATTCACTGGAATAGGGACAACCCCTTTAGTAGCCAAATCCCTTGGACTCAAAAGCACAGGAATAGATATCTCTCCCCTGGCAGTGTTAGTTTCCCGCACAAAATGCGCAGACTATTCCCAAAAAGATATTGAGGACGCAAAGACTGAACTCAAAAAACTTTTCAAGGAAAGAACTGAGCCGGAATTCAAGTGGGATTTTGAGCTGTTTTCTCCACGCAGGTTTTTCTCAAAACGAAATTACAATGACATTTGTTTTATCCGGGAAAGATGCGAGCAGATGGAAAACGAAAAGGTAGGTGCCCTCTTCCTGCTCGCCCTCCTCTCCTCCCTTCCCCAAGCGGGTTTTTTCATAAAGGATGGGGGAGTGCTGCGCCTGGAAAAATCCAAGCGCGCAATGCCAGTCAAAGATGCATTCAAAAGAAAAATCAAGCAGATACTCTCAGATTTGGAAGCACACCGCATTGAAGGCCCAACACCAGAAATCCTGCTTGCAGATGCCCGCAATTTCTCTGAAGGGAATTACGACTGCTTTATCACCTCCCCCCCTTACCTCAACAATATAGACTACTCAAAAGTTTACGGGCTTGAGCTATCTCTCCTGGCAATGGACAAAAATGCTTCACTGGAGATGCGAAAAACCGCCCTCCGCTCATTTATTACAAAAGATGCACATAAGACCCAAGTCCCAGAAGAAGTTGGGGAAATCGGGCACAGGCTCCCCATAGTTGGGGAATATTTTGCAGATATGGAAAGAGTGCTCAAGAACCTCTACAAAATGACAGATGTGGGGGGCGCTCTGATAGTTGGAAATGCAGTAATTCAGGGAGAGCACATTAAGGTAGATGAGACCCTAGGAAAAATAGGGCAAAGAATAGGCTTTGAATATGAAATCCCTCTCTGGATGGAAAGAATTGCGGATGTAAAGCCCGCAAAAATAAAAGTAAGGGAAAGTGCAGTAATTTTCAAGAAATAATCAGTCCCGCCTCTTTTTCCTCATTGATTTCAAGTATTTCATGTGTTCCTGGAGCAGCCCACGGGCTTCAGTACTTACCACTTTGTCCGCAAGTAACGCACAAGTTGCCAGATTGATGCCGCTTCCAAAACCCACTAGCTCTACCCTCATTTTATCCGGAGCCTTCTCAAACAATCCAAGTTTATTTCCTTCTGCGTCATATGCATTTGCCTGTTCCCCAAAGCCGATAGCTATCAAATCCCCGTCTTCATTATACTCAACCATAGAGATAACCCCTGCAACGCTTTCCTTTGGAGCTGTTACTATTGCTTGTTTTGGCTGGATATTTCTGCTGATTCCGCTTTTGTCAACTATATCTATGTTGATTATTTTCTCATTATTTTTCGGTTCGGGAATTCGGCTGTTTCGTGTTATTGTAGCTTCAAAATTCTGGGCAAGCACACCTATCCTTCTGGCCAGGGTGGCTACCAACGCATCGGTAATCATCTTTCCACCCTTCTTTCCCCTGGACAACCTCCCTCTGGTACACTCATCTTGTAGTTTTCTTGGCCTCACCTGCATCTCTACAGGAACATCCCTTTCTGCTCCCCCAATGCTCACGGTCATTTTGAATTTCAGGTGAGGAGCATCATACCCGCTAGGCCTTTTTTCTGTTTTAATCTCGAAATCCTTTACGTTTGCCCCAAATCTCTTTCTTACTTCCCTTGCAAGCACATTTGCAACAAGAAATGCATCATCGACGTTTGCTTCATCTGCCCTCTTATTCTTCCGATCCATCACCAAGGTAATTCCCAAAATATCCTGGATATCCATTACTCCAAATCCAGTCCTTCCAGAAGCCCTCTTCTCCCTTATTTTGCTAAGCATTCTTGCAGCAGATTTTATTCTGGAATATTCAGTGGGGTCAACAGTCTGAGATTCTGGCCGTATTTCCCACTCAATCCGCTTAGATGCTTTTTTCAGCACCCTATCCAGTCCTCTTCCACCCAAAATCTTTTTCGCTTTTTCTGCAAAAGGAAGTATATCAGCCCTAAATTCCCTACATTCCTCATAAAGAAGTCTATCTTTATCTATTTCTTCCCCTTCGCCTAGTGTTAGCCTTGTTTCTGTAGATATTCTCCCTATTGCTGCTATTGTGCTGGTTGGCATTCCAAGGGTCTCCGCCATTGAATAGTGGAATAGTGCCAGTGCCCTGCCTTTTTCCAACTGTTCTTCTGAGCCTAGACCTTCTGGCATTCCATATAATTCGGTATAAAAGCAATGTGCAACCAGGACAGGAACAGGATATTCTTTTCCTTCCAATGGCTCTGCGTACAACTGCTCCACGTTTTTTTCCCCACCCTCTACAATTAGGATGTCCATCTCATGCAGGAAGTCAAAGCTATCCAGAAGCATTTTTGCCCTTACTGTACATCCACTGATTGTTTCTATGATTTTGTGTGACTTATTTTCTCCAAGGTTTGAATAAGCAAGGGCCTCTATCACATCCGGGTCCCTCAAAATAGTTCTAATTTTTTTATCTGCTATCTCAAGAATTTCTTTTTGTTCTAATGGGTTAAGCCCAACTATCCCCAATGCATATGCAGCTAGCCCTTCCTTTACAAGAACAGGGCCATAATCACTAGGCTCAAACAGGTTCCTCATCTTTTCTGCTAGCAGAATTGCTTTTTTTCCGCGCTCTGTAGGTTCAGCCACATCCCGTATCGCTTCCTTGTAAGCATTCATAAGCTTTCCAATTGCCTTTGCCTGTTGCTTTCGTATGCTTGGTGGGGGGCTGGAGGGGCGTTTTGGAGCCTTTTTATTATTTTTATGTGCCATATAGTATAATTACGTGTAAAATAGTTTATATATCTTTTCCCTCACATATTTGCCTTGTGAAAACCTACATTACGGGCGCTACGGGCCGCCTTGGCCGCTCCGTGCTGGCTAAAGTGGACGGAATTCCCCTAGTGCGAAAATCCTCTGGGCTCCCAAATGAGATAATTACTGATTTTTCAGAATCCTCCTTAAAGGAAACCCTCAAGGATGCAACCCACGTAATCCACCTCGCAGGCTCAATTAAAACCTGGGACAAAAAAGCCCTGGAAGAATCAAACGTAGATTTAACCAGAAAAATTGTAGAGTGCTCCCCACAGAATTGCCAAATTGTTTTTGCCGGTTCAATTTCAGTATATGGAAAAAAGCTTGCAGAAATTCCTGCAACCGAAGAAACCCCCCCAAACCCGGATTCATCTTATGCAAAAACCAAGCTTGAAGCAGAAGACCTAATCAAAAAGAAAAAGAAGCACTGTATCCTGAGGATAGGGACAATATATGGGCCACAGTTCCAAGATTATTTTGTTATTTTTAAAATGCTGGAAAAGGGAAAAATGAAGATTTTTGGGGATGGAAAAAACCGCATTTCCTTTGTGCATGTTAATGATGTTGCATCCATTATCCCAAAAGCTATGGAAACTAATGGCACATTTGTGGTTTCCGGGCCTTCTGCAACCCAGGAGCAAATTTATTCTTATGCAGCAAATGCACTTGGGGTTCCTGCACCAACTAATCATATTTCATCAGGAATTGCCCGCCTCTTTGCGAGGCTTGAAGAAACGAAGAAGAACCCCAAAATTACCCGGGAGCATCTCTCCATTCTTTCCGCGGACCGTGCCTTTGATTACTCCAAGGCAAGGGCTGAGCTAGGTTTTTCCCCACGCCCGATAAAACGTGGAATTGAAGAGATGGTTTCCGAGTATTTAGCTCAAAAAGGCTAAAACAAACCGTTTTAAAGCCAATTTTGTATAAATTAACGGGAGGAATCAAACAATGAAAGTTGAAAATTACATTTATGAGCGGCTGGAAGAGGAAAAAGCACTCCTTTTCTCAGTTNTGGACCCACTGGATTACCCATCACTGGATGATGCCCTGAAAACCGCCAAAAACATGGATGAGGGCGGAGCAGACATCCTTCTAATCGGAGGAAGCACCGGAGTCCAGGGAGAAATGCTGGACAATCTAACAAAACAGGTAAAAGAAGCAGTAGAAATCCCCGTGGTTTTCTTCCCGGGAAATATAGGAACTGTTTCCAAGCATGGCGATGCAGTATATTTTATGTCCATGCTAAATTCCAGAAATCCATACTGGATTTCCGGAGCCCAAACCCTTGCTGCACCCATGGTGAAGCAATATGGAATTGAGCCCCTCTCAGTTGCATATATGGTAGTTGAACCCGGAGGAACAGTGGGCTGGGTAGGAGACGCAAATAAAATTCCAAGAAACAAACCCCAGCTTGCTGCTGCAACCGCCCTTGCTGCCCAGTATATGGGTTTCAAGTTCGTAATCACTGATGCAGGTAGCAACCCTGAAAATGGGCACATCCCATTAGAGATGATAAGCGCAGTTTCCTCAGTTCTGGATGTTCCATACATTGTTGCAGGGGGCATAAGGACTCCTCAGGAAGCAAAAGAAGTAGTTCGTGCAGGTGCAGACATTGTGCAGGTAGGAACCTCCTTTGAAAAAGATGGCGGAGTAGATGCAGTCAAGGAATTTGTGCAGGCAGTGCGAGAGGGGAAAAAATGAATCCGGAATTCATTGAATTTCTGGTAAAAGAAAACGCGCTCAGGTTTGGGGATTTCACCCTCAAAAGCGGGAGAAAATCCCCTTATTTTGTAAACACGGGAGTAATCTGCACTGGTTCCGGCCTGCACAAACTTGCAGAGTTCTTCTCAGAAAAAATCCTAGAAACAGGAACAGCTCCCATAATTTATGGGCCTGCCTACAAGGGAATTCCCCTTGCAGTAGCCGCCTCAATCTCACTCTCAGAAGCGCATAGTTTCCCAAACAGCTGGCTCTTCAACCGAAAAGAAACAAAGACTCATGGGGATGCGGGGGCATTTGTAGGGAAACTCCCGAAAGAAGGAGAAGAGGTAATTTTAGTTGATGATGTTTTCACAACAGGAGGCACCAAATACGAATCAGTTAAGCTCTTGGAAGGGCTAGGCGCAAAAGTCAAGTCTTTGGTAATTGGGGTAAACAGGGAAGAAAAAGGCGAGGAGAAAAACGCAGTAGAGGAGTTCGTGGAAAAAACAGGGATTCCAGTCCATTCAATTGCAAAAATCTCGGACTGTTTTGAATACCTCAAAGGAAAAGAAATTGATGGAAAGGTTTACGTAACTGATGAGCTTTACTCTGCCTTCCAGAAATACAGGGATGATTATGGCTCTTGAAAAACTTGAAAGCTTGGCAACAGAAACAAATTCGCTTCTTTGCTTTGGAATAGACCCGGTAAAGTCCAGAATGAAGGCAGAGACAGTTCCATACTTCTCGGAAATTGTTGATGCCCTGCTGGAAGAAAACCTGATTTCCGCAATAAAACCAAACTATGCATACTTTGCTGCAGTTGGTTTCGATGGCCTCTTTGCCCTAAAAGAGCTAATTGACCGCTATAAATCCAAAACCTTTGTTATCCTGGATGCAAAAAGAGGGGATATTGGAAAATCCAGCGAAGCGTATGCAGAAGAAGCATATTCTTTTTGGGGAGCGGATGCAGCAACAGTCTCCCCGTATATGGGCAAAGACAGTGTAATGCCTTTTGTGCAAAAGAATAAGCTTGCTTATATGCTTGGGAGAACAAGCAACCCAGGTGCAGCAGATTTCCAGGAAAAGATTCTCAAGGAAACAAAAGCCCCATTTTATGAAGATGTTTTTTCAAAAGCAAGAGACTGGGGCACAGGTTTAGTTGTAGGTGCAACAAGCGATACAATTCCAAAAGCAGTTGAAATTGCAGGCAAAGATACGCCCCTGTTAATTCCAGGAATAGGTGCCCAAGGAGGTTCATTCAACACCTTACATGCGCTCCAGGGCAACCCATTTATACACAGGGTAAACTCCTCTTCTGCAATTGCATATGCGCATGAGGGGAGCAAAGAAACCCCAGTAAATGCAGCAGTTGCAGAAGCCAAAAAAACAAAAGAAAAAATTAACTCAATCGTTTTCTGATTTGAGTTCTTTTGGAAGTTTTCCTAGTCTATCTGTTTTAGCAGCATGCATTCCCATCACATAAAACAGCACTGCCAGGAGGGAGAAAAAGAACGCCAGCCCCCCGAAAATAAATGCGGGCTCTATGAATATTCCTTCAATTACCCCATATATAGTATGCCCCATTAGCGCCAACACATCCTTTTCAAATCCTACATCAACTGAAGAGTCAGCTATTCCGATTATTGTCCCCGGCAAAATAAAGAAGCAAACCAAACTCAGAATCATGTATCCCAATGCACATAATGCACTGAGAACAGAATACCAAAATAGGCATTTTGGAAAAGTTTTAGTCCCAAAGTACAAAACCGCAAATGCTGCAACCGCCAAAACCCCCCCAACAATCAAAAGAAGCACTCCAATCAATTGGGAGTTTGTTGCATGGGGTCCATATTCAAGTGAATATGCGTCTACCTTTTCTGCAATTACCTTCCTTGCTAGATACTCCCTTAATTCTTCTGTATTGGAAACAAGCCCGTTTTCGATTACTTCACATACGTATTCATCAGTAATTCCTTCAACATTAATGTTCATCCCGATTGCATCTTTATATTCGCAGTATCCAACTGAACTCTCATAGCTCAGTGCATTCAATTCAGGATAATATGAAAGAATTACTGGAACTACCTTGCTGGGCATCTCTAACTTTAGGGTGGAAGCCAGTTCATCGTGTGCTGCAGGAGCCTGCACCATCACGATCCCACTCCATAGCAAAAGCTGGGCAAGGAATATGATGAATGCTGCAGAAATTATTATGAAGTGGCGCCTCATTGGTTGGCTTTCCAACCTAACTAATAAAAATCATCAACCCGAAGCCCAAATTATGAAAAGGGCCCTCTCACAGCTCAATGTTCCCAAGCGTTTATCCAAAAAAGGGGACAATGGAAAACTCCTCATAATTGCAGGGAGCAAACAATACCATGGAGCTCCGGTTTTTAGCATCTTGGGTGCGCGCAGGTTTTGTGACCTCATATATTTTCTTTCTGGAGATAATTCCCCCGGAGTCCTATCTTCGGTTTTGTCAATTCCCGAACCGATAATTGTAGAAAAACCAGTTGATGCAGATTGTGTTCTCTATGGTCCAGGCTTAGGAAGAGCAAAATCCCCATTCTCCAAAATAAGAAATTACTCAAAAAAAGTAATTGATGGTGATGGATTCAAAAAAGTAAAAAAATCAGAATTAAAAGGAACCATAATCACTCCGCATGAAGGAGAATTCCGAAGGCTGTTTGGAGTCGCCTCCACTCCAAACAACGTAACAGAATTTGCAAAAAAATATTCCTGCACAATCCTAAAAAAAGGTCCAACTGACCTTATTTCAGACGGAGAAAGGCTAATTAAAAATACAAAAGGAAACCCCGGAATGACCAAAGGTGGAACCGGAGATGTATTGGCGGGAGTGACTGCAGCCTTATTTACAGTCAATTCTCCTCTGGTTGCAGCAGTTGCAGCAGCATATATAACAGGATTAGCCGGAGAGATTCTTTACAAAAAACAGAGTTATGCTTATTGCGCTTCAGACCTTGCGGAAGCTCTTCCAGAAGCTTACAGGCAAATGCTCAAAAACAGGTAATCTATCCAACCCTTATTTTTTTTATCCGCACATGCGGTCCCCCGTCACTTACCCTAACGCTCTGCCCCTCCTTTCCACAGAAGCCAGGGGAGAGCCCAAAATCCTTTGCAACACCGTCAATTTCATGCAAAGTGTTTAGGATAGTTCCGGTAATGGAAACTGCGCGTACCCTCTTTCCAATTTCCCCATTTTTAATTGGGAATGCTTCTTCGCATCGGAACATGAACTGCCCGGTAAATGGGTCAACGCTTCCCCCACTCATTCCTTTTAGGTAAAGCCCGTTTCTAATTTCCATCAATTCCTCAACCTTCTGGTCTCCGGGTTCTATACACGTATTGCTCATTCTCACTATGGGGCTGTATGCATAAGATTCGGCTCTTGCATGCCCATCGGGTTTTTCCCCTAATTCTGCTGCAGTTTCAATTGAATTGAGCCTTCCGGAGACTACCCCCTCTTTTATCAGGTTAACCTTTTTGCCCTCAATTCCTTCGCAATCAAAAGTGTATCTCCCGAAACCCCCCTCCAAAGCCGGGTCGTCCCAGATGGTTATGATTTCGGAACCAATTTTCTTTCCATTCTGGTCCCCCAGGATGGATGTTCCATCAATTATCCCATCTGCTTCACAAGCATGCCCTATTGCTTCATGGGCAAACACCCCTGCTAACGCGTTATCCATAATAATTGTGAAATCCCCTTTTTTTGCAGGCGTTGCATCCAGAGATTCATTGCATTTGCGCGTTGCTTCTTTTGCACATTTCCTTAGTTCTGCAACATTCCATTTTTTGAGTGAACTAAAGCGTTCCCCACCTTCCTCAATTCTCCCCCTGCTTTTTCCCACTGCAGAAAACCGCCCATACATAACCAGCGTTTCTTCAGAAACATTTTCCCCATTTGAATTGTAGTATGTTTCCTGGTCCCTTTCTTCAAAGAGCCCCATTGAGCGATTAGTTATCCTCTTTCCGCACATTTCTTTGCCTAGCTCTTTGCACAAATCGACAAGCCCTTCTGCACCAATTCCCTTTCCAATTCTCTGTTTTTTGGGTTTTAGTGTTTTCCCCCGTTTTTTTAGCTTAAGGCTTCCCTTTCCAACCGAAGCGAGCTTTTTTGCCTGCACAAGCAATTCTGGAATTTCACCTGGCCTTCCGGACGCAAAACCCCAGCACCCATTTCGAAAAACCCTTACATTCGCACCTTCTTCAGTTCCTGAATTTACCTGGATTTCCCCATCTTTGAA
>JGI10211J14876_10000055_pt1 | contig 37108 bp, 31 predicted proteins | sample Etolagsediment_FD_14876 | JGI IMG/M metagenome (IMG submission 14876)
AGCGGGCGAGCCTGCATAACTTCGATGAACTCATGCGGCTGGATGTCCGCTGCGGCGATACGGTGGTAATTGAAAAGGCAGGCGAGATAATACCGCAGGTCGTAGAAGTAATAAAGAAGTTGCGACCGGCCGGTGCAGTTTCCTTTAAAGTGCCGAAAAAATGTCCCAATTGCGGCTCGTCGGTGGCCAAGGACCAAGACGGCGTTTATATCCGGTGCCTCAATCCGGACTGCCTGGGCCGGTTGAAAGAGCGGTTGAGATATTTTGCCGGTCGCGACCAGATGGATATCGAGAATTTCGGAGTTGCCCTTATTGAGCAACTGGTCGAGACGGGCCTGGTAAAGAATTTCGCAGACCTTTACAAATTGCAATCATCTGATTTGATTGAGCTGGAGCGAATGGCTGATAAGAGCGCCACTAATGTGATAGAGGCGATTGAGGAAAGCAAGACTCGGCCGCTGTGGCGATTAGTCGCTGCTTTGGGGATTCGGCATATTGGGGGGCAATCGGCACAAATTCTTGCTGAGCACTTTGGCTCTCTTGAGGCCCTTATTGCCGCTGACGAAAAAACGCTGGAAGAGATAGAGCAAATCGGGCCAACAATGGCCAGGAGTATCTACAAGTATTTCCGCGACCCGAAGAATCGGGTCGTTGTCGATGGGCTGCTTGCTGCTGGTGTTAAACCAAAGAGACAAAAGGCGGTAAAAAAGGCCACAGGTAAACTGGTAGGAAAAACCATTGTTGTTACGGGGACGCTGGAAAAGTTCACCCGCCAGCAGGCAGAGCAGGCGATTAAGCAGGCCGGCGGAAAAGCTGCTTCCAGTGTAAGCAAAAAGACCAATTTTGTATTGGCCGGCAAAGAGCCGGGAAGCAAACTTGAGAAGGCATTGAAATTAGGGATTAAACTTATAGGCGAAAAAGAGTTTATGGGGATGCTTAGTGACAGGGGCAAGTAAGATTAGTAGCCAGGACGCAGGATATATGCAGGCGGCGTTGAAGCTGGCACAGCGAGGCATCGGGTCTGTTGAGCCGAACCCTGTGGTGGGCTGTATTATCGTAAAGGCGGGCCGGGTTATCGGCAGAGGTTGGCACAAAAAATTCGGTGCAGCCCACGCGGAGATAAACGCATTGGAAGATTGCAGAACCCTGAGCGTCAGCCCGCGCGGAGCGACGATGTATGTTAGCTTGGAACCGTGCTGTCATTATGCAAAGACCCCACCCTGCACGGATGCGATTATTGATGCCGGCCTGGCGAAAGTTGTCGTCGCAACGATTGACCCTTCGGCACACGCCAACGGTAAGGGCATCGAACAATTGCGCGATGCGGGTATTGAGGTGCAGGTGGGTGTTTGCGAAACGCAGGCGCGTCTGCTAAATGCGCCTTTTATCAAGTTCGCCGCAACCGGCAAATGCTGGGTGATATTGAAATGGGCACAGAGTATTGACGGCAAAGTTGCCTGGGCCGACCAGAGTGATGAACGCAGGTGGATTTCGGGTGAGCAGAGCAGAAAAGACGTGCAAAAACTGCGACGGCGGGCCGGGGCGATACTCGTGGGCATCGGGACGGTACTTGCCGATAACCCGCTATTGACGGCTCGGCCAAGCAAGGGTAAAAAGCTGACCAGAATTGTATTGGACAGCAAACTAAGGATTCCTTTGGATTGCGAACTGCTGGCTACCGCAAAAAAAATCCCCCTCCTGATTGCAACGAGTCGCCGGACGGCTCAGACAAATCCTGAGCGGGTGGAGCAAGTGACACAAAAAGGAGCTGAAATGCTTATCTTCCCGGATACGCAGGGCCAATCAAATCTACATTTTCTGCTTGACGATTTGAGCAGGCGCGGCATCGCTCAATTACTTGTCGAGGGCGGCCCGACGGTAATATCCTCCTTCCTGAGAGAGGGCCTTGCCGATGAAATCTGCGTTTACATCGCACCGAAAATACTCGGCCGGCAGGGCGCTGTTGATATAGCCGGGCCGATGAGGGAATTGACCGATGCCGTCGGTTTGCATTGTGTCGATATTAAGAATTTCGATGGCGATGTTCGCATCAGAGGCCTGTCAAAAAAAACGCTTGATGAACTCTCAATTACCGAAGGATAAATTATGAAGAAGATAGAAGTGCTGGGTTCGACAATTCTTGTCCGCCATAGCTTTATGCGAAGGCGGATTGCATTTTACACTTTGATTTTTGCGTTTTCAAACTGACCCTCGGTCAGTTTGAATTAATAAGCTCTCAAGTCTGATATTTACCCCCCATTTTCTACGTATGTCATTTCCTTCCCAAACCAATCCAATATTCTTCTTATTTCCTGAACAAGGTCAACCTTATCATATTTGTCCGCCATATATCCAAATACCAAAGTTGCACTTCGGATAAAAGCAATGAGTATTGTTTCCCAATCTCCAATTCGTGGCGTTTCTTTCATACCCTGCATGTGAAAGTTATAAGGCGGGGTACCGCCGTACAGCTCCATTATATTCGGATAGGCCGAATGAACATAGCCGGAATAGGCACTGTAAATTTTATAAACCATGTCTCGGCGAACAGAAAAATTAATGTGCTCTGACAGCAATCTTGCCCTTGATGCATATATCTTTCTCGCTTTTGTTCTGTGTATCTTTTTCTCTTGATTTTGCGCTATCCCGGCTTCGTCTATGTCCTCATTAAAAAAATCAGAGATATATTTTTCTACCTCAGGCGTCTTATCAGGAAAATGTTCGAGAAGAAAATAGATGTCATTTATACAATCGCCTATTGTTCGAATGAGTACGCCCATTTCGGTTACATATCCGGCTTGAAGTAATACGAGAAGTGCGTTTAGCCCGCTGACTATTCTGATTGCTTTTAGAAAACAAACATGCTTTATTGTGGGTGATTTGTACGCGAAGGCGCCATGAATCGACTCTGGTTTTTCCAATTCCTTCTCGAAGGCACTAACAACGTTTTTAAGATGGCCTATCGACTTTTTATAAATATCAATCTCTTTCATCTTATCAACTTTTTTCTTTTTGCTGATAATTACCCGGCGGTTAAATTACCCCAGCCGCCTAATTTCCCGGCTCACGTGCCGGGTTTCATAGCTGAGCAGAAATCTGTCGGGCCGTTGGCTTCGACCGTTTTCAATTACCTTTAACCAGATTAATATTATATCTTATAGCTGCTAAAAAAAACAAGGTTTTACTTTGTTTTTTCTGTATTGGCGGTTTGAACAGATATATCAACTATAGCACCTTCAGTGGTGTCGTATTGAGGTGTGATTTTTTTCTGGCAACGGCTTTTTCGATATGAATTAGCTGGTTATTGGCCCAGGAAAAGCCGCTTTTGTCATTTTTTGTTCAGCATTTTTTTGCTTCGCAGGATATGGTGGTAATGCTGGGCGAAGCGGTGAGCTTCGTCACGGACATACTGAAGCAGTTTTCTTGCGGGCGAATGGGCGGACAGCTTCAGGGGCTTGCTGCTTCCCTGCTGAAAAATTTCTTCCTCTCTCTTGGCAATTGAAGCTATCCTGGGGATGGGTGCCTTCATTTGCCTGAACGCCTTTTCAGCGGCTCTCAAATGCCCCAGGCCGCCGTCGATTAAGACAAGGTCGGGCCAGAGTTCTTCGCCGGCCAATGCGTATTTGTATCTGCGTTTGACCACCTCGGCAATCATTGCGTAGTCGTCGATGCCTTTGACCGTTTTTATTTTGAACCGCCGATAGCCGCTTTTGAAAGGCCTGCCGTCAATAAATTTAACCAGCGAGCCGACCGATTCAGCCCCGGCGATATTAGCGACGTCAATGCCCTCAATAATCCTGACCGGCTGAGGTGTTTGGAGTAGTTTCTGGAGTTGCTCCAGGGCCTCGGTCGGGTCGGCGGCGAAGACCTCCGGCTGGACGTTTTCGTCGGGCGTGCCCCGCCGGTCAAGCCGTTCAATCAGTCGGATACGGTCGCGGAGCATTGCAGCTTTCTCGTATTTAAACCCTTCTGCGGCCTCTGCCATCTGCTCTTTCAACTGCCGCAGAATCGTGGAACGCTTCGAGCGCAGGAATCTTATAAAGTCGCTGATGAGTTTTTTATATTCGCCTTTGTTAATTTTGGCTGCGCAGGGGGCGGTGCATTGCTTTATGCTGTATAGAAGACAGGGACGGAAGAACTTGCGCTTCGGGTCACCTTCGCTGATATTTAACCGGCAGGTTCGGAACTTGAATATCTTTTGCAGTACTACCAGAACGCCCCGCAGGTCCTTGGCGCCGGCGAAAGGCCCGAACAATCTGCTGCCCCGCGGCCGGGGTTTTCGCGTGATGTAAACGCCCGGAAAATCTTCGCCTGTTACAATCTCTAGATACGGGAATGTCTTGTCATCGACAAGGACCGTGTTGTAAGGCGGCCGAATATCCTTAATCAGGCGTGCTTCCTGCAGGACGGCGTCAACTTCATTCGCGGTTTCCAGAAAGTCAACGGCTTTGACTTTGTTGAGCATCTCTGCGATTTTCGGCCCGCGGGAAGTAACCGGTTCGCCGCCAGGCTGAAAATAGCTGGCCACCCGCGAGCGCAGGTTCTTTGCCTTGCCGATATAAAGGACTTTATCCGCCGAGCCCTTCATAAAATACAGACCGGGTTCGGCTGGAAAAGTCTTTATCTGTTTGCGAATTGCTTCTGAGCCGTCTTTTTCTTTATTTTTGCTCATCGACCTATTTTAGCTCTACATTGTGGCTGCAAAAAGAGTTTTCTGATAGTTGCCGCTCAAAATATTCGCCGAGCAGGAGCTTGCATTTAGATGTTATTTTTGATAGTAAGAAACGTCACTGGAGCGAACCGCAGAATTGGCGCGTTTGAGCATATTTGACTGGTGATTTGAAGCCGGTTGTAAAGACGCGAGGTACTATTTTGAAGCAATAGGAAAACAGGTATATGTGTCTTGGAAAAATTTCATATTTGGCAGCTGCGTTTGCGATTTGTATGGCTTTGGCTGGTTGTGCGGAAAGGTACGATATTACGCTTGCGGATTTCGAGGGCGATGATTTTGGCGATTGGAAGGTCACCGGAGAATGTTTCGGGAGCAGGCCTGCCCACGGGCCACTCGGCGACCAGGGTGAAGTAAAGGGCTTTGAGGGCAAGGGCTTTTTGAATACTTATCACGGCGGAAACAGGGCCGAAGGAATAATGACGTCGCCGGAGTTTGTGATTGAGCGGGATTTCCTCAATTTCCTTATCGGCGGCGGTGATACTGGCGAGACGAGCTTTGAGCTTCTTATTGACGGCAGGATTGTCTGTTCCGTCACGGGCAGAAACGAGGAAACACTTCGCTGGCGTGGCTGGGATGTCAGGGGCTTTCGAAGGAAAAAGGCCAGGATACGTATAGTAGATACCAAGTCGGGCGACTGGGGGCATCTGAATATCGACAGCATAATTCTCAGCGATACCAGGCGGGGGCCGACACTGATAGTCCGCAGGATGAAAATCAATAAACGTTATCTGAACTTCCCAATTGAAAACGGGGCCAGAAAACGCAGAATGCGAATCGTGGTGGATGGAAAGACTTACAGGGAGTTCAAGGCCGAGCTGGTTGAGAAAAAAACCGATGTCTGGATGTTTCTTGATATAGAGGAATTAAGGGGAAAAGAGGTCGAGCTTTTGGTACTTGATTCGGATATGGGCGAGCTGGCAGGTTTTTCGAAGATATACCAGGATGACCGAATAGCCTTCGGGGAGCAGATTTACAATGAGAAATACCGGCCGCAGTTCCATTTCACAACGCGTCGCGGCTGGATAAATGATGAGAACGGGCTGGTATATTACAAGGGTAAGTTCCATCTGTTCTACCAGCACAATCCGTTCGGCGTCCAGTGGGGCAATATGCACTGGGGGCATGCTGTCAGCGACGACCTTGTGCACTGGAAGGAGCTGAAGATTGCCCTGTACCAGCACAGTTTCTCCGACATGTGCTTTTCAGGCACGGCAATAATCGACAAGGACAATACTTCCGGGTTTAAGACCGGTAGAGAAGACCCGATGGTTGTATTCTACACCAGCACCGGACGCGGCGAATGCGTGGCCTACAGTAATGACGGCAGTAAGAGCTTCACCGAATACAGCGGCAACCCGGTGGTCGAGCACAAAGGCAGGGACCCGAGGGTGTTCTGGTACGAGCCGCAAAAAAAATGGGTTATGGTGGTGTACGACGTTAAGGACGGCAAGCGGGGATTTGCTTTCTACGACTCGAAGGACCTCAAGCAGTGGCGGCGAATGAGCTGGATAGGTGGTTTTTTTGAGTGTCCGGATTTGTTTGGGTTGACCATCCAGGGCCGGAATAACGTCAAGAAATGGGTGCTCCACGGTGCAGATGGCCGGTATCTGCTGGGCAGCTTTGACGGCACGAGGTTTTTACCCGATTCGGATGAAAAGATACCTATGGATTACGGCTCCAACTTCTATGCTGTATACATATACAGCAATATACCGCCTGAGGACGGCCGTGTGATACAAGTGGTCTGGATGCGAGGCGGAAAGTATCCGGGTATGTCCTTCAATCAGCAGTTGACGTTTCCGTGTGAGCTTAGCTTGCGCAGCACCACGGAAGGGCTGCGTTTATGCCGCCGACCCATTCGAGAAATCGAGTCTTTGCGGAAGAAAGAGCACAAGTGGCAAAACCTCGAACTCAGACCCGGCGAAAATCCGCTGAAGGGAATTACCGGAGAGCTTTTTGAGATTCAGGCTGAGATTGAACCGGTGGGAGCAAAAGAGGTCGGCTTTAGAATCCGAGGCATCAACGTTGTGTACAACGTTAAAAGGCAAAAAGTTTACTCCCTTGGCAAAGATGGGCCTCTGAAGCCGATTGACGGTAAGATAAAGCTGCAGATTCTGGTTGATAGAACCTCTCTGGAGGTTTTCGGCAATGACGGGCTGCTTTCGATGTCGTCCTGTATGCTTCCTGAAGATGATAACAAATCCCTCGGCCTTTTCTGCAATGGCGGCCAGGCCAATGTGCTCAAGATGGGCGTTTGGGAGCTTAACTCGGCCTGGAACAAATGATGATTTTGCGACAGTTTGCAGATGCGGCGATTATGGCCCCCTGAAAGAGATTCGGCCATAAATCAGGACTCTTTTTGCGATGCGAATTGGCGATGCAAACCAAAATTGAGCTAAAACCTAACCAGACCATACTTTTTACCGGCGACAGCATAACCGATATGGGCCGACTTGAGCCGGCATATCAACCCTTTGGCTACGGCTATGTCAATTTTGTCGCCAACCATCTTCTGGCAAAGTACCCGCAGCACAATCTTAATATCGTAAATACCGGTATCAGCGGCAATACCATCCGCGATTTGCAGGCCCGGTGGCAAAAGGATTGTATCAAATATAAGCCCGATATTCTAAGCGTGCTTATCGGCGTAAACGACTTGTGGCGTCAGCACGCTGAACCTGAGTATTTGCCTTACGCCGTATATCCCGATGAATATGAATTAACATACGGGCTGTTACTTTCACAGGCAAAAGAACAATGCAATTGTCGGTTGGTGCTGATGGAGCCGTTTATGTTTTGCGGCGATAAAGAGAATCAAATGTTCAAAGGACTGCGAACTTATATTAAGATAATTCACAAGTTAGCCAAAGAGTTTGACGCGGTTATTGTGCCGCTGCAGAGCAGGATTGATGAACAAATGAAGCAAGTGACGCCCGATAAGTGGTCTGCTGATATGGTGCATCCCTACGTATGGGCGCACGCCTGGGTCACGCAGCGATGGCTTGAGGCAACCGGCCTTTAAAAAGTCTGCCCGTAAGAAAAAATTTTTCTCTTCATAGATTCAGTAATCACAAGGACTAAGATGAAAGCCGAAAATTTTTGCATAAATTTTTGATTTTTGTCTTTACAATAATTCCAATCATAAGTAACTTCTAATTTTGTTTTTCCAACTACATCTTGTGTTATTCCAGACCATTTTTCTATATATTGTGGTCTCGTTTTTTGCATGGAGGCGCGTATAATGTCACAGGAATTCAACCCTGAAAACCCTTTTAGAGATGAGCAATCGCAGCCGAAGACCGTTGTAGATAGTCCAGAGTCAGCGGGTTTAAGTATAGAGCATTTCTTTTCGACACCGGGCGAGCATCCGTTTGAACAACTTGAATGGGAGAGACATTCAGCAAAAATCACCAGTGATAGTGGTGAGGCAATCTTTGAGCAGGACAACATAGAGGTTCCGACCTCCTGGAGTCAACTGGCAACAAAAGTTGTGGCGAGCAAATACTTTTACGGCGATGTCGAGAGCGGTCAGCGGGAAAATTCCGTCAAGCAGCTTGTCCACCGCGTCTGCAGAACGATTGCCGACCGCGGTAAAAGGTGTGGTTACTTCGCTACCGACGAAGATGCCGAAGTTTTCTATAACGAGCTGACCTGGCTGTGCGTGAATCAATACGGGGCATTTAACTCGCCGGTATGGTTCAATGTAGGGCTTTTTGACGTTTATGGCATTGCCGGCAGCAAGCACAACTTCCATTGGGACCCGCAGCGCAGAGAAGCGGTTGCCTGTGAAGGCAGCTATGAATATCCGCAGGCATCAGCCTGTTTTATCCAGTCGGTCAAGGACTCGATGGAAGACATAATGCGGCTGGCAACGAGCGAAGCAATGCTGTTCAAACACGGCTCAGGCACTGGAACCGACCTGTCAACCCTGAGAAGCAGCAAAGAGAAACTTTCCGGCGGAGGCAGACCCTCCGGTCCTTTGAGTTTTATGAGGGTTTATGACCAGATAGCGGCGGTGATTAAATCGGGTGGTAAGACCCGTCGGGCGGCAAAGATGCAATCGCTTAAAGTTACCCATCCCGATATTAAAGAATTCATTACCTGCAAGACAGAGGAAGAGAAAAAGGCCTGGGCGCTTATCGAGGCGGGATACGATGGTGATTACAACACGGAAGCTTATAACAGCGTGATGTTTCAGAATTCCAATCTTTCCGTTCGTGTCACCGATGAGTTTATGCAGGCGGTGGAGAAGGACGCCGCCTGGGACACCTATGCCGTAACAACAGGCCGAAAAACGGGGGAGCATTCAGCCCGCGAACTGATGGACTTAATTGCCGAGGGAACAAGGATTTGCGGTGACCCGGGCGTGCAGTACCACAGTACGGTCAACTGCTGGCACACCTGTCCAAACTCCGGGCAGATTAACGCTTCGAACCCCTGCAGTGAATATATGTTCATCGATGATTCGGCTTGTAATTTGGCTTCACTAAATCTTATGAAGTTTCGCAGGGAAGACGGCTCCTTCGATGTTGAAAGCTTCAAGAACGCGGTTCGGATATTCATTATCGCTCAGGAAATCCTTGTTGATGACGGAAGTTATCCGGACAAATCAATTGCCGTAAACAGCCATTTATTCCGCCCGCTTGGTCTCGGCTACGCAAATCTTGGCTCCTTGGTTATGAGTCTGGCTCTTGCTTATGATTCCGACCAGGCAAGGGCAATTGCGTCGGCAATCAGTGCCATAATGACCGGAACCGCTTATGCGGCGAGTGCGGAAATTGCCTTAGTAAAAGGACCTTTTGAGGAATTTGCCAAAAATAAAGATGCAATGCTGAATGTTATAAATATGCACCGCACGCACGCTTATGATATCCCAGAACCGCACTGTCCCGATTATTTACGTAATGCCGCCAAGGATGCCTGGAATGAGGCCTTTGACGTCGGCTCCAAAGTCGGCTTTCGTAACGCTCAGGCAACCGTGCTTGCGCCAACAGGGACTATCGGCTTTATGATGGATTGTGATACGACAGGCGTTGAGCCGGATATTGCATTGGTCAAGTACAAATTGCTGGCCGGCGGCGGAATGCTCAAACTCGTAAACAAGACCGTTCCGATGGCCCTCGACAGGCTTGGTTACAGTGCCGAGGATATTAAATCAATCTGCGATTATATAGATAAAAATGAAACCATTGAAGGGGCGGAAAAGCTCAACTCAGACCATTTGCCAATCTTTGACTGTGCTTTTAAGCCGCGTGCCGGCAAGAGGAATATCCATTATACGGCACATCTGAGAATGATGGCCGCCGTCCAGCCGTTTATTTCCGGTGCTATCAGCAAAACCATCAATATGCCCAAAGAGAGCACGACCGAAGACATTGCCGGGGCCTATATGGAGGGCTGGAAAATGGGGTTAAAGGCGGTGGCAATTTACCGCGACGGCTCCAAGAAGCTCCAGCCGGTTTCGACCCAAAAGCATAAGGGAGCCAAAGCCAAAGTTAGTGCCGAAGTATCCGCTCCGTCCCTGCCATTCAGGCATCGGCTGCCGGATACCCGAAGAAGCATAACCCATAAATTTTCTGTCGCAAATCACGAAGGATACCTGACGGTGGGGCTATATGAGGATGGTCAGCCTGGTGAGCTCTTTATCACTATGGCCAAGGAGGGCAGCACCATCGGTGGCCTTATGGACGCAATAGGTACCTGTACTTCAATGGCCCTGCAGTACGGAGTGCCTTTAATTACTCTCGTGGACAAATTCCGCCACGCCAGATTTGAGCCCTCAGGGATGACATCGAACAGGGATATACCCTTTGCAAAAAGCTTGATTGATTATATTTTCTGCTGGCTGGGCTGTCGGTTTATACCCGGTTACGCTGATAAGAACATTCCCAATAGAACCGCCGTCGGCACAGCAGAAAGCAAAAACGTAACAACCGCAAAACAGTTGGTTGAGAAGACAAAAGACCTGGCACACAAAATTGCCGAAGCGAAAACCGGCATAGAAACCAAATCTAAGCACGAAGAGAAGGAATCTTCTGCCGCAGTGCAGCCCTCAATGGCTTCGGCGGGCAGATTTACAGGGCTGATGAATCGAATTGGCGCTTTGGTCAGTTCCGCCGGCGCCGGCGAGTCCGCGGCGGCCCTGCAGTCTGAAGCGAAGGCTTTAGAGCAGTTTAACGCCCAATTTGAGCATTTCCAGGACGATGCCCCGGCCTGTGATATTTGCGGCGCAATTACAGTACGCAACGGCACCTGCTACAGATGTTATAACTGTGGAAACTCAATGGGCTGCTCATAAGAGTTGACTCAAACTCAGGGGGTTTTTGAAAAGGATTTTTGGGGCTGCTTCACTCAAGGCGCACTCCTTGTGTATGATGATGTAGGGGGTAGTTGCTAATCCTCTGTAATACCGCACCTATTTAAGGCGGAATACGCCCGGCAGGACTCGAACCTGCGGCCTTCGGTTTAGGAAACCGACGCTCTATCCTACTGAGCTACGGGCGCATTTCGGCGATAAAAACCGCCCTGTCATAACTACTCACTTTATACTCTGGGCTTGCGTATTGCAAGAAAATCAGATTTAAGGTATACTACTCTTGTGGCAAGGTAGGGAAAAAATAGTGAAAAAAAAGGCAAAATTAACGGAACAGAAGGCCGGTTTTGCGCATCATATAGGCGAAGAGCGAAGTGCCGGCAGAAGAAAGGAGCATCTGGAGGAACGCCGAGACTCGCTTGCGGCCGGATTAAGGGCTGGAAACCGTGCAGCGGCAGCCGAGCTTGTCGATATATACTATGAGCGGATATATCTGTTTATGAGGAGACTTGGCCATAATTGCCAGGTCAGTGAGGACTTAACGCAGGAAAGTTTCCTCCAGGCCTGGCAGCATGTAGGCCAAATCAGGGAAGGCAAGGCCTTAAATAGCTGGCTGTACCGGGTCGCCGGTAATGTTTCAAAGCTGTACTGGCGCAGGCACAGGGAAACTGTGGGAATTAAAGGGTTTGAGGTGCCGGACAGCAGCGAAGCCGACACCGATGAGATCGGGCATCATAATGAGCAGCTTGAGCGGTTGAAAAATGCTGTTGGGCAGTTACCGAGAAAATACAGGCAGGCGATTGTTTTACATTATATGCAGTATTTGACTATCGCCGAAGCTGCTGAGGCGGCAGGCGTAAAGAAAGGAACTTTCAAAAGCAGGCTAAACAGGGCGTTAAAAGCTCTGAGAAAGCAGGTTAGCTGAAGCGGAAAACGGAAAAACGGTAAGCTGTTATGAAAGAAGAAGGACTGGAAAACTTACTGAATGAATTGGCAGAGAGGACCACAGAGTCGGTTCGCCCGGGTCTTGCTGAAGATATAAAGCACCAAATCCCGCACAGGATTCCGACACGCAGAGGCGGAATGAATACCATCAATATTATAATAGATTTAAGAATAGGTAAATTGCCCGCGGCGGCGGCGATAATTATAACGATGATTTTATTAACAAGTTTTTTTGGGAGCCGGGATTCTACAGACGGTAATATATATCAGCAAGGCAAACTACTTGTGAGATATTTGTGCGGAACGGGCAAGGATGATGTGATGACGGTCAGGTCAAGATATGAACAGCTTGTTCAGGAAGGAAAGGAGGTTGCATATTACGGCAATAGCATTGACCTGGATGATAGTAATGCGGTACTGATGCAGTGGAAAGTTTCCGAAGGTAAGTATAAGGTAATCTTTGGTGATTTGCGTATAAGAGAGGTCAGTGCCGAAGAGCTGGTAAAAATGCAGGCTCGAATGCTGCAGAAGAAAACAAGATGAGTTGGTATTACGGGAGGGCTGAATATGTAGTGTCGAGTTTTTCACGCATACTGTAACGGAAAATCTCCGGAACGGGTTTCAGCTAAAGAAGTTATGATTTAGCTGAGAGCATAAAACGGAATTACGATAAGTATGGTAATGAACATTAAAGGAAGGAGTATCATTATGAAAAAACGAAAAGGGTTTACGCTGATAGAGCTTTTGGTGGTAATATCCATCATTGCGCTATTGGTCTCGATTTTGACGCCGGCGCTAAGCAAGGCAAAGAAATCGGCACAGGCATCTATGTGTCTGTCGAACCAGCATCAGTTTGGTCTTCTCTGGAAGTTTTACTGCGATGAACACGGCGGCTTTTTCCCTGAGAGGGGGAGCAGTGGTGACTCAACTTGGCCCGAATCAGGGGATGCCCCATCGGGGGTGAATGGCTGGCAGTACGAATTAGAGCCGTACTACGGCAATGTCGATATACTCCTGTGCCCGGCGGCTACGAAACCTTACGACGAAGGCGGCAAGCCCCCGTATGCATCCTGGACAGACCAAACCGGCGTATATCACGGCAGCTATACGGTAAATCTCTGGGTTGCGAATGGGGGTGGGGATGGCGATTTCGATACTTACTGCTGGAGGACTCCCTATACGAAGAGTTCAGCTTATGCGCCGCTGCTTTCAGATGGAAATTGGAAGGATAGCGAAGTATACCATGAAGATCCGCCTCCGGATTACAAGGACTATTGGTGGGAAGAGAATAAAAATGAGATGAAGCGTGTCGCCGTCAATCGCCATATGGAGCACGTGAACATTTCTTTTTTGGACTTTCATAGCAAGAAGGTCGGACTTAAAGAGCTGTGGGAGACTTGGTGGCATAAGGATTGGAACCCAAACGATGACCCCCCGCCGGACTTTTGCACCCCGACTGCTACTTATGACGGCTGGATGTGCCATATGAAGGATTATTTTGGGGTTTAATAATGGTAAGCGACTATTGTGCAGAAAAGGTCGGTCTTTTCTTAATAAAGGCAGGCCTTTTTTAAAGGCAGGCGTATCATTGTGAACGAACGAACAGGGTTTACCCCGTTAGAGATAAAGGATTCTAATAGGGTAAGTAAAAAATTTCTAACAGGGTTTACATTGATAGAGCTTTTGGTGGTAATATCCATCATTGCGCTATTGGTCTCGATTTTGACGCCGGCACTGAGCAAGGCAAAGAAATCGGCACAGGCATCTATGTGTCTGTCGAACCAGCATCAGTTTGGTCTTCTCTGGAAGTTTTACTGCGATGAACACGGCGGCTTTTTCCCCGATAGAGGGAGCGGCGGTACGGTAGGGCAAGAGGATACAATGAATGGCTGGCCGTATGCATTAGAGCCGTACTACGGCAATGTTGATATACTTCTGTGCCCGGCGGCTACGAAACTTTACGACGAAGGCGGCAAGCCCCCGTATGCGGCCTGGACCGAAGGAGGCGGCGTATATCACGGCAGCTATACGGTAAATCTCTGGGTCGCGAATGGGGATAAGGATGAAGGGCCTACTCACGAGTTCAATCTTCACTGCTGGAGGACCCCCTATACAAAGAGTGCAGCTTATGCGCCGCTGCTTTCAGATGGAAACTGGAAGGATTGCCAGGCATACCACCGCGATGTGCCTCCGGATTACAGGGGCTTTTGGTGGAGGCCGGGTACAAATGCAAATGAACTCCAGCGTGCCGTCATTGACCGCCACATGGAGCACGTGAACATTTCTTTTTTGGATTTTCATAGCAAGAAGATTGGACTTAAAGAGTTGTGGGAGATTTGGTGGCATAAGGATTGGAACCCAAACAACGACCCCCCGCCGGACTTTTGCACCCCGACTGCTGATTATGACGGCTGGATGTGCCATATGAAGGATTATGCCGGGATTTAGTGACCGAAAACAACCGTTGCACGGAAAGGGCCGGTCTTTTCTTAATAAAGGCAGGCCTTTTTTTAAAGGCAGGCGTATCATTGTGAACGAACGAACGGGGTTTACATTAATAGAGCTTTTGGTGGTAATATCCATCATTGCGCTATTGGTCTCGATTTTGGTGCCGGCGCTAAGCAAGGCAAAGGAACAGGCAAAAGCGGCGGTCTGCCTGTCGAACATACATGAATGGGGCATTATCTGGAATATCTATATCGACGAGCACAAAAGCCATTTCATATTAATGGATGATAACGGAGAGCTGGCTCCCGGCGGGCTGGGCTGGTTAGAGCCGTTGGAGCCCTATTACATAGAAAAAGATATTCTGCTCTGCCCAAGTGCGGCGAAGCCGATGTATGGTGAGGACAGGGGCAGAAAGTTTCGAGCCTGGCACGAAGACGATAACGGCAATGGCGTCGTTGACCCCGGTGAGCTTATCGGCAGCTATGGTATAAATTACTGGATTACGCACAGTACGGAAGGTGGAAGGATAAATGAATATCTCTGGAAGACTCCCTATACCAAAGGTGTGGCTTATGCCCCAATGTTTTTCGATTGCACTGTCTCTGGTAATTGTCCACTGCACGCTGACCGACCCCCGGCGTATGATGGTCAAATCTATACTTCGCACCCTGGGGATATAGATGAAATGAGGGCATGCTGCGTCAACCGACACATCGAGCACATAAATATGGCTTTTTTGGATTTCTCCGCAAGGAAAGTAGGGCTTAAGGAGTTGTGGGAGTTGAAGTGGCATCGAAATTGGAACACAAGCAACGCCCCCCCGCCGGACTTTTGCACCCCGACTGCTGATTATGACGGCTGGATGTGCCATATGAAGGATTATGCCGGGATTTAGCGACCGAAAACAAAGATGTTGGAGAAATGGAGCCAATGGGATTCGAACCCACGACCTCTTGCATGCCATGCAAGCGCTCTCCCAACTGAGCTATGGCCCCAGAATAAAGCAATATTAGCACAAAAGGGCAGGTATAGCAAACAAATTTTGCATCGCTGGTTGTTTGTTTGCGGCCTGGGGTGGCACAATGGGCAATTGTCTTTTTCCTGCCATTAAAGTATAATGCTCCTTTGGGCTTTGGCTTTGTTAACAGTTCATAGCAATAACCCTAAATAAACGAAAAGGCAAAAGTAAAAAACAAATCTGTGGCAAAAACTAAGAGACAAAGAATATCGGTTACAGGGTGCGTTCAGGGAGTTGGCTTTCGTCCGGCTGTGTACAGGATAGCGCGAGCATTGGGACTTTCCGGCTCTGTTTGCAACGACACAAAGGGCGTAACAATCGAATTACAAGGAGGAGAGGAAAAAATAGCTGAATTTTTAACCCGTCTGCAATCTGATGATAAGCCGCCCTTGGCGGAAATAAATTCCTGCCAGGCCGTTGATATGGCTGTAATCGACGGCGAAGATGCATTCGTCATCGAAGCCAGTAACTCGCAGGGCACGGCGCTTTCACAGGTAACGGCTGACATTGCCACCTGCCGGGACTGCCTTGCAGAAATGGCCGATAAACGCGATTTCCGGTTCGGCTATCCGTTCATAAATTGCACGAATTGCGGACCAAGATATTCAATAGTCAAAAATATTCCCTACGACAGACCCAATACTACTATGTCGGTTTTTGCAATGTGCGATAAATGCGCCGCTCAATACGGTGATGTAACCGACCGGCGTTTCCACGCCCAGCCCGTTGCGTGCGGCGCGTGCGGGCCGAAAATTTCATTGACGGACAACAAAGGCGAAACAATAGAAGCACAAACCGACAAAGTGATTGCCGAGACAGCGGGCTTGCTTTTGGATGGCAAAGTTGTTGCCATAAAAGGAATCGGGGGATTTCACTTGGCTGTAGATGCGCTTAATAACAAGGCGGTGGAGAGATTGCGCAAACGCAAGAGGCGAGACCACAAGCCCTTTGCTATGATGACCGATTCAATTGCAAAAATAAAAGAATACGCAATCGTGAGCGGACCGGCTGAGAAGGTCTTAAAGGGTCCTCAAAGCCCCGTTGTTTTGCTGCCGAAGAAGAAAAACGCTGGGATAGCTGCATCAGTTGCCGACGGCGTTGACACTTTCGGATTTATGCTCTGCTATGCGCCGCTGCATTTTTTACTGTTTGAGTGGAATCTTGAAGTTTTGGTGATGACCAGCGGTAACATTTCCGATGAGCCGTTGATTTGCGAAAATCAGCAGGCCCTGGAAAGACTTAGCTGCATCGCAGACGTCTTTTTGATGCACAACAGAGAAATTTACCGACGGGTTGATGATTCGATTGTGCATTTTGTTGATAATGAGCCGGTACTACTGAGGCGGGCCAGAGGATATGTACCCACCCCGATTCTTGCCGAGCAAAATACATCGCAGGATATATTCGCAGCGGGCGGCGATTTAAAAAATACGTTCTGTTTTGCGAAGCAGAACCAGCTTATCTGTAGTGAGCATATAGGCGAACTGGAAGATGCGGAAGTCTATCATCACTATATCAATTCAATCGAGCATTTGCGAAAATTGTTTGAGGTTGAGCCGAAGGTAATAGTCTGCGACCTTCATCCGGGTTATCTTTCCACGCAGTACGCTTTTTCACTGGCTGATGTGAAGGTGATTCAGGTTCAGCATCACTGGGCCCACATTGCTTCTGTTTTGGTTGAGCACGGACTTGTCGGGCCGGTCATTGGTCTTGCGTGTGACGGCACCGGCTACGGCGCAGACGGGGCGATTTGGGGCTGTGAGTGCCTGATTGCATCGCTGGACGATTTTGAACGGTTCGGCCACCTGGCTTATTATCCTCTGGCGGGTGCGGACAGTGCAAGCAAAGAAGCGGTAAGACCGATTTTGGGACTGCTCAAGAAAACCTACGGCGATAATTTAAAATTAGAAGAATTTCAATGGCTGCTCGAGCGAATTGAGCCGGACACGAAGAAACAGCAAATAATATCAGAGCAGCTCGAAAAACAAATCAACACTATTGAAACCTCCAGTCTGGGCCGGGTTTTCGACGCCGTTGCCGCTATGCTTGGGTTGGGCTGCTATAATCATTTTGAGGCACAACTGCCGATGGCGATGGAGGCAATTGTTGAAAGAGGTATGGAAGAATGCTATGATTTTGCGTTTGTCAGCAGAACCGACAAACCACTACAGCTTGACTTGCGTAAGATGATAAAACAGCTAATTACCGATGTTCGGGAAGGGCAGGCAGCCGGTGTCATCTCGGCAAAATTCCATAATACCATAGCGGCTGCCTTATTGGAGATGGCTAAAAGAGCCAGGCAAAGTAAAAAGCTAAATACGGTTGCGCTTAGTGGCGGAGTTTTTTGCAATCGTTATCTGACAAATCGCCTGGTTGGGCTATTGAAGAAAGAAGATTTTAGCGTATTATTTAACCGAAATTTTCCATCCAATGATGGTGGCCTATCCCTCGGCCAGGCGGCAATCGCCGCTAATCTGGTGAAGTGTAAAACGTAAAGCGAGAGACAAATTATGTGTTTGGCAATACCGGTAAGAATAGTGGAGTTGGAGGGGGACAAGGCAGTCGTTGACGCGATGGGCAACCGCTGGCGCGCCAAGACCACGCTGCTGCCGGAAGCTAAATTGGGGGACCTCGTCCTGGTACACGCCGGTTTTGCCATTTCACTTGTTGACGAGAAAGAGGCAAAAGAGACGTGGCAGTTTCTCGCGGAAATCGCAAATTTTGAAGAAACGCCAAACAAAGTTTCAGGATAAAGTCGGATTTTTATGCTTGAGAGAATTTATAAAGCCCAGCAGCTTATGAATGAGGCGTGCAAAACGTTGGGGCGGCAAATAAATATAATGGAGGTCTGCGGCACGCATACCGTCTCTATTTTTCGCAACGGCATAAGGTCGATTCTGCCTAAGAAGCTAAAGCTCTTATCGGGACCGGGCTGTCCGGTCTGCGTTACCAGCCAGGGTTATATTGATATTGTCTTGCAATTGGCGGAGCGCGACGACGTTTTGATTGCGACCTACGGTGATATGATTCGCGTTCCCGGCAAAGGCGGTTCGCTGGAAACAAAACAAGCAAGCGCCAATGTCAAGGTCGTTCTCAGCAGCGAAGATGCCCTGCAATTGGCAAAAGACAATCCCGAAAAAAAAGTTGTGTTCGTTGCGGTCGGTTTTGAAACAACTGCGCCGGCTACGGCAGTGGTGGTGAAGGAAGCGGCGGCGGAGTCGGTCGAGAACTTCTGTATTCTGAGCGGACACAAACTGGTTGTACCGGCAATGCGAGCCCTTGTGTCTGAAAAAAATCATAATATAGACGCCTTTCTTTGTCCCGGACACGTTAGCGTGATAATCGGCTACCGCAGCTACGCAGAAATAGCAGAGCGTTTTGGTAGGCCGTGCGTGGTGGCCGGCTTTGAACCGATGCAGATAATCGAAGGATTGGCGGAAATCTGTCGCCAGCTTGCCGTCGGCAAAGCTGAATTACAGTCGGTATATACCGCGGTGGTAACCGAGCAGGGCAATACCACCGCGCAAAAAATCATCGCCGAGTGCTTCGAACCGGCAGACGGCTACTGGCGGGGACTGGGGAAAATAGAAAAAAGCACGCTGAAGCTAAAAGATAAGTACAGCCGATTCGATGCTTTCAAGAAATTCGACATCACTGAAACACCCGGTGAAGATGCGAGCGGCTGTAGATGTGGAGAAGTGCTCTGCGGACTAATAGGGCCGACGGACTGTGGCCTGTTTGGTAAAAGCTGTACGCCTGAGACGCCGATTGGGCCGTGTATGGTAAGTTCTGAAGGTGTTTGTGCGGCGTGGTTCAAGTATGGACCAGAAGAAAGACGCGAACGATGAAGACACCAAAAAAAAATAGAATCCTGCTTGCTCACGGGGGCGGCGGCCAATTGAGCGATGAACTAATCCGCCATCATATTCTGCCAAGCTTCAATAATGACACTCTCGCTGAGTTGGCCGATGCTGCGAAACTAAATCTTGCTTCGAGCTCGGTTTGTTTCACTACGGACAGCTACGTGGTCAAGCCGTTGTTTTTTAACGGCGGCGATATCGGAAAGCTCGCTGTTTGTGGAACGATAAATGATTTAGCCGTAGCCGGTTCAAAACCAGTTGCTTTGGCTTTGTCACTGATAATCGAAGAAGGTTTTGAGTTTGAATTGCTGGAGAAGATTTTATCCGGCGTTAGCCGGGCCGCCAGGCAGAGCAATGTCGATATTGTCACCGGCGATACCAAGACTGTCGAAGCCGGCGCTGCTGACAAAATTTTTGTAAACACGGCGGGGCTCGGGACGAAGTTGGCCGGTGTAAATTTGGGGTTCAAAAGAATAGCAAGCGGTGACAAAATAATTATCAACGGCACAATCGGCGACCACGGTATGACTGTTATCTCGCAGCGAGAAGGTATTAAATTTCAATCACAACTAAAAAGCGACTGTGCGCCTCTGGCGGAACTGACCTGTCAAATTTTGGAAAACACGACAGGCATCAAATTTATGCGGGACCCGACTCGTGGGGGGTTGGCTGCAACGCTTAATGAAATCTCGCGCGGCAGTGGGCTGAGTATTGAAATCCGAGAGGCCGATGTCCCGGTCAATCCAACGGTACAGGCGGCGGCTGATATGCTCGGCTTCGATGTGCTGACAATTGCAAATGAAGGAAAATTCGTTGCGATTGTCTCGCCGGAATCGGCGGATGAGTGTTTGAATATCTGCAGGAAACATCCGTTAGGCAGGGAGGCAAGCATTATCGGCGAGATTGTGGAGACCCGTGATTTACCTATCGTGGAGATGTTCACCAAAATCGGCGGAAGGAGAATTGTGCAGATGCCATACGGCCGAGAATTGCCGAGGATATGCTGATGCACGAAACGATGGTGGCAGAAAGTCTGCTGGCGGCAATTTCGGCTGAGGCGGCAAAACAAAATGCAAAACCCGTCGGCGCGAAAATAAGCTGCGGAATGCTTAACGCAATCAATGATGAAGTGCTTTGTTTTGCCTTCGAGGCCATTGCCAAAGGTACGGTGTGCGAAGCTTTGAAGCTGAAAGTGGAGCATAAACCGATACGAGGGCGATGTAAGAAATGCAGCGAAAATTTTGACTTAGACGTTACTCATTTAACTTGCAGAAAGTGCGGCAGCGAGGACTTCGAATTACTGCCGGACGCACCTTTGCTGCTGGAAGAAATAGAATTTGAAACGGAGTAGTGCAGTGTATAAGAAAGTTGACGTTGGCAGGAAAATTCTCAGTGCAAATGAAGAATATGCTCTTGAGAACCGCCGATTTTTAGCCGAGCAGAAAAAATTGTGCCTGAATATGATATCGTCACCCGGCTCTGGCAAGACTACAATACTGGCAAGGACAATAAGTGAGTTGAAGGACAAAATCAAAATCGGTGTTATTGAGGGCGACATTCAGACTGATTTAGACGCCGAGAGAATTAGAGCAACAGCGGCGCCTGCGGTTCAGATAAACACTAATGGCGCGTGCCATTTGTCAGCAGCTCAGGTAAGCGGTGCGTTAGAGAAGCTGCCCGTCAACAATTTAGATTTGATTTTCATCGAGAACGTGGGAAATCTGGTTTGTCCATCGGCTTTTGAACTGGGCGAGGGCGGTAAGATAGTTGTACTTTCGGTTGCAGAAGGTGACGACAAGCCGGCCAAGTATCCAGCCATTTTCGCAAAGTCGAAGGTGCTGCTTATAAACAAAATTGATTTACTGGAAGCGGTCGGGCAGGTGGATTTTGACATTGAAAGAGTAAGGGCCGACGCCCGCAGACTAAATAGAGCGATTGAGATTTTCAAGATATCAGCCAAAACCGGTGAAGGTATGGATGCTTGGTATAACTGGCTGAAAAAAGAAATTGAAAATATAGATTAAAGTTTGGCCTTTGATTGGTAGAGATTGTGTGTGTAAATATAGTTGGCAACGCCTGGGTGCAGCATATCGCTTACATCACGGCCGGCAGCTAATCTGTTTCGTATTGCCGTGCTGCTTATATCAATCAGGGGTGTCTTGATAATGTTTTTTTGCAGTTTTTCGACTCGCTGGTGGCCCCAAATCGCGTCAAATTTGGTGAAATCAGGGTGCTTGAAGCGACCCCTGTACATTACGGATAAACTACACTCGTCAATCAATTCGGCAATTTTGTACCAACGTGGCAAATCATCAATATTATCAGCGCCTGTAAGCCAATAAATTAAACTATCGCTGCCGTAATCGGCCTGGAATTGCCTTACGGTTTCCAGAGTGTAGCTCGGCTCTGCTTTTTTCAATTCGTAGTTACTTAGCTGCAACTTTTTATCGCCCGCGATTGCGAGAGCTATCATTTGCAGTCGGTCATCGTCACTCGCCTTGGGAAAGGACTCCTTTAGAGGGGAGCATTTTGCGGGGATAAAAACGATTTCTTCTGCGCCAATATACTCGGCTGCGGCTGTGGCGACAGCGGTATGACCAAGATGAATTGGGTCGAACGTTCCACCAAACAAAACTATTTTTCTTTTGGTCATAAAACAGTTAACAGGTAAATTGTGTGTTATTTTTTAGAATCTTGTAGAAAAGTAAAAAAAATTTCGCTAACAGGAAATGCCGACCACCGGCAAAAATCCTTGAAAGACAAAATCATCTCTTACACAATTCTAAAGTTTCACAACGCCTTAAAGATATATGTATTGACAAATAAAAGAATCCTTCTCTTACAATCAAAAGCCGCGAGATTGGCCTGTAAGTTGAATAAAACGCCTTTAACGCCGCTAATTATAACAAACAGTTTTTTAGTTTTAATAAAAACTCCAGCCACAGTTTTATTTGAATAAGAACTTCAGTTGTAATAAAACAAGTTGCACCGTTTTATCAAACAGTATGATAAGAAATACGGGAAGCTGTGTAAAACATCTATGATAAAAAATTTTATGGAGTATTTTTAAACTTCTGGTCGATAAAAAGTATATAGATAGTTATTAACTTTTTGTATAATTCGTTTGACAAAGTTTTTCAAAGTAAATTAGTATTATGATGTTAACTTGAATATAAAAGCATTTAGTCCGCCGAAAGGAGGTGGTAAAATAATGGCGAAGAAAAAGGCTAAGAAAAAAGCAAAGAAAAAAGCAGCAAAGAAAAAAGTAAAGAAGAAAGCTAAGAAGAAAGCTAAGAAGAAAGCTAAGAAGAAAGCTAAGAAGAAAAAGAAAAGGTAGCATAGCAGCTTAGCCAAAAGTCCGCTTGCTTTTTGTGTTGTGGATCTTTGAGGGGCTCTTAAGGCCGGCGATTTGAATCACAACCGAAAATATTAAGCAGCGGCAAGTTACACGAAAATGGAAGGTTCTCTCGCCACGGCGGAACCTTCCATTTTATTTAACACACCACTTTCAGCATAGATATCGTACATTATCCCCAGCCGCACTTCTTGCAATTGACTCACAGTTCCTTATACTATCTATTTTTATTGGGAACATTGTTGATACCAGGGCAGATTTCAGAACGTCATTTTGTTACCTGCTGCAAATTGAAAGCTGTTTGTAATTCCTGCGGACGGAAGGACTGACAATATGGATTACTTCAACTACAAGAACGGTAAGCTGTTTGCTGAGAGCGTAGATGTTCAAAAAATCGCTGCCGAAGTCGGCACGCCGGTCTATATCTACAGCAAGGCAACCTTCATAGAGCATCTGCAGAAGATTCAGAAGGCCTACGGCGAGCTTGATACTATCGTTTGCTATTCCGTCAAGGCCTGCGGCAATATAAACATCCTAAAGTTTTTGGCTGAGGCGGGCAGCGGATTCGATATTGTCAGCGGCGGCGAGTTATATCGCGCTCTAAAGGCAGGCGGCGCTCCGTCAAAAATCGTTTATGCAGGCGTCGGCAAAACCGATACTGAAATCATCGAGGCGCTAAACGCCGGTATCGGCTATTTCAATATAGAATCAGAAGCTGAGCTGGAAAACCTGATTCGGCTGGCAAAGCAGGAAGGCAAACAGCCCAAAGCTGCTCTGCGCATCAATCCAGACATTGACCCGAAAACACATATATATACCACCACAGGCACAAGGGAAACTAAATTTGGCGTATGTCTCGAGCGGGCACGAAAAGTTTTTGCCGACTACGGGAAAAACGAAGCGGTAAAACTTTGTGCAATCCACATACATTTGGGCTCAGCAGGACACACTGTCTCGCCTTACGTCGAGGCAATAAAAAAGGTATTAGTTCTGATTGAACAATTGCGCAGAGACGGATTCAAAATTGAAGCGGTGGATATCGGCGGCGGATATGGCGCTGATTACGTAACCGGTATGGCCCCAACCGCTGCCGACTACGCCGGTGCCATTGTACCGTTATTAAAAGGCAAAGACCTGAAGCTTATTCTTGAACCGGGGGCAAGTATCGCAGCTAACGCAGCTATTCTATTGACGCAGGTTTTATATTTGAAAAGCGGCGAGAAAAAATTTGTTATAGTTGATGCGGGAATGAACGACTTGATTCGTCCGCTGTTATACGATGCATTTCATTTCATCTGGCCTGCGAAAGTGGCTGAGAAGTTTGCACCCGACCGGCGGGACAAGAACTTACAATTGGCCGATACCGAGGTTGTTGATGTGGTCGGGCCGGTCTGCGAAGCGGCAGATTTTTTTGCAAGGGACAGGGCTTTACCGCCGGTCAAGCGCGGCGATTTGCTCTCCATCTTTACCGCCGGCGCTTACGGCTTTACTATGGCGAGCAATTACAACGCCAGGTGTTTGCCTGCCGAAGTGCTTGTTGACGACGATAAATTCACCCTTATCCGAAAACGCCAAACCTACGATGATTTAATATCGCTGGAAAAATGACAGAGAAGCGTGCTCCTTTCACGCTCTCTGTCGTCCTGAGCGGAGTCGAAGGATCTATTCTTATGCCGTCATTGCGAGTCCGCCGAAGGCGGGCGAAGCAATCTATTCACGAACCACAAGTCACGAACCACGAGCGACGAATTTAGAAGTTTCTTTCGACGAAGCCGGTATCGATTTTGTTCTTGACGTAAAGATTATGCGAGAGGATGTCGAGGCAGGCAGGTATCGTGGTCTTTATCGGCTCAATTACGAATTCGCCCAAAGCTCTCTTCATTGTCGCAATGGCCTCGGTCCGCGTTCTCTGATGGACGATAAGCTTGGCAATCATCGAATCATAATTTGTCGAGACTTCCCAGCCCTGGTGGACGTGGGTATCAACCCTGACGCCGGGGCCGCCGGGCGGAATGTATCTGGTGATTTTGCCGGGGCAGGGTGCGAAATTATTTTCGTAATCCTCGGCGTTAATTCGGCACTCAATTGCGACGCCCCTGTGCTTGATATTCTTCTGGCGAAACTTGATGGTCTGGCCGGCGGCAATTTTCAACTGCCACTTGATTAAATCATGGCCGGTAACCATTTCAGTAACAGGGTGTTCGACCTGGATTCTCGTATTTACCTCAATAAAGTAAAACTTTTTATCCTTGTCCAGAAGAAACTCAACAGTTGCAGCGTTCACATATCTCGCCTCTTTTATAATCCTCAACGCAGCTTTACAAAGCTCTTCTCTGTCGTTTTCATCAATGACAGGACAGGGCGATTCTTCAATCATCTTTTGATGTCTTCGCTGAATGGAGCAGTCTCTTTCGTAAAAGTGCAGCATATTGCCTTCGTTGTCGGCGATTACCTGTACTTCCACGTGGCGTGGCTCGGCCACAAATTTTTCCAGATAAACGCTTCCGTTCCCGAAAGCGGCCTTGGCTTCGGCCTGCGCTGCGCCGAAAGCCGAGCGAAGGCTGATGTCGTTGTGCACAACTCTCATACCGCGACCGCCGCCACCGGCGACAGCTTTTATCATCATGGGGTAACCCATCTTGTTTGCGAGTTTCAGCGCTTCGGATTCCTTCTCGATGGTACCTTCGGAGCCGGGGACTACCTTCACCCGAGCTTTGCGTGCGAGTTTGCGGGCTTGGACCTTGTCACCGAGCAACTGCATTGCCTCAACAGGCGGGCCAACAAACGTTATTCCGCAGTCCCGGCATATCTGGGCGAACTCTATGTTCTCCGCCAAGAAGCCGTAACCCGGGTGAATGGCCTCTACGTCGGCAATCTCGGCTGCGCTGATTATGCGGGGGATGTTAAGATAACTTTTGGAAGGGTCAGCAGGGCCTATGCAAATAGTTTCGTCGGCGAGCTGCAGGTACGGAGCGCCTGCATCGGCTTCGGAATAAACCGCCACTGCCTCAATACCAAGCTCGTGACACGCACGGATAATTCGCAGCGCTATTTCACCACGGTTTGCTATCAGGATTCTTGAAAACATATTCAATCTACCATTTACTATTGACTATTTACTATTGCTTTCCGATTTCTTACTTGTGCTTTTTTTCAATAATCAATAGAAAATAATCAATAATCAATTATTAGTCCGGCTTGACTTTGAAAAGCACCTGGCCGTATTCGACGGCCTGGCCGTTCTCTATGACTATCTCGGCAATGGTTCCGCTGGTTTCGGCTTTTATTTCGTTCATTACTTTCATTGCTTCGACCATACAAACAACCGTCTGTGGTTTAATCTGTGAGCCGAGTTCGACATAGGGGTCGGAATCGGGACTCGGTGCGGAGTAGAAAGTCCCGACAATGGGCGATTTTATTTCTACCAAATTCCCTACCGGCTGCAGCTGAGAGGCACCGGCCTCGGCCGACGGGGCTTGCGATGCACCGGGGCCGGCAGGCACAGTTGAGATACCGGGTACCACCATCGGTGTACGAGCTTCTGGCTGGGCCTGCGAACGCTTCAGCGAGATTTTGTCATCGCCGTGCCTTATTTCGATTTCGACGAGGTCGTTTTCTTTCATTATTTCAATCAGTTCTTTTATTTTCTTCAAATCGTTATTTTTCTTCTCCGCCATTGCCGCGTCCTTTCCCAATAAAAGCAGTCCCTGATAAGACTAATGGTTAAGTTCAATAAGTATAGCTGTAAAAGCCGTTTTTGCAAGCAATTTCTGGCCCTGTAATATGATTAAGAATACGCCTTTTTTGCCGGTGAAGGCGAAGAAGAGCTTAAAGAAATGACGGGCAAGTACCCCAGTCTTCAAAAAGAAATGGCTGAAACTTATCAAAAAGACGATATTGAGCGATACTGCGAGCTTGAAAAAATCATGTGTTCAAAGTCTTCGATGAAAATCACACTAATCACTGATGTTCACATTGGTTTGGGTAAAGAACTTTTTCCGCAAATGACCGCTTGATGAAAATTCTGATATGAGGCCGGGTTTTGGCCCGGCTTTTTTTGTGCGTTCGGGCCGGCCTAAAGTATTTCAAGCCCGACTGCTGTAATATCATCAACTTCCGCCGGGTCGATTTCCTTATTTTGCGCAAGCGTGTTGAATTTATCGAACATCTCGACAATGGGCAAATCCTTGATGCCGTAAAATTCGTCGCTGAAACGAAAACCTGCTGCTTCGTCGAAACTCCCGATAGACGGCTCTGCTCCGTCGGAATACAACAGAAGTTTATCGCCGGACCGAAGCTGTACAGTCTGTTGAATATATTCAGATTCTTTAAAGATTCCGAGCAGCGACCCTCGCATCTCCAATTGTTGTGGTTGTTCCTGGGGCCTGATGAGAATCGGATATGGATGTCCTCCACGGGCATACGTTAGCTGTAGTGTCTTTACATTTAGCAGACAATAGCAACACGTAGCAAACTGATAGCCGGAGAGCTTTTGGGCAGCCATTCGCACATTGAGATTTTTCATAACTTCTGCCGGTGAAAATATGTGGTAATTGTTCTTAACGGTCTCCCGCATAACCAGCGCCTGTTTTAGAAAAATTGTTAAAAGTGCGGCAGGCATCCCGTGACCGACCACATCAGCTACATAAAAGCCGATGTGCTGCTCATCGATGCGCACGATATCGTAAATATCGCCTGAGACCCACTCGGCCGGCAAAAAAACTGCAGCCCATCGTATCTCGTCGGTATTGGGTAGTTGAGTGGGAAGAAAATCCTGTTGAACAAGACCGGCCAGTCTAAGCTGCTCTGCGAGGTTGTTCACCAGGGAACCGGTTACACTAAGCTGCTGAGCCAGTTTATTCTTGTAAATTCCTTGTACCTGTTTTGGAGGCAGGGCGGGTTTTACTGCAAGTCCGGAACTTTTTTTACGATATGCAAGATTGACGCTGATTCTAACCCACAACTCATCTATGGAGAACGACTCCATTGTGCCGGCCATAGAGAAACTGCTCTTTGCAGGTGCCAAAGAGAAACTTTTTACCGGTAATTCCAGTCGGCTGGTGAGTAAAATCACGCCGATATTTTCCAGTTCGAGCGATTCAATTACTTGGGCCAACTTCTGCTGCTGTGACTTCTCTAAGTCCTTAACATCGATAATTACGGTCCCTATCAGATCGAGTCGGTTACGCACATTAGAAAATTTGTCTATTGGTAGTATTTTGAAAGAAAGCTTCCTTTGTTTCAAAAGCCGCTTTATTTCGGGCGGTATATATGCCCCATTAGTCACGTATAAAACATCTGTGAAGCTTCTCGGCAGCTCAATAGCAGTCATCAGTTTCGCTTCTTCCATTTTATTTACCCATCCCAGAAAGGTCCATTACGCGATAAATCACAAAATCAAAACACAGTCAAATTATAGGACTTTGAATCAATATCCATTTTGCTAAAAACAAGCATAGATAATTTCGGCTTATTAGCGATGGCACTTTGCGGTTTTTTTGCTTTTTTCTCCTTTTTCAAGGATGGCGGTCAACGATGATTCTTTCCGCCGTTGGCCGGAGGGACTTCAATTTCCTGCTGTCAACTTTGGGATTGACCAGGGGGGGCTTTCGCAAAATACGGAGAGACTCAAATTGGCAGGTTACGTCAAAGCCGGCAATGCTTTCAAGGGAAAATTGCGAACACCGGCTATCAGCTCACCAGGAAAGACTCCGGGACTTTGACTCTATACCGGAGAGAGCTTGACATTATCCGTCAAACGGGCCGAATATAACAAGTCCAAAAAAGTGACATCAGCCGGAGAAAATTGCCGAGCCGATACGAAGGATAGTAGCGCCCTCTTCTATGGCGATTTCGTAGTCCGAACTCATACCCATACTTAGCTCAGTAAAATGTGGGCCGACTATTTCCTCGCCACGCATCTCAACAAATAGCTCTCTTGCCCGTCCAAAGCAGGCTCGAACTACGTCTTTATTATGCGTCAATGGCGCCATTGTCATTAAGCCAACCAGTCTCAAATTCGGCAAAGTTTCTATCTGCTCGGCCAGATGTGTTGCGGCTCCAACCGGAACACCATATTTTTGCGGCTCGTTGGAGGTGTTGACCTGCAAAAGCACCTTGGGACGCAGGTTTAGTTTTGCTGCTGAGGCGTCTATCTCTTCTACCAGCCGAAGTGTGTCAACCGAATGTATTAGGCGGGCAATGGGCAGGACATACCGGACCTTATTACGCTGCAGATGACCAATCATATGCCAGTTGACTTCTTCCGGCAAAGTCGAATCACCATCCCCCTCTTTCAAAAATTCGGCTATCTGGGCGGAAACTCTCTTTAGTTGCTGAACACGGTTTTCACCAAGTTCGGTCAGCCCCAGCCGAATAACTTCTTTTATACCTTCGATGGTAGCGGATTTGGTTACCACAACGAGTTTTATCTCGCTGGGGTCTCTGCCGATACGGGCACAGGTAGAGTTAATGGTCTCTTTTACGTGCTCTATTCTTTCAGAAAATTTTGCCATAGGAAAAATGGTTAAGAATTTTAATCGACAAATTCACCCCGACTAAACCACGTACTTAAAATAACGGCTTACAGCTGGCTTTGCCAGCATAAAAAGTATTAAGGTAAAAATTTTGATGGATTTTTTAATTTAAAGGGAAGGTACTTATTGACCACAAAACCCAGGCCGTGTTTGGCAAAGGCCTGTTGCTCAACACGAACGCCCATCTTCAGCATTTGATTGATCGCCTTTTGCCAGGGCTTATGATGTTTTACGAACGGGTCGTTTCGCAGTGCATCTTTTGCTCTTTTTATGTCCACTTCTTTGAGCGGATGGGTCGGCAGCTTATAGGTTATAATATCCTGAGGCGTTACGCCGAGAAAACGCACCGAAGGAACGCAGAAAAATCTGTTTATATGAGCTGCATTGCCCGAACCGACTTTCAGAGTTCTGTAGATATTGAAATAGCCGTAAGGGTCGCCGTCAACAAAGGCGTAAACAGGAATTTTCAACTTGTCCGTCAACCTTCTTATGAATCTGCGGCAGGCACGTGTCGGCACGCCGCCCATACTGATAAGAATACACTTTGCCTCTTTCCAGTAATCGTATTTGACCAGTCTTTGGAACATACCGGCCGTCTCTATTGCAAGAACGAACTTTGCCTGGCTTTGAAATTGCAGGTCTTCAACTTCTGTCGGTATGGAATAGGCACCGGAGCCGAATTTTGTGCAATCGATTTTGATTTTTTTGCCTTTGGCATCGGTGTCAACAACGATTAATCTGCCCGCCACATCACCACCTTTTTCTTCGGGTGTAAATCTCAATTGTTCGCGGTTTACACCGAACATTGCCTCAACGTCGTCCATAATAGTGTCCGATTCTGATTGTTCGGAGAAACCGGCCTTGCCCCAGTTCTTGGAGATATAGTAGGCCTCTCGTTTTGTGGCCATATCCTTTGTATCGATGAGCTCCTTGGAAAGGGACATCATTTTTAGGGTTTGTGCGAAGGTCTTTACCGTGCTTACAGTCAGCGTGCGATGTTTGTTCTTGCCGAGCATCTCGAAATAGCCGGTTCTGGCCTGATATTTGACATTGCTTAGCGAGCGAACAGGCGTAACCATTGTAGGGCTTTTGCTCTTCAAAATCTTTGTGTGTATATCTTTAGCCGTTTCCGTTATTTTTTTCGTTACCGGGAGGGTTTTTGGCTTCGACATCAGAGAGCTCCAAAAAATGACAACTTTTACGCTTATCAGCCGTAATTTACGCTAATAAGCGTTAACATTCAAGCCATTTTAGGTTATGTCGCCCTTCGTTGCCAAAGAACACGCATAATACCGCACCTATTTAATTTTAACGTCCGCCAAATTATATAACTCCATAAGAGCAAAAGGATTATCTTTTTACATAAGCGCACTTTTAAAATGGGTGCGGTATAATCCACAATTATAACAAGTTTTTTCACTGCCTTAATTTCAAAATTGGTCGTCGCGAGTTTTTACCCTTGACAAGGACTTGTTTCAACACTATTATTACCCACCACACGAATTTTCAAGTAAATTGGGTAAATTTGACGAAATTCATCTTTATAGATGCATGCTGTTATGCTATTACTGCTTTCAGATTTGAGGTGGGGATAATATTCACACAAAAATTTCTGCCAAAAATGGTTTTTGTAAGGAGTAAATTATGAAAAAGGTATGCTTGACTGTGGGAATGGCGCTGTTGTTTGTTTTAATCTTCAGCCAGAAAGGATTGGCTGAGGACCAAATCTTTGAAAGAGAATTCGTCAGAGTTGGCCAGAAGTATGTTCCGGGCGAGATTATTGTCAAATTTAAACGAGGGGTCAGGGAAAGTGATATAGCCACCTCAAATTCAAGGCACGGAACTTCTGTATTCTATACCAGCCGATTTGCCGGCTTTAAGAGACTGAGGATTCCGAGGAGGAAGAAGGTCTCTGAAATGCTGGAAATTTACAGGAAAGACCCCAACGTTGAATACGCTGAGCTAAATTACATTGCCTATGCTTTTTGGTTTCCTAATGACCCGTATTATTTTTATCAATGGCACCTGGATAATCCTGAGTATGGGGGAATCCAGATGGAAGACGCCTGGGGTTTTCTTATAGAGCAGGGCTTAGAGCCAGGCGGAAGCCCGGATGTCATCATTGCAGTAGTAGACACCGGGGTGGCCTATGAAGATTATAGTAGGAGGCGGAAGAGATACTATTTGGCGCCGGACCTGGCTGTGACCAATTTCGTCCCGGGTTACGACTTTGTTGAAAATGAATCCCATGCCAATGATGATAATGGCCATGGAACTCATGTCACCGGTACCATCGCACAGAGTACAGATAATGATGAGGGTGTTGCCGGAGTGGCTTTTAATTGTTCTATTATGCCGGTGAAGGTATTGAACAGGTATGGCAGTGGTACCTACGCCGATGTGGCTGATGGCATTATATTTGCAGCTGACAACGGTGCACACGTCATTAATCTGAGTTTAGGAGGCTCGTCACCATCTACTACTTTAGAAAATGCCTGCGCATACGCTTATCAGAACGGAGTCACTATTGTTTGTGCTGCTGGAAACGACGGCGAAGAGACGGTGAGCTACCCAGCTGCTTACGATGACTACTGTATTGCTGTTGGCGCCACTCGTTATGATGAAACTTTGTCTTATTATTCCAACTACGGCAATAGTTTGGACTTGGTTGCTCCCGGTGGTGATTTAAATATCGACCAAAATGAAGATGAGTACTCTGATGGTATTCTTCAACAGACCTTTAGCGGTAATACTCAGAATTTCGGTTACTGGTTTTATCAAGGCACTTCTATGGCTGCTCCTCATGTTTCTGGAGTAGTAGCTCTGTTAATATCCAGTGGGGCAGCTATTACCCCCGATGAAGTTCGATCTGCTTTACAAGAAACTGCTGAAGATTTGGGCGACCCCGGCAGGGATGACATCTACGGCTGGGGGTTAATCGATGCCTGTGCGGCTCTTCAATGGTCAGCCGGTCCGGTTGATAATCCCCCAACGGTAAGTATTACTGGACCTGCTGACGGAGCGATCATAGCTGGGACAACAAATATCACCGCTGATGCAAGTGATGACAACGACGTGCTCCAGGTTGAGTTCTTCGTGAATGATTCCTCTATTGGAGTAGATTTGGATGGTTCGGATGGCTGGCTGATTGTTTGGGACAGCACTTCCATAGACGACGGTACTCACATTATCAAAGCAACAGCTACTGATAACGCTTTTCAGACTGCCGGCGATTCGGTCAGCGTGACGGTGGACAATATTAACGAACGTCCGGTTGCTGATGCCGGGCCGGACCAGTCTGTTTTAGTAGGTGAAACTGTAAACTTCGATGGGTCAAATTCCAACGACCCTGACGGAGATATTGTTTCCTATGATTGGGATTTTGGTGACGGCAATACCGGCACTGGTGTAAGTGCCACTCATACTTATTCAACCGCCGATACATACACCGTCACTCTAACCGTAACAGATAACGGTGCGCTGACGGATACAGACACACTTACAGTCACCGTGGGCGAGGAACCATCGGAGATTACAGTATTTTCTGATAGTTTTGAGTCGTCAAGTGACTGGACTGCGAATTGGAGTCAAGACGCTCAGAATGATTGGCGTCGAAGAACTGCACGAAAGAAAGAAGGCAGTTATGCCGCTGAAGTTGATGGCAGGGCTAATGACGCACAATTAATCTCCATTCCCATCAATTTGCAGGGTAAAACAGATGCTACCGTAACCTTCTGGTGGTATATCGAAAGGGGCCTTGATACAGGAGAATATCTTGCCTTTGACGTCTCTGTTGACGGTGGAGCTAATTGGGTCGAAAAGGCGCGTTTAAGCGGAAATGTTGATGCAGAAAACACCTGGCACAACGTCAGTATTGGCTTGAGCGGTATAAATAGTCTCAGAATTCGATTCAGAGGAAAGATGTCTCGTTCCAGCGAAGATGCCTATGTTGATGTGGTTGAGGTTATTGCTGCGGAGTAGTATCTGATTTCTGAGTCTTGTGTGCATTTTAACGATTAGTCTGAAGATGTCACAGAGACCTCGGTGGCGTTTATGGTCTCTGCTCAGGTAATGTAACAGGCATAAAAAAATTTTTAAAAAAGCAATTTTTGGCTTGCATTTTTTGGCGATAGCCTGTATATTAGTATAGTTAAGTCTATCAGATTGGGGAAATGAGGCCCATTAAAAGATTTTCGCTTTTTGCTTGACAGAACTTTTTAAAGGCGTTATTTTTCTGGGTTATCCTTGGAATTAATGAAACAAGGCTGCTGTAAGCAGCTTATGAACCTCGGCGAGGCAGCGTGGCATACCGGTTTCCCCCCCAGCCGGATCCACCACCTCGCCTTTTTTATGCGCATACTCTCAGCTTGTTTCCCTGCCGGCGAATGGGGCCTCCCGGGAGCGCCACCTGGCTTTTTCATTCTCCGCGGACCTGCACGATTACTCTTCTGCTGCGAGGCCCGTCGAATTCACAGAAAAAAATGCCCTGCCAGGTGCCGAGGTTCAGTGATTTGTCTTTTAGCAGGATTTGTCTGCTGCAACCCATAACCGCGCTTTTGCAGTGCGCATCTGAATTGCCTTCGTAATGCTGATAGCCCTGTCGATGCTGAGGTATCAATTCCTCCAGGGTCAGAAGTATGTCGTGTGGCACGGACGGGTCGGCGTTTTCGTTTATGGTAATCGCCGCTGTTGTATGAGGACAATAGACTATTACGTCGCCGTCGGTAATGCCGGACCGGCTGACAATCGAGCCAACCTGACTTGTAACGTCAATCATCTGGTTACGGCTTTTGGTGCTTACGCGAAAATCTTTTTCAACGATTTTCATTGTTATTATCCCCTACATTTGCTCGACAACTTCAATACCCAAAAGCTCACTCAAGCCATGTTTGATAATCTCTGCGGTTAAATCACAAAGCAGAAGTCTCGTGGGTCTTTTGTCCGGCCCGGCATCCAGAACGGGACAATTTGTATAAAACGCGCTGAACTTCTGGGCCAATTCATACAGATAGGCGGTAAGATAATTCGGCCTGTAATCTGCGGCAGCGGCCTCTATTGCCTCGCCGTAACGAATCAGATGTTTTGCCAGATCCAGCTCGGCCGGCTCAGTCAAATTTAACTTTTTCAAGCTGCGCCGTTCGGCCTCGATATCCACAGCTTTGGTCTCTGCCTTTCGTTCAATTGATTTTATTCGGGCGTATGCATACTGCATATAAGGTGCGGTATTGCCGTCCATCGCCAGCATCTTATCGAAGCTGAAAATATAATCGCTGGTTCGGTTGTTGGAGTAGTCGGCGTATTTTACCGCGCCGATTCCAACGGCTTTTGCAATCTCGGCTTTCTTGTTTTTTGGAAGGTCAGGGTTTTTTTCTTCGACGACGGCCTTTGCGCGTTCGACCGCCTCATCGAGCAGGTCTTTTAGTTTTACGTTTTCGCCGGAGCGCGTTTTTAACGGTGTGCCCTTTTCACCCAGCACGCTGCCGAAGGTAATGTGGACAAGTTCAGTTTTATCTTTTGCCCAGCCGGCCATTCGCGCCACCCGAAAGACCATTTGAAAGTGCAGATTCTGCCGCGCGTCGGTAACGTAAACTATTCTGTCTGCCTTCATCTCATCCACGCGATAGCGAATAGCCGCCAAATCCGTCGTCGCATACAAAAACGCCCCGTCCGACTTTTGGATTATGAGCGGCAACGGCTGACCTTCTTTGTTCTTAAACCCTTCGGGAAAAACACAAATCGCCCCATCAGATTTAACAGCAAGTTCGTTACTTTTCAACTCCTCTACTAAGTTAGCCAATTTGTCTTTATAGAAACTTTCGCCCCGAACATCGCTCAAATTGAGTCCAATCTTCAAGTCCCAGTACAGATCTTGGAAACCATAAAGGGACTGTTGGCATATGAACTGCCAAATGGGAAACACGTCCTGAGCACCAGATTGAAGCTTTACAACATATTCCCGCGATTCAGAAGCAAAATCAGAGTCGGTATCAAAAAGCTTCTTAGCTTCCCGGTAAAAAGCCTCCATATTGGGAATACTGATATCAGATACTGTAATTTCAGATTGTTGAAGTGAATCTCCATATGTTCGATAAAAATGACATATCAGCATTCCGAATTGCGTTCCCCAGTCGCCGATGTGATTTTGGCGGATGACTTTGTAGCCGAGGAATTCGAGCGTTCGGCAGATGCAATCGCCGATAATCGTACTTCGCAGATGGCCGACGTGCATTTGCTTTGCGATATTTGGGCCTGAGAAATCAACAACGATAGTCTTCGGCTCCACTACCTTTTCTACGCCGAGGCGATTCTGAGGGCTGGCGTTGATTTCAAGCAGTCTGTCCGCAATAAAATCGGCTTTTAGTCGCAGATTTATGAAACCCGGGCCTGCCACTTCCGGCGGCTCACAAATATCGTCAACGTCTAAGTTATTGACCACCTTTTCGGCAAGCTTGTGCGGGTCGGTCTTGAGCTTCTTGGCCAGCGCCATTACGCCGTTGGCCTGATAATCCCCGAATCTCGGGTCGGTAGAAGTTCTTACAATAGCTGGGCAAATACCCGCTCTGTGTGCGTACTGCTTCATCGCTTCGGATATACGTTCTTCAAGTACGTCTTTAACGGTCTTCATCGAATAATCATTAATCAATTATCAATAATCAATCTCTCTGCGTCGCCCCAGAGAAGTTCTAAATCGTAGTAGTCACGGTATTCGCTGTCGAAGATATGGATTACCACATCGATAAAATCGAGCAAAATCCAGCGGGCCTGTTCATAGCCGGCCCGGCCGAAACGCTGAAAGTCCTGTTCTCTTGCCGCCTCGCAGATTTCATCGGCGACGGCTCGCATTTGCCTGTTGCTTGTGCCGGTGGCGATTACAAAATAATCAGTGGCGGGCGATTTGCCCTTCAAATCCAGAACTACAATATCGCTGCAATGCCGTTCAGCCGCCGCCCGAGCGGCAGCCAGAGCAAATGCCCTCGCCTTCGTATCCTGCTTTCTTGCCAAACTGTCTCCTTAATTTCCTTCAATAAGAAAAGGGTGGCCTATATGACCACCCCGATAGATTACACCACACACACATTCAAGTCAACTCTGCAGACAGGCGCTCAATTGCCGAAGCCGAGCCAGCTCCCTATAATCGGCGAAAATTTCACAATCACGCCGGCAAAGACCACACTTACCATACTCATCAGCTTGATGAGAATATTCAGGCTCGGCCCGGACGTATCCTTAAATGGGTCACCTACTGTATCGCCGACCACGGCCGCCTTGTGAGCATCCGAGCCTTTTCCACCGTGAGCGCCTTTTTCGATGTATTTTTTTGCGTTGTCCCAGGCACCGCCTGCGTTGTTTAGGGTTATGGCCAGGACAAAGCCGCACGTTAGCCCACCGGCCAGGAGTCCGATTACGCCTGCTACGCCGAGAATCAAACCAACAACGACAGGAATTAAAATAGCCAAAAGCGAAGGCAGAATCATCTGCCTTTGCGCTCCCTTTGTCGAGATGGAGACACACCTGGCATAATCGGGTTTGCCGGAGCCGTCCATAATGCCGGGGATTTCCCTGAACTGCCGGCGGACCTCATTGACCATATCGCCGGCTGTTTTGCCGACGGCCTTCATCGTCATAGCGCAGAAGATAAACGCCATCATACAGCCGATAAACAGCCCGCAGAGCAGCTTCGGATTCATTATGCTCAAATCGTAAGCGGCCACGAAGTCGGCCATAGTGGCGGTTGTCACATTTACCGCCCCTTCAATCTGTTCACTCAACTGGTCTTTGAAGAACGTGATTTTTCCAACGGTGTACGAGCCTCCGGCTTCGGCGGCAAGCCGGCCTATCCAGATGCGGACCGACTCGATTAAGGCCGCCAAAAGCGCCAGAGCTGTCAGGGCCGCTGAGCC
>JGI10211J14876_10000056_pt1 | contig 36850 bp, 52 predicted proteins | sample Etolagsediment_FD_14876 | JGI IMG/M metagenome (IMG submission 14876)
CGTTTTTTTTGGGGAAGAGGGAAGAGGGGGGTAAGGGGGGAGATGGGAGAAGGGGAAGGAATAGCGCCTTTTCCAACAGACAACTCCTTAGGTTAGGTAGAGCACGATCTAGGGGTTATGTCCCGTCGAATGGCTGGAAGTATAGACGGCTGGATGTTTGAAGGGTTCGAGAGTGTTTCTTCTGGAAGAGTAAATCGGACAGCGGGAACGGAAGTTAGAGGTCGGCTGGTTGCCTTGAGGGAGGTCAACCAGCCATGTGAAGGGGAAGTTATGCCAACCACATCACGACGCGATTATCGCACTGGCAGCAAGGGGGCACAATGCTGAGCATCAAACCGAATTTCGCACAGGAACGCGCACTGAACATGCTGCGCCGCGACTGGAAGGGGTTTAACTCGTTCATGGTCTACATGCCTACGGGCAGCGGCAAAACCGGGCTGGCGGCATTCATCGCCGATGGTCACGTTAGCCGGGGCATGCGCGTGCTCTTCGTTGCCCCTTACACAATTTTGATTAACCAGACTTCGCAGCGCTTTATCGAATACGGGCTGCCCGAAGACGAGATCAGCTTTATCTGGCAGAAGCACCCGAGTTACGACCCATCGCTGAAGATCCAAATCGCCAGCGCCGACACACTGATCCGCCGGGAGTTTCCCGGCAACATCGACCTGCTGATCATTGACGAAGCACACCTACGCCGGCAGGAAATCCTGATTGAGATTGAACGCCTGGTACGTGAAACGCATGTGAAGGTGATTGGTCTGTCTGGCACACCATTCTCGTCGTTCCTGGGTAATTACTATCAGCAGTTGGTGAAGCCCACCACCATCGGTGAACTGATCCACCGTGGTGATCTGAGCCGCTATGAGTTCTATGCACCGACCAAGCCCGACCTCAAGGGCGTGAAAACCAGCAAGTCAGATGATTACGGACGTGACTACAACGAGAAGCAGTTGGCCGAAGTCATGTGTGGTGCCGATCTCGTTGGTGACATCGTAGACAACTGGTTGAAGAACGGCCGGGATTTGCCGACGGTGGCGTTCTGCGTCAACAAAGATCACGCCAACTACGTGACGATGCGGTTTAACCAAGTAGGCATCAACGCTGAGGTTATGGTTGATAAAACCCCACAGGAAGAGCGTCAGCTAATCATCCGCCGGTTTGAAGCCGGCGCCACGAAGATTATCGTCAGCGTTGGTGTGCTGGTGGCAGGTTTTGACAGCGATGTGCGCTGCGTCATCTATGCCCGCCCCACCAAGAGTGAGATCCGCTGGCTTCAGGCGCTTGGACGCGGTCTCCGTACAGCTCCCGGCAAAGAGTCATGCCTCATTTTCGACCATAGCGGAACGGTATTGCGACTGGGTTTCCCTGACTCCATCGAATACGACGAATTGCCCTCCAAAAGCGACGGCATGAAAGGTGTGGCCGCCAGAGCTGCTGAAGAGCGTCAGGAAAAAATGCCCAAAGAATGCTCTGAGTGCCATTACATGAAGCCGGCTGGGGTTTACGTCTGCCCTAAGTGTGGTTTCAAACCTCTCGTCGGCCAGGATGTGGAGACTGACACCCAGCGCGGTTTGAAAAAGCTCGGCAAAGGGGAGCGCACCTTCACCAAATCCGACAAACAGCAGTGGTGGAGCCAAATCAAGTTCTATCAACGCCAGCGAGCATCGATGGGTAAACCGATCAGCGACGGCTGGTGCAAACACACCTTTCACGACAAGTTCGGCGAGTGGCCGAACGACCTGAGTGATTTCCCCATGGAGATCACCCCGGAGGTCAACAGCTTCATCAAGCACAAGCAGATCAAATTTGCTAGGGGGCGTGAGAAATCTGCATCCACAGCGTCGCAACCCTGCGCCGAAATCCCGACTACCACGATGAAAGTTATTGGCGCCAGAAAACATCTTGAAGAAATGCGCAAACATTTGAGGAAAGCAGTGTGAAGACGACTGAAGCAGCGAGAGGCCGTTGGGCCGAGATTTTTGAATATTTTGGGCTGCCGCCAATCACGGGCAAAAACCACTACAAGGGAGAGTGTCCGGTCTGTAGCGCCCGTGGGAAGTTCCGCATAGACGACGGCGACGGCAAAGGCACCTGGATCTGTACCTGCGGCAGCGGCGACGGCATGAAGCTGCTCACTTTGACGCAGGGCAAATCTTTTTCGGCGTTGTGTGTGGAGATCGATCAGCTCATTGGCAACAGCTACCGACATCTGAACGTACCAGTCAATAGTTCGGCAGCGAAGAAGCGGCAGCGCGTAATCAGCAAGTATTCGAAGATGGTTGGACTTCGTGGCACGACCGCCGCGAATTACCTGCGCCAGCGCGGCATAAATCGCCTTCCAACTGACGCTGTGCGTTTCTGCGAACGTCAGCGCCATGCTGGCCGGGTATTCCAGGTGCTCTATTCTCTGGCGACCGATGACAAGGGTGAGCTCTGCTATCTGCATCGCACACTGCTGGATGGTGACCGAAAAGCAGACATCGGCGAAAGCGCCAAGCTTCTCAACTCCCTTCAGGAACCAACATACCTTGACCATGCCCGCTCTGTGGCCATCCGCATGTTTCCGGTGGCGTCAACTATGGGTGTAGCGGAAGGGATCGAGACGGCGCTCTCCTGCTATCAGATTTACGGGGTCAATACCTGGGCGACCATCAACAGCACGTTCATGAAGAAATTCCGTGTTCCGGCCGGCGTTAAGCATCTCATCGTCTTCGCCGACATGGATGCGCACTCAGCGACCGGACAGGCGGCGGCCTTTGAATGTGCACACGCGAACCTGCTTGCCAAGAACGATCTGATCTCGGTCAGCGTCCGCTGGCCCGACCACAACGACTTTAACGATATGCTCATGAATGGCGATCAGGTTCGTGAGCTGGTTTTCTACAAAAAGGTGGCGGCATGAATTTAACCCGCGAAGACGAGCACACCATCACCCAATACATCCGCGCAGCACATGGCGGGTACACAGGGCCGGTGGCGTTGTGGATGAAGCGCTTGGAGGAAATACACATGCCGTTCAGTCGGCTGGTGGTTATGACGGCGATGATAAAGGCGAAACACGAATCGAAGAGGGCTGCACAATGAAACTTGAGTCGGCATTAAAGCATTTCAGCGCGCAAGGGCTGACCATTACCGACGCACCGAATGGCACCTCAGCGGATCGCATTACTGGCACTGACGTCATGGCCGCTTTGGGGCTTGCGGAATCAAAAGCCCGCTTTGGCATGGCGGCGTTCCTGGGTAAAACGGGGATAAGCAGTGAAGACCGGGAGCGGGCCATTGCGGAGCTGACACAGTATGCTATGCGCAAGGCTCCTAAGCACGTCGGGAAAGTCGCTGGACGTCGCATGGCTCGCTGCATGCAGATTCTGGCCGCGCTGGCCTACGAGGAATACGCGCACTCCGCTGGCGCCAGCGTGACCTGTCACGATTGTCACGGCGATGGGCTGGTGGAGGTTGAGCGTGATGTCGTGACCTACCCGGGTTATGTCGGTATGGATGGCGAAGAGAAAATTCCGCCGACAACGAAGCGCCAGGTGGTGTGCGAAATGTGCCAGACCTGTAACGGCAAGGGGAAAATCCATAAACGCTGCAGGAACTGCAAGGGGACGGGTAAGGCGCTCGACCGGGTGGCAACCAAAGCCAGCGGCGCACCGGTCATCAAGGACTGCGAACGCTGTGGCGGAAAAGGCTTTAGCCGCATGCCTTCATCTGTGGCCTATAAGGCGGTTACAGCGTTGCTTCCCGAACTGACGCAATCATCATGGTCACGCAACTGGAAGCCCTTCTATGAGGCGCTGGTAGTGAAATGTGACCTTGAAGAAGGTGTGGCCGCGTCAGTATTCAACAAAATAACAAAGTGAAGCACGTTCGGCACGGATGCCGACATTTTTCAAACAGGGTATTGCACTTTGCATAAACTTGGCGTAAATTCTCCAAATAGTGGAGTAGTCTACCTTTCTCACTGTTAAAAAATTTCGATTAAGGCGCAGGGCTTGGACGAAAACTTGGAAACGCAAAGACTTAGAAATAAATTCGAGGCGCTCATGCAGCGAGATTATGACCAGGTGTCACTCGAGAGGAAGACCACTAACCTTTTCCTGCTGAATAAACGAGACGACTATCTTGAGGTTGAGTATTCAGATCCTGGTGCTCAGTTAATGTGGACAATGTATCTCGCAGGTGCCAGTGAGCGTGGTAAACACATTAGCGTTACGCTTCCCAGTCCGAAAAGTGTTCCTGATGGTTTTTATGATGCTGGTTACAACGAGGGCATCTTAGATTGTCGGCGAGCCTTAACTTCGGCAGGCATTAAAGTTAGAAAGTAACTACTAGTCTATTCCTCAGATAATAAGCCCTGGCTAATAGCTGGGGCTTTTGCATTATGGTGGATCAGATTTCAGCCGCTGGTGGTGCTTTTCATCGGCAGTGATCCACCAGCGACAATTACAAAGCGACAATTCGCGTCAATTACAGGCTGCCATTTGGCGGCCTTTTTCTTTTTATCACCGGTGTATCCGGTCAATCCCACAAAGGCAGGGTGGCAGCATGCCGGATAAAGAAATCAACCACATTTTCTCCAGCCTATGGGTGGTGTTCATCCTCATTGCTGGCTGGGGTGGTGTTGTGAGGTATCTCATGGATATCAAGCGGAATAAGGCGGCGTGGAGCTGGGTAAATGCCTTGGCTCAGATCGTGGTGTCGAGTTTCACAGGGTTAATCGGGGGCATCGTCAGCATGGAGACGGGGCTATCGGTCAATATGGCGTTCGTTGGCGCGGGTCTCTGTGGTGCTATGGGTAGCGTGGCGCTGACGTACTTCTGGGAGCGTTTCTTCGGGGGCATCAATGAAAACCAGCGTTAAGGGCAGGGAGTTCATTAAAGGGTTCGAACAGCTTCGCCTGAAAGCCTATCCGGATCCCGGCACTGGCGGGAAGCCTTGGACGATTGGCTGGGGCCATACCAAGGGAGTGAAACAGGGTGACCGCATCACGCAGGAGCAGGCAGAACAATTCCTTTCTGATGACTTGGCCGTGTTTGAGCTGACGGTAAACAGCGCTATTAAGCGCCCAATGACACAGAACCAGTTTGACGCGATGGTGTCGCTGGCATTCAACATTGGCGGCTCTGCCTTTGCCGGATCAACGCTGGTGAAGAAATTCAACGCCGGTGATGCAAAAGGCGCGGCAGATGAATTTCCTAAATGGAAAAACTCTGGTGGCAAGGTTATGCCTGGGTTGGTGAAGCGGCGTGCGGCAGAGCGTGAAGTGTTCTTGTCATGAATAGCTGGATATCAAAACTGACCAGCGGGGGAATGCTGCTCCTGCTGGTGGCGTCCATCTGCCTGGGTGGTTATAGCTCGTTGCTGTCACATCGGTTGGATCTGGCGCGGCAACAGTCTGCCGAGCAGCAAAAGACCTTGGCACAGCAGGCCGGATTGATCGCCACGCTGCAAATACAGGATGCTCAGAACCGTGCACTGATGGCAGCCCAGCAGCAGCAGGAACAGCAGCTGCGCCAGCAGGCCGACATCTATCAAAGGAAATACCGGGATGCGATCAAAAACGATGAGTGCGCCCGTCGCGCTGCTCCTGGTGCTGTGCTTGACCTCATGCGCCAGGCCAACGCTACAACCACCAGCGCCGATCATCCTGTTACCCCCTGAGTCAGTATTCAAGCGATGCGAGCAGCCAACGCTGCAGGGTGACACCTGGGGTGATATCGGCAGCTATACGCTGCAACTTCAAACAGCATTATCAATCTGCGCCGGCCAGGTGGCCACGCTGAACCAATGGCGGGTAGCCGCCGGGAGAAATAAGTGAAAACTTTATCGCTCACAATCAACGGACTAGAAGAAATCCATAATGGGCAGGCGCTCGGCTCAGAGGTAAACGTGAAAGTGTTCCAGCAAGATCAATTGCTTGTGGAAGATAAATTCACGGGACTAGTAACCAGCTCGTATACACGGACATACAAAGTTGTTGCGGGTGACGGTGAATTGCGCATTGAACATGATCGTAAAGACCTCGCTGCGCTCAAAGTGTCGGCAAATTTTTTAGTCAAAAACAGCTGAAAATTTGCCTTTGATGACCGGAAGCCAATACCATCTTTGCTCCATACCAAAGGAGATGGATATGTTTGTTGCAAATGGCTTGAAGAACGACCCGGACAATGATGGTTGGGTTTTAGGTTGGGGAGTTGTGCGCTCTGCTCCTTGGCACCTTGCTGGTGTGTATGCCACCAAAGAAGTAGCAGAGATGAAAGCATCAGAAATTGGTAGTAACTATGAAGTCAGATATGGCTCTCATCGGCTTGGAAGCGATGATTTCGTATCTGGAATTCGCTTTGAATAACTGAACCGCCTTCGGGCGGTTTTTTAATGCTCATCACAGAGCGGCTTTCCGAGGCTGCTGTGTAATGCAAGATAACCAAAGCCATCGCCCTGCACCCACCGCGCACCCAGCGCACCGGCAGGATGGTGGCTTTTCTATTTGGAGATTCGGAATGAAACACTTACCCCTGAGAGAAGTGATGCGCAACCTTGGCTTAACCGTCACCGATGACGGCTATGAGTTAAGCAACCCAGCCGGCACTGCGCGTTATGACCGTCATGGTGTGCGCACTATGGTAAACGGTATCCCTGAATACTTCCCGATCACGCTGTCGGTAAAAGGTGGTTATGCCCCTGCCTTCGAACCTGGCCAGACTAAGCCAACTGAGAGCATCGGCACGATGAGCCTCGGCATCAATGTTGATAGCGCATCCCTGACTGCGCTGGAGAGCCAGCTTACGCGCATTGCCGACCTGTACGAACGCATCCAGAAGGCACAGCACCAGGATAAGCCAGTAATTAACTGCTATGACGGTGAAGGTGTTCTGCGTTTGCGGATTGGCAAGTTCGGTATCAAAACAGTCAACCCACCGCGCTCGGCCTTCACAGTTAATGCTGGTCAAGTATTCATTGGCGATGCGCTGATCAAAGATGCAGTTATTTCAAACTGTATCCTTAGCTCCGAACTGGATAAAGAACGCCAGGATAGCCTGAAACGTGAAGTGCAGGCCATCATTGAACGCGAGCTACAGCCCGGCGGCAAGCTCTGGCGGGGTTAGCCCATGCCAGCCCGGATACCGCGTGCATGCCGTAAGCATGGATGTAGCAAGACGACAACGGACCGCTCGGGCTACTGTATCGACCACCAGAACACCGGCTGGGAGACTCACCAGCAGGGTAAGAGCCGGCATGAGCGAGGTTATGGTAACGACTGGACAATCAGACGTGCGCGTATCCTGACGCGCGATAATCGCCTGTGCCAGGAATGTTTGCGGAATAGTCGCGCAGTCGCTGCTACCACCGTTGACCACATCAAGGCTAAGGCACATGGGGGGACCGATGACGACGCGAACCTTGAAAGCCTGTGCTGGCCCTGCCACCGAAGGAAAACAGCCACGGAGAGACTGCGATGAGTTACCAACGCTGCACATTCTGCGGCTCAGGGCTGCACACGCGCGCTAACTGTCCGCATACCTACAGCGGTTCAGCCCGGCGTGCAAACCTACGCTGTGGCTACTGTGGTGGCTCTGGGCATACCTCAGGCGCCTGCCCGCACAACGCCAGCAGCGCGCGCCGGCGGCAGGTCAATGACGATTTCTATCTCGATTGAGCCAGGGGGAGGGGGGGATCAAATCTCTACCCCTCTCGGCCTAAGGGACCGCCGCCTTACCTCTTTTCACACCGCCGCAGGTTAGAAAACTTTTTTTGGGGTATCCCCATGCGGCGATTAATAGGAGTTTTCGATTATGCCAGGACCGCCGAAAACCCCGACACACCTGACTTTAGTGAAGGGGAACCCATCAAAACGAGCGATCAATAAAAACGAGCCAAAACCTCCGTCTGGGGTACCCCAAACACCGAAGCATTTTGATAAGCAGGGCAAGTATTGGTTTAAGCGGATCGGTGAGGAGCTTGATGCCATCGGCGTGATGACCACGTTGGATGCGAAGGCGCTCGAACTGCTGATCGAGGCTTATGTCGAGTACCGGCATCACTGCGATACGTTGGCAGTAGAGGGCTATACCTACAGGACGGAGACGCAGACGGGCGACGTAATGATTAAGGCTCACCCGGCCGCCGTGATGAAGGCTGATGTCTGGAAGCGAATTCGCGCCATGTTATCGGAGTTTGGTATGACACCCGCAAGCCGTTCCAAGGTCGGCGCCAAGGGCCCGGCTGAGGTTGACCCACTGGATGAATTCCTTAAAAAGCGCAAATGATGAATGGCAACCGTTGCAGATGGATTCCGCTACGCCGAGCGCGTGGTATCCGGCGAGATTGTTGCTGGCGAACTGGTGCGCCTGGCGTGCCGGCGGTTTCTTCATGATATAGAGCACGGCCCCGAGCGCGGTGTTTATTTCGATGAAGACCGCGCGCAGCACATTCTCGATTTCTATAATTTCGTCCCTCATGTGAAGGGGCATCTGGCAGGTAAGCCGATCGAATTGATGGATTGGCACATTTTCATCCTGATAAACCTGTTCGGGTTCGTTATTCCGCTTATTGACGAGATGACTTCCGATATCGTTTTGGGTGATGACGGTGAGCCGGTTTATGTGCGTCGTTTCCGTACCGCGTATGACGAGGTGGCGCGTAAGAACGCCAAGTCAACGTTGTCCTCTGGCATCGGTCTCTACATGACTGGCGCCGACGGTGAAGGCGGTGCAGAGGTCTATTCGGCGGCAACAACCCGCGATCAGGCTCGCATTGTGTTTGATGACGCCAAGCGGATGGTCAAACTGGCCGCTAAAACGCTGGGGCGGTTGTTCGGCAGCAACAAGCTGAACATTCACCAGGAACGGACAGGCTCTAAATTCGAGCCGGTGGCCAGTGATGCCAACAACCTTGACGGCCTGAATATCCACTGTGGGATCGTTGATGAACTTCACGCCCATAAAACCCGTGACGTGTGGGACGTGCTGGAGACGGCGACGGGCGCCCGCCTGCAATCGCTGATCTTCGCCATTACCACCGCCGGATTTAACAAGGAAGGTATCTGTTACGAGCAACGGGATTACGCAATCAAGGTATTGCGAAACTTCGATAATCCAGACCCGCTATCTATCAAGGATGACAGTTACTTCGCTCTGATTTACACGCTGGACCCGGATGACGATCCCTTTGATGAGGCCAACTGGCCGAAAGCAAACCCCGGCCTTGGGATTTGTAAGCGCTGGGATGACATGCGCCGCCTGGCGAAAAAGGCGAAAGAACAGGTCGCCGCCCGCGTTAACTTTTTCACCAAGCATCTCAATATCTGGGTACAGGGCGAGCAGGCGTGGATGGATATGGCGCGCTGGGAAAAATGCCGCGATTCTTGGGATAGTGCAGATTCGGCGAGTTGGCCAATGTGGCTTGGTGTTGACCTTGCCAACAAGATTGACATATCTGCCGCGGTTAAAGTTTGGTTGGCGTCGAATGGCGATATTTATGTCAAATCACGCTTCTGGATACCGGAAGGCCGGCTGGAGGCCTGCTCCAGACAACAGGCGGAGTTGTACAAAAAATGGAACGAAGCCGGTTATCTGGAGTTCACCGACGGTGATGTTGTCGATCACGCGTTAATCAAGGAAGAAACGCTGGCCTGGGCGAGTGGCGACTCGATGAACGAGCTGGCGTATGACCCGTGGAGTGCGACGCAGTTCGGCCTTGCGGTGGCGGCGGAAGGGGCGCCGGTTGTTGAGGTTGCCCAGACGGTGAAGAACCTGTCCGAAGCCATGAAAGAGGCCGAGGCGAAAATCTACGCCGGCCGCCTGCACCACGACGGTAACCCGGTGATGACCTGGATGATGTCCAACGTCACCGTCAAGCCGGATAAAAACGAAAACATTTTCCCTAACAAATCTACACCGGAAAACAAAATTGACGGACCTGTCGCCATGTTTATTGCGATGAGCCGGCTGCTTGTTAACGGTGGTGATGCCAAAGAAAGCCTTTCAACGCATATCGAAACTCACGGTCTGCGCTCACTTTAATGGAGGTCACCCCATGCGGGTTTTGCATTTTATCAGCGTGCTGTCCGTGCTGGTTGGTGTGGCCGGCGCCGTGTTGCTTACGTACGGCGTTTGGCTCATCTATCGGCCGGCAGGTTTCATGGTAGCCGGGCTGTTATGCCTCCTTTGGTCCTGGCTTGTGTCCAGCATGTTAGGGCGCCACCCGGCAATGCCGGATAAGGAGGGCTGATGTTTTTTCCCGGATTGTTTCAAAAGTCGGAGGTTAAGCCGGTTACTTCGCAAGATATTGCGGAAATGGTCGGCCTGTCCTACGACACTTACACCGGTCGGCGGATCAGTCCGCAGCTGTCAATGCAACTCACCTCCGTTTTCAGCTGTGTCCGTGTGTTGGCGGAATCGGTGGGTATGCTGCCCTGTGGCCTCTTTGAACAGCTCGATCGGGGAAATCGGCGCGCGGTGAAAGAGCGGTTGCATAAACTGCTATCAGTTAAACCCAACGGCTACATGACGCCGCAGGAGTTCTGGGAACTGCTGGTGGGGTGTCTGTGCCTGCGTGGTAACTTTTATGCCTATAAGGTCAAGGCGCTAGGGGAAGTGGTCGAGTTATTGCCGCTTGATCCCGGCAGCGTTGTCCCCCGGCTGGGTTCAGATTGGAACCCGGTTTATCAGGTTACCTTTCCTGACGGCACCAGCGACACGCTGACCCAGGATGAAATCTGGCATGTGCGCATTTTTACGCTGGATGGCTTGAACGGATTGAGCCCCATCGCCTATGCCCGGCAGGCGATCGGTCTGGGGATGGCGACCGAGGAGCATGGCTCCCGCCTGTTCGGCAACGGTGCGGTCGCCAGTGGTGTGCTCCAGACTGACAGTGCACTGACCGACGAAGCATTCAATCGCCTGAAAAACGATCTTGAGGCTCGCCACCAGGGGCTGGCCAACGCTCACCGACCCATGATCCTTGAGATGGGGTTGAAATGGAACCAAATCAGCCTCAGCGCGGAAGATGCGCAGTTTCTCGAAACGCGAAAATTCCAGCTGGAAGAGATTTGCCGCATTTACCGCGTGCCGCTTCACATGGTGCAAAACACTGACCGGGCGACCTTTAACAATATTGAGAACCTGGGGATCGGTTTTATCAACTACTCCCTGGTCCCGTATCTCACGCGCATTGAACAGCGAATTAACGTTGGACTGGTAAAACCAGCCTCGCAGGGCCGTTTTTACGCCAAATTCAACGCTGGCGCATTGCTGCGCGGGGATATGAAATCGCGGTTTGAGGCATACGCCACGGGGATCAACTGGGGCATTTATTCGCCCAACGAGTGCCGAGACCTGGAGGAACTGAACCCAAGGGAGGGCGGCGATATTTATCTGACACCGATGAATATGACCACCAAGCCGCCGGCCGGTGACAAGAAAAAGCCAACTGAGGAAAGCAACAATGCCGATGACTAAGCAGCGGCTGGATATTCCATTGAAAATTAAGTCTGTCAGCGAGTCCGGCGAGTTTGAAGGCTACGGCTCGGTTTTCGGTGTGAAGGACAGCTATGACGATATCGTTGTTCCCGGCGCGTTCAGCAATTCGCTGGCGCGCTGGAAGGAGAAGGGGGCGTGGCCGGCCATGTTGTGGCAGCACAAAATGGACGAGCCGATCGGCGTCTATGCCGAGATGCAGGAGGATGATGTCGGCTTATATCTCAAAGGAAAGCTGCTCATTGACGACGACCCCCTCGCCAAACGCGCCCACGCACACATGAAGGCCGGTTCTATAACCGGCCTTTCTATAGGGTACATGCTGAAGGATTGGGAATACGACAGGGCGAAAGAGGCCTGGATGCTCAAGGAGCTGGACCTCTGGGAAGTGAGCCTGGTGACGTTCCCGGCAAACGACGAAGCCCGCATCAGCGATGTGAAATCCGCGTTTGCGCGAGGTGAAACCCCCTCCCCGAAAAGTATTGAAAGAGTCCTGCGCGATGTTGGGCTTTCTCGCTCTCAGGCCAAAGCGTTTATGGCCGAGGGATACGGCGCCTTGTCCCAGCGTGATGCTGGTGATGTAGATGCTGCTTTAACCATTTTGAAATCAATAACATTCTGAATCTGGAGAAATACTATGGCCGTTGATATTAAAGACGTTGAACTGGTCGCGCAGGAGCTGAAAGGTAACTTTGAAGAGTTCACCAAAAAGAACGATAAGCGCCTGGATGCGATCGAAGCGGAAAAGGGCAAGCTGTCCGAATCCGTGGACACCCTGAACGGGAAATTGTCCGAACTGGATAATCTGAAATCTCAGTTGGAAGAAGAGCTGGCGGCCGTCAAACGTCCCGGCGGTGGCAAAGACTCCAAAGCCGCGACGGAACACAAGGCCGGATGGCTTCAGTTCGTCCGCAAAGGCAAGGATGATGGGCTGGCGGAGCTTGAGCAGAAAGCCATGCAGACGACCACCGATCCGGATGGTGGATACGCGGTGCCGGAGGAGCTGGACCGCAACATTATCAGCGCGCTGAAAGATGAGGTGGTCATGCGTGCCGAGTGTACCGTTATCACTATGGGTACGCCGAACTATAAAAAACTGGTGAACCAGGGCGGCACTAACAGCGGCTGGGTGGGTGAAACCGACGAGCGCCCAGAAACCAAGACCTCCAAGCTGGCGGTCATTGAGCCGGTATGGGGTGAAATCTACGGTAACCCAATGACCACGCAGACAATGTTGGATGATGCGTTTTTCGATGTGGAAAACTTCATTGTCTCTGAGCTGACTCAGGAATTTGCCGAGCAGGAAGAAATCGCCTTCACCAACGGCGACGGCAACAAAAAGCCGAAAGGGCTGCTGGCCTATGGCAGTGACATCAAGGACGACAAGGAGCGCGATTGGGGCAAGCTGCAGCACCTGCTGGCTGGCAAGCCAGACGCGATCACTGCCGATGAAATCGTGAAGTTGGTTTATACCCTGCGTAAGCCTTACCGCTCGGGCGCTCGCTGGATGATGAACAACAGCACGCTGTTCACCGTCCGCACGCTGAAAGACAGCCAGGGCAACTATCTGTGGCAGCCAGGCCTGCAGCTCGGCCAGCCGTCTTCGCTGCTGAGCTACGGCATTGCCGAGAATGAGCAGTTCCCGGATATCGCCGGCGACGGCACGCCAATCGGTTTTGGCAACTTCAAACGCTGCTTCACCATTCTGGATCGTATCGGTGTGCGCATGCTGCGTGACCCGTACACTAAAAAGCCCTTTGTTGGCTTCTACACCACCAAGCGTGTCGGGTCGATGATGGTGGACAGCAACTCGGTGAAACTGCTCAAGATGGGTGCTGCACCGGCAGGGAAATAAGTGATATCAGGCGGCTACGGCCGCCTTTTTTGTGAGGTCGATATGACGCCATCACTTGATGAGCTGCGCCTTCAATGCCGAATTGACGGCGATACAGAAGATGGACTGCTGAACATTTATGCCGATGCGGCGAAGGACCTTGCGCAGGAATACTTAAATCTGCCGCTGTTTGACGAGCGCGTGCCGGAAGATGTTGATGAGGGCGTTGTGATTGCCGGCAAGGTCAAGCTGGCGATCATGCTGGTGGTTGTCCACTGGTATGAAAATCGCGAAACGACCTCTGAGGAAAAACTGTATCAGGCGCCGCTGGGGTTCTACGACTTGTTGAAGGGAAAACGAAAGAGGCCGGGAACATGAGGGCAGGAAAACTAAATAATCGCATACGGTTGCTGCGCCCGATCGTTGTCCGGGATGATCGCACCGGCGGCACGGTAAAAACCTACGAGTTTGTCGCTGAGGTCTGGGCTGATGCGGAGCCGATCGCCAACCGAAAAATTCGCACGGGTGAACAGGGGCAGGTGGTAGAAACCATGCTGTTTACATTGCGGCCACGGGACGAAATTACCGTTGATTGGCAGGTGGTTTTTCAGCAGCGAACGTTTACCGTCCGTGCGCCTGACCGTTCACAGCGAGACCGGCTGTTAATTACGGCGGAGGCTGATATTCGTCATGATCGAGTATGAAATCAAAGCGGCACTGGAGGCACTAACGAGCCTGCCAGCGTATCCGCTGCTGTTACCTGACCCGGAACAGGAAGGCGTGACGTATCAGAAGGTCAGCAACCCGAAAGTTGATACCGGGCTAGCCAGCACGGCACTGATTCAGGGGCGCTTTCAGGTCACGCTTTATGTTATCGACGATTACGCGCGCCTCATTGAACTGGATAAGGCTATCTGTGTCGCCTGGGAGAGCATTCAGCACGGGCATATTGGGCGCTGGCCCGTGCAGACGGTGACACGCGGCACGATGCAACAGGGAGCAACCACCCTCACCAACAACAGCGTTCAGTACCGGCTGGTGCGTGATTACGTCATCTGTTACCCGGAGGACGCCACATGATCAGCATAGGTGTAACGGGTATGGACGAATTGGCCCGCCAGTTGGAAGCTCTGGGGCGTGACGTGTCTACAAAAATTCTGCGTGATGCAGGTCGAGCCGCTTTGGATCCTGTATTGGAAGATATGCAGCAGCATGCAGGTTATGACGACACCGCCAGCGGCCCACACATGCGCGACAGCATATCTATTCGTTCAACTACACGCGGACGGTCACAAGTAACTCTACGTGTAGGCCCAAGCAAGTTGCACCATATGAAGGCGCTGGCGCAGGAATTCGGCACGGTTAAGCAGGTTGCCTCACCATTCATTCGCCCGGCACTGGATTACAACAAAACCCACGTATTACGCATCCTGGCGGCTAACGTCCGCTATGGCATCGAAAACCGGTAGCGACCGCTGCCACAATCATTGAGAGAGGAATTATGGCTGATAAAACTTCGCCAGAATATGCCATGCTGCCGGCCGGCACGATCGTTAAGTGGGGTGCTATTGGCGCCGCCCCAACGGCCATGAAGGCACTGACCAACTGCAAAGCAGTAGGTGAAATGGGGCAAACCGGCAGCTTTGTTGATTGCACGACCCTGATCGACACCACCAAGCAATTTATCTCCGACCTGCCGGAAGGCGCGGAGAAGTCGATCGGGTTTATCGACGATCCATCCAATACCGATTTTGCGGCGTTCCTGACCGCTGCGGACAACCGTGAAACCGTTCAATTTTATGTTGAGCTGCCGAACGGTCGCACCTCCACCTCGATCCTCTCGCTGTCCGGCTGGAAGATGAACGAAATCACCGCTCCGGCGAGTGAAGTCATTCAAATCACGGTGCAAGGCAAGCAGAACAACAACACCTGGGGAGCTGTAGCCCCAAAGGTGTGATCAGCGTGACTACCCAGCCGAAGAGCGCTGATCTGGCAGTCGGGGGCAATTTGTCCCTGACTGTTGCGGCTACCTCAAGTAACGGAAAGCCCGTTAAATATCAATGGCAGAAAAACGGCACTGATATCAGCGGCGCAACCTCTGCCACCTTTACCAAAAACTCTATTGTGGCGGCGGATGCTGGCGCTTATCGCGTTGTGATGTCGGCCGAGCGGGCAGACGCTATCAACAGCGCTACCGCAACCGTAACTGTTAAATAAGGAATATCAATGTCCGAGAAATATGACCTGAAGGCGCTCAAGGCCGCTCTTTTGAAATCTGACGACCACGTGACAGAAGTGCCAATGTTTGGCACTAAAACCTTTATCCGCCGCCTGAAGGCCTCAGAACTGCAGGATAATGAGGATGGCATGAAAGATGCCATCGAAGCCGGGGATATGAATAAGGCCGCGCGGCTCAACGTTGAATTGCTACTGTCCTGCTTTATGACGCCAGATGGCAAACGTATTCCTGCAAATGCACTGCCCAGCGTGGATGATCTGCTTGCTGCACATGATAACCCGACACTGGTCGAGGCGATCAGCACCGTCAAGCGTCACGCCGTAGGCACGCTGGAAGAAGCGGAAAAAAACTGACTGACTCACCCTGGCTGATGCTGATTTTCCAGTTGGCAGACCGTTGGGGTGAGTCTGATCCCCGCAAAATAGCCGCGTTGCCGGCACAAATCCTGAATTACTGGCGGGCATACTTCAAGCTGCAGGGCATTACTGCTGATGCTGCTGAGGATGCCTTTGTTCGTCAACCCGTTCAGCCTGCGCAAAGTTTGATAGATGCGCAGTGTGCTGACGTTATGCGAGTGCTTGGAAATGGCTGATGTGGCATCGTTGGCGGTCGGGTTGTACCTGAATGACGCCAATTTTAGAAACAAGCTGGTGGCTGCTTACCGCACCGCCGGCGATCAATCCGGAAGGTTTAACCGTCAAGCCCAGCAGGATGCGAAAAAGACCGATGAGGCTTATCAGCGTGTCGGCCAAACGGTCAGCAGCCTTAAAGGGACGCTGGCTGGTTTGGCTGGAGTAGCAGGGTTAGGCTTCTCGCTGGGGAGCATTATCACGACAACCCGGCAGTATGGCCAGGCGCTGTCTGACCTTTCCGCTATCACCGGTGCTACAGGTGCTCAGCTGAAACAATTGGACGATGCAGCCCAGCAAATGGGGCGTACCACGGAGTACAGTGCCAGCCAGGCAGCGGAGGCGCTGAAACTTATGGCCAGCGCCAAGCCGGAACTGCTGAAAACGGCTGACGGGCTGACCACCGCCACCCACAGCGCGTTGATTTTGGCGCAGGCGGCAGGGACAACGTTGCCGGATGCGACGAAGACGCTGGCCCTCTCGCTGAACCAATTTGGCGCCAGTGCTAACCAGGCAGACCGCTACATTAACGTTTTGGCCGCCGGTGCCAAGTACGGTTCATCAGAGATCGCTGATACGGCCGCAGCGATAAAGAATGGCGGCGTGGCAGCGGCGCAGGCCGGTATCGGCTTTGAGCAACTGAACGCAGCAATCCAGGTGTTGGCAGAGCGTGAAATTAAAGGGGGTGAGGCAGGAACCGGGTTGCGTAACGTTATCCTTAACCTTGAAAAAGGCACGGATAAAACGCTCAAACCTTCCGTTGTGGGGCTAAGCACCGCGCTGGAAAACTTGTCGAAGAAAAACCTCTCTACGGCGCAGGCGGTCAAGTTGTTCGGCCTCGAGAACATTAACGCCGCCTCAATCCTTGTGAGTAACCGCAGCAAGCTGGATGACCTGACCAAATCACTGACCGGCACACAGACTGCGCATGAACAGGCGGCGACTCGCGTCAACAACCTGAACGGCGACCTGATGGGGCTGACCAGTGCCTTTGAAGGATTGATCATCAAGGTTGGGCAAGCGAGCGGTGGGCCGCTGCGCAGTGGTGTTCAGAATGTAACGGAGGCGATCAACGGGCTGGCGGATAACTTCAATATGGTGGCCAGCGTAGCGATGTATACGCTGATCCCCATTATGTCCACAAAACTTACGGCTGGAATTCGTGAAAGTATAGGCGCCTGGCGAGAACAGCAGGCGGCAGTTAAATCTGCTACCTTGGCACAAGCAAGTATCGCGCAGAAAACTATTGATGCTGCCAACGCCACGTTAAAACAAAATGATGCTGAGTTTGGTCGCGTTCGTGCGATGGAAAAAGCGGCTAAGCAGTACGGACTGAACGTCAGCTATACAGCTGACTACAATCGTTTGATTCGTGAGGAGACTGAGGCAACACGCTCGGCCACTGTGGCTAAAGCCCAACTGGATGCAGCTAACAAACGCCTATCGTTCTCTGCTCGAGCTGCATCAGTCGCAGTGGGGGCTGCACGTGGTGCACTAGCGTTGGTAGGCGGTCCATTTGGCGCGGCCATGCTTGCTGGATCGGCACTGCTATATTTTCATCAGCAGGCGAAGGATGCCAGAGACTCAGCGATAAATCTGAAGGATGCGGTTATAGAAACCACCTCCGCGCTGATGCAGTTATCTAACAAGCAGCTTGCAGTCAAAGAGCTTGACCTTGGCGATCAGCTTGAAAGCCAGTTGGAAGAGCAAAGTAAGCTGCAAAATCAGCTGAAGTATATGAACAAACAGATTGAGCAAACCAATCAGCAAGGATGGGTTGGTGATCTGTTTGGCAATAAGAAAGAAATGCAGGCTGCGAGAACCCGTGCAGAGAACGATCTGGACTCCGTTAATCAAGGCATCCAGAAAACTCGCGATAATCTTGAAAATGTCGGCAAGGCCCGTTTCCTCGTTCAGACCGGCGTAGCCAACACCGCTAATCAGCTTGCCAGCGATATCAATACCATTACCTCACAAACAGAAAGCCTGAGTGATAAGCCGCTTAGTCCGTGGGGTGGCGAAGACCCTGGCAAGGTTGATAAAAAGGGTCAGCAGGCGCTGAAACAATATCAGCAGCTGCGCCGGGAAATTGAAGTCGCGCTTGCAACCAGCCTTGCGAAGATCGATCTCGAAGAACGAAATTCGCAGGCAAAATTGGTGGCTACTGCTAAGGCTGCCGGTGCCAGTCAAGCCGACGTGCAACGCGTCATGGCATTAAATGCGGAAAATTATCAGCGTCAGCGGTTGGAGCTGGCAGAACAGTACGCCCCCGGAAAGGCGGCAGTACGCAAGGAGCAGGAAACTAGTCGCGAACTGAAGGCATTATATGATGCGAGGCTACTGACTGAGCGCGATTATCTTGTTGCTCGCGACACGTTGCAGCAAGAAATGGCTCGCCAACGCCTGAAAGCAGAGGCTGACGCCATTTCTGTACCACGACAAGATATCGCCGGTGACGTAGATCCCTCTGTCCAGTTGAACAACCAACTTGTACAGCAGCAGGCACAATATCAGGCGTACTACCAGCAAGGCTATATTGACAAGCAACGTTATGAACAGCTGATGCAGGCGGCAACGCAAGAGTCAACCGAAGCTCAATATAAGCAGGCAATGAGTCTTTATGCGGGACAAAGCCAGATCAATAAGTTACAGATTGGTTTGGTGGACACAATGCGGGAACGCTCAACCAATATGCTGACTGGATTACTCACGGGTACGCAGAGCTTTAAAGACAGCATGGTAGGGCTGTTCTCATCGTTGACGCAATCGATAGTGCAGAACCTGATAGAAATGGCCGCACAGGCTTTGCTGACAAAAACTATTTTGTCTTCGTTCATGAGCTTTGGCGGTGGCGCTGGTGGTGGCAATAATCCAGGTGCTGTTCCAATGTTCGCCAACGCCAAAGGCGGCGTTTATTCGTCGCCGTCACTGAGCGCGTACAGCGGCCAGATCGTCAGCAATCCCACCATGTTTGCATTCGCTAAGGGCGCTGGCCTGATGGGCGAGGCTGGCCCGGAGGCGATCATGCCGCTCAAGCGTGGGGCGGACGGTTCGCTGGGTGTGCGGGCTATTGGCATGCCACAGCAGGCTGCTGCTGCACCGAACGTCTACATCACGATTGAAGGCGGCGGCAACGTGAATACTCAGGCCGATCAGGGCTGGGAAGAGTTTGGCAAGCAGATGGGCAGCATCGCCGCGCAGGAAAGCCAGAAGGTCATCAACCGGAACCTGAAGCCCGGCCAGCCTATCTGGAAAGCAATCAAGGGGATGTAATGGCCATTCAGACATTCAACTATCCGGCGCGCGTCAATGCTGCCGGTGATACCCGATTTCGTATCAGGAAGGCGCAGTTCGGCGATGGTTATATGCAGGTTTCCGGTGATGGCATTAATCCGATCATTCGCTCATGGGATTTGACCTTTATCGGCAAGTACAACTACATCACGCCGATTATTGTCTTTCTTGAAGATCATCAAGGGGTGAAGTCATTCCAATGGACACCTCCGACCAACGTTCCCGGCCTCTACCGTTGCGAAGGCTATAAGCCTGTTGCAATGGGCGGCGATAACTATTCACTGACGGCCACGTTTACCGAGGCCTTCCACGTTTAACCGAGATTAATCATGCTGAATACAGACCTGCAGAAGTTGGAGCCGGGCAACCGCGTTCGTCTTGTTGAAGTGGACGGGACAAAGTTCGGCGCTGATATTCTGCGCTTTCACAGCGACACGCTCCCCTATACGGCGGAAGAACTGGCCGCTGCTGGCGGGGACGAAACGAAACTACCCGCAAAATCGATCTGGTGGCAGGGCAAGGAGTACGGGCCGTGGCCGTTTTCCGTTGAAGGGCTGGAAATATCTTCCGACAGTCAAAGCACGGAGCCGAAATTGACGGTTGCCAATATCAACGGCCTGATCACTGCGCTTTGCCTTCAGTTTGAAGATATGGCACAGGCCAAGGTTCTGATCCACGATACGCTGGTGCATTACCTTGATGCCCGAAATTTTCCAGAAGGGAACCCAACGGCTGACCCGGTGCAGGAAAAGCTACAGGTGTTCTACATCGATCGCAAAGCGACGGAAAGCGATGAGGCGGTGGAGTTCGAGCTCTCCAGTCCGGCAGACCTGCGGGGATTGCGCATCCCTACCCGCCAAATCCACAGCCTGTGCACCTGGTGTTCGCGTGGATGGTATCGCACCGGTAAGGGCTGCGATTACGCAGGCACGCGATACTTTGACGACAAGGGCAATCCGGTGGATGACCCAAGTAAAGATCGCTGCGGTGGACTGTTGAGCGATTGTCAAAAACGTTTTGGTGAGACTGAGCCTTTACCGTTCGGCGGTTTCCCCGGCGCAGCGCTGATTAAGCAGTAGGTGGCGTTATGAAAGAGAAAACCATAGCGGCCATTATGGCGCACGCCGAGGCTGAGTATCCGCGCGAGTGTTGCGGCCTCGTGGCGCAGAAATCCCGCGTTGAGCGTTACTTTCCCTGCCGCAACCTGGCGGACAATCCCACCGAACAATTTCATCTGTCGCCAGAGGATTATGTGACCGCTGCCGAGTGGGGGACGATCACAATGATTGTGCACAGTCACCCGGATGCCACCACACAGCCGAGCGAACTGGACAAGGCGCAGTGTGACGCAATGGAGTTGCCTTGGGCGATCGCCAGTTGGCCGGAGGGGGATTTGCGTACAATCTTGCCGCGCGGCGAACTACCGCTGGTGGGCCGCCAGTTCGTTCTGGGGCATACCGACTGCTGGGGGCTGATCATGAGCTATTTCCGGCAGGAGCACGGCATAGAGCTCCAGGATTACCGCGTTGATTATCCGTGGTGGGAACGGGGCGAAAATCTCTACATGGACAACTGGCACAACTGCGGCTTTCGCGAGTTCGACGGCCCACCTATGCTGGGTGACATGGTGATTATGCAGGTTTCCGCGCCGGTAGCGAACCATGCCGGTATTCTGCTAGAAGACGGTATGCTGCTGCACCACATGTACGGCATGCTTAGCCAGCGGGTGCCTTACGGTGGCTATTGGAAAGAGCGAACTGTGAAGGTGCTGCGCCACAAAGAACTGATGTAATGCTATCATTCCACTTTTCAATTTAAGGAAAATGGATATGAAAAAAGTATTATCTGCACTGACTTTGTGTTTTTTGACTTCGTTTTTTGCTAATGCAATTACACTGGATGCATATCTTAAAAATCATAAAGATATAGAAGAAGACCCAATCCTTAGTGAATATGTAAGAAAATGGGCTTGGTTTATGGCATTAATGGATTCGCAGCAAAAATATAATACATCAGATTCAACAAAGATTAATGAATTACTTAGTGCAAAAGGTGAGAGGTATGGTGCGTTGAGTATTCGTAAACTTTCAACCGACTGTAAAAATGGAACCACGGCAGTAGGTGGTATTGAGCTGAATAAGCGAGAATGTAAAATATTAATTAATAGCGCAAGCAAGTGAGTTTATAGCCCCATTCTAAAGGGGCTTTTTATTGGAGATTGTATGGCTTTTATTGATACTTCACTCAGAACCATTCGCTTTCATGGCCCCATGATTAAGATTTTCGGTCGCGAATTTAAATATCGAGCACCAACGGTGCCAAAGGCGATCGATGCGATGAAAAATCTGTTGCCCGGCTTTGAACGCTACATGCTTGAGGCGCATAAGCGTGGCCTGACATTTTCAGTTTTCATCGGTAAGCGCAATGTCGGTCAGGATGAGCTTGAGCTAACCAAAGGTACGGAAGATATTCACCTTGTTCCCGTTGTGATTGGGAGCAAGCGCGCTGGCCTATTCCAAACTATTTTAGGCGTGGCATTAATTGGCGCGGCTATGGCCTTCTCACCCGCTGGCCTTGGTGTTTTTTCGGCAACAGGTGGGTGGGCTTCTATGGCTTATGCAGGTGCAGCAATGGCCCTTGGTGGTGTTGTTCAAATGCTCTCCCCGCAAATGGGAGGATTGCGCATGCGCCAAGATCAGGACAACAAACCGAGCTATGCCTTCGGCGGGCCGGTCAATACCACGGCACAGGGTAATCCTGTCGGCGTGCTGTACGGCACGCGTGAGATAGGCGGAGCGGTTATATCTGCTGGCATCTATACCGAAGACCAGCAATAACGACATTCGTTTGAACAAACAGCCGCAATAGCGGCTTTTTTTATGGGCGAAATATGGCACAGAAAATTATCCGTGGGCGGAAAGGCGGCGGTGGTGGCGGCCACACGCCTGTAGAATCGCCGGACAGCATTCAATCGATCGCCAGAGCGAAGATGTTATTTGCCCTGGGCGAGGGAGAGTTTGCCGGTGGGCTGGATGGCACAAACATTTTTGCTGACGGCACCCCAGCACTTAATGCCGATGGCTCTGAAAATTTCCCCGGCTTCCGCTGGGAGTTTCGCCCAGGTACGCAGGCACAGGATTATATTCAGGGTATTCCTGCTGTCGAAAACGAGATCACCGTCGGCACAGAACTGAAAAGCGGCACGCCGTGGGTGCGGTCAGTATCGAACCTGCAGCTTTCTGCTGTGCGTCTGCGCTTTGGCTGGCCGATGCTGCAAAAGCAGGAGGACAACGGCGACGTTAACGGCTACCGCATCGAATACGCCATTGATGTGGCCACCGATGGCGGCAGCTACCAGGAAATGTTAACGGCTGCAATCGACGACAAAACCACCTCGCTGTATGAGCGTTCTCACCGCATCAACTTACCGAAAGCCACTACGGGCTGGCAGGTGCGCGTTCGGCGGTTGACGCCTAACGCCAACAGCGCCCGGATCGCCGATCGTATGAACATCGAGGCGTTGACCGAAATTATTGACGCCAAACTGCGTTATCCGAACACGGCGCTGCTGTACGTTGAATTCGACTCCAAACAGTTTCCGAACATCCCGAAGATCAGCTGTGCGCCGCGTGGGCGAGTTATCCGCGTGCCTGACAACTATGACCCAGAAACGCGCAGCTATACCGGCGTCTGGACAGGGGGCTTTAAGTGGGCCTACAGCGATAATCCGGCTTGGGTGTTCTACGACATTATTTTAGCTGACCGCTTTGGCCTGGGTGATCGCATCGACTCAACCCAAGTATCCGAGTCTGAACTGTACCGCATCGCGCAGTATTGCGACCAACTGGTGCCGGACGGGCGCGGCGGTGATGGCATGGAACCACGCTTTACCTGCAACGTTTACATTCAATCCCGAGAGGATGCTTGGACGGTGTTGAGCGATCTGGCCGGTATCTTCCGTGGCATGACCTATTGGGGACAAAACCAAATGGTCGCCCTGGCGGATATGCCGCGCGATATGGACTTCACCTATACCCGTGCCAACGTTATCGACGGCAAGTTTACCTACTCGTCGGCCAGCGAGCGCACCCGCTACAGCACCGCGATGGTCAGTTGGTCTGATCCGGCGAACCACTACGCCGATGCGATAGAGGCTGTATTTGATAGCGACCTGGTGCGCCGGTACGACGTGAACCAAACCGAGCTTACGGCGATCGGTTGTACCCGCCAGAGCGAGGCAAACCGCCGGGGCCGCTGGGCATTGCTGACCAACAGCAAAGACCGCACGGTTACTTTCTCTGTTGGCCTCGATGGCATGATCCCCATGCCTGGGCATATCGTCGGCGTGGCCGATCAGATGGTTGCCGGTCGGGTGATCGGTGGCCGTATCAGTGCGGTGGACGGTCGCAAGTTGAAGCTGGACAGAAAGCCAGGCGCTAAAGTCGGCGATCGCCTGATCATTAACCTGCCTTCAGGCAAAGCACAGGCTCGCACCGTGCAGGCGGTGAATGATCGCGTGGTGACCGTTACCACTGCCTATAGCGAGATACCCGTGTCGGAGTCTGCCTGGTCTATCGATGCTGATGATCTGGCTGTTCAGCTCTACCGTGTGGTGGGTATCGCTGACAATGGCGATAACACCTTTACGATTAATGCTACCGAGCATGACCCGAACAAGTACGCCCGCATCGATACCGGCGCGCGCATCGACGATCGCCCGATATCGATTATTCCTCCTGGCGTGCAAGCCCCGCCGAAAAACATCACTATCGACAGCTACTCCTCGGTGAGCCAGGGTATCGCCATCACCACCCTGCGCGCCGCCTGGGGGGCAGTGGATAACGCGATAGCGTATGAGGCGGAATGGCGGAAAGATAACGGCAACTGGGTATCGGTAGCGCGCACCTCGGCGCTCGGTTTTGAAGTGCCAGGCATTTACGCCGGGCGCTACCTGGTGCGCGTGCGGGCCATTAATGCCAGTGACGTATCGTCTATCTGGGCGACGTCGATGGAAACCTATCTGAAGGGGAAAGAGGGCAAGCCGCCGGTGCCGGTCGGCTTCAAGGCATCGCCTTTGTTATGGGGCATCCAGCTTGATTGGGGATTCCCGTCTGGTGCCGAGGACACGCTGAAAACCGAAATCCACTATGCGGACAACGCCGCCGGGAATAACGCGATGTTGCTGGCCGATATTCCGTACCCGCTGCACACGCACACCATGACCGGGTTGAAGGCGGGGCAGGAATTCTGGTTCCGCGCTCGTCTGCAAGACCGCACGGGCAATCAGGGCGACTGGACAGGCTGGGTTAAGGGGCAGTCGAACGCTAACGCCGGTGACTATCTGGAGAGCATTGGCGATGGGTTCCTGACCGACAAAGACGGCGACCGCCTCACTGGCGATATTGACACAAACATTGAGGCCATCATCCAGAACGCGCTGGCAAACAACGCGACGGTGGAGCACCAGTGGGCGCAGTACGGCACGGTGCGGGCTGATATTCTGGTGGTGAAAACCACTATTGCGGAAGTCGATCATGCCCTGGCAGAACTGTCCACGCAGGTGCAGGCACAGATTGACGACGTGACAGCGGTACTGGAGGACAAGCTGACGGCAACAGTTGATGCCGATGGCGCAACGGCAATCCACACGCTGAAAGCCGGTGTGAGGGTTAACGGCGTGTTCTACAACGCGGGCATGTCGATCGCCGTGCTGGCGGAAACCGGCAAACCCGTTATCACTCGCATCGGCTTCAACGCCAATCAGTTCGTGTTGATGAGCGGCAGCGGGGACACTCAATATTCACCGTTTGCTGTGATTAACGGCCAGGTGTTTATCAGCGATGCGTTCATTCAGAACGCCTCTATCACGTCGGCGAAAATTGCGGATGCGGCAATCACAAACGCCAAAATCAGCGGCTTTATTCAGTCCGACAATTTCAGCGCAACCAGCGGTTGGCGGATGGATAAAAGCGGCGCAGGGGCTGGTCAAATCCAGATTAACGGCGGCGACGGTAATGGGCGCATGGAAATACGCGGCGACCAGATTAATGTTTATGACGCTGGCGGCAATCTGCGGGTGAGAATGGGGAGGTTGTAGCGTGGCGTATGGCCTATGGATGAACGGAAAAACGCTGGCGGCGGTTAATAGTATTTCACTGTTAGCCAACGATAAAGAACCCTGGGCGGATGGCAATAAACAAAAGATTTATACTCCGCCTGATTACGTTGCTGGTAACCCGGTATTTCTGGTTGGTCAGACCGGGTATATATTCGGTGATAACGTAACCCCTCCGTTTTACGGCGGGGTTACGGGATGGCGAACCGAGGGAGCTAGAATAGTTGTTGATTTTTCAAGCGCAAACCAACAAGCATTTTTTACCGAATTCAGCATATACCAGGTTCAGCCACCGCAATCAGTTTCCGGTACGTATGGAATAATGATTCAAAACTCAGTGGACTGGATGAGCATTAACAGTTCGTCCAGGCTGGGTTTTGTTGCGTGGAAAGGTGAGGTAACGATTAACGGAAAATGGACATTGCCAGTCGTTCAAAACGATAACACCAAGGTTGTCTTTGTACGGTGCGATGACCCCGGCGTTTCTATTTACCATGCTGTGCAATATAACGAGTTAACGGTATCGCGTGATAATGGTTCGGGTGAAGCGGTGTTAACCACGGCCAATGTGAAAGTGGTCATTATGAACAGCGGTTATTACCCACCGACGCCAAGCGGCTACGGAATGGTGATTAAGAACACTGACGGTAATAACACGTTCACCAGCGATACAGAGCCGTTAGTTTGGGATGGTCGATCGGTCAATGTCGGCAGGAACCCAGAAGACTTGGTCGATACAGGGATTGCCAGGCCGATGATCCCCCTCGCGGTGAATGCGTTCATGCGTGGTAACTCAGAAATGAGCGGCGGAGTTTATAACTATTACAGTTGCGGCTATCGGTTTAATGGCAGTGCCGTTCAATTTTGGCGCTCTGAATCTGGGAGACAAATTCAGACAAAATGGAATACATCAAACCGATGGTACTCGTCGCAGATGCCGCTCATGGTGATTAACGCAGACCATTACTTCTAACAACCGGCCACTGAGCCGGCTTTTTTATGCAACGATTTAGGAGAGCATCATGCCCGCAGGCACTCTTACTCTAACGAACAATTCCGCCGTAGTGAAAGGAACGGGGACAACGTTCAATACCGAGCTGAAAGCCGGTGATTTCATCGTGAGCGTCGTCGGCGGCGTTACCTATACGCTACCGGTTAAAACCGTTGATAGCGCCACACAGGCGACGCTGATTAAAGCCTATGACGGCCCAACGCAGGCGGGCGCAGCATGGTATGCCGTACCGCGCGACGCGATGAACACCATTACCGCCCAGCTGGCCGCAGAGACGGCGAAAGCCCTGCGCGGGCTGAACCTCGATAAAGATAACTGGCAGCAGGTATTCAGCGGAACCGGAAACATTACGGTGACGTTACCTGACGGCAGCACGTTTACTGGCCCAGCCTGGAATAGCATTACTGCGGCATTGGAAAATAAAGCCGGGAAAGGGGTAAACAATGATATAACCCAGCTGAAGGCATTGAGCACAGCAATCACCGTTGCGCAGGGAGGCACGGGAGCAAAAGACGCTGCTGGCGCCCGCGCAAACCTTGGGCTTGGCAGTTCTGCGACGAGAAACGTAGGCTCGACGGCTGGAACCGTTGCAGATGGTGATGATGCTCGTTTGAACACTGTGGGCGGTAAATCTGGCGGGCAACTTACCGGCGGTCTGGGTGTGTTGAACGGGGTTAATAATGTAAATCTTTCCTTACAGGGAACATATTTATTATGGAATGAGCAGCCGGGAACTGGAATAAGCTCATTAGTTAATAACCCCGGTTACGGCCTTGGCGGGTTTTGGATTAGGCTGTTAAATAAAGCGAACACAGCAGAGAAGGCGCGTTTCACGTTCAATCCTGACGGGACAATGATTGCGCCCAGTGGAGTTTATTCTTTAAATGGGCGCGTCCGTTCATTTACAGGGTTAGGCGCGGGTTATGTTGAGATTTTTGTTGATGGTGTCCCTAAGGGGATGAACTTCTTTGATTCAGACGAAACAATCAAAGAAAAAATTAATCCAGTTGAACCAGGTTCCGCTTCGGCTGTTATACGTCAGATTCGCCCGGTGTCATACAAGTTTAAAGACACTACTTATGACGGTGGGGTAACTATAGGTGCTACGCATGATTTCGGTGTAATTGCGCAGGAAGTAGAGAAGATATTACCTCATGGTGTTACGACACTATCAGATGGGAAAAAGTCGCTGAATCCACTTGAGCTATTTGGTCTTTTGTTGACAGCAAATAAGGAAATGCTGGAGAGAATAGACCGCCAAGATGAATTAATTAAATTATTAATGGAGAAATAAGTAATGGTATTAATCAGCGGAGTTTTAAAGGGGCCTTACGGTGATTCTCGTTCTGGCGTAACTATTACTATGCGCTCAATGAAAACATCATCCACGGTGTTGAATTTGGCAAAGTCGCAATCTGTCACCGATGATACGGGGCGGTATTCGCTTAATGTAGAGCCTGGTGCCTACGAGGTGATTGTGTCAGTTTATGGCGCACAGCCGGAACGAGTAGGCACTATAGAGGTTTATACCGACTCCCTACCCGGTACACTCAATGATTTCCTGCGCCGTCCAGGTGAAAGTGATATCACACCAGAGATTGTGCAGACGGTCGATCGCCTGCGTGCCGATGCAGCATTGTCAGCAGATAAATCAGCGGCATCGGCAGCGGCGGCAAAAGTCAGTGAGAATAATGCGGCCGCGACACTTGCTGGTGCTATGAAAAAAGGGGACTTTGGTTTAGGTGGCGGGGGCTGGGAGGGGAAACATGAGAATTCCGTTGATTTGTTGACATCCTTAAAGGCTCGCGGCAGCAGCTTTTTCAGAAACACCAAGGATGCAACAGGAGTCGCCACCTGGGGGGCGGGTATATATGCGCGAGCGGGTGACGCCAACAGTGTATTCACTGTCAACCCCTTTAATGGCGTCGTGGTAGTGGCCGCTTGCTCTGATGCCGGCTTGGCGAGCGGCGTAATTAGAACCAACACGCTGTGGGGAACGGCTAACACTTCTGTTGACGGCAACGGCTTCATCAAGAAAGCCTCGCCGATAGCTCGTCTGTCTGGCAATCCCGACACGATGGACTCGGATTACCTCGATGGTTTCACGTTGTCGGGGCTTGCTGCAGTGAATGACGAAGCGGCAGGTGTTAAAGCTGAGCGTCAGGCTGTGGGTGTCTATACCGTCACAGGCTCTCTTGGACTGGCAAAAGAGGGGTGGACTATCGAGGTACCACAGGACGTAAACGGCAACCGTCTGTGTTTCGTGGAGACCGACACCGCCGAAGACGGCACTATTACCGTCAAAGTCAGCAAGCGCCGCTTTGACATCGACACAGCCGCGATTGTGGCCGGTGAGCCGATGGATATTCCGGCGGGGCGTTGGATTGATCTGCGCCTGGAAATGCCTGTGCGCGAGGTTGAAGTAGCACCGGAAGCCGAGGAGGAAACTTCGGCCCTTGAAAATGTGAACGTTGACCCTATCTAAAATCTGCTGCCCCGTCGCCGGCCTCGTAGTGTTCAGTCAGGTTGAACATCGGCAGGGGGCAGCATCTTTGGTGGTGCTGACCGCCTGGCGGAAAATCGATGGTTTTTGACAGGTCTTTGCAAAGTTATCAAATAGTTATGCTGGTGAGATGGTGGTGACCGATATCACCCGCAATCTTTGTTTAATCAACCAGGTGCACGGCGTTGTTTTCGATGCCAGCTTCGATGTAATCGACACGTTTCTGCAGCTCGCGGATCAGCGCTTTGGCAACGTCCAACCGAATCATCACATCCTGATCGGCAAAGGTGGTGGACTTGTCAGCGCACACATATGACATCGTATCCACGAAGGATGAACGCAGCAGAACGAAACCACCAAAGGCGCTGTGGTCTGCCTGAAAGTTGGTCAGCTGCCGCATGCCGATAATTTCGTCTTGAGATTTCATATTTTGAGTCCGGTATAGGTGTGCTGGCTATTTGTACAGCCCGATCATTCTTCGGTCAACTTCGATTTCTTCAACTGCTCGAATTTCTCATGCAGCGATTTCGGGTAGAGCTCGGTGTACACCTGCCAAAGCAGATTTAAGTTGCGATGGCCGGTGACCTGGGCAACCTCCTCAATGCTAAATCCCGCCTCAAATAGCCTGCTTGCCGCCTCACGACGCATATCGTGATAGCGCAAGTCCTCTATGCCTAATCGGTCTCTGACGCGCTGGAATCCTGAACTAACGGACTGTGGCTTGTATGGGAAGATAAGTTCAGATTTTTTCGGCTGGCGCTGAACAATATCCCAAGCCTCGCCGAGTAGCGGCACCATCATATGATTGCCGGCTTTCTTTCTCGGATCCTTCCTGTCTCTGACCATCACGGCCCGCTGTTGCTCGTTCACGTCCTCCCACCTTATGCGGCAGACTTCTCCTATCCTCATGCATGACAGTATCGAAAAATTGAGAATATCTTCGTAGGGTATTATCGACTGACGCTTACCTGCGCGCTCTCTCAAACCGGCGACAAGGCGTTCCAGCTCTTCGCTGGCTGGCCTGCGGGTTCTGCGCTGTGATTTCCCTATCAACCCCATTTTTAAAGCCGTAGCCCGTGCCTCTTTCGCTGGGTTGCGAGTGTAATCCAGGCCGAAGATAGGTTTAGCTGTTGAGAGAACGGACGAAAGGTAACTCAGGTCTTGGGCTACCGTTGCCGGGCCAGCGCCGGCGGCGTTGCGGTCGCGGCAATGCTCAATAACGTGATGGTCTTGCAAATCCAGCAGCTTAATATTGGCAATATCGCAATCGGCAAGCATGTTGAGTATATAGCCCTTGCTACGCCCGACCTTTCCTCCTAATGCTGGATCGGTCATGTACTTTCTGAGAAGGTCACCCACAGTCAGGTCACTTGACCTATTGTCGCCTGGCACCCCATCTGCCTCTATCTGGGTCACCCGGTTGGCACCCCACGTTTTGGCGAGCTGGTGGCGCCCGAAGGTTTTGCTCTCGCGGTAGATGTATTTTCCGCCTTGCTTCACGCCCACTGTGCAGCGGTAGCGCGTTGTACCATCAGCGCGCGGACGTTTTTCTATGCTATAGTATGCCATCTCAATTCCTTTGCCGGTTCCGGGTCACCATGAAAATGGGGTGCTCTATGGGGTGCTGACAAAGAGAAAATATACTATTTGGTTACCGTATGCACCAAAATAAACCAAATAGGAACCCAGGCCCAACCTGCGCTGTGCTTGAGTTCCCTTGATTTTGTTGAGAGTGATAAGGAGTGGTCAGTTCGATATCTGGTGGGATTGAGTGGTTAAATAAATCAGTAAGTTATAGGTTTGTGGGGTGCTATAGGTGACCCAGCACCCCGCGCCGACTTACGAATTAACCTGCTTGAATTCCTCCCTCCCTGCTGCAGTGCGTTGATCAAGGTAATCTGCCAAATCCTTCACATACACCAGGCGCGGGGCTTTGTTCGAGTTTACCGCCCGGAAGCTTGGGATAGGCAGCTTGCCAGCGTTAGCACGCTTGTTGGCTAACTCGATTGAGATGCCAAGGTATTTCTCCGCGATTTTCTCCAGAGGGATATCCGTGGTCTCAAATTCAGCCATCAGCAAAAACATTCTGTTCACTGGATGTCCTCCAATTTCTTCTTGGCGCGCCGATCACATTCCAGGAATGCCTCCGGCGAGACCATTGTCATGAGCTCTTTCACCAGAAAATCGTTGTGTTGCTGGTGGATCTCCATATTCCTTATCTTCTCCTGCTGACGCAGAACAGCGAGGCGTGCAGTGATACGACGCCGGCTTGCTTTCCAGGCTGCCATTGCATGATTCGCTCGGTGGCGCCAGGCAGAGTCATTATCGATAGATGCTGATAGCTGGTGCTCGATATGGCTGATTGAGTCTTCTGCGTCCACCAACGCCTTGAGGTGATCTTCGATGGTAACCAGCACGGAAAAGTCAATTATTGGTTTTTTCATCGGAACCCCCGGTGTTCAATTTTCGATAGCCGGCATCATATAGCGCAGCGGCCGCATCGTGGTTTTGCCATGAATCAGGCAGCCCGGACAGCAGCTCAACGATCTGCGCCGTCGCCTTTATTCGTTCCTTCTCTTCCCGCTCTGCAATGATTTCGTTGCAGAGGCTGATGCATGCCGAGCAGATATTCACGCCAGGGCCGGTGATCAGTTGTGCGGCTGGCGGCTGCTCTTTGCAGAAGGTGCAAACTGTTTTTGGGTCTGGAGTGAACTCCACTCGAGCCCATTCCAACGGTTGCAGGAGCATCACTCACCCCCTTCGTAGCAAAGCTGCATCAGGCGATACAGCCGCCGTCCCTCGCCCGCGCGGTACACCTCAGCCCATTCATGCCAATTAGCGGCGACCACCGCCCACTCCTTACCATGCTGTGACATGTCACGAATTTTACTTTCCAGCTCCGGCACGGCTTCAACCAAGCGCAGACAACGGCCAAAGTCTGCCGGGTCACGCGGGTAGGCATTTTTGGCCTCGAACATGCCGGTCAGCTTGGATGCCATGAACAGGCTGCTCATTCCGGTATCGTCGCTGGCGAGCCACGCAGTAAGCCCCATGCCCTCCGATGCCTTTACCACTGGCTTAGCGAACTCCTGACAGATGTTATTCGCCGCCAGAATAATTGTGTTGAAGCAGCGGCTTTCTACGCCGGCACGCGGGTGCTGGCGGTCGATCTCTTTGGCTATGGCCGCCACGAGTTGAATCTGGTCAATTTGAATGCTCATCGTGCCATCTCCTGTAAAGCGATTTTGTAAACCTTCAACATCGGTGCCGAACGGCCAGACAGCACGGTTTTCATGAAGAAAAACCCGCTACGGTGCGCGCTGACGCTGGTCAGAAACAGCGCCGTATCAACGACGCGGTTATGCCGGCGGAACTCAAACACAGTGCTGGTCAGTGTGATGCTGGCGGTGGCGCCGTGGTCTTGGTAGTCGATTTTCACCAGATAAACCTCCCGATCAGTTCGGCCGTGCCGAGGAATGAAAAGAACCCCGCCGCCAGCCCGAACCCCGACAGGCTGGAGAAAAACAGCGTGAACATAATCAGCTCAAGCACCTTCTTCATTCATCACCTCGTCGAGCAGGTCGAAGATGTTGTCGCGGAGCGGCATAATGACCAGGAACGGATTGCCGTACAGGCGGTTAATGCCCGGGTCTAAAATCAATTGGCAGGGGCCACCTTTCCCTGAAGGCTTAAACTGAACTGCAGCAAAGCCGATTTCCGACCCAAACATCAGATAGGGGAGAGCCAAAAGGTGACCTGAAAACATTGGCAGCACGTCGCACGGTTCTGGCTCTGCCGGCAGGATTTTGCTGAAGTCTGGATAGCGACAATCCAGCGGCACCAACTCGCAGAAACCGACAAATTCTTTATCTTCATCCGAATGGATAGCCATCCAGCCCTCGTCCATGTGTTTAATGATCGTGGCTTCCGCACTGTCTGGAATGTCGCCCTTGACCAGAAACACCTTATCAATGTCGGTATCCGCACCATGCTCCATCATCACCGCTGCACGGCCGTCAGTGGCATGGATGTGAGTGGGGGTGATATACACCCCTTGCAGGTATTCGCGAGGCTCATTCTCGTTTGCTACGCAGCATAGGGCTGCGCGCAGAATATCGGTTGGGAACATCATTGCTTTGCCTCCGGTTCAATGTTGATAATTTCGGCGCCAATCAGCATGTCTTTCAGCCATTCCTCACCGCGCAAGTCGTCGTCTTTACATTCAAGATTGCCGAGGTGGATCACTGCCATTTCGTCGTTCTCGCCCGTTTCATCATTGAAAAACGGAATGGTTTCCAGCTTCTCGTATGCAAACTCGACGGCGCATTCGATAACGCGGAGTCCGCTGGTGTTCCCGCCGACAACGACATCCATTGTGGTGCGGTACTTCCATTGCCCAAAGGTCAGGCGGACAGTCTGATCGGCCATGCGTCCGCACAGCGTGTAGTTCGGGTCATAGTTCATCACTTGGTTCTGAGTACCGATCATTGCTTGGCCTCCACGGCGGCTTTATTGGCCTCGGTGACCTTCAGAGTGAAGCCGCCAAAGTCTGGGTGCTGCCAGCGTTTACGCTTACCCGTCGGCGGTGTGGACTCATCGATCAGGGTGAAGACCGCCTCAGCGAAAGAGGCGTAATGGATCAGCAGGTGGCCGCGCTCGCCATTGGTCAGCTTGGTCGGCAGGTTGGCGTAACTTGCCAGGCGCCGGCATGCTGCGTCGGAGATGCCAAAGGCCCACATCAGATCGATTACCGGAGAGAATTCAGGGGTAGGCTGTGAGGCCACTGGTTCAGCGGAGACTGTCGTTACCTGCGCCGCTGGTTCGGGTGATGCTGGTGGCAGGGCCTGAGCAGCAAATACCTGCGCGCTGGAAAGTTCCATCACAGCTTTCATCGTCGCGGACGCGGTGGCCTCTGCCACGACGCGGGCGACCGACAGGATGTGCTCTGAAGCAGAGATGGCCTGCGGAGCTGGTGCGGCAATTCGCGGCTGGGATAATTCTTCGTTAAGTTCTTTCCAGCTTTTGATGAGCGCCATCCGACGGGATGCATCGTAGCCCGTTACCAGGCACTCTGAGTGCTCATGGTCAAGCCAATACTCCCAGGCATTGGGATTGCTGGTGTCGTACTGAACGCACTTAACACCATGATTTGTAAGGTAAGCCAAATCTGGATTACGTGTGCAATCTTCTTCTGAAAGGTTGTAGAGCTTCCCCAGCATTACGCGAATATCGCGGCAAACCTTCCCATGATCTTTACCGACAACTACTGCAATTTTGCGGCTACCCATCATTGGCTTGCCATCTACCACTGTAATTTGCTTTTCCATTATTTCGTCGCCTTCTTTAAGTTGAACCCCAAATGTTTTGCGTGCCGGCACATGCTGCGTTCGGGCGACATGCGCCGACATCGGTCTACCGGGTTACTTCACCTGAATAAATGGAGTGCCGGCGCCACTGGTCATGTACTGCGGCAGCGTGCCGTTCCACTTGTTGATCGCCTCCAGTTGCATGACCTCCGGGTTTTGGCGCAGTGCGTCGCCACGGATACGGATCGATTTGGCTTCGGCTTCCGCCAGCTTCAGCTTTGCATCAGCCTGACCGTCGGCTTCGGCACGCAGCATGTTTGCCTCGGCTTCGCGCTGCTTCACTTCCTGCTCGCGCTGCAGCGTTTTCTGGTTAGCGGTCACCTTTGCGTTGATGCTGTCGATTACTGTCGGCGGGTATTCCGGTTTTCCCACCCATGACAGGCTGACCACCTGAATACCGATCGGCCCCATGTCGTCCTGCAGTTCCTTGAGTGCATTGGTAAGTAGGTCGGCCTTACCGCCGTCGATGAAACGGTCGGTGCTCATGCGGCTAGCCAGGCGGTTCAGCGCATCGGCGATTTTCTGGCGCAGGTCGGTGTTGGTAATGTCGTCAACGCCTTTGCGGTAGGTCTGGAAAATGGTTGTTACCTTGGTCGGATCAACCTTGTAGGCGACGCCGATGTGGTAGCCGATTGTCGTACCGTCGCTCATCTGGAAGTTGAAGGCGTCTTCGTAGGTCTTCATCTGCTTGAAGGTAGGGAAGATGTAAACCTCGGTATTCCAGCCAGTCCAGTAGCGGCCAACGCCCACAACTTCACCGACGCCCTTGTCGTCGCCCAGCTTGTTCACCTTGATGCCAACGTTACCCGGCTCAACACGATCGCAACCGACAAGGCCGATAGCTGACAGGGCGATGATTGAGGCCATGATTACTTTTTTCATTTCTTATCCTTAGTGGAGAACAGACCCTTATAAATGGCGTACAGGCATGGCGGGGTCAGAACTGCCAATGCCAACCCGGAGATAACGGCGATCGTGTCTTTCATGGATATGAGCGCCGGGACAAACAGGCCGTAAACGCTGGCTGCAATCACCAGCGACAGAACAACTCGGAAATAAAGGCTCATTTTCATTGCTCTCCTGCAGCGGAGCCGTTGTTGAAGGCGCGGATCGACTCAGGTACACCATCCAGCAGGGTGATCATTGCGCAGACCATCGTGCGCTCTACCTGGTCGGTATCGTCGTTGCAGGACTCCAACCACAGATTGAGGATCTGCTGCGCCTGCTCTACGCGGCACTGGGCATCGATCAGCTGCATTGGCTTCATCACGCGACCACCTGCAGCAGTTGGCTGCTTGGGTTGTGGAGCTTGTAGGCCACCGCGTCGATCATCATTTCCTCCATCGCTGACTTGCCGAGCGGTGTGAGGCGGCTACGGTCTTTGCTCAGCATTGCGTCGTAGGATTTGGCGATCTGCTCTTGGCCGCCGGCGATACCGAATTCAGCGCGAACCATTTTCTCGATGAACTCTTGCATCAGTGCCTCGACGCATTCCTGAGTAAGGTCAACGCGCACCACTTTCTTTTTCGAAATGACCACGTCTGACCATTTGCCGCCGAAATGGCGCTGGCAAAAATCCAGATAGGCGAGGGCGATACGCCGACGATTTAAAGCAATATTGTTAATCCACTGAGTCATCGTTAATTACCTGCTGTCTAAATTCAGGCCGAGCGAAACCGTCAGCCTGAAGGCCATAATTAAAAGCTTTTTGGTCGTTACTTAATTAATACGGGCGACGTTTCATTAAGTCATCATGCTTGCTCGCCCATTCGTCGTATTCGCGTTGCCATTTTTCTTTCTCTCGTTGTTTGGAGAGCAATAGTAAAATTCGACGTTTGGCACGATCCCGACAACGAATATAACCATCGGTTAGCTCACCGAGTGACCATGAGTCACTTTCTGCGTTATATATGCTCGGTTCTCTGATTCTTAATTGCTGTCGCTTATAAACCTGTGTTGCCGTTACGCGTGCTAAACAATCAATAGCAGCGCTGCGGCTCAGATAGCGCTTATGAACACCGTGGCGATAGACAACATAAATGGTTGCTTGGGTTTTTGTTATGGCATCTTCAATACCACCATGGTCGGGCAGGTAGTTCTCGCCCATTTTTGCATAATCGATTTTGTTCATTAGCATTTTATTCTTCCTCCGGCGGCTTTACCGTCCAACCAGCTCTTTCGGCTAACTCAATAAACGTGCCGAGTGTTGCCGTAAATTCCTCCGGTGAGTGAGGGCGAGAAGCCTTTAATTCACCGTTCTCAATATAAACCGTCAGGCGGCCGCTAAAGTCTGGTGTAACGTTAATGATGACTTTATTCAGCAATGCCTTTGATGCTTGGCGCATGAGAGTGCTCATTATTTAGCCCCCCCCCCC
>JGI10211J14876_10000057_pt1 | contig 36639 bp, 50 predicted proteins | sample Etolagsediment_FD_14876 | JGI IMG/M metagenome (IMG submission 14876)
CCCACCTTAAACCCCTCTTTTTTGGTGTTAGAACCAATCAACAAGAGGGGGTATGACGACGAGACACCAGCAGAAGAAGCAGCCAACCCGTTACCTTGAAAGGCTTTGCCCTCAAATTTGGAAATAAAAGGGCGACAACCTAGAGCGATAATGTCATCAATCAAATTATCGAATGGTTCCCCATCGTGCATGAAATTCAGCCAGTTGTGACCGAAACCCCAAGTCATCATAGCATGAGCTTTTGTTGCTCCATAGTTTTCTGCATTAGAGCAACATTCTCTTAGCACATGACACAGTTTAATGTGGTCATCATCGCTACGATAATCCATAGGTGGGACGGTTATTTGCCCATTCCCGCCTACCAATTTGATTCTTTTGCCCATAGGCACTCCATCTTCTACGAGCATACCATTAACCAATTTCATGTTAAACTCCCTGAGAAAAAGAAGAAAACTAAATCAAATGCAGATGCTTTGTTGCATCTAAAAGCATTTTCTTCACTTCAAATTGTGACCAGTTGTGTTTTGCGTATTGAATAGCAAGAGAAACATATTGTATGTTATCGGGTGTGTAACCGCCTGAACTATCAATACGATCTAAGCTGGCGCGATCTGGGGTTTTGGGCAGTTTTTCATTCCGGCCAGCGGGCAGCTTTAGTTTCCAACCAGTATACGGACACCGCCCCTTTTGTTTTTGCCATTGATTGTAAAGATCGCTCAGCGTCAGGTCAATTTTTTTCTTCCGTTGCTTTGCACGCGATAGAATTGGTTTGAAGGGCGAGTAGTCAACTTCTTTGGGTATGAACCCCCCAAAAGTACAAGATAGACACCATTTTTCTTGGCATTTTTCTCCACAAGCCTCACAAATCATACCCTAGTAGAGTGGCCCTGGGTACAATTTCCATTTGCGGGTTGCCATCTATTTCTCAGTATAGCATGCAGAATTGCGATGTCAAGGGTCCAGGGCAAAAAAAGCAAAATCGTTTTCGAAAACTTATGAGCAAGATTATTCCCCCAGAATGAGGCAAATGATGCCCCCTCACCCATGATCTTCTCTCTCAAATACAACCCGCTTTCTGATTTCTTTGAAATCCATTGCATCTAATTGTTTTCCCACTTCTCGCCAATCATCAATATCTTGATCTGTTATATCCCTTGCTCTAGCAGAATTAACGATACTTTGCCGTGCTTGCACATCTTGTAAAAAATATTCTGTAATCCAAATGTTATTATAAGGAAAAAACTCTTTGCGCGATGGAATATAAACACCACCGTCATCTGCTTCTTTTTGAGTTATTATTCCTAATTCTACTGCTTGTTGTAAAGTGATTTTCATGGCACTATATAAGAGTAAGGATAACATAAAACAATCAAGGAGGTTATCATGAAAGCACGATTGTTACTTACAGTTGTAGCTGCTTTAATTTTGGGATGTGTAATCCTTTCTAAGTGCAACCAAACAAAAGAAAGTCCGCCTCTTTATGTTCAAGCACCGGCTGTTGAAGAACACTTTATTGGTAGTGTCGAACTAAACAGTCGCACATCTGTTAGATTTTTGGTTTTGAAACACTGTACAGAATCTATTGCAAACAAAAATGCTGGTCAAGCGTTAGAGGTAGCAAACATAGCAGCCTCAAAAGGTCTTAGAATCAAAGACATTGGAGCGCATCTTGTTAATGGAGAGGGTCCAAGAATCAATCGAGTAGTTTGGTCAGGTAAAAAGATTTCCCTTTCTAATTTGAAAGAATTTTTAATTGAACAAATGAAAACAGATGCCGTATCAGGAGATACGCTTTTCATTTACACCTGTGGTCACGGCAGCCGAAGCGGTTCTATGGCTGAATTTGGCAAGAGAGATGTCATAGGTAGAATTTTTGCTGAGGCAGCGGGCGAATGCAAACAAGAAACATTATGGTGGCAATCCGCTTGTTACGCAGCTTCCGGCCTTCCAGAAATCTCTAGCATGCCTGAAAACCAGCAAAAACTCTTTACTATGATTGCAAGCTCTCCCGCAAATAAGGTGAGTTATTGGGGCGATCAAATTGACCCTATGAAAAAAGTATTAGTGGCAATCGCAGAAGAAAGCCCAGATATTGACCCCAATCAAGATCAAGTTATTGAGGCGGGAGAACTACGAAGCTTCATGAACAATCATGTTAAAGCGGGTTCGGGTGATTTATTGTTTGCTCGCGCAGAAGACGAACCAGTTTTTGGATGGTATGATTATGCTAATCAGATCCCAATTTATGATGGTCGTAGAAAAATCAAAACGCCAGATAACTATATTCCGCATCCAGATTCAAGATCGTGGGTGGATTAGAACCCCCCGATTTTGGTACTAGAATTCCTCTTTACTTTCAATGGACCTATGCTATTATGGGAAAATACGGGGAAAAGGAATTGTACGTGGTAGGTCACAATCGTCGTCATTTTGCCGATGAATGTACTGTGGATCGTCATTTGATATGGCGTGGGTTAAAACAGCGGCTCCACCAACAGGGGTGATATGCGACTAACAATCGTCATTTGATATGGCGTGGATTGAAACTCATGCGCTGTGGCTTACAAGCAATCGTCGCTCAGATTAACAATCGCCATTAGTATGGCGTGGGTTGAAAGAAAGAAGGTCATGCGAGTGGCAGACGGCAGCATGCGGATTCGTCATTAACATGACGTGGGTTGAAACACTTTCAATGGATAAAAGGAACTTAAGATGATTGCTTATCCTATCGGCTTTGAAATCGCTGGCGACTTCGGGATGTTTGCTGATCCGTGTACAGGTAGTGAAAGTGCTAGCTATCCCCTCCCTCCTCCTTCCGCTTGTATAGGCATGATTGAATCATGCTGTAGAATAAAGGGGGTCAAACTAGAAATAGTAGCAATTGGAGTATGTGCAAAACCTCAATATACGCACTATACGTATAATTCGCGTAGCCCATTCCGCCTCAAAGATCAAATAGAAAAAGACAATGCTTTACAACTCCATGAATCCGTATTGCTTAGGCCGCGATTCCAAATTCTAGCTCTAGCACTTAATACAAACTCCAAACCATCCCCCGCCAAATATCAAAATGTTAATTGCGCCCATTCCTTCCAAAATCAATTCTTTAGAAGATTGAAGCGGGGACAATCCTACCACCCTGTTTCCTTGGGTAGAAAAGAATTTATGGCAACATATTTGGGGAAACCAATTACCAAAATCAATGATTGCTCTTTTGATGTTCCCACTATGGTTATGTCTGTCTTTGATGATGATAAACCCGGTGGATGCGTTGATGTGGTGACAGCTAGAAATGTAAAAATTGAGGCGGGTGTTTTAAGATTAACAGATCAAGAAGTGACCTTGAGGGATGGTATTTTAGTTTTTCAGGATCAGAAAATTCAACAAAAACTTGACGTTGAATGGAGTAAGCTATGTTGAACGAATTGCTCTCTTTTTGTGATAGTTTAGAATCTTGGGGCATCTCGCCCGAGCAGGACGGAGAACAGTGGCACCGTGAATTAAAATCCAATCCCAATCAAAAGGCCATTGAAGTTCGCATTGGCCCAAAGGGAATTGTAGAAATTAATGATTTTGACGCTTGGCGAAATCTTAGATTCTACAAAAAAAGCAACAAAGCAATAGGGCTGTCTTTTGGTCCTAAGAAAGATGAAGATGAGGAGAAAAAGCTAGAGAGAATTAAAGCAAGAATACAAACAACAATAGAAATCAGCAAAGAAGTTTTTGATGGTTCAGAGGAATTGTTAGCACTTAAACAATTGGCAGAGCATTTAGAAAAGATTGATGTAAATGCTTTCATAGAACAACTATCAGAATATTACCAAGACAAGCCTCTCCATGTGGCGTTAGAAGTAGATAAACCTTCTGACTATCCGTGCCCTGTTCAAAGCTTTACTTGTCTTCGCAAGATTAGTCAACGATTATTTGAATTAGAAGATGGGCAATTAGAAAGTCCGCAAGCAGATGATGAGAAAAAAGATATTCTAGGCAATTCTAATTTCGGAAGTGATAAAAAGGGTTTTGAAGTTAAGCCCGGCAATATTCAAATTCAATATTTTTCAAAATTTGAAAAAAACCAATGTTTTGAGCGTTTTGGATTAAATTCCACTCAAAGCTGCGTTTTGGGAATTACTTCTCGAAGGAAAATCGAAAGGGCGATTGACTTCATTCTATCTCCAGAGCATCAAGCTTATTATGATAAGAAAAATAAAAGGGAAGTTGGAGGGCTTTGGTACAGCGTCTCCGTTACAAATATAGATGGCAAAGTGATGAAATCCCATTGGGTGCTGAGCAGCATACTCCCTAATCAAACAACATTAGAATCAAAAAGTGAGGTTACCTTAGAAGATTGGCAAGAATCGGCAGCATCTCTTATAAAAATGATGAGGGAACAAAAGAAACGAGATGTTGTAGGCCGGATTGTCGTTTTAGAATTAGTGGGACAGAAGAAAGTGGGAAGGGTTGTTTATTCTAAATCAGCCACTTCAGAAGAGATATTAAATGGGGTCAATGAATGGAAAGCCGGAATACAAAACGGCAGAAGTATTTTCCAGGTTGCCTACCCAAATCTCCGAAATGTAGTAGATGCTTGTAATTGCACTTGGAATTACAATGGAGCAGAGGATAAATTTACAAGTGTTAAATCTTATGGCTTCAACATTTGGGATGCGCATGATTTGTTCTTTAATGAACCGGCTGCAATTGCTAAATTTGAAAGACACTATGCAACCCATGTAGCTCCTATGGTCTTTAGATGTAATTACAAAAACGCGCCTTACTTATTAAGGCATCTTTTACCTCTAGGTCATTTAATCTTGTACAAGAAAGGCTTGAAAATGGAAGATTACGAAAATCATTGGGCATTTCTTTTAGGGAGGCTTCTTACAGAGGCGAGTGCTATACACCGAGCGTTTTTCATGTGCCGTGGGGCAAGTGTGCCCTCCACATTGATTGGCGGAAAAAGCCTTTATGGAATTCGATCCAATCCAGATAGCGGAATGGATAGTTTCGTAAGAAATTTTAATGTGTATTTGGATTGGGCGAAAAACTACAAAAGAAAGGAAAGTGATAATTGCTACTTCTCAGTAAGAATCTATGAAGAGTTATTGTCAAGAATGACAGAAGCGGCCCACGGGCAACTTCCTACTAGCTTGTCACACCAAGCATCATTGCTTTTAGCAGCCGGATACTCATACAGAAAACCCCAAGAAAACGGAGAGTAACATGATTAAAAGAAGTTCAGGTCTGCTCGTCTTTGAATGTAACCTTGGAAACCCCAATGGCGATCCCGATTGGGAAGGGGAACCCCGAGTAACCTCTGATGGTTATGGTTGGGCCAGTGATTGTTCTCTGAAAAGAAAACTGCGGGATTTATTTGTAGATCATAAATCGCCGGTCTTTCAGTATTTGCAAGAAAGATTGGAAATTAATCCCGATAGATTTCATGTCTTTGAATCTATGCTGCGAGGGTTTAAAGATGCTTCAGATGGTGTTGAAGCCAAAAAATTAGCTTCCAAACTGAGTGAGGACATTGAAGCCTTTTGTAATTGGTATTGGGATGTTAGACTATTCGGAACAACAGCAATCCAAGGCAAGAAAGAAGAAAAGGAATTTGACTTTATTGCTACTGGGCCTGTTGTGCTATCAAATGCCATTTCGGTGGCAAAAGTAAATAAACTTGATGGCGGCACATTGTCTAAGAGGTTCCCATTGCGGCAAGAAGAATCGGATTTGGCTCCCCGAGCCAAGAAATACATTACACATGGAGTGTATGTATCAAGAATTTCGGTTAATCCGAATCTTGCCACGCGGACCTTTACTACGCAAGAGGACGTAGAAGTATTCAAACATGTTTTGAAGCACATCTTTACATCCTCCACATCAACTTCTCGCCCGCCTGGGTCACTGAATGTCCTTCATACTTGGTGGGCTGACCACACAAATCCACTGGGCAGTTTTGATGAACGAAAATTCTGGGAATCTTTAACTCCCGTGAGGATAGGGGATGATCCTACTATGGCATCTCACTCCTTGGAGGATTACACGTTCTCACAACCAGATTTTGATTTCCCAGTGGAGGATTTGAACCAATTCGAAGGGTTCCGTGCTAAATAAACCTCCCGCACCACTCGCATCACCGTAAGTGGCTCAATGAGAACCACTTACGGTGATGCAAATTGATAAACAATTAAAAAGAAGCTCAAAAATGAAAGTGGTTTTTGATACCTCTCGAAAACACCTTCATAAGTCTTTTAGTGTTAAGGACTTAAATCATAAGCCCTAACAATCGTCATTTGATATGGCGTGGGTTGAAACACGTTTGGGAGTGGTGGCGAGCTTGCATTAGATTTTCTAACAATCGTCATTTGATATGGCGTGGGTTGAAACTGTTACCTCTGGCTTGAATGATGCGTATTTGAGGCGGCTAACAATCGTCATTTGATATGGCGTGGGTTGAAACTGACCGGACAAAAGCACAAAGTAAAAGACGCTAGAGGGGCTAACAATCGTCATTTGATATGGCGTGGGTTGAAACGAGGCGGGATTGGCTCTTGTCCCTGTTCATACGATCCTAACAATCGTCATTTGATATGGCGTGGGTTGAAACGACGCTTACACCTACACAAGTGGTGTATTCCCCGTACTAACAATCGTCATTTGATATGGCGTGGGTTGAAACGGAAACTCAAAATGGGAGGCGGTGGAAATTGCTGCCGACTAACAATCGTCATTTGGCGTGGGTTGAAACCCGTCATAGACATAGATCCGTCCTGTCCAGTAGCATTTACCTAACAATCGTCATTTGATATGGCGTGGGTTGAAACAATTGTGGATACACCCAGCAGGACATAAGCGACCGTCATTTGGCGTGGGTTGAAACGACGACTGCGACTGCATCTATTCCAACTTACAATCGTCATTTGATATGGCGTGGGTTGAAACGATGCACTATAGAGTCTCCCGTGAATGAGGGTCTAACAATCGTCATTTGATATGGCGTGGGTTGAAACACGTTAGCCACATCCCGTTAGGCTTTCTGCGACGTAACAATCGTCATTTGATATGGCGTGGGTTGAAACGACGAACGGCGGCTACTCACCGACAAAATGATTGCGTCTAACAATCGTCATTGATATGGCGTGGGTTGAAACGATGAGAATAATTCGCGGGAGCTTACTTACAATCGTCATTTGATATGGCGTGGGTTGAAACTGCGGAATGCCAAGGAAACCGAAACAGGAGAAGTCGTCATTTAATATGGCGTGGGTTGAAACCCATACTATCCTTTCGGCGTGCTACGGGAAAGTCGTCATTTAATATGGCGTGGGTTGAAACATTCACCAAAGGAAGCCACTTCCCTGCTCAAGTTCGTCATTTAATATGGCGTGGGTTGAAACTGGCGAGGAGGCGGCGGATAATAACAAGAGGCGTTCGTCATTTGATATGGCGTGGGTTGAAATATTATACGTGGACAAAAAATGGAATACCTAGCACATTCAGCAGACATAGAGCGTGGGATTCCGGTTCAAACATACCCCTCTCACATTGAAGGGGTTTGTCGTAAATGTGAATATAATTTAGAGAAAATACGCCCGCATTTAAACAAAAGTGACTTTGAGGCATTGTCATTAATTGTCTTAAAAGCCGCGAGATGGCATGATTTGGGCAAACTTGGAAAACACAACCAAATAGTGCTAAGGGGAGAAAAAAATGGCAAGATGCCCAATCATGTTGATGCGGGCACGGCCCATCTTATCTCCGAAAAACATTTACCAGCAGCATGGATGGTAGTGTCGCACCATAGAGGTTATTGTGATTACTCACCAACAGGTGTGGATTATAGAGATGAGAATTTAGTTAGAGATAGAACCCCTTGGGTTGATTATGATGGTATGGTTTGCGATTATTTTGATGAAATGTTGCCATCGCTAGTTGAAAAGCATAGCAAGACAATAAAAGACATACAAGGAGATTCGCCCAATAAACTTTCACCCAATTTAATGAGAATTGCTTTATCATGCTTGGTAGACGCAGATTGGCATGATACAGCCCAACATTATGGCAATTTTGTAATTGAATCGGAGTTAGAACTAGATGCCGAGAAACGACTTAAAATATTAGATACTTACATTCACAATTTGCAAAAAGAAAGTGAAAATAACGATAGAAATAGAATAAGGGCATCGGTATATGGGGCTTGTAGAAATTCTCCTGTTGAGGCTCCCGTTGTTTGTTGTCCTAGCGAAGTGGGAACAGGGAAAACTACGGCTTTAATGGCTTATGCCCTTAAACAGAATCCAAGGAAAATAATTTATGTGGCTCCATTTTGCTCTATTATATCACAAAGTGTGAACACATATCGCAAATTGTTACTTCCAAATGAGGGACCAGAAACAGTAGGCGAATATCATCATCAAGTAGAAGATGATGAGGACGTAGGAAGGGGTATTCGGGCAAAAGCTCTAGCAACAACATGTAGCTGTCCCATTGTTTGCACAACAGCAGTACAGTTTTTTGAATCTTTATTGGCTTGTAGGACAAGAAAATTAAGGAAACTGCATAACTTCGCAGGATCTTTTATCATTATTGATGAATCCCACATTTCAATACCTCTGATTTTTTGGCCTTTAGCACTAAAGTCGCTTAAATATCTTGTTGAAAATCTAGGGTGCAAAGTGCTCTTTTCTTCAGGTTCACTAATTAGACCTTGGGAGGATGCTTATTTTAAGGAATTAAGTGGTTTTGATTTTGAAGTTCCCTCTATCATTCCTCCTAAATTGAGCAAAAAAACACTTGAGAGAGAGAATGGGAGAGTGGAAATAAGGTATTCTCCTTGGAAGCATACGTTGCAAAGTGTTTGCAGAATGATTTCTAAGCCTCAAGGTCCAAAATTAGCTGTATTTAATACAATCAAAAATGCAGCTATAGTTGCCAAAACATTATATGAACAAGGCAAAGAGGTCGAACACCTATCAACTTGTCTTACTCCCAAAGATAGACAAGCAATATTGGATAGAGTGATAAAGAAATTAAAAAATCGCCCGAATGATGATTGGATTCTTGTAGCCACATCTTGCGTAGAGTGTGGAATTGATTTCTCATTCCGTTATGGATTTAGAGAAATTGCAGGGCTAGATAATGCTCATCAGTGCAAAGGAAGGATTAACAGGGAAGGTCTTTATAGAGATTCTTTTATTCAGATATTTGAACTTGAACAGCAAGATGAAGATAATTTTAATCCTTTCAACCCATTTACAGAAAATCCTGAATTCCAAATTCCTGCGAAGATATTCAGAGATTTTTACAAAAAGGGGACTTATGGCCCGGAAATGTGTGATGCAGCGGCCAAATTACAACTAGAAACAGAAAAAGAAAAGAAGATAAAAAGAGAGCCCGACGACAAAGGGTACACAATTGAAGAATTGGTTCGGGCTGAGAATGCTGGGAAATTAAGAACTGTGGGTGAGTATTTTCGTGTTATTAACGCATTGAAATTTGCAGCAGTTATTGATCCTAGCGTTCTAAAGAATGATCCACTTTCACGAAACGAGATTACAAGAAACAGCGTTCAGATATATGAGAAAAAGAAAGATAAGTGTCCTGTTGTAAAAAATGAAGATGGATTTTACATTTGGAAGGGTGCCTATGATCCTAACTTTCTAGGTTACATGGCAGAATTTATCTGACCGTGTGGGTCGAAACGGGGTGTCGTCACATAAGATTGGACAATGACTCGAAGCCCTTGGGAAAGGCCCCTTTCGTTAGAAAGGGGCCTTTTTTGTTTAAAAATCACTCCCACCTGGGCTGAGCCAGGGTTCATCAACACCTGTAAATTCAACTTCACATTTGGGGCACTTTGAGGGGAACTTGATGCGGGGATCTCCATTATCAAGACATTTATGGCAATTCGGACAATAAGCTCCCCCGTTGCCCTGATCTGTTACTATTACTGAAATTTTCATTTATTTAGCTCCTTTTGAAAAGTTGGTTTTTTTCTCTAATGGTTGAAGGTTGGATAATGCCCAGCATTCAACCATTAGAGGGTCGTCAAGTGATTGATAAGAAAATTTACATTGGGGTTGTATGTGGTCCATGTGCCAGGTTTTTCGCTCATCATTGCTCTTGCCGCCATAATTATCCCACGTCATCCACGATTCAAATTGTGATTCTAAATGTTCTTTTAATTCTTGAAATGTATAGGGCAAATAATCAAAAATAGATTTATTTGATTTATATTTAAGGGAATCACGAATAGCAGCACTTACATTATGTCTCAATCTTACAAGCGGATCTTGTCTTCTATATCTTGAATAATTTGCTCTTCCTTTTGACCATTCTCCATGAATAAAATTACCTTGTCTACACCCGCAAGATTTTACACCGCCGCTTTTTAGTCCACAAGATGATACTATGGTTTCTTTGCCACACTCACAAATACATTTCCAATAGGCGTTGCGATTTCGGGATTCAACATATTCTAGAGCTTGCAACAGACCGTATTTTTTACCTGATATATCTATAAGATTGGCTTCTTTGGCTCGCTTCTTATGATGACATCCACAAGACTTAGTATTGCCTTTTTTGAGATTATTATTTAGCACTTCAACAATGGTTCCACATTCACACTTGCATAACCATGCCGATTGTTTTTGTTTACCTGCTGGTTTGAGTCCAGCATATTTAACAACAGTGAGTTTGCCAAATGTGTGTCCAATAAGATTTTTTAATTTTCTAGGCATACACTATAATAGTTAAACTGCCATTAAAAATCAACCAGTAATTCCAGATTCCGACAAAACATGAGCTAATTTCATAATGTGTTTGCACAAACCAGGGGCAATATCAGCTATGCCAGGGTTAAACAATGCAACATAAGGTGTTCTATCTCTTCCCTGATGTGAGTGATCTTCAAAGTTTTTATGCCTAAATCTCCATTCATAGTCCTTGCACGTACATTTTGTGAGAATTTGAGTGTCTTGATTTGACAGCTTTTCGAAGAAATGGCGAACCCCATTATTATCAATAATTTCTACAAGATTTCCTTCGCCTTCATTGTGGTACTGAACTCCTTTAAAGACAACAACCGGAGAATATTCGTGCCCATTTGAGGTATTTTGAGCTAGCCCTTTTATAAAAAGGGTTCTCATTCCACGATAAGGCACCCACTCTAATCTTGTAATTGTGATTTCATCAATGGAATGCTGACGCTTACGACAGTTGGGGAACGCATCTACCGCACTTTGATATAGGTCATTTAGAGATGACTCTTCTATAATCCACTCTTTGAAATCCATAATAATATGTAGTGAGAGACTAATATAAAAGTATGGCTACACAAGAAGAAAAAAAGAGAGACGAAGGAAAAAAGAAGTTTGAGATTAAAATAGCCACGGATGATGATGGGATGATGGACAAGCAGATTTTCATTGATGGAGAATTCTTTGACTGGGGAGTTGATCCCGAGGCTTTTGAATGGGCCAAGCAGCAGGGTCCAGAGTATTTTCGGGCGGCTCAGATAGACATAGCCAAACACTTTTTAGAGAGCATATCAGAAGTGGTTGGGCGAAAAGTCACACTCCATGATTTAACTCAAGCTGAAAAAACGGGCTGGATTTAGGGTCCACCAGGAACCGGAATAGCAGCAGGAGTTGGTGCCGGGTTGGCTGGTGCTGGGGCCGGAGCCTGTTGACTTCCTGGGGGCGGTGCCCAATCGGGGCTCTGCCTATTTTGCATAGTGTGAGCTTTAATTCTGCCTTCAACCCGATCTGCTTTCTTTTTCATATTATACAATTTTTGCATCGCAGCTTGGACGAATTGTGCCAATTCATTTACCCCTTGAATTAATTCTGCGTCTCCGGCAGGATTTTGTTTGCGATACTTTTCCAAAACTGCATTGGCATTATTTAAATAATGATAGGCATTTTTAAAATTAGTAGCCACTTCAATTCCACCGATGGCTGACTGTTGATCTATGTAACTCCCGACTCTACTGGGGATTTGGGCGGCGTATTCGCCAGCTTTTTGAAACCAATTCCCCATTCTGTTCATTAAGCCCGCCTCATTAAATAATTGAGGTTGGCATTCTTGGATGCAATTATCGATAAACTCCACTGGGTCAATATTTTCTTCGGCCATAATTAGAGCCACTTCAGCTATAAAATCGCGTTCTCCGGCATATTCTTTAAATGTCTTCATCAATTCTCCCAATGGTGTTCAGGAATTACGCTATTATTTATCTCATAAGATTCAAATTTTGCAATAGCAAAACTTAAAATTGGCAAGGGGCTTTCGGGATCATATACAAACGCCAACCGCCCCTTTTCTTCTTCATTCCACTCTTTAAATAAAGGGGCTGGAATTGCATTAGAAATACAGGTCACAGGCATGCCTTGTACCATTTTAATAGATTGAGCCAACCCTATAATTTTATAGTTGCAGAATACTGGTCCACCGGAGTCACCGGGAACAGTTGTAATTGATGTTCTAATTTTCCCAGAGTGTTCATGTTTTATATTATTGAGGGAGCTAATATATCCCCAATCTAAACGGGGATCTTCTGCATTCCCGCAAGCAATTTTCATTATTCTTGTGCCCATGAATAATTTCTCATCCATTCCCCAATCGGCAGTGGGCATTGGTTCTGAGCTTACAAATAAAACAATCCCTAAATCTCTATCTTTATGTCCTGCGAATTTAAGACAAGGAAACACTTCCCACTTTTCAAATTTAGACCAATCTTTAAAAATAGGAAGTTTAATTGCCATATCAGCGTGGGTTAAGACATGCTGACAGGTTGCTACGACATTAAAATAAGAATCATCGATTTTTTCACTTCTAACAATAACACCTGTTCCACGCTCACGGGTGCGACCTTCCGTATGTGAAGCAATGATTACGGTTGGGTACAGACACTTTTCGTGTAGTATTTTATCCGGTTCATCACTAAATACCGTAGAGGGTATTATTATTAATACAAGGAAGAAAATCTTTTGCATATTTGTATATAGGAGGTCTTAATGAAATCCAATACGGTGGTGTTACTTCTTGTAGCCGTGGTGTTAGGATTGGGAATTCTCGCATTAGAGCAAGGAATGTTCACACCAGCAGAGCAAGAAGAGGGTTGGCAGGACACAACTTGGGAAGCAGAACCCGAAGGAAGGGAAGAAGAACCAGTTGAAGAAGAAGTGGTTCCCCATGAAGATGTTGGTAAGGGTTATCAAGGCGCATTAGATGCGGCTAGAGCCTCAGATAAGGATGTGCTTATATTCTTTACCGCAGATTGGTGTAGTTATTGCCAAAGAATGAAAAACGAGACTCTTTCCAATGAAAGAGTTAAAAAGTCTATGGAGAAATACGTTTTCTATATGTGCGACACAGATGAAGAGCCAAATATTGCTAAGTCTTATGGAGTTAAGGGAATTCCGGCATATTTCATTGTAAACGCCGAGAAATCTACAGTTGAAGCTCCACAAGTCGTCAAATCAGGGAAAGGGTATCTTGGTGCTACAAGTTTCCTTGCCTGGCTTAATGTAAAGCCCGAACACGGGTTGCCTTGGAGAAGATAATAGGAGGTTAAAATGGAAAAGGCTAAAGCTTTTTGGTGGTGGAACAAAGAAAAAAAATTCACCGTTGAAGAAATTGCTGAACTACTAGAACGTGTTAATGTATTCGATTGCGGTGCAATTGATACATATTTAACTAACCATACTGAGAAAGTTTTTAAAGAATGGTTAGCTGAACACGGGGTAGAAGAAGAGTAATTAAACAAATTCAGGCAGTGTTACAGTAAGATTGGTTATACTTACATCATTAGTCATTTTGATGCATACTATCATTGTTTTAGCATCAAAACTTGTAATCGCCCATTGATCTCGGGGGACCGTTTGTAAAAAATGGTCCTCGTTTAATATTGCAAGTAAGGTATTCTGTGTTAATCTATATTCTACACTGCATGCTCTAACTGCCATTGTTTTCCTCCTTTTTATTTATCCCTTTTGTTGGCACAATTAACATATTGCCCGTCACATCTGCCAAATTTAAAAGTTGCACCAAAACATCAGATCCCTCGCCCGTGCCTGCACAATTGTCGCATTTCCCCAATTGACCTGGAAGCTCTGATATCTTGCCGTCGCCCCCACATACTTTACAAGGATCAGTTATCTTAGCACCATACATGTCGCTTGAAAAATTCCAGGCATTCTCAAATACAGAATTTTCCATTGTGTGTTCGTACCCGGCAGGATCAGCTATAGCAAATCCCGTGCGCGTGTAACCTATAACTGCGACATAGTGCCAAGTGGTTTTACTGCTTCGGAGCAATACTATTGGGGGGCGATCTCGCTCAATGTAAGCTTTCAAATCATTTAAATCACCCGTTTTCAATTTACAAGGCACACCAAAATGCTTAAGAGCAGTCTCAATATATTCGGGGGCGGTCATGCCAATTTCCGCCTCGTTTGATTTATACCACGTTGTTTTGGCAACCTTTTTAATATCTTCAATGGACACATCTTTTCCATAAAGCTTCAGAACCATAGCACAAGATGTAGGTCCGCAGCTTATACCATCAGGCTGCTTATAAATAGTGATATTTTCTAATTTATACTCAGGGGCTTTATGAGTTAGGGATTCAGGCCAGAGCATAAAGGCTGCTACGCCTATTAGTCCCAATATTGCCAAGAGTCGTTTTGTTCCGAATCTTTTCATTTTTACTATTATATGTTAATGAATGAAGAGTGCTATTTTTATATAGAGGGAACAAACGACAAAGATGCATACATGCGGGTCATGTGCGTAGATTGTCGTACCGATTCCGACGCAGCTTGGTTTTGGGACGGTGGCTTCGGTCACACAGAAGATGTCGTTTGTCATAGATGCAAGAAAATCATTCGCAAATATCAAGCAGAATAAACATGCCCCGAAAGAAAAAAATCAGGCCCCCCATTAAGATTCATGGGGGCAAATATTATTTATCTAATTGGATTCTTGAGTTCTTCCCAGAGGACTATGAAGACATGTGCTACATAGAGCCTTTTTGTGGTGGGGCAAATGTCTTTCTAAATAAGGATGAAAAATGTTCAGAAGAATGTTTGAATGACATTGATTTGGGCATTGTTCAGATTTTCAGGGCATTGAGGGATGAACCAGGGGAGTTTATCAGTCGCCTCAAAAGAACTCCTTATACAGAGCAGACTTTCAGGCGAGCGATTAGCCGGGCGAAAAGGCCATTTAAGGATTATTTAAGTCATGCTATCAATGAGTTTGTAACACGCAGAATGAGCAGAGGAGGGCTACAGAAACATTTTGCGTGGTCTACAAGAAAACGAGGCGGGAAGCCAGGTGATTTGAATGCATGGAATACTATTTTGGATGAATTGCCTGCAATTTCCAAGAAATTAGAAAGAGTTTACATTCTTAACAAGCTGGGAATTGAGGTAATAAAGGCATTTAATGACAAAAAGACTTTCATATATGCTGATCCTCCTTATTTGCCAGAAACTAGAGTCAGCAAAGATGTTTATGAGCATGAGATGACAGATGACGACCATATTGCTCTTGCTAACGTGTTAAATAGTTTCAAGGGCAAAGCCATGATAAGTGGCTATTCTTCTAAGCTTTATAGGCGGCTGTATCAAGATTGGCGATGTAAGAAGAAAAAAATTGTCAATCACGCATCTCAGAAGAAGACCAAAGACTACAAAATGGAATGTGTTTGGTTTAACTATTAACAACTAGGGCATCGCCAGATTATATCAGTGACATTCCCAAAATAGTCACAAAATTCCCCATTCTTCTGTTCAACAGGGCATCCCCAAGGGGTAAAGCTTTCCATTGGCATATTACATTTAGGGCAGAGAGGGGAATCCTTAGAGTTTTCTTTGTTCTTTCTTTTGAACCATTTAAATAATAGCATCCTGCTTAAATCCTTTAAAGTCCTATCTATATATATTCAGTAATATGTTAAGTTTCAGAAAATGGTTAGAAGATACGGGTGAAGTGTCGGCTTCTTACAGCAATGGGGAAGATCCGCAATTTTCCAGCAAATGCAGAAGTAACCGTAGTCAGCGAGCCGCTCCTAAGCCAATGGATCAATCGTGTGCGAAGGAGGGATCATGTAAGCCTTTGATGGGATTCATGAAGCGTAAAATGAAACGTAAAATGAAAAGATAGGACTAAATATTTTCTAAAGGAGACAATAATGGCGAATCCAAGTCCAGAAATTACATTTAGAGTAAATTTAGAGTTAAATAGTACAGAATTAATGGGTCCAAAAACCAATTCCCGATCCCCTGGCATTCTGCATCCTGATCGTCATGATAACGACCAAGATAGGGCAGTAAGCAATATAGCAAACCACGTAGAGCTTCGTTCTACATGGATTCCAGGTCTATCTGCCGCTAACAATCGTGAGATGAAGGATGGCGAAACCTTTACCGAATATGGTCAAAATGCTATTTATTTAAAAGATAGATACACAACAGGTGATAACCCAATTTTAGAAATTGTGGAATAATATGGGAAATTTTTATGATCTTTGGGAAAAGGTAGATGCCGATGGCGAAGAAAAATTACCGCCTCTTTTAGATAGCGGTGATGATTCTAAGGCTATGGAAGTTGTGCGCATTGGTATGCAGGTAGGTAAAGACTTTTGGGATAGTTTTTCAAAGCTTTGCAACAATGCGGAGGGGCTTTCTGAGCTATTAGGAGTTCGTGAAGACCAAGTATCAGATTGGCCTGCTAAGATAAAAGAGAATTTGGACAAAGTATCACAAGCAGATACACAAAGTAAGAATAATTTAGTTTCAACAGGGGATGGTCCTCCACAGATGCCCGATGGTGGCAATGGTAACGATGCGATGGGGCCAGTAACTTTTCCTGATGCTACGAAACCCACCCCTTAGGAGAAAAAATGAAATCATATAAAGAATGGCAAGAAAACGAATTATCTGAAATTGCAGCACCCGAGGGTAGTATGGATTGGCGTTATCTATACCGAGTAATGGGTCAAAGAGGCGAGGCCGATCCGGCTGTTATTTCATATATTCAAAATATAGCTAAAAGATTAAGTGCAAATCCCAAATATAGGGATGATCCTGATAAACTGCTTAGTGCAATAATTAACGCAGCTATTTTTGCTGTTAGACCTGAAGTTACTTCAAGAAATTGGAGTACATCGGCTCTTGGCAATATGCTTAGCAGAGCAGATAGAATTGCACAAAATATGGCAGGCGAAGGTGGCGAAGGCGAGTGAAAACATTTAAAGAGTGGAAAACCATGAGGGAATTTACGACCATTCAGCCTCCTGGCTGGACGCACGATGGTTCCATTGGTCGTTCCTCTCTAGATGTAGGCGCTACAACCTCTACAGGGCAACCCAGTGACAATCCAACCATTTCAAACTGGGACGACGTGGATCGAATAAAACAACAATATGCAAATGATCCTGATGCTGGACTTAAGGTATTGTTAAAGGCTTTGATTACCCGTTCGCGCTCGGGCATCGTACAGGGCGGCGGGGCTCAAGTTCCTTCTCCCGTGGTTTAGAAATGAATAAGCGAGTCACAAGACATAAAAATAAAAGAAGGACTTTAGATGAAAAGGTCAAGGCCGCACTTTCTAATAGGATATCAAGAGCATTGGGAGCACATGGGTATTCCGATGAACATATTAAGAAATTAAGCCAAGATCCTCAAAGAACCAAAATGGCAGCCGCACAAAAAGGTAGAGTTTTTAATCAGCGTAATAGGAAACGCCATAATAAAGTATACTCTACTGCTCCCGTCGTGCCGAAAACCCGAAAACCTTATGTTAAGCCCGAGGCGGCTGAATTTCCTATAGATGATTGGTTCCAAACAACACAACCCATTGATGTTTCTATTATTGTGCCCATGTTCAAGAGTTCTTCTGAAATTGAAAGGCAAATCGCTAAATGGGATATTAAACCAGATGGACTCAATAAGGAAATTATTTATGTTGATGATCGTTGTCCAGAACAATCTCACTTTCATGTACTAAAAGGGTGGCAAAGAAGAAAAAAAGACATTAAACGGGGCGTTGGTAAGATCATCTTGCACAACATCAATGGAGGATTTGGTTCTGCTTGTAATTCCGGGGCGGAGTTTGCATCAGGGAAATATCTAATATTTTTGAATGCCGATTGTATTGTAACCGAAAATTGGATTAAACCAATGGTCGAGTTGATAGAATCCGATCCCGCAATTGGCATTGTTGGCAATTTGCACTTAAAAGATAGCAGAGTGGATTCAGCCGGGTCAGAATGGAGTTGGAAGTCAAGCTCTTTCCAACATATAGGTAGAAATATATATCATGGAAAGGATATGGGATCGGCTTTTACAGTATCTAATATGCCGGATGATTTGAAAGTGCCGGGCGAACGACATATGGTTACAGGGGCCTGCTTTCTAATTCCAAGACGATTATTCAATGACATCCAAGGATTTGATACACAATATCGTATAGGTTATTGGGAAGACTCTGATTTAAACATGAGGGTTAAAGACGCCGGATATAAAGTTTTTTACACGCCTAAATCAATCATTCATCACAGTCTCGGACATTCTAAAGCCGGAGGACATCCTTGGCTTGGGTCAAATAGAAAATTATTTCAAGATAGGTGGATTACTACAGGACGAATGCAAAGCCTGTGTGATACAAAAAGAAAAGTAAAATCTAAAATAAAACAGAATGTTCACGGAAAAGTTATTGGTTGTGTTATCGCCTGTAATGAAGAAGAATTTTTAGAGGTATCTGTTGATAGTGCCGCCCCAATTGTAGATGAATGGTATTTTGTCATTGGGGGCAATAAATTTGCAAACAAATCGGGCATGTGTGATGAAAAAGGATACCCCACGGATAGCACTTTAGAAATTGCTCATAATCTTGCCAAAAAACACAATGGGAAAGTTATTGAACCGCCAGGGCGTTGTTGGAAAGATAAAGTGGAAATGAGGAATGCCTATGCAAGACATCTAAAGCAAGGGCAGTGGATGTTTATGCTAGACGGCGATGAGGTTTATAAGCCTGAGCAACTGTGGCGAGTTACAGAGTTGATGAAATCATATGAAGTTTTAATTATGCAATTCTGGCTTTTCTGGAACGATGTAAACACTTTAGGCACAGGAAGTTGGGGACATTACCCTCAAGAAAGAGTAGTCCATTGGAAACAGGGATTTAGTTATAAAAATGGAAATCACTTAAATGTATCAGATGGTAAAGGGCATTTGGTTCATTCACAATATCCATGTTGGAGGGGAGAAGAAAAACTATTCTACCATTACTCTTGGGTTCGCCCAATTGAAAAACTAAGACAAAAATTATTGTATTATAAACATCAATCAGGAATTGATAATCAAAGTTACATAGATGATGTCTTTCTTAAGTGGAGAACCAAACCGAACTCGGTGCGTGGGAAAACTCATCCGAAGTCCGGGGGAGATTTTGCCCCATTTGAAGGCATACACCCGGTAGGTGTTCGCCAATTGATTAGTCAGGGTAAATTGAGTTTTTAATTATGGAGAAAAAAATGAGGGTTGTAAAAGTATTTGGATTACCTAGAACTTGCACTAATGCAGTAGAAGTTCTTATAAGGAGAAATTTTAAGGTTAGAGTTCTCAACAACTTCCCATGCTGGAAGCATGGAAAAAATACTATAAGCGGGCGATCTATACACAAAAAGGATATTGACACCGATGATCTTACATTCGTTGTTTGTACAAAAAATCCTTATGATTGGCTCAATTCGTTGTTCAAATTTGAAAATGATACAAAATTGAGGCGGGGCAAAACGCTGCTTGAATTCTTAACCAAACCCTCTTGGCATTATAAAGATGTTAATTGGCTAAAAGACAAGACACCGATAGGGGCTTTTAATATATTAACAAAACATTGGTTATCAATAAATAAATCTCCCAATGTCTTGCAACAAATTCAAAATGAGCAAATGCTTTCAGATCAGATGGAAATATTAAACAGATTAGAAAAAGCATTTGGATGGGAACGTAAAAATAAGAAACTACAACCTCTCAAAGCGCGTATTGCTCCTGGTTTGAAGGATACAGGAAAACACTTTGTATTTTCTGAAAATACATTTAAAAGAAAAGAAATTTATTTAATTAATCAAAGATTAGATAAAAATACATTGGCTTTGGCAGGGTATAAAATTAAAGCAACGCATTAATTTTACTTATCACATATTGCACAGACATATCTCGCATACATTTCATGTTATGCATACAACTTGCGCGATTAGCGTTGAATATTTGATCTCCGTTTCCTGATGTTTTAAATTGACAAGGTTGGCAACGGAGACAAATAGCAACAACGTGAGCATTTTTGGCATATGGTTTATTTTTCATTTGAGATGATGGTCCAAATAAAACGAATGTTGGTATTTTTGTTGCTGCTGCGATGTGGGCTAAACCTCCATCATTTCCTATAAACATTTTACATTTTGAAATAGCATAAGCAACTTCTCTTAGCCCCCCTTGAAAGAATGTAGCATTCGGCGGCCAGTTCCACGGTCTTGTGATCCATGTGGGCTTTCCATGAGAATGAATATCATCGGATGTGCCAACTATCATTGTATGTTTGAATTGCTCTGCTAGGCGGTCATATTTATTCCATCTTTTCATAGCCCAATTTGGTTTTGAACCGGGGTAAATTGCAACAGTGTCTTTGTGTTCGGGTTTAAATCCCTTTTGAGGTAGATTAATTTCTATTTCTGGGACTACACCTGTTACCCCAAGTTGTTTAGCCAAATCAAAATAAACATTAACTTCAGGTGCGTTTTGAGCATAATAGACTTTAGTTTTCAAAAACTTCTTTGCTCTATGCTTTATTTTAGAAGTAAATGGGCCATTCAGTTGAAAATCATATGTGCCAGGAGGGTTGTCTTTTACAAAAACTTTGCGAACAGCGGGGATATGAAAAATGCTTTCTACATCTTTTGTGCTATTGCAATGCAACTTAAGATCAACAACAAACCCTTTTGCTGCAATCGCCTTTATTGCGGGCGTTGCTTGGACTATATTTCCAATGCCGCCGCCTAATACAAATAATACAGTCTTCATGGTACTTTATAATAGTAATAATACTATATAGTATGGGAGGATTAAAGATGGACAAGGTAGTAAATGACGCGAATCCCATTGGTGCAATACACGATGTCTTGGATGACAAAGTTCAGCATTTTATGGCTATCTGGGACGGTGATCTTCCAGAGGAAGTAACCGCATCGTGGTGGAAGTTTTGGACTTGGTTCAAAACAAGATCAAGTACGATGATGAAAGTCGTATCCTTTCTTATTAACTGTATGGATGAATTTATCTTAGCTGTAGATGACTTCATCGATTTGGAAGGAAAAGACAAGAAGGCAACAGTATTGTTTGCCTTAGAACAGCTTTACGATCATATTGTCAAGGAAGCAATGCCTCTTTGGTTAAAGCCATTTGCGGGCAAAGTAAAACATTTAATCATCTATGTGATGATTTCTTATATGATCGATTTCATGGTTGAAAAATATAGAAATGGTTTATGGAGGGATAAAGATGAAGTACAACCAGAAGAGGAACAGGAAAAATAGGCGACGTTGTTTTTTGCCTCCTTATAAAATTGAAACAACAATGTCTATTGCACAAGCAGGGGATGCCCCAGGATGGCAAATCACTGCTTTCAATCTTCCCGACGCTTGGGAACACACAAAAGGCAAAGGTGTTACTATAGCTGTATTAGATACGGGATGTGATTTAGACCACCCTGATATTGCTGCTAATTTAGTAGTTAAACGTGGGGCAAACATTCTAAATCCAAGCAAGCCACCGGCTGACGATAATGCTCACGGCACACATTGCTGCGGTATTATTGCCGCCCCTAAAAATGATTTAGGTATCATAGGTGTGGCACCACAAGCTACAATTATGCCGGTTAAAGTTCTTGATCGTAATGGAAGTGGTGATTTAAACGCGGTGACGAAGGGCATTTACTTTGCAATTAGAAACAAAGTAGATATCATTTCTATGTCGCTTGGCGCACCATTTCCTGTGCAAAATTTACACAATGCAATTCGTTTGGCTACAAAGAAGGGAATTCCTGTCTTTTGTGCCGCTGGAAACTCGGGATTAACTAAAAATGTTTTCTATCCTGCTCGTTATCCAGAGACAATTGCAATTGGATCAATTGATGAGAATTTCAAACGATCATCTTTTAGCAATACAGGACAGAATTTAGATTTTATGGCACCAGGCGGAAAGATTTTAAGTGCTATACCCGATGATTGGTATGGTGTGATGTCAGGGACTTCAATGGCTTGTCCATTTGCGGTCGGAGTGACAGCATTACTTATGTCATACGTTAAAAAACACAAACCTGGAGCTAAATTGGACACGGTTCGTGCAATTAGGAGCGTTCTCCGAAAGCATACTACTCCGATTTCAGATAAAGACTATGCAGGTAAAAAATTCTTCCAAGGTTTTGGAATAATTGATCCTAGAAGTTTTCAAGAGTATCTTAAATCTAAGAAGAAGAGGAAGAGGAAGTGATTTCATCTTCTAAATCACGGATCATATCTCTGAACTTGGCAGCTTGTTCGTAGTCTTCAGCTTGAACAGCTTTGGCTAATTTGAATTTTAGCTTAACCAATTTCATTTGAGGCGATTCCAGTTGTGGTTTAGCAGATTTTTTCCACTTCTTTGGCTTCTTGCCTGTGTGCATGATGTCTTCGGGCGAATGGGGTGTCTTGTGTGAATAATAAAGAACAGGCTTCAATTCTTTATCAAACCACACATAACAATTAGGACACCCTAATTTGCCCGTTTTATTTATTTTGTCAATAGTTTGATTGCATTTAGGGCAAGGTGCTTTTTGAGGAATAGAGAATTGACTTCCCTGTTGTTGTATCATAGTCTCCGCAAAGTCCATTAAATTTTTAACAAACGTATTTGCTTGTTCAGGATCAATTTCTACTTTTGGTTTAGGCTTTGGGAAGTTCTTATCCCCAGAAACATATTCGTAAAAACATTTGTTGCATAATTTGAATGCTTTTACCACCTTACCATCTTCCAATTCCGTTATTTGATGAGGTTTAGGAAGGTAGCAATTCTCACCACTTATAGGACATACATTTTTATTCATCTCGTTTCACCAAATTATGCTTGTCGTGCAGTTCGCGTATTTCTTTCAAAAACAAATCTCTCTCTTGTTCTGGAATCTCTTTTGGAAACTTCTTAAATATTCCTTCTATCACATCTTCATATTTTACAGCAGTATCTTTTCGCAAATCAGTCAGTTCACCGAGATATTTTTTAACATTTATATCTGGTAACCTGGCGGACTCTATTTTCCATAAAAACTCTAATTTTGCAAGCGTGTTCGTAAGTTTGTTGCCCTGAGTAATATAAAAGATGCTTTTCTCAAACTCAGAAAGATCCTTGAATTTTATTACTTTCCCAGCACGATTACGAAAAGTTACCCGCTTGTAGTAAAAATCAGGGTTGTCTAGATTTTTATTCCACTCTTCAAAGCGCCTAATCGCCTTCAAAAAGTCTTCTTCAACGGGTGGCTCACCAAGTAAAGTAGTAACAATTGGGGCGGGGATGGTAATAATTCTAGGCAATATGGGTGCCGCATGGACATGGGAGCAGCATAATACTGCCATTAGGATGATTATTTTTTTCACATCTCTGCCTTCCCTTGAATGCTAATAGTAAATTTATCTTCAAAGAAGTCAGCCGTATATGGCTCTAACATGAATCGTTTAATCCAAATGGGTACAGATTCATTTGCATTCAAGGTTCCAAGCTCTAAAGGATCGGCTAAACTTGCATATTTAAAACTTACCCCAGTAGGTGCTAGTGTTTCTTCGGGGATTTCTTGTGCAATTGCATTTGCCGGTCCCCCGGTTGTTGTTTTGGTTTCACTAATAGTAATAGGTCCAGGGCCGGTAAGATTATTGGTTTGAGTTTCTAAGAACGGCTGATTTCTATTTCCATCTGCTCCTGTAAATGTAACTGTGAAAATGTGAAATTTTTGTACGGGAGTTACCACTCGCTTTCCGGCAACTGTCACTTCACTTAAACTATCAAGATTTCGTAAGGCTGTTTGAAAACTAGCAGCCCAAGCAGCAACACCGCTCACCCACGGCACAATTACGCTATCTCCATCAAAATCTAACGTAAAACTACCTCCGTTTACACCTTGGCTTATAACGGAAATCTGTTGGACATCATCAACATTTGCCGCCCCAATTTGTGAATAGGCTCCACTTTCTACAGCGGGCACATATTCTTGTCCTTCTGTGGGATAATTGTCAATATAGGCAACTACATTTTTCCATCTTTGATCGGAGGCGTTTTTTAAATAAAAACAGCGGTAATCTACATGTGTGCCCGCGCGACCCTGTTCTGTGGTAATGTCATCGTACAAATTGTTTAACCCATCAAATATGGGCACATGAGAAGCCACTCCACCGAGGGATTCATTGGGGTCTCTATTATTTAAACCCCCAGATAATAGGAAAACGATTTGCTCTTTAGTTGGCATCGGTCAATTTATTTCTTAGGATATAGCGGACATTTCGCTCGCTGTAATTGGTAAACCCAGCAATTTGGGAAGTGTCAAATCCAGCATCATGGTAATAGAGTACGTGATTATGTCCTGTTTTCAGCCTATTTGGGGATATGTGATTTCGTTTTAATATTCTATAGATTTCCCCAATAGAACGGCCCGTTTGCGTGGCAATCTCGGTAATCTTAGCCTTCTGAAGATACAAAAATACTACATCCCCCTCAGAATGAGTGGATTTTTTTTCGGTTATAAATTCCCTGAAACCTTCCATATACCTATCTAGGTGCGCCGCCCCGATAATTCTATTGACATGATTCTGGTTAGGTGTTATTTTAATTTCCAAAGGAGGCGACCATGCGAACCAAAAAGAAGGTTGGGATAGAGTGGCGCACCAAAAAATGCACCGCCCAACAGGTTTATCAGAGCGGTCTTCAATACGCTTTTGTCTCACCTGACTACGAGCAGAGCACTGTTTTCGTATATTGCAAGGATTTCTTGCAAGATGCGGTTCAGGGCTTTATATGCAAACGCAAAGTGTGTGGTATTTACCGCTTTACGTATGATCATGAGGAAGATCCGGCCATTTCGCTGGATAAAGTCAGGCTCCTTTTGGCTAATCAGGGCGATCCAAACTTCCGAGATAAAATCTCCGGTTGCCTTGATTTCATGAGGCAAATAGAAAATAAATTAAAAATACGTTATAGTGATGCGTGGGAATGTCTAGATCCACCCAAGAAGTACGCGAGCGGGGGCGTGTGGCTCTTTGAGGGCAGTCGTAGGTGGATCAAGTCGCCTCCCATGTTATCCCTTTATACGCTCTTGCTGAGAATTGGATTTATCCATGAAGAGGGTAAGTCCTATAAGTCCACCATCAAACAAGTTTCTACCGGGGCTGCGGGAGCGTACCAAGAGCAAGATCGCTCACAATTAAAATATGCCCAAAAAGGCATAAACCGCATCTTAAAGCAAGGGGATCGTAAAATCTTCTTTAGAGACATCAGAGAGAACTACCCCCCTGTAGCCATTGATACCATGCACGATACCTGCGGAATTGTTGGATTCGCACAGGGAGATACCAAAGGTGTTGTCCCCCACTGGCATCGTAAGATCAAGGAGATTAAAAAGAAAACCAAACCAATCCGAAAGATTGAAGCTCCTCCTAGTCCGCCTCGAATTAATTTAGATACAAGCTTAGATGCCCCAATTGTCCGCATTGAAAAGGTGTACTAATGCTCTCATTCGGCTCGGACCCAGAGTTCATGTTGGGGAAAAATGGGTCAATCTACAGCGCTATCGGCATTGTACCAGGAAGTCGCAAAAACCGTTATCGGGTTAATGGACATGAATTTTATTATGATAATGTTTTGGCCGAGTGTGCCATAAAGCCAGGGTACGACAAGGAAGAGACCCTGTTTAATTTTCAAGAATGCTTTCAACAATACGCACAAATTGTACAGCCGTTCAAATTAATCCCCCAAGCTTTTCAAGAGTACCCCAAATCCCAATTAAAAACAAAAGAGGCGGTTATTGCTGGGTGCAAGGACGAAACCTGCGCCTACACGATGATGCAAAAAGTCCCGCCTCAAATGGTTATTAAATATAGCCAGAAACGAAGTGCGGGGGGTCATATTCATTTGGGAAAAGAGGGATGGGTACGACGGCAAGTTGATATTTTCCCCATCGGAGTTTGGGATGCGGCGAAAGCATTAGATTTCTTTGTCGGACTACCCTCCGTCCTTATGGATATTGATAAAACCACTATTCAAAGAAAAGAGTTATACGGACACGCAGGTAGATTTAGAAAAACTGATTATGGTATAGAGTATAGATCTCTTGGTAACTTCTGGCTAGCAAGTCCAAAATTAGTTTCCATGATCCATGATCTATGTGTAGTGGCTTTAGATTTCATTGAAGATGAAGACAACAGAAATTTGTTTTGGAATCTAAATGAGGACATGCTTGAAGAGTATCCTCCCAATGCCTACACATACAAGTGTGACATAGAAAATATTAGGAAAGCAATTACCGAACATGATGCCAAGCTAAGCGCTTCGCTCTTTGCACAATTTAAAAAGTGGATTCCTAAGAAGTTGTACAAAGAGATTACATCTTTAAAATACAGCAAAGAATACGACTTCTATAAGGAGTGGCACATTGATTGAAAAATGGACCGTTATCAAACCAAAAGGCCCATCCCAAGGAATTATCATAACTCTCCCTGGTAGGTGTGGATCTGGGGCCGATTTCGCTAAAGGCTATGCAAATCAAGGCGCAAAAGCCACAATTATTGGGTTAACTCCAAGGAAGCTCAAATGGTATCCACTCCCTAATGGTGCAAAAGATCAAGACGCCGCCGTAAATGGAATAGAAAAATCGAGGCAGGCTGTAGATGAGGTTATTAGTAGAATTGAGGATAAGTTTGGATTTGGAAGAGATAAAATTGCTTTAGCAGGATTTTCAGCCGGAGCAGTAATGGCAATTCAAGTTGCTGCTTTCAGTGAAAATCCCTTTGCTGGCGTGGTAGTTCATAGTGGTGCTATTTTAGAGCCCCAACTGCTGCCGTGGTGTAAGCATCCCAAAATGCCCTTTATTCTGTCTCACAATAAAGACGATGAGTGTTTCTCATGGAGCGAAAGATATGCTCCCATGAAAAGAGCCCTAATAGAAAACAATTACCGAATTCTAAAAGCCTTTGAGCGAAAGAAGGGAAACCATTGTATTTGGGAACAAGACGTAAAGCACTCAATAGCAATTCTAAACAAAATATTCAAAGGAGGCTGGCTTTCTAATATTTTTGCAGGTGCATTTACTAGATAAAATATGAACTTTAAGGAATGGCTTCAACTTCAAGAGGTTAAAAAACCTGAATTGATAAAGCCGAAAGATAAACGTGACAGATTAGATAAACTCGCCAAGGCCAAGCGAATAGGGGGACCGGAATGGGCTCCCCAAAGTCGGGTCTATACCTAAAAGGTCTTCAAAATGATCGCTCTTGTAACTGGTGGAACGGGATTTGTGGGCTCCCATATTGCCCGCACTCTTTTGGATCAAGGTCATGAGGTAATGGTAACGGGAAGTTGTCCCGAGCGAATACCCGAAGGAACAAAATTTATACCTCATTGTTTAAATGGTATCGATTGGCGAGAACTTGAGAAAGTAGATGTTCTTTTCCACCAAGCTGCTAATAATAATACACTCGATCCTAATTACGAACAGATGATGAGGGCTAATTTTTACGCCTCTTGTGATTTGTTTTTAGCATTACTTCATCACAGTGAATGTAAGCAACTTGTTTATGCATCATCCACCGCTGTTTATGGTAACGGTCAGGTGCCCTTTACTGAGGATTCCGAACCAGAGCCTCTTAATGCGTATGCTATTTCAAAATTGCGATTTGACCAATATGCAATGGACTTTGCTAAGAAATATGACATGAATGTTGTTGGGCTAAGGTATTGCAATGTCTACGGTCCTGGGGAGGAACACAAAGGACGCAGAGCCAGCATGGTAACCCAGTTAGCAAATAAAATAAAAAGAGGCGAAGAAGTTTGCTTGTTTGAATATGGCGACCAAAGAAGAGAATGGATTTATGTAAAAGATGTAGTAGAAGCAAATATGTTAGCTATGCACTTTGAAGGATCAGGAATATTCAATTGCGCCACAGGAAATCCTTATACATTTAGAGAAGTGCTGGATGCATTGAATGAATATCTTAGGCTTGAGCGTATGGATATGCGTGGTGTTGAATTAAGATATGTTAAGAACCCCCACCCAGAGACATTTCAGAATAACATCGAAACAAATATGAGCAAATCCCAAGAGATCTTGGGATTTGCTCCTAAGTATGATTTAAATGCTGGAATTAGAGATTATCTTTAATTACTGACCAATTTTGGTATCCGGTGCAAAGCCAACTTCACCCGGTTTGGGATCAGAACTTACTTCCGGGTCCATATCTGCCAATCCTGCGTTGGGGTCAACCGGGGTCATCAGTGCATCTTCGCTCAATCCACTTGAAAATTTATGATTAGGATTTCCTGCATCATACATTTTCTTGAGGCTTGCGAGGAATTCCTTATCGTCATCGGATAATTCAGTTTCCTCTTTCTTCATTTCCTTTTTCTGCTTCTTTTGTTTCTTCTTTTGAAGCATAGGAACAGGAAGTTTCTTCTTGGCGTCATCGGGGGCTTCCGCTTCGGCGTCTTCATCGCCTTCTTCGGGGACATCGGGAGTATCTTCATCAGACACTTCCTCTTCGCCGCCTTCTTCTTCAGCATCTAAATCTTTGGGTGCTGCTTTTTCCTTTGGAACTACTTCACCATCGGGAGCAGTCTCAGCGTCTTCTTCGTCACCCAATTCAGCATCCATCTTTTTACACTTTTTGGCAGCACATTTCTTCTTAGCTTCTTCTAGCTCAAATTCAATATCCGAAACGGGCTCAGTGTTGGCACCACTTATGCCGATGCTATTAGGCGATTTTACTCCAAGGTTAAACGTACCCGCTAGGGCGCTTTCCTTGATAATATTTTGCTTCTCTTTCCAGTCTTTAAATGATAACATAACCTTTTCTCCAGATAAATGGATCTTATGTACCATATATAGGATTGGAAGAACTTTTTTTTAACAACTTTGGGAGGGAATCTATGAAAAGGATCTTAGCCAGTATAGCCGTCCTCCTAGCTATAGCGATTAACGGGACTTTGTTGTACGATTTGTGTGTAGCAGAATCGCATGGTCCCATAGCTAAAGTTGAGACGGAACCAACTGAAGAGGGCAACGAGGGAGTTCCCCCGGCTGTTCTAGATTTACCAACTGAGCCCATTGAGCCCACTGAAACTGTAAGACCTAGATGCGAGTCATGTGGCGGGCCTTTGTGTGAACATTGTGGTGGTTGCCACAATAATGGTTATTATTACTATCATAACCAGTACCATCCACATGGATATTGGTATTATCAACCATACCAACCCGTAAGAAATACGGTTAAATTTTTCCACAACCGAAGACCAGTTCGCAGAACGCTTTCTTGGATCTTCTGTGGAAGGTAAAAAGGAGAGCTTATGATGCGATTCGCTTTAGTTCTATTGGCGTTGGGATTTGGAACCCTTGCTATGGCCGATGACCATGTTTATCGGAGAAGTATGGGTAATAATCCCAATCCATATGCGTTGCACAACCCGCATACGAATCCAATGGTTGCGCCAGGTGCTCATGTGCCTAATCGTCACCACAACCCCCACTATCAACCGAATCCACATCACAAACCACATAATCCACATTATAAACCGCATCACAACCCACATTACAGACATCACTACCACTATAGACCATATCCATACTACTATCCGTACAACCCCTATAATAATTACTATTTCTATTATAATTCAGGGGCGCTATATGGACCAAGGGCGATTTTTGGGGTCTGGTAAGCTGACAAAGGACAAACCCTCGTCAAATGGCGAGGGTTTTTTTATCATGAAGAGCTTTTATCAAACTAAAGGTAAAGTCATTTCTTTCGGACTTTTCATTTTCACCTTAGCCACTGTGTTCTTTCTTAAAATATGTGGCAAACCTGTTACAGATGAGCTTTATCTTGCTAATACTCCCATCATATCAGAGATCGCCCCAGAAGAAGAAAATAAGGTAGAAAGCGTCATTCTTAACATCAATGAGCGAAGCAACTTAATTAGAAACTTCGGATGTGATATTGAAATACAAATTGATGATGGAAAGAGGATTGTGCGGTTGCGGGCGGATTTGGACTATGAAAAGCCCATACGGTTCAGAATGAAAACCCGCTCAGTTTTAGGCTCTGAGTCTGATTTGGGGTCTAATGATAATATCTTTTGGTTTTGGTCTAAGAGGATGAACCCTCCTGCTTTACATTGGGCTTTACATACAGACCTTCACAAAACAAGACTAAAAACGCCATTCAACCCTATGTGGATTATGGAATCACTCAGTTTAGGTAAGGTTAATGAGAAAGCCGATTTACGCAAAACAGATAAATATTGGGCTTTAACCGAGCGAAGAGTGAACACAATGGGTCAATTAGTCAATAAAATGACCTTAATTGACCCCCAAAAAGAGCGTATAATGGGGCACTATTTGTTTGAACGCGGACAAATGGTTGCAAGCACTGAAATCAAGGAATGGACGACAGTTGGAGGCGTAAGTGTGCCCCAAAAGCTTGTAATTATATGGCATGATGAGGATGTTAAGCTTCAATGGAATCTAGTCAATATTAGGATCAATACCCCCATAGATTCCCGTAGGTGGCAAATGCCAGATAGATCATACAAAATTGATATGGGTAATGACTAATTTACCTTCGCCCCAATTTATTCATAATAGCTTTTTCACGAAGCTTCTTAATCTTTTCTCTATGCTTCATGATGCTAGTTTCACTTTGGGGGTGTGTCGTAGACGCTTTGGTTTTCGCTTTAACCTGTTTGGGTCGTCTTGGGACATTGGGATTATTAGTTTGTCTTACACCACCCACCTTTTTTGCCTGGAATCTTTGAGTCGCTCTCGGACGGCGAGTTGGTCGTCTTGATGATCCACCACAACCACATCCCATAATTATCTCCTCATAATAATTTAATCACTTTTTTGGGAGGTAAAGGGCGTTTTAAGACTCTGATTTTTCTTACCCGTTTTTTCCTTTTTCCACAGTTACATCCCATTTTACAAGTATATATACCTCTAGAGAAAAACAAATCTCTATTAAAAAAAAACTGCACGCTCCTATATAAATAAGAATACTAGGTTAATCTAAAGAAGGTGTTCAATATGAAAACATTTATGCAATGGGCAGAAGAGAATAAAATTGAGCTTCCCGTAGAGGTACAGGGTAGTGAAGATGCAGATGCCAGTGAGAACACTCACCGAGCAGGTGCCAGCAAGAATTATCCAGACGCTTACGTAAGGGCTCAATATCCGCACAAATATTTTAACCCCACTACGTCTACAGCAGATGGTAAGCTGGCAGGCAAGATGGGTAGTTAATTTATCTTGTTAGTTGTCTAAGAAATAAGGGAAGTACAAGGCCCACCTTTAGTGTGGGCTTTGTGCTTTTATTTTTCTTCAGACTTCTCCATTCGATCTTTCTGATCTTTTCGAGAAAGACTAATCTCATCTGACTTGAGTAATTTGGGGCAGCGTTCCCAGTAACCCCACTGGTCTTCATTCTTGGGATTTTGAAAGACCATGTTGCGGCGAGCATATTTTTGAATGATTTGTTCTATTCGCTCTTTCGTTAAGCGAGTCTCCTTGGCTAACTGGGCAACACTACGGAAGATGAATTTTTTATGTCGTTCTAATGAAATGAAAAATCTCTGTTCTTCATCCCCAGCGGGTGTTCCTTGAGGATATACCTGTGTCCATTTAGGAGGTTTGCTCACCGTATTACCCTTTCTGTTTTTTTCACTTGTTTTGATTCTTTTTTTAATAACTTTGTCCCAGTTCATATATATATCTCCACAAGGTTATAATCTGATTGCTACTATTATAATAGAAAAGGCAGCGAAAGGAAAGAACGGGTTATGAAAATTTCTAAGTACGAGGCGAGAGCATTCCGCAAGAAAAAGCTGGAATATGATTTAAGAGGCAAGGGGTTGTATGTGTTCAGAAATGCACAAGATTCTGATTTAATGTTACCCAAGCCAGATGCAAATGGTTCCAGAGTAGTGGGACCAGGGCAAGAGTTTCAAGGTGATGATTACTTCATGGACCTTGTTAAAACAAATGAGGCGAGACTGGTTCGCACTCTCATTCCACCAGAACAAATGGAGAATACAATGACCGAGGAAAAACTTATTCTAGATCAACCTGAAACAGTTACTACAGAAGGCACTGTTGAGCAGATTGTTGAAGAACCACCGATTAAAAAGCTAAATGAAGCTCCGGTGGACGATCAAGTTGATCCAGAAGTGCTTATCAATGAAGACCCAATGGACGGTGTTGTTATAGACTAGCTCCTTTACATGCTCCTTTTTTATGGTATATTGTGAAAAAGGAGCATAAATGGAAATTCCATCTCACAGCCTTCCGAAGAATGATTCTACCTCCCCACTTTACCTAACCTCCGCAGTTAATGAAAACGGAAGTGTTAGGTTGGGGTTTGGTGATGGCTTTACCGCCCTGGTGGATATGCGTGATATCTACCCAGGGGGGGTTCCAAGAGGGCTAGATTTATGGGGTGCTAAACCTTCCCCAGACGGTCGTTCGGTTATATTCAACCAAAATGCTAAGGTTGAAACCGTTATTCTTCGCACTTTAACAGACGATGAATTTGCAGAAAATTTACGGGAACGCTTGCGACATGATACCTCACAAGCACTGAAAATTGTTCGTGATAGGGCAATCAACAAGTCACAATTGGAAGTCGCTCTTAGTGCTGTTATTGATTTTTTGCAGGAAATCAAGGCAGAAGACCCAGCAGTATATAAACCTGCCACCGATGGACTAAATGCCGCACACGAACTAACTCGCTGTCTTCAAGAAGTTCGTGCGGTGCAATCAATGAAAATAGCATGACGTACAAAGTTACTATTGCATCTTCAATAAATCGAAGAAAAAAATCAGTTCTAGTAGATTCTCCCAGTTCAAGAGAAGCTCAAGAACAAGTTGAACAAACGCTTGATGAAAAACATTTTGTGTTTGATGTAGCTAGATGTGACTTTTCCAGCAATCTATCTGCACTCGCTCATTTTTAAGGAGATTACCATGACTAGAGTTTTTGGACCTATTGCGGCAGGAATTGGTGGCGCAGCACTCTTGGAAGCTATTGAAAAAGGAATGCAAGGTGATGTTCGGCTGTTTGAAAGGGCTCTGCCATTAAATGTGTCGGAATCACTAGATGGCTTCACCGTACAGTGTGAGTTGCCAGGATTCAAAGCAGAAGACGTTGATGTATCAGTTTGCGGAGATTCCCTTACAATTGCCGCGAAGCGTGATGATCCTTTTGAAGCGGAAACTACTCAAGTCATTAGGCGAGAGTTTTCTGCCGAAGATCTCACCCGCACAATCGCCCTTCCCACTGACGTTGATTCCGAATCTGTTGAAGCACAATTAGAAAATGGTGTGCTGACCGTTAAATTGGGGAAATCTAAAGCCCACAAGCCGCACAAGATTGAAATTAAAACGGGCTAAAATCCCTTTAATTTAAAAAACCCTCGCCATTTGGCGAGGGTTTTTTTTATGCGCATAAATAGTATGGAGGAAATTAATTATGATGTACAGCTTTCTTTTGGTAGAAGATGATGAAGTAGATGTTATAACCATTAAAAGAGCCTTTAAAAAGGCCAATATTATTAACAGTCTTCATGTGGCAGGAAATGGATTGGAAGCATTAGATTTATTGAGAGGAGAGAATGGGCAAAAGAAGCTCAAACAACCTCTTATTGTTCTTTTAGATTTAAATATGCCGAAAATGAATGGTCTTGAATTCCTAACAGAAATCAGGAAAGACGATGAGTTGAAATCACTTCCTGTAGTTATACTTACTTCTTCTGCCAATGATGAAGATATTGTTAAAGCATATGGGAACAATGTTGCTGGCTATTTGTTAAAGCCGGTAGGGATGGAACAATTTGTTGAAAAAATGGCTATTTTAGGAAAATATTGGAGCCTTTGTGAACTGGAAAAATGATGCCCCATTACGCACCAAATTAATTTTTGGTTATGCTGTTATTTTAGCGATTATGGTTGCCACTTCGCTTGTGAGCCACTTTAGCATTTCATCAATTATTGAAACGGAAGAATGGGTAATTCACACAAATGAAGTGATAGGCGATGCACATGCTATTGAAGGATCAATTATTGACATGGAAACAGGATTGCGGGGTTTCATTATTACGGGCACACGGGAATTTCTAGAGCCCTATGAGCGTGGGCAAAAAGAATATGCGGAAATGCAAACCCATTTGAATAACCACGTTTCAGATAATCCATCTCAAATTGAAAAGGTGAGAGAAATTGATAAATTAGTTCAGGATTGGCTGGACTCCGTAGCTAAAGAAGAAATTAAACTTCGCATAACAGATCTTGAAGGCCCAATACATCCTGAAATCATTGCAATGCTTCCTATTGGCAAAGGCAAGATGGGCAACATACGACTTCACATACAAGAATTTATCAATGTGGAAAAGGGGTTGTTGGAAACCCGTCAGCAAGAAGCGACAACAACAGCAAGACATGCTGTTATTTTTTTAATTGTGAGTACCGTCATTGCTTGTTTGGCAGGGATAGTTTTGACTATCTTTATTACTCGCAATGTTTTAACACAGGTAGGTGGCGAACCTTCAGAAATTGCATCATTAACAGAAAGAATTGCAACAGGCGATTTGAATGTTGCAGTAGAAAAAGAAACTACCGGCATATTTCATTCCGTGGTGCAAATGATGCATTCCCTGAAAGAGAATAAAGATCAAATTTATATTCAAAATGAACAATTGAAAGAGGCAAATGATTCTCTAGAAATTCGCGTTGCGCAGCGGACAGATGAATTGCTTGCTTCTAATGCCGAACTTAGTCAATTCGCTTATGTGGCATCTCACGATTTGAAAGCTCCTTTGAGGGCAGTGTTTAATTTATCATCTTGGATTGCGGAGGACTTAAAAGAAAATCTAGATGTTACAGATCATGTTGAGCTTTTACAACAAAGAGTGAAAAGAATGGAATCTCTAATTAATGGCTTGCTTGAATTCTCTCGCATTGGCCGTATGGAAGTAAATAAAGAGAAATTAAACATCCAGAGAGTAATAAAGGAAGTAGAAGTCTCATTAGAAACAGTTACAGAAAAAAGTTTCGAAGTGAAGTTTATTGAGGCTAATCCCACTAGGATGATACAGCTTTTTTCTAATTTAATAAATAATGCTGTAAAACATCATAATGATCCCGATAATATTAAAATTGAAATATCTAATAGAGATGTCGGGGATTGTGTTGAATTTTGTGTTTCGGATAATGGTCCTGGGATAGAATCTAAGTATCATGATAAGATATTTCAGATATTCCAGACTCTAGAACCTAAAGATTCTACAGAAAGTACGGGAATAGGTTTATCATTAGTAAAAAAGATAGTAGAAGAATATAAAGGCAAAATTTGGGTTATTTCAAAAGAGGGAGAAGGTGCGAAATTTTACTTCACACTTCATAAATAGACATACAAGGAAAGTAAGGGAAAATGGCAAAGAAAAAATATGTTCTGCTTTTGGCAGATGATGATGATGCTGACCTAATGATGCTTTCAAAGGCGCTAAAGGGCCTGCGTCCTGAATTGAAAAAAGCCTCAACAGGCAAAGAAGCTCTAAACTGGATAAGAAAACGCAGTTTCGACTGTATCATCATAGACTATATGATGACAGATTACACTGGATTAGAATTAATTAAAGATATTCGATCCAGACAAATTCTTACCCCCATTATAGTCATAACTGGTTATGGAGATGAAACCCTTACTGTTGAGATGCTCAAAGCCGGGGCTCAAGATTATATACCCAAAGGTAAAATAGAGGCGGAGCCTGGTTTGTTATGCCACTCTGTTGTGAATGCAATCAAAGTTAAAAACACAGAGAATGAACGAGAATATTACCAGAACTTCTATAACAACGCCCCTATTGGATTCTATACCACCACACTTGAAGATGGCACTTTTATTAAAGCGAATCCTGCTATGGTTAGGTTGCTTGGGGTAGAATTCAGCGATCTAAAAAACATTAAATCAACTGAACTTTATCTTGACCCCTTGAAGAGAAGGCAGTTCATCCACCTTGTAGAAAAACATGGGGAAGTTACAGATTTTGAAGTTCATATTGAACTGCCCTTAACCAAAGAAGAAAAATGGGTTTTAATTACAGGGAAAATATGTAAGGGCTTATGTCAACGCCAAGGTAAATGTCTTCCAAATTGTCCCGGCTTCAGATGCGTAGAAGGTGCAGTAATTGATATTACCGAAAAGATGGCACTTTTATTAAAGCGAATCCTGCTATGGTTAGGTTGCTTGGGGTAGAATTCAGCGATCTAAAAAACATTAAATCAACTGAACTTTATCTTGAC
>JGI10211J14876_10000058_pt1 | contig 36528 bp, 30 predicted proteins | sample Etolagsediment_FD_14876 | JGI IMG/M metagenome (IMG submission 14876)
GAGGCTTTGAAGTCATTTGTGCCAGATGATATTCCACCTGGGACGGAGGTCAAATTGGTAGAGTGGCTTGTTGAATACCCTCCGGACAGAGATGGGGGACCGGACCTTGAGTTCGAGGATGCGTGGGAGTTCAGGTGGCAGCCGAAAGCAAAGTTTTTGGTGGATGATAGCTGCCGATTAGTCAGAAACGACACCAATAAGCACATGCTCCCGATAGTGAAAGTTTTGGGCGTCGAGAATTTGGTCGAGGACTTTCAGCCTGAGCCTTCTCTCTCCAAAGCCGAAGGAAATCACATTGTTCTATGCTTCTGGGATATGAGGCAGGAGCAGTCGCAGTTGCTTCTGCTGACTCTAAGAAATCGCCAACAGGCTCTGGCCCAAAAGGGTGTCTTACTAATTTCGGTAGAAGCATCCGGGGCCCAAACAGATGAGATTCGCTCCTGGGCCAGGAAGAATGAGCTTACCTTTCCGGTGGGGGCATTCTATGGTCGTTTTGAGCGGTTCTTGAGTGCGCATAGAGACCTGAATGATAACAAGAAGAAATTGATTCTTTCCAATCTCGTAACCGACCTTCAAACAGTCTGGACGATTGAGAAACTGCCCTGGCTGATGCTTACCGACCCCGAGCACGTCGTCACCGCCGAGGGCTTTGGTCTCGAAGAGCTGGACGAGAAAATAAAGGAGACCACAGATGCGGAACGCTAAAAAAACAACTCTAATCGTGATGGTGATTTGGGTTGGTCTTGTGGCAGCCTGCTGGGCAGCAACAGACATAGGGGCGCCGGAAGCTGTTGGGCAACAACGTAAAGTACGCATCGTTCATTTTCCAAAGGATCGTTCTCTCGGCAGGGTCACGTTTGCTGATGCTGATATACAAGAGACTCGCTATGATTTTCATTTCTGGTATGGTCAAACCGAATATAAAGAAGCTGAAGGCAATGTTGTCGTGCCGCCCGGAAAAGAGGCAGCGCTGTTTCTCTATAAGGATTCGTTTAGAGATTTGTCGCCGCTATTGGAACTAAAGCCGGATGATCTGTTCATGCTTTGCCCCATGTCAACGTTTCATAAGCACTCGTTCTCACAGCGAAACATGGAGCATATTGCACACATGACCGGCTTGAGGGTATTCACGATTCGTAGCATAGGTACTTCGAGTGAAAATATGAAACCCATCACAAAGCTGCAATCACTGGAAAAGTTAATATTGCCGCATGGAACAACGAACAGGGGATTATCATACGTATCTCAGATCAAGAGCTTGAAAATATTGATCTTTGCCAGGAACAAGGTAACAAACGCAGGTATAAAACGTTACATTCCGAAACTGACTAATCTTGAGTATCTGGCATTATATGGCGGAACAATGAATGATGACTGTCTGCAATGTCTTGCGGATTTACCATCACTTCGGGAACTTAGCCTTAACAGCGGAAACTTTACTGATGCCGGGCTACCCCATGTTAAGAAATGCTCGTCACTGCGAATTCTCGATCTTAGCCATCTGCCTATTACAGATGAAGGACTGGGTCATTTGTCAGGTCTTACGGGGCTGGAAGATTTAGGTCTCAACAACACGGAGGTTACGGACCGTGGTCTGGTATATCTGGAATCAATGCCTTCCTTAAAGAAGCTGAATGTTAAAAAATGGGGCCAGAAGGACCAGATTACAGATGCCGGGATGGTGCATATAGCAGAACTCAAAGAACTTGAACACTTGAGAATCCCTGGCATAACAGATAAAGGTATGGCTCACATAGCTAAGTTAAAGAACCTCAAGCATCTTGAGGGCGGTGGTTCTACCGACGCCGCACTGGAGCATATATCCAAGCTTCAATCCCTCGAATATCTAAGCACCGGCGGCTCAGGTTACACAGATGCCGGAATGAGCCATCTTGCCAAATTGACCAATTTGAAAGACCTCCGTCTATCAGCAGAATCAATCACCAATGAGGGCCTGGCCAAGCTAAAAGCATTGAAGTCATTAGAAAGACTTCAATTGGGCAAGTGCAACAAAGTTACGATCTCAGGCTTATCTGCTCTTAATGCGTTAAATAATTTAACTGCGTTAAATTTAAAACGAGGTATTATACAAGATAATTCAGGCCTCGACATTTCCGGATTAACTAAGCTTGAAGATCTTAGACTTAACGTCGAAGCTCCCCTCTGCGATAATGATCTGGCTTGTCTGAAGAAACTGAAAAATCTAAGATTGTTACGGATGGGCCGCAAAGGGGGGCACTCGTTTACTGACGCAGGAATTGCCCATTTGAAAGATTTACCTAATATAAGAGAACTTTCTTGCCACAGTCCGTACCTGACGGATAAGTCCCTCTCTTATCTTGCGAATATGAAGACGTTAAACTACTTAACTATCATCGGCAACTTCACTGATGAGGGGTTGGGCCACCTTGAAGAACTCAAATCGCTGCGGTCTTTGAGCATTATCGCCGAAAACGACTTCAGTCCTGTGGCTTTGGCACGCCTGCGCAAGGAATTATCCAACCTCCAGACCCTTCAGGTAGAAACAAAATAAGAAACGAATAAACAATCCAAACGCACAAAACGTAATAAACCGAAGAAGAAGCGTTCTTAGTTTAATAGGCCGTAAGTCTTCAATGTCTGTTTCAGGATAGTCTTTTTGCCCTCTTCCATAGGCGTCATAGGCAGACGCATCTCTTCCGAAGCCATATTGAGCATTGACATAGCCGCCTTGATGGGTATTGGGTTGGTCGCTAAGCCAAGCAGATTTCTGCACAAAGTAAACAGTTTGTTGTGCCATTGGCGAGCCGAGACCAAATCGCCTTCGAGGATTAAATCGGTCATTGCTTTGACATCAGCGGGGACAATGTTTGCCACCACACTGACGACGCCTTTGGCGCCGACCGAAGCCATAGGAAGCGTCAGAGAATCATCGCCTGAAAGAATAGTCAGGTCGCAGCGGGTCGCAACTTCGCTGACGTGGTCGAGCTTGCCGGTCGCATCTTTGAGGGCGACGATATTTTCGACCTCAGCAAGGCGCACGATTGTACCGGGGGTCATACCGGCTCCGCATCGCCCGGGTATATCGTACAGCACTATCGGCAAGTCAACCTCCTCGGCGACTGCCTTGAAATGCTGATAGAAACCTTCCTGTGTGGGTTTGTTATAGTATGGGTCAACCTGCAGCGTTGCATCGGCACCAATTTTTTTTGCAAATGCAGCCAGGTCAATTGCCTCGGCGGTGCTGTTTGAGCCGGCACCGGCAATGACGGGGACTTTTCCGCCCGCGGCTTTAACCACTCTTTCGATAACCTTTTTATGCTCATCGTGACTTAGGGTGGGCGATTCGCCGGTCGTTCCGACAGGAACTATGCCATCTATGCCGCTTTCCAGCTGGAAGTCAACCAGCTCATCGAGTGTTCGCCAGTCAACTTCACCATCCTGAAAAGGCGTTACCAACGCCACAAATGCTCCGGTAAACATTTTATGACCTCCTTATTTAGTTCGTGACCGGTAACTTGAATCATGTTTGAGGTATTACTTTCAAGTATTCTTCAACCGCACTATACAATCCTATCTCGATTGCGTCAGCAATCAGGGCGTGTCCGATGGAGACTTCAAGCAGACCCGGAACGGCACTGCAGAATCTTGCGAGGTTTTTAAGGTTCAGGTCGTGGCCGGCGTTTAGTCCCAGGCCCAAATCGCTCGCAGCCCTGGCGGCAGTGACATAACGCTGAAGCACTTCGTCCAGCTTCCGGCCTGTTCGGAACGCTCCGGCATACGGCTCGGTGTATAACTCAACCCGGTCGGCTCCGATTTCTTTCGCTGTCTTGATTCCGGGGACATCCGGGTCCATAAAAAGACTTATACGGATTCCTAAATCTTTTAATTGCTTTATGACTGGTATTAGCCGGTCTCTATTAGCTTGCAGGTTCCAGCCGTGGTCCGAGGTATTAGCGCCGGGTGCATCTGGTACGAGAGTGGTCTGGTTTGGCTTAACCTTTGGCACAATTTCCATATATTTGCCGGTGAATGGGTTGCCTTCTATGTTGAACTCGACATTTGATTTGGTTGCGAGCAGCGCAGCAAGCTCATATACATCTGCGTATCTTATGTGTCGCTCATCCGGCCGAGGATGAACTGTTACCCCATTGGCACCAGCTTTGACAACAATCTTGCCTGTTTCTATTACGCTCGGTATGTCGATATTGCGTTGGTTGCGCAGCAATGCAACTTTGTTCAAATTGACACTGAGTTTGGTCATTTGTTTCGCCCTAAAATGCTTCTGTAATTATATACCTATGGTGATTTACATCAAGTAAATAAGATTGTAAAATATTGGGCGGTAAGACGGAAATGAAAATTATGAACCTGAGGGGAGTATGGGGTTCTAAAAATGGCAAAGACAATAAAAATTACCGCGGACCAAGTTCAGGTTCAGGCCGAACTTAACGATAATCCCACAGCAAAATCTATAGCTGGGACGCTTCCCATTAAGGCGAAAAGCCGGCGGTGGGGCGGTGAGATATATTTTTCGATTCCGGTAACGGCAGAGCTTGAACCTGACGGTCGGGATATTCTGGAAGAGGGGGAGCTGGGATACTGGCCGAGCGGCAGCGCATTCTGCATATTCTTCGGGCCGACCCCTGCTTCAGAAGGTGATGAAATTCGGGCCGCCTCAGCAGTGACTATCATCGGAAAGATGAAAGGTGACTGGTCCGAATTGTGGGATGTTCCCAGCGGAGCCGAGGTCCTGGTCGAAGCGGACTAACACGAATTTGTTTTACCGCGGGTAACGGACAGATGATTTTTAGTTTTGAATTGATAGTTCTTAGTGTTTGTTTTGGTTAAAACCCGAGATTTTTTAACACTGTGTTGTAATTGTCCCAAAGTGTGTAGCTGTGGATTTTGAACACAACTGATAGACCTTTATGGAATTGAAGGAAATTACTGCTGTTATTACCGGTTCGAGCGGACGATTGGGCGGTGCTATCGCAAAAACTTTAGGCCAAGTCGGCTGTAATTGTATCTGCCACTACAACAGTAACAGACAGCAAGCGCAGGAGCTTGCTGTGCAGATTCAAGAAATGGGGTCGAAGGCGCTGGCAATTGAAGCTGACCTTACGAAGCCGGAGCAAATAGAGGATTTGTTCGGGAAAGTATCGCAGTTCAATACGCCGCAGATTCTGATAAATTCCGCTGCCGTTTTTTCGGAACAGCCGTTGGCAGATGTTACTTTTGGAGAAGCCCAAAAAATTTTCAGTTTGAATTTGACAGCGCCGATTTTGACAAGCAGAGCGTTTGCTAAAGTTATAAAGGCGAAATTTCCCAACGCTCAGTCACCTGTTGGTAAGATAATCAATATTGCCGACGTCGCTGGGGTTCGGCCCTGGGCCGGATATGTTCTTTACTGCTCATCAAAAACAGGGCTTATCGGCGCCACGAAAGCTCTTGCAAAGGAATTAGCTCCTGCGATTTGCGTGAATTCGATAGCTCCCGGCATCGTGACCTGGCCGAGGGATTTCGATGAATCGGAAAAACAACGCCAGCTTTCGTTTATCCCGATGAGAAGAATTGCCAAAGCGAATGAGGTTGCCGAGGCCATAATTTTTTTGCTCAAAAATGATTACATCACCGGCCAGGTACTGAATGTCGATGGCGGAAGGTGTATTTAAGTCGTAAGTGTTTAGTCGTTGTTATTAGGTGAATTGTGAATAACGGGATGGATACATTTTTGGCCGGTTGAAGGAATATGACGATGGATATTCGGGAAGATGCGGGGAGAGTGGAAGGATGATTCTATGAAGTTAAATTGGGCTAATCGGATTACGATTCTTCGGATTTTCTTGATAATTCCGTTTGTTAGTTGTATGTTGAAGATAAATGATGCTGACCTTAGCGGTTCTCTGCGTGACACGATGCGGCATATTGCCATTTTGATTTTTTTCACTATGGCGGCTAGTGATGGTGTCGATGGCTATTTGGCGCGCACGAAAAAACAGATTACCAAACTCGGTGCGCTTCTGGACCCAATTGCGGACAAATTACTTATTACTTGTGCGTGCTTGTTATTGGCTTCGAGGCGCGGACATGTTAATGGTTTTTTACTTCCGCCGACAGTTGTAGTTCTGATAATAGGCAAAGACCTGTTCTTGCTAATCGGTTTTGTCGTTGTTTATTTTATCACTTCGCAGATTCGTGTCGCTCCTGCGATGATTGGAAAGATTGCTACAACTCTGCAGTTGTCGATGGTAGCGGCGATTCTAATCGCTCCCGAGGTCTCCGGTTTTGTGTCCGGTTGGATTTGGTTCCTGCGGGTTCTTTGGTGGTCGGCGGCAGGAACCGCTATTTTGGCAACTCTTATTTACATCCGCAAAGGGAGTCGCTACATTGAAGAATATGAGTACGGCTTCGATGAAAAGTAAAAAGTGAAAACGCAAAAGTAAAAAAATAGGGAAAACTACAAAGCAATGCAGTTTAGCGAAATACCGGAAGTTTTGGAAGAGCTTCGGCGGGGCAGGATAGTTGTCCTTATTGATGCTGAAGACCGTGAAAACGAGGGAGACCTGCTTTGCGCGGCGGAGAAGGTGACGCCGCAGATTATTAACTTTATGGCAAAATATGGTCGCGGTCTTATTTGTCTGCCGTTAACGGCTGGGAAATGTGATTCACTCGGTCTTTATCCCCAAACTACGGAGAATACGGCCCGGTTTAAAACGGCGTTTACGGTCAGTATTGATGCGGCTACAGGTATAGGTACGGGTATTAGTGCGGCTGACAGGGCCGCGACAATTCAGGCAGCGATTGCAGACGGTGCCAAGGCCGGTGACCTTGTTCGTCCTGGCCATATATTTCCACTGCGGTCTCGTAAGGGCGGAGTGTTGGTGCGAGCCGGTCAGACTGAAGGTGCCGTTGATTTAATGCGATTGGCAGGTCTCAGGCCAGCGGGGGTCATCTGTGAGATTATGAACGAAGACGGCTCAATGGCACGAGTGCCGGAGTTGTTGAAATTCTGCGAAAAGCACAGTCTCAAGATTGTTTCAATCGCCAAGCTCATAGAGTATCGCCTCCAGCGCGAGAGCCAAATCACGCGTGTGGAATGCGTCCATTTGCCCACCGACTACGGGGAATTCGAGTTAATTGGCTATGAAAGCATAACTTCACCCCAGCCGCATCTGGCATTGTGTAAGGGCGGTGTTGGCGAACTTGACGAGAATGGCAAACCCGTTGAACACAATGAGCCGGTGTTGGTGAGAGTGCATTCGGAATGTATGACCGGGGATTTGTTTCACTCGCAGCGGTGCGAATGCGGTTATCAGTTGGTAACAGCAATGAAGATGATTGAAGAGCAAGGTAAAGGCGCTTTAATTTATCTGAGACAGGAGGGCAGAGGTATTGGGTTGGTGAATAAACTGCGCGCTTATAAACTTCAGGAGCAGGGCCTTGATACTGTTGAGGCGAATTTGAAGCTGGGCTTTATGGCTGACAGGCGAGACTATGGAATTGGTGCTCAAATCTGTCGTGATTTGGGCTTGAGCAAAATACGGATACTGACCAACAATCCCAAGAAGGTAAGTCGGCTTGAGGTTTATGGGATAAAGATTGTGGAGCAGATATCGCTAAGGGCTGAACCGAGCGAGCACAATGTTGACTATTTGCGAACGAAAAAATACCGCCTCGGCCATATGCTTGACGAGGACTTGTAGTTGGCTCGCCCCGCCCCTCGGAGGGGCGGGGCTCGGAGAATAGATATGAAGCAAGTGCGTGTAATATTGTCGAAAGAGACCGGTCTGACATTGGTGTTGGTATTTTTCTTTGCATTGCTTTTGGTCGAGGCAGGTTGTGAGCCCGTGCCCCCGACGCCTCCCAAACCGCCGAGCCCGGTTGAGAACACTTCCGGTACAAGGCGGCAAGCTAAAGAACTTTTCATCTATACACGTTATGTCCCGGAGAAGATAGATATTATTCCGCTGACTGCGTTTGTTGCTGTCGGCAAAATAAGGATTTACGTCAGTCTTCTTGACTCGTTTAATTGTCAGATAAAAACGCCGGGAATATTCCGTTTTGAGTTGTACAGGTATGTTCAGCGCTCTGCTAAACCGAAGGGCAAAAGAATTGCTATTTGGCCGGATATCGATTTGACCAATACTATCGAAAATAATAATTATTGGCGGGATTTTTTCAGGGCTTATGAATTCGATGTGGATTTCCAGCCGGAGAAAGACCAGAGCTACATACTTGAGGCAACCTGCTTGTGTCCCGACGGCAGGCGTCTGTCGGCTGATTTTGTCCTTAAGCATACAAAGTAATTCTCCGACAGTTTGTTATTTCTGTGGTAAATTTATGCCTGAAATGCTTGTCTATGTCCCCGTACGGATTTGAGGCTTGTATTTTGGGCGGCTGCTGGGAAGAATTATTGAATGAGATTGCCGGCCCCGTTTGAAATTGGGTTTGTTCCCCCTTCGGTAGGGATAAATTGGGTTTGTTTTTATTGGCATCGTTCGTAGTTATTTGTTCGTAGTTCATTGTTTTAACAGAAGTTACGTTCATTTTAGCGTCCGGCAAATTGGGTTTGTTTTGCATAAAAAGTCATAATTACCTGCCGAGCAGTAATTGATATTCGGTTTCTTCATCGGCTCCGATGGGATTTTCCAGCTTTCGCATGAGGCGCAGTCTTTGTAACTCGAGTGTTGTTTTGTAGAGACTGTGCTCTAATCGGCGTTCATACATCAGGAGGCGTTCGAGGACCCTTGCGTTTGAGAAATCCTTTATGGCCAAACGGCCGAGAGTTAGATGGGGGGCGGATTCGGAGGAGTCGGCCGGCTGGTCCTGGCCTTTGAACAATAACGATTTTGTTAGTTTAGCTAATGGGCTGGTGGTATTAGGTGCGTTGAGGGCGTCGATGGTCTGGTTCTGGATTCGTCCAGTGCGTTTTAGCCGCCATGAGAGAGTGACAATGCGTTCCGCGAGCATAGATTCCATAGGGCTTGCCGGGTCCAGTTCGGCGAGGATGCGGTCGCGGTAGCGGTCAAAGTCGGCCTGGCTTTCAGAGGTGATTACGTCCTGTCGGGTCAATAGGCCGTGTTTGACGGCGTTCTGTGAGACGGCGGCCTTGCCTTCGCCGGTGCGTGGGCCTGTGGATTTTTGTGCGTTACGCCGATTGGCGAGTATTTGGGCTTCGGTAGCCATGATAAGTCTCCGCTTAGTAAGTTGTTAGTTGATAGTTGATAGTTGATAGTATTTAGTAGCTCGTATCTCGTAGCTCGATACTCATCAGTGTAAAGTGAGCTAAAGTTGGATTCCGGATTCTGGATACTCGATGGCTGTAAGTGGTTAAAAGGTTCATTGGTTAATCCTCAGTTTTCAGTTGGCAGCACCCCAAGAAAGGGGTACGCCCTCTATAATTAGGGCGAGCATGCGCGTTTGAGTCGAAAAAAGTTCTCGATTCTTGATTTCTGATTATCGTAACTCGATGTGAGAAAAGGAGATAAAAATTTTTTAGATTTTTCGATTTTAGGTTCCAGCTACCCGCACTTTTGGTTGATATTTAATCACGGATACCTTGGGCACAAGTACCCTGGGCACAAGTACCCTGGGCACAAGTACCACCTATGGTGCAAGCTTGGGCATAAGTTTAACCCCATTAGAAAAAGATAATGCACGTTTCTAACGGGGTAAACGGATAAGAACCATAATAATTCTGTTTTTCTTAGCAAAAACGCCAAAAAAGCACTTTTTTTGGCTGCTCTTTTTCCTATTGAAATCCGAACTCTACCCCTTATAATCTCCCTAAATGGCGGAATTCCTTGCTTTGGCGGGAATTGCAGGATTTGTGGGTTCTTGTGTGCCATATTCGCGGATAAGGATTTTTTTGCTTGACGTTGATTGAGGTTTTCGATATTTTTGTGTATCGAACATTTTGAAGACACGAGAAGTAGCAATATCAGGGAAGAAGAATATTATTGACTTTTAACAAGTGACCTGTTAGAATACATTTTAAGACTACTTTTGTTAACTGTATGTTATTCAAATAGTTATAGAAAAACCACTGAACAGTAAGAAAATGCTTGTATTAACTGGCAGTGAACTACATAGTTAGCCTAAATCCGATAATAAGGCTAACGAAAACCACTTTCTAAGCCCGATATAAAATAACGAGGGGCGAGGTGTGATGAAGCCACGAAAAGGGAAGCTGGAAGTTTGGGAAGGAGACCAAAACATGTCAACGTTACACGCTAAGGAAAACGAGATCAATATTGGGGATTTTCTACCTTGGGAGCTTGAAAACGATTTGGCAACTGTTTCATGTTACGCCGCAGGTGAAGTCGACAATCTTATACTTAAACGCTCTAATGGTTTAGGCGCATTGAAACGTCTAAAGCAGATAATTCAGAGTTCGTTAATCGATTGTGGTACTTCAGCTTCGGGACATTTTATGGTTGATCCTACAACGGCTGTTGCTATGAACAGAGCATTGTTAGTTTCTGGTTCCGTTGGCAACTTGAATACTGTAGATGAACTTATTAGAGAATCAAAACAAGTTGCAGAATTGCTAGATACAGTTACCGAGAAAGCTGAAAGGGGAGATGAAGATGTAGGAGAACTTGAGAAGTTGCGCTCTCTTTGTCTTGCTCTATCAAAAAGCGCTTTGGCTTTTGAGGAACCCATGGATGAAGTCAAGTCAAGTGAATTTTGAGGAAGCTGATAAAAAGCGCATAGACGTTCTAATGAAGTATTCTCGCGATAGGATCAAGTCAGTTTTAGATTCTATTCGTCAATTAAAGGCCTCGGAATTTCCTTACGGTGACTCAAAGGATGCTTTGTGTAGGATCGAAGAATTATTTGAGAATACGCTTCAACGTCTTGACGCAACCGATGCACACCCAGATTACATCAAACAACTATGTTCCATTTCATTGAGACATTTGTTTATTTACCTACCCAAATTGGGCTTCATCCTGAGATCAACAAATGTTCGCAACGCGTTTGAAACATTCGGGCCATTGCGTGATATTGCAAGGAAAGCACTCGATCCGAAAGTAAAACTCCTTCTATCCTCAGAGTGGACATACTCCCCAATGATCTACCATGATATCCGAGCTCTCCCTGGTTTTGTTCTAATCGGACTACCAGCTTCAGAGTCTTCAAATCCACTTCTTACTCCATTATGTGGCCACGAGTTGGGCCATGCGGTTTGGGCAAATAAAAAGGGTGAATTAGAAAATATAATCAAGAACACATTTTATGAAGAAGCCCCAGAGCATATAGCCAACAACCGGAATGAATACAGTGAGTTGTTTCCTTCTATTGATAAACCCGATGAGAAGCTCGGCGTAAATATCTTCGCTTTCACAAGGCTATTGAGAGCTTTGGAGCTGTTATTAAAGCAGGCAGAAGAGTGTTTCTGTGATTTTATTGGATTGAAAATCTATGGGACAGCATTTCTTCACGCTTTTGCATACCTGCTTGCTCCTTTTGTATCGAGCCCTCGAGCAATAACATATCCGAAGCTTGTTAAGAGAGTAAACTACTTGGTCAAAGCAGCAACAAAATATGAAATCAAAGTACCTGAGAGTTATGAAAATATGTTTGAGGACCGACCAGAGCCACAACTCTCTTCTATGGACAAGCTTCTTTTATCTATTTCAGATTATATACTTGATAAGACCGCCGATAAACTTAGTTCCAAAGCTAAAAGTTTAATCTCTAAAACTAATATAGCAAGACCAAGTGACGAGGAGTCAAAAAGAATTCGTAAACGATTCGAACTTGTAGTACCTGCTTCACAATGCAAGAGTCTTGCGGACATTTTGAATGCTTCCTGGCAGGCATATCATGATATCGACCTTTGGAAAAGTATTCCTGATGTTTTGGAACGCAAGGACCAGATTTTGAAGGATCTTGTCCTTAAGAATATCGAGATATTTGAAGTTGAACAAATTTTAAATGGTGGGAAATGATTCTTAAAGCAGAGGTTATTGCAAAACGCCTTGAGGAGGGTGACACAGAAACTGCAGATCCGCTTGTAATTAGCCCACAACCCGATTTGGACAAGCTGACTGAATCTGGTTCAGCATCTGTGGATCTTCGACTTGGTACTTGGTTTGTTACTCTTCGTCCGACTCGCAAGTCACACATAGAGATCGAAGAAAAAGAGATTCAATGGAAACTTGCAAAGACCCATTATGTTCCGTTCGGAGAAAAGTATTACCTTCACCCAGGTACATTTGTTCTCGGTATAACACTGGAATGGATCCGTCTACCGATTGGTTTGGGCGCCTATGTCATTGGAAAATCCACATGGGGACGACGTGGTCTTATTATTGCTACTGCGACTGGAGTTCATCCTGGGTTTAAAGGGTGTCTTACTCTTGAATTAAGTAACGTGGGTCAAGTGCCGATTGAAATTAAGCCAGGAATGAAGATCTGCCAGATATTCATACACAAGGTTCAGTATATAAGCTCTAAGTATTTGGATCGTACTCAGTTTGTGGGCTCAAGGAAGCCTCGACTTGGAGAAGTATCTCTCGATGATATTGCCAGAAAACTCGGAGAAGCACACCACAGCAACTTGTAAGGTTAAAGAACTGGGAAAACTAGCCCGAGTTTCCTACTTATGCGTAATCGCATTTCGTGAAGCGTGTCTCACAATGGCAAACAGGTAATTCGGTGAAGTTCTCCGCTCACGGGTGCGATATTCTTTCACGGGGTAAAATAGCTGAAAAGCCCGTTAAAGTCAAAGGGAAAAAGGGCAAAGAAAAAAGACAGGGGCCGGAGGTCAGGGGTCAAGGGTCAGAAGGAAATCAAAGAGCAAAAAGCAAATAGCAAAACTACAGAGCAAAATGCAAAAATGAACTCGCTGCTGGATGGTGGATTCTGGATTCCCGCTCCCGTAAGGGATAAATTTCGCGGGAATGACAAGGGGCGCAAAACTGGATTCCTGCCCCCAAGGCTGCGCAGGGGCAAGCTTCGCAGGAATGACATTAAAGAAGGTCCAATATCGAACAAGGAATATCCAACGATGAAGTGAAAAGGCGCGGAGTTCTAATGGGAGCTTACCAGGGGAAATGGGAGGAGTGGTGGCGGTAGAAGAGGCCGATTGAACGCATCGCGATTATCGCGATTATCTGAACACCGAGATTGCCGAGTAAATGTAAAGCGACGACGACGCCGCGTTCGTGCAATAGCCGGCCATATCCGCGCACCTCCAACCACAACTGGAGCTGGCAGGCGAGTACGAACAAGACAACTGCCACAAGATAAGGGCAAAAGGCGCGGATAAGAGGCCTGAGAATGTTGCCCGGGCGAAATAACATCGTAATATCGCGTCCAACCGAAAGAATCAGGATTGCCATCGGGAAAGCAAACAGGCCTGCGATTGCCAAAACGTGCAAAAGTACGGGCCATTGAGCGCCAATCCTGTTCGATATCACAAGAGCAATGACGCAGGGCAGGAGGACTATCAGCAGTGCAATAAAAAATGTGCATATAGACCTGACAATATTCCATAGGAAGCCGAAGAAACCTCCTGCATAAACTTCGGGCAGGTCTTCGGTGTCGAAGGCGGTGAGGTGGATGATTTCCATATAATACCAGAGCAGGCAGCCCCAGGCGGCTATCGTTACTAATTGGCCGACGGGCGCCTGAAACCTGTACGGGCCCATATCGAAAGAATAATCCAGGTGGCCTGCGAAGAACTTGAAGCAGACCACCGCCGCTACAAAGAACAGTGGCGTTACACTTTGGGGCTTGATTAACAACTTCCAACTATCGATGAAGACGGCGCGGTAGAATCCGGGCAGGGGTCCGGTCTTTTCAGGTTCTACTATTTGCGGTGTTTGGTTGTCTTTGTCGGGGATTATGAAGAGCTGTCGGCAGGTCAGGCATCGGGCACGTTTTCCACGGTGTTTGTCGGGGAAGGCAATCAGTGCATCACATTTGGGACAGTGGAATTGGATTGTCATATTCTCGTATTGCGTATAAATTCGAAATTCAAATATCAAATGTTCAAAACCAGATTCTTCGCTTCGCTTAGAATGACAAGCGAACCGGTTTAACCGTGTTTCATAGCGTCAACGAAGCAGCCGGGGTCGTTGGCCCATTTTTGGGCTTCGAGGAGGTCAACCTTGTCGGCTTTTACCAGCGTTGCCAAATGTCTTTCCATCGTCATCATTTTCTCATCGGGCTTGTTTTTAGTCTTGGTTTGCAGTTGAGAATACATTTGCTCTATTCTGCCGGTGCGTATGAGGTTGGCGCAGGCGTAGTTGTTGTTAAGTATTTCCATTGCCACGATTCTGCCTGTTCCGTCTTTTTTCGGGATGAGCTTCTGGCTGATGACGTAGGCGAGTCCGAGCGAGAGCTGGTTTCGCACTTCGCTTTGTCTGCCGGACGGGAAATAATCGAGTACGCGGGTTATCGAGCCGGTGGCGTCTCTCGTGTGCAGTGTGGAGAAAACGAGGTGGCCGGTCTCAGCAGCCATAAGCGTCATAGCTATCGTCTCTGGGTCTCGCATTTCTCCGACGAATATTATGTCGGGGTCTTCGCGCAGCATTGAGCGGAGTCCATCAATAAAAGAGTTGACGTCTCTTCCTACTTCGCGCTGCGAGACTATAGAGAGCTTTTGGCCGTAGAGATACTCTATGGGGTCTTCGACAGTTATGATTCGACAGGCACTTTTATCGCTGATGCGGTCGATTAGCGAGGCAATTGTTGTGGATTTTCCCGCACCGGTGATGCCTGTTATTAGTACCAGACCCTGCTTTCGCTCGATGATGTCCTCCCAGACGTCGTTGGGAAAGCCGATGTTCTCTATTTTTGGGATATCAAGCGATAATGCCCGGATGGCGGCGCATATTCCGTCGTTTTCCTGAAAGACATTTATTCGAAACTGCAATGAGCCATATCTATACGAGCAGTCCACGCTATATTCGCTGTGGAATTTGTCTAAGTTAGCGTCGGTAAGAAGCGGATAGATAAGCTGCTTTGCTACTTCCGGCGTTACGGTCAGACCTTTGAGTTTTACGAGGTCACCGTCGATGCGATACGCGGGTGGAGCGCCGACTTTGATATGCAGGTCGGAGACCCGCATCGCGCCGTGCTCCTCGAAGTATGCGAGCATATCGATGATGCTCATTTCCCCCATATTTTCAGTCGAATAGACCTTTGCCGTATCCTGGTATCCTTCAGCCATATTTACCTCTGCTCAATGTGAACGTATGATTCGGCTCATTATTTCGGTTTCTATATACCGGCAAAGCCGTTTAAAAAGAACCCTTTGCCGGGGAGGGCTTGACCCCGTTATGGATAATCGGAATCAGGACGATATTACGATACTCCATCTGTGCGCCTTCGGACTGGATGCAAATTTTTCCGGGCGTTTCCCAGCAGTCGGTGGCGGTGTTCTGGACGAGGTCGTTTACTTTAATATCCAGGTCGCCGCCGTTGAGGGTAATTTCGTACTGGTTCCACTGGCCGAGGGGCTTTTCGTTGGACGGGTGCTTCTTTTTGATGCGAGTGTACTTGGCCGTGGGAGGCGGATTCATCGGGAACCTGCGGATGTTCCAGATGTCGCCGACACTTCCGTATTCACCCTGTGCCTCGATGGAGTGCGGCCAGACAACGTCTTCACCGACCGTACGCAGCAAGACTCCGCTGTTGCCCTTGGTGATGTGACGGAACTGGAGCCGCAGAACATAGTTGGTGTAATCGGCAGTGGTGCGGATGTAGCCCTGGGGCTTGCCTTTATTGTGCATTACGCCGTCTTTGACGCTCCAGATGTTCCTGAGACCGTCCTCGTAGAAGGTCCAGCCGTCGAAGTTTTTTCCGTTGAACAGCAGTTTTGCCTGTCCGAAGTTGTCCGGCAGGCGCTTGATGCGGATGTCCTTAAACTCGACGGTCATCGGCGGACCGGCGTGAAGCTGCAATGCGAGGATGCCTTCCATTGCCCGTCCGTTTGGGTCGTTGTCGAGCATTTCGATTGTCTGGTAGCCGTTGAGGATGTGAATGAGATGATTGCCTCTCGCGATGATGGTGTATTCGTTCCAGCCCTTGTTTTTGTAATAGCCGGCCTTTATCAGAGCGTCCCTGTCGGCGACTTTGCCGACGACGATTTTATTGCCCTTTTTGTCAACGACCATAATGTCGCCGACGTTGACCATCCAGCCGCGACCACGTTCGTGGTAAAGGAAGCCGACCTTGCCCTGTTTGTTCTCGACCTCGGCCTGGTAGCCGGAAACCCGCCATTTACCCAGGTCCTGACTTCGGTACTGGATACCGGAGTTGCCGTTGTTGATTCGGAACTTTATTTTGAGGATGAAATTTTTTAGTTTTCCACCTCGCCAGATGCAGAAGGTGTTTCCATGTGCGGGGTTTTCCTTAGTTGTCCGGCCGCGAATGGCGCCGTCTTTGACTGACCAGAGTCGTGGGTCGCCGTCCCATCCGGTGAGGTCTTTTCCGTTAAAGATGTGAACGAAGCCGGGCTCGATACCGCTTTCCGGAACGACCTTTTGCTCAGCGAAAGCCGGTGTAGTATATAAGAGCCCAATTAGTACTGTCAAAATTACAAATCTCCGCCGGATTCTTTTGTTATTCATTTGTTTTTCCTTTCTGAATTTACCGGCACGGGAGCGTTGTCCTGATGCAAAACGTAACTTGTATCGCGCCGTGCAATTTTGCCTGGATATATACCTTTATTGAAAGTGTATTAGTATTATCGGACAAATCAAGTAAAAATATTTTGGGCTGGTTTGAAGTCTTGAAAGCTAAAAGCCGGACGGGAAGGGAAGCTTTCTATTTTTTCCTGCCGGTCCAGTCCTGCAGATTTTTGGCCAATATCTCGACACTTCTTGTTCTCATTATATGGTCGATGATTGCAGAGGGGACTTTTAGCTTTATCATTGCCTTATGCGCCCTTTTCCAGAGCCGATTTTGCATAGTGGGCGTGTCTGCCAAGTACAGTTCGGTGACTAACTCGCCCAGTTTGCGGAGCATTATCGTATCGAGGTTGTCATAATAGCCCGCAATTACTTTGTTTTGATAGTTTGAACGCATATTTCGACTCCCAATCTTCGGTTTTCAGTTGCCAATTGTCAATAATCAATTCTATTTGGTTTTTGCTGGCTTTGTCGGGACAAGCGGCTATAATTTCGGGTTGTGTCGCGTGTGACACGTATTTCGTAAAAGAATTTTGACCCGATACGACATACGAGAGTAGGTATGCGAAGTAATCGACTGTTTATTTTGGTTATGTTGGTTTTGTCGCCAGTGGCAGCTTCTTCGGGCGTAGAAAGCGGGGTTTCCACTCCAGAGGCGGAGGTCTTTGTCGGCCAGGATTTGCATCTGGCAGGGCACGAGCTTATAAGTTATCAGCCGAGCACCGCCGAGCATATTCTGGTTTTACAGGATAACTTTTCGCTGTCAATCGGGGCTAATCAATTCTCCAGCGCTAAAGCTGTCGTATGGCTTAAAGCAAAACCAATCGAATCTCGCGGTCGCGTTCGCATAGATTATGAGGCAAAAGTGTATCTGCAGGGTAATGTATCGGTCAAAAAAGGTCGAGGCGCCAAGACTACCAGTTTGAGCCAGACGGTGATTGAAAAAGGTAAGTCGATGGTTGCCCGGTTTGCTGTGAGCGGCGAAATTTTTATAACGGCGGACAAACGAGAGATTGCCGACCCCCGCGGATTAGAGCTTTACAAGACGGCTGTTGCCGCGGTTGAACTCTCGAAGCCGAAGTTTTTTGTTCGAGCGGAGGCGCAGGTACCTGAATGGCCTGCGAAGAAAATACGGCCGGGAAAAGTACCTGTAAAACACATTGTTGCAAAACCTCCGCCTGAGAAACCGGTTAAGCCGCCGGAAGAGAAGAAGCCTCGCTTTATATACCCTGTCAATATAGCGCCTGCGGGCGAGACGCCACTGAAAATAGAGTCCGCGGAGGCGGCGAACAGGACGGATATCGCAACTGTAATCGGAAGGTTTTATGTGTGGCAAAAGCAGGATGAGGAGGGTGGTTTACTGGAACTGCAGGCTGATAATGCGGTCATATTCTATACCGGTGAACAGCTTCAGGCGGTGGACGATTCACAGCGCAGCTCAAGCTTCGAAGATTTACTGACTACCGGTGCCGTGAGAGGGATTTATCTGCTGGGAGATGTGGTGATGACAGAAGGACCTCGGACAGTTCGGGGCGATGAGATGTACTACGACTTCCTTGAGAAAAAGGCGATTGCGATAAGTGCTGAGATGAGAAGTTTTGATGTAGAGCGAGGGATTCCGATTTATGTTCGAGCGGGGGAGTGGCGGCAGTTGGCGGAAAATAAATTCGCTGCCGAAGAAGCCACGCTGACAAGCAGTGAGTTTCACCTGCCTCAGATTTCACTTAACGCCTCGAAGGTGGTTATCACCGATACAACTCCTGTTGACGAGCGGGATGAAAGGGTCTCGGACAGCAGTTACGATGCGCAGATGCATGATGTGCGGTTGAAGATGTATGATAAAACGATTTTCTATTGGCCGTTTCTGCGTAGTAACATGGAAAGGCCTGATATTCCGCTCAAAAGCGTACATGCCGGTCATGATAGTCATTGGGGGACGTTTGTTGAGACGCGATGGTATCTGTCCCGGCTGTTGGGATTGCAGGAGCCGGAGGGAACGGACAGCACTTTTGCGCTGGACTATTACGGCAAACGCGGCGTCGGTACCGGTGCAGAAATTGATTACGCAAGAGATGATTGTTTCGGCAGACTGTTAGGTTACATCATACGCGATACGGGCGATGATGATCTCGGCAGGTACTATGAACGAAGAAACCTTAAGCCCCCGCACGAGCTTCGCGGCCGGTTCCTCTGGCGCCACCGGCAGTTCCTACCCTACAACTGGCAGCTTACGAGCGAGATTAGCTACGCTTCCGATGAGAATTTTATAGAGGGATATTATCGCAGTGAGTTTAATGTCGGCAAGGAGCAGGAGACGATTATTCATCTGAAGCGTATTGAAGATAACTGGGGCCTCTCCATTTTAGGCAAGGTGCGGATAAACGATTTTGTCAATAAGCTGGAGGAATTGCCCACGGTTGAGTATCACCTGACCGGTCAGTCGCTTCTTGACGATAAGTTGACATTTTACAGCGACAGTCAGGTCAGTCGATTCCGTGAGCGTTTTACTTCGAAGGGGATGCCGGAGGAGTTCTTTACGTTTATGTCGGAAAGGGCTGAGCTTGATATGCCACTGACAGTCGGCAGTATCAGGGTGGTGCCCTTCGTGGCGGGGACATTAGCGTTTGAAGACGGCGGAGGGTTCCGGACAAATATTGATGGCGGTGCGGAGAATAGAGAAGATGATGTATGGCTTGGTGAAACCGGCGCTCGCGTATCATTACAACCATACTGGAAGGCCTATCCGAATGTCAAATCGCGAGTCTGGGACTTGAATCAATTGCGGCATATCATAAAGCCGTACTTGACGGTCGTCAGTTATACCGACAGCGACTCAGTTATTGAGCAGCGCGATGTTTTGAACATAGGTATTTCTCAGCGGTTGCAGACCAAGCGAGGGTCCGGCTTCAAGGAACGTACGATTGACTGGATGCGGCTGGATATGGACGTTACGTGGATTAGTGATACGGATGATGCCAGCGACTCGGGACCGGGCCCTGACCGGTTCATCTGGAACAAGCCATTTATCCCGATGGCGGACACGTTGAGCGGCGTGGTGCCGCCACGAGACAGACGCAGCAGCAATATATTTGGCCCGAGGCGCAATTACTTCGGTGCCGACTATATCTGGCGTATGAGCGATACCACTGCGGTATTAAGCGATATGAATTATGATATGCAAAGCGGAGTGATACAGCAATTTAATATTGGCTTTTCGCATTTGCGCTGGCCCAATTTGAGTTATTATATAGGCAGCAGATATTTAAAGCGGATTGATAACGGTCTGGGCGAGAAGGGCTCGAATGTGTTTACTTTTTCGGCTACTTATGTACTCGACCCACGATATACGATGGTCTTTTCCCAGCAGTTCGATTTTGACTATGGCAAAAATATGCGAAGCAATATAACACTTATAAGGCGATACCACCGAATGTATTATGGTCTGACGTACAGTGCGGACGAGTCGCTGAAGAGACAAGCGATTGTTTTTAGTATATGGCCCCAGGGAGTACCGGAGCTTGCGATTGGGTCACGGAGATATATGGGACTGGGCGACTCAGCAGGCTATTAAGAAAACCGGCAGTCCCCGTTTGACTATGAGCCGATAGGAATTTCGTTACGAGTTGTTTTTAGGATAGTTTAAGGAGAGCATTATGGCGTTGGCTGACACAAAAAAGATGTTCAAGACGGCCTACAAGAATGGCTATGCAATCGGTGCGTTCAATGTGAACAATATGGAAATCACACAGGGCATTATAGCCGCTGCATCTGAGGAGAAAGCCCCGCTTATCCTGCAGATATCCAGAGGCGCACGTTCTTATGCAGGTATCGGCTATTTGAAGGCGATTATCAATGTGGTGGTTGAGGAAAATCCGGACATTCCTATTGCAATACACCTGGACCACGGTGATAGTTTTGAGACCTGCAAACAATTTGTCGATGACGGCTTTACCTCGGTAATGATAGACGCTTCAAAACAACCTTTCGATGAAAATATTAAAGTCACCCAGGAGGTAGTCGAATATGCACACGCCCGGGGAGTTGTGGTTGAGGCCGAGCTGGGTCAGTTGGGCGGCATCGAGGAAGACGTGGTCGGCGTAAGCAGCGATGACGTCGGTAAGTACCTGACCGACCCGGAGCAGGCGGTCGAATTTGTCGAAAGAAGCGGCTGTGATTCGCTGGCGGTGGCCTGCGGAACGAGTCACGGCGCTTACAAGTTCAAGACCGAACCCAAACTGGCCTTTGACGTAATAGAAAAGATAAGCCGGAAGCTGCCCGGATTCCCGCTTGTTATGCACGGTTCCAGCAGCGTTTTGCAGGAGTTTAAAGAGCTTATTAACAAGTACGGCGGTGACATGCCCAATGCAATGGGGGTACCTGAGTCGGCTATAACCAAGGCGTCGAAGATGGCGATTTGTAAGGTTAATATCGATACTGACCTGCGAATGGCCCTCACTGCTAAAATCAGACAGGTTTTTGCCGAAAAGCCCAGTGAATTCGACCCTCGCAAATACCTCGGCCCGGGTAGAGAAGCTATTAAAGATATGGTTAAACACAAGCTGCAGATTTTGGGTTGCGCCGGAAAGGCGTCTGAGTGTATGTAGCGAAAAGTAAAACACTTAAAACGAAGAATGCAGAACCAAAATTCAAAATTCAAGTTTTTAAGTTTTGCGCTATTGTTTTGCGCTTTTTGCTTTTTGCTTCTCGGTATTGCCGGGCACACCTGCGTTTTTTCAGGAGCACCCGGCGGGGCCCTTGTAACTGCAGCAAAACCCAACTCGGTCTCCGTGCCGGCTGCCGGCGCCCCAACTACGCAAATCGAGCAGATTTGCTCGGCAATATATAAGGGTGATTTCGCCGCTGCGCGAGAGCTGCTTGGTGGGAGTACTGAATCCAAGAGTACAGCTATCAGACAACTGGCAGATATCATTTCCGAGTATGAGACTATAGACGCAAAGAGGCGGTTGGCCCGCCAGACTGCATATCAGAAACAGTTAGCCAAGCTGGAAAAGTTTAAATCCTCCGCATCCCTGCATGGCGGGAGTGTCCCTGAAGCAATCGCTGGTGACGCGAACAAGCCGCGAGAGGAAGAGTTTGCGCAAGACGGGGGGCCAAATGACGTAAATCCAAATGACGTAAATAACATTCCAAAGGTACTTTCAGTTATCGCCAGAACAACCGACTTTGCGGATGAGCAACAGAAACAACAGCTTCTGTCGGACTCATTTGTGAAACAAACTATCCAAAATGCCAAAGCCAGGGCAACACAATATGAGTCGCAAGGCAGGTGGCTTGATGAATACGCAAACTGCTACTGGTGGCTGGTGGCGATTGACCCGGAGAACGAAGCGTATTCGAATTATGCCGAGCAGCTTTTAGAGAAGGCCAATATTGTGAGCTCTTTTCAAGATAGTCCCTGTGAGAGCCACAAGCAACGTTATGAAAAGGTGGAGAAACGGATGTTTGTCCGGGCGATTGATGTCCTGAATTCTAATTACGTCAGTATTATTGATTATCGTCAAATGGCGACCAAAGCCATCAGACGTTGCGAATTGTTGGCAGAGGTGGTTAATTTGTCGCGTGCCGTGCGCGATACGTTAGGAATCAAGCTTAATGCTGAATATGACAAAAAGCTTTCAGCGTGGCCGGCGACTCTGGCAGCGATTTCGGATGAAGTTAACCAATCGCCGACAGGCATTAGTAAGGATAAGTTTATAGATATTTTTGAAAAGGTACTTGCGCTGAACTCAACAACTGTGGAATTGCCCAACGGGATGCTGATTGCAGAATTTGCGGAAGCGGCACTGTCTGCGCTTGACCCATATACGAATATGGTTTGGCCCAGACAGGCGCCGGATTTTGAAAAGACAGTGACCAATAAGTTTTCGGGTATCGGCATAGAGATTTCAAAACGAAAAGGGCTGTTGACGGTAGTAAGCTTACTGCCTGATACGCCGGCGTACAATTCCGGCCTTGACGCCGGGGATGTGATAGAAGCGGTGGATGGCGTTCAAACAAAAGACATGACTCTTACCTGTGCGGTTCATAGAATTACCGGCCCTGCAGGGACAAAAGTAACATTGACGATAAGACGCCGCGGTGAGGATAAGGCCATAGATATTCCTATAACCAGAGCCAGGATAACGGTTCCGACAATCCGCGGCTGGCAAAGAACAGAAACAGGAAAATGGCTGTACCTGGTTGACGAGGAAAGGAAAATCGGATACGTCCGCATTACCAGTTTTTCCGAGAAGACGGCTTCGGACCTTCAAAAGGTACTGAATCAGCTTGAGGCAAAAGAGTTGGCTGGTTTGGTTCTGGACTTGCGGTCCAATAGTGGCGGACTCTTAAGTAGTGCGATTGAGGTAACCGACAAATTCGTTGCTAAAGGGCTGATTGTGAGTACCCGGCCTCGCTCCGTATGGACTTCTGCACCGGCGCACAAGAAGGGTACGCATCCAAATTATCCGCTCGTGGTACTCATAAACCGTTTTTCCGCGAGCGCTTCGGAGATTGTCGCCGGAGCTTTGCAGGATGAGGTACATAAACGGGCGGTTCTGATTGGCGAGAGGACCCAGGGCAAGGGCAGCGTGCAGGGGATAACACCATATCCCAAAGGAGGTGCACAACTAAAATATACAATGGCGTATTATCACTTACCCTCAGGCCAAAAAGTTGAAAGCCAGCACGCAGTGAAAAAACAGGGCAGGAAGGACTGGGGAGTCGGGCCGGATATCGAGATGAATTTGACGAGCAGTGAACTTGAAAAATTGATGAATGTGCAGAGGGATAACGATGTGCTGGTCAAAGGCGACCCCAACAGTCCTGGTGGGCTGGAGCTGAAAAAACATACCATCGAAGAAACCCTTGGTGTTGATACACACCTGGCGGCTGGTATTTTGGTCGTCAAGAGCAAGCTGATTCAGGAGAGAGTGAGAAAAGCTGCGAAACTTTAAATTAAACTATTTTTGTAACCGTTCACAGGTTAGTATGCTAAATCCTGGTCATTTTATGCCACCCTGAACGGTTACCTGTTTCTTAGCTTTTAACTCAGGGGTATGTAGATTTGAGAAACGCAGAAGAAAAAGCCAAATTTGAACGACAAAGACAAGAGAAGCTGGTCCGCATTAAGGAACTGGGGTTTGAGCCTTACGGCGGCAAATACGATGACGCCGAGTGCGCCTGCGATATAAAGAGCAGGTTTAAAGACGGTGACGAGATGCAACAGGCCAGATGTGCGGGCAGGATTGTTCTGTTGAGGGACATCGGAAAGTTGATTTTTATTACGCTGCGTGACTGGAGCGGAACCATCCAGATTGGCTTGAGCAAAAAACTACTCGGCGGACAGTGGTCACTTGCCAAACTGCTCGACCTCGGCGACATAATCGGTGTCGGCGGTCGGCTGGGTAAGACCAAAACCGGTGAGATTACTATATGGGCCGACCCCGTATTGGATACGGGGCTGACACTATTGAGCAAATGTCTGCGCCATCCTCCAGAGAAGTTTCACGGTCTTTCGGATATTGACCGCCGGTACAGGCAGAGGTATGTGGATTTGTGGGCTAATCCTGAAGTGATGGAGCTGTTCAAGAAACGCAGTTCCATCATCGCAGCCATTCGTGAATTTCTGCTGGCCCGCGGCTTTCTGGAGGTTGAAACGCCGATGATGCAGACGATAATCGGCGGAGCGGCGGCAAAGCCGTTTATAACACATCATAACAGTCTGGATATGGACCTGTTCCTGCGGATTGCGCCGGAGCTGTTTCTAAAAAGACTGCTTGTCGGCGGAATGGAGAAGGTCTTTGAGATAAACCGCAATTTCCGCAACGAGGGCTTGAGCAGACTGCACAACCCGGAATTTACAATGCTCGAATTGTATCAGGCCTACGCTGATTATTTTTCTGTGATGGATTTGGCCGAGGAGATTATCTCTGCGCTGGCGGAGAAATACTGCGCGAGCGAAGAGGTCCAGTTCGACGGCATGAAAATCAATTTCAGCCGGCCGTGGCGCCGGGCGAAATATGCAGAACTGCTGAAGGAGTACGGCGGCTGCGATATAGGTAACATCACCGCTATCAGGGCAAAGGCGAAGGAGCTTGAGCTTGACGAGCCCGATATGGACGACATTGTTGTTGTCAATGAAGTGTTCGAAGCTACGGTTGAGGGTCGTCTCATTGACCCGACATTTGTGATTGATTACCCTGCCGGGCTTTGCCCGCTGGCCAGGCGCAAAAAGGACGAGCCCGAGTACGCCGAGCGGTTTGAATTGTTTATCGGCAAAATTGAACTGGCAAACGCATATACGGAGCTGAATGACCCGGCCGTACAATACGAGAATTTTCTCGTTCAGCTTCGCGGACAGGAAAAGTCACTTGCGACAATGGACGCCGATTACATAACGGCATTAAAATATGGGATGCCGCCGGCGGGGGGACTGGGTATTGGAATTGACCGACTGGTAATGGTTTTGACGGGCGTCACAAGTATTCGTGACGTTGTACTATTTCCACTTCTAAAGCCTGCCTCGGAATGAATTGGTTGGACTTGAGATGTTGAAACTGTTTCTGTGGCTTCGATATCTGCGTAAGAAGAAAATTGTGCTCCTGAGTATTGCCGCAGTTGCTCTCTCTGTCGCACTGCTGATAGTTGTTGCAAGTCTTTTCAGCGGTTTTATTAATGCTGTCGAGGCGACCGGTCAGGATGTTCTCGGCGACATATACCTTTATCCTCAGGTTCCAATTCCCAGGTACAGGCAGCTTCTGGAACGTTTGGAGTCACTGCCGGAGGTGGAAGCTGCTACAGCGGTTCTTCGTACTTATGGTTTGCTGCGCCTGGGTCGAGGAGATGTCCGGGCGATTAGTATTTCAGGGGTTGACCTGCATACATATTCAAAAGTTAGCGGCCTTAAAAAATCACTGTTGAGACAAAAGGGTTTTTCCGGGCTGCCGAGTTTCGCAACAGCGTATTCAGATGCAAAAGGAGGTTTCGTAGGTATCGGAGTACTGGGCAAGCCGGACGAACAGACGGATGAGTATGATTTTGAGCAGATAAAAAGCTGGTTCGGCAAGAAGGTTATTCTTACTACAGGTATGGTTATTGAGAAAGGAAAAGATACGGCCGGGGGCAGTGCAAAACAACAGTTCAAACGTCGAGTGTTGTCATTTAGAATTGCCGATATTGTTTTTACCGGCATGTATTTGTTGGACAGCCAGAATACTTATCTTCCAATTGAGCAGGTACGCGCGTTGAAGACAGACGCGGCCGGACGAAGCGGGCCTCCCTACGAAGAGATTGAAATAAAATTAGTCGAAGGCGTTGAGCCGCAACTTATGCTCAAGCGGGTTCGCAAAGTTTGGGAAGATTTTGCGGCCGAATATTTGCCTGAATACCCCGCATCCAGCCTGTTTTTGCAAACGTCCAAACAGGTACAGGAGTGGTTTGTTGCCGAGATTCGGAAGCAGGTAGCGATTTTGATGCTGATATTTGGGGTGATTTCCTCGGTCGGAGTGCTGTTGATATTCTGCATATTCTATATGGTTGTGATGACCAAGCGGAGGGACATCGCAATAATAAAAAGCTGTGGGACAGCGAGCATTTCAGTGGCTTCTGTTTTTATCGGCTTTGGCGGCTGCGTGGGAATAGCCGGCTCCGGATTCGGCGTACTGCTCGGATATATTGTAACGAAAAATATAAATACTATTGAAGAGTGGATTAGAGTAATCTTTGGGCTCAAACTTTGGAAAAGCAGCATCTATGTTTTTGAAAAGATTCCCAATCAGCTGGATATACGTGCGACCTGCTGGATTATTCTTTTCGCCATTATTGCGGCTACGGTCGGGGCATTGGTGCCGGCCATTGTCGCGGCAAAAACAAAGCCGGTTGAAATCCTCCGGTACGAGTAACTATGTACAAGATTATTCTTGCAATCAGGTACCTGATAAGGCGCCGCATAACCTATCTTGCGGTTTTTGCTGTTGCGCTTTGTGTATTTATGGTTGTCGTTGTGATGACCGTTATGACAGGACTGCTACGCGACTTTAAGATTAAGAACCACAACTGGGTGAGCGATTGTGTGGTAAGCAGCAGTTCGCTGGTAGGTTATCCTTACTATGAGGAATTTATGAAGATTCTGGAGGGCGAGATTGTCGTTGAGGCCGTTTCGCCGGTAATCAAAAGCTATGCGCTTTTAACTCATGAGGGGTCGGACTGGAATGAGGGTATAGAGATTATGGGTGTTGACCCTGTCAGGCATAGCAGAGCTACCGGTTTTGGGAAAACACTGCATTACCGCAAAGACGATGTATCGAAAGCGTTTGAACCGGCTTATGATGCGAATCTGCCGGGGTGTATTCCCGGGATAGACAAAGTACTTGGTCGAGGCCGGGATGGGCAGTATAGGCAATTTTCGAGCGTACCGGAGTATTCTTTCGTGATTAGCTGTTTTCCTTTAACGGCCAGGGGTGCGCTGACCAAAGCGGGGCTCGGACTGGTTAATACGAAGACTTTTCATTACAGTGACAATTCGCACAGCGGGCTTGCAAAGGTGGACGGGTCGTTTGTATATATTCGGTTCGAAGACGCGCAGACGCTTTGTGGTATGGGCGGCGCCGAAAAAAGGGTCAGCGCTATTCACATAAAATTTAAGCCGGATGTAAAACTGCAGACGGGCTGTGAAAGGATATCGCAATTGTGGAAAGAGTTTAAGGCAAACAAGAGCGGTCGGAAACAAGCGGAATTGCTGAATAAGGTGAGGGTCGAAAGCTGGCAAGGATACAGGCGGGACGTTATCGCGGGAGTGGAAAAAGAGCAGATGATGATGACAGCGGCGTTTGGGATGATTGGTATTATAGCAGTATTTGTTGTTTTTGTTGTCTTTTATATGATTGTTAGTCACAACAGTAAAGACATCGGGATATTGAAAAGCGTCGGCGTCTCAAAGGGGAATGTATTGGTGTTGTTTTTGGATTTTGCCTTCCTGGTGGGAGTTTTCGGTTCGGCTATAGGACTGCTGGGTGGATGGCAATTTCTGGTCCATATTAATCAGGTAGAAGACTGGCTTTTTGAGCATTTTAAGTTTCAGCTATGGGACAGGACAATTTTTGCTATAGGGGACATTCCCAACCAGATGAATTCCGGCGTCTTAGCAATAATTGCCCTCTCGGCGATACTTGCCTGTTTGCTCGGTGCGTTGGTACCAAGCTGGCAGGCGGCAAGATTAAAGCCGGTGGAGACTTTGCAGGTGAGTCGATTATGAGCAGAGACAATTTTCTATTAGAGGCCGAAGGGGTTTATAAATCTTATCGGATGGGCACGTCAGAGGTAAGCGTGCTCAAAGGCGTGGATTTGGCCGTGAAAAGAGGCGAATTTGTCGCAATAGTCGGAGCTTCCGGCAGCGGCAAAAGCACATTATTGCATATATTAGGGGCACTGGATAAGCAGGACAAGGGCGTTGTGAGGTTCGAAGGGCGGGATTTGAGTCGGTTCGGCGCCGGCAAATTGAATAGATTCCGCAACGCAATGGTTGGATTTGTTTTTCAGTTTTACCATTTATTGGACGAATTAAATGTATTGGAGAATGTGTTCCTTCCGGCGATGGCAGGCAAGAGCGTAGTCGGCTGGCTTGCGAGTCAACGGTGGGCGAAGACCCGAGCCAGGGAATTGCTCGCCGAGCTTGGCTTGAGCGAAAGGGCGAATCATAAGCCGTATCAGTTGTCCGGCGGAGAAAGGCAAAGGGTCGCTATCGGAAGGGCTTTGATGAATGAGCCGAGATTACTTTTGGCCGACGAGCCAACAGGAAACCTTGACTCTGCGACAGGAAATGGTATCCTGAAGGTCTTTGCGAAGTTGAACAGAGCCGGCCAAACGATTGTGATGGTAACACACGACGAAAGGATAGCACAAAAGGCCGAGCGGATAATAACATTGGCCGATGGTAAAATAATGTAGGGGCAACACTTTTGCGTGATGATAAACGATGGGGAAGGCCTGAAAAACCTGTCCTGTGTAAAGGAGATTTTTTATGGCACTAAAGGTTTGGCTTGACGGCAAACTCGTTGACGAGGCAGATGCGAAGATATCTGTGTTTGACCACGGTCTGCTTTATGGTGACGGGGTCTTTGAGGGTATTCGTATTTATAACGGCAGGATATTTGAGCTGGAGGCACATATCAAACGGTTTTATGAGTCGGCCAAGGTGATTCGCCTTGAGATTCCGATGAGCAAGAGTAAATTGAACAGTGCAATTGAAAAAACTGTTGAAGCTAACGGTATTATTGACGGCTATATTCGACTGGTGGTTACCCGCGGCCCGGGTACTTTGGGGCTGAATCCTTTTGTGTGCGAGGATGGCAGATTATTTATCATCGCTGATAATATTCAGCTTTATCCCGAGGAGCTTTACGAAAAGGGAATGAGGGTAATCAGTGCAACGACTGTTCGCAATCATCCGCTGGCAATTCCACCTCAGATCAAGAGCTTGAATTATCTCAACAACATATTAGCGAAGATTGAAGCGCTTGATAATAACGTGCCCGAAGCGATTATGTATAACGACAAGGGATACGTTGCCGAAGCTACGGGCGATAACATTTTTATTGTAAGAGACGGTATAATTTACGCACCACCGGCTGAGGCGGGTGCACTGGAAGGGATAACACGAGGCGTTGTTATCAAGTTGGCCGGGGAAGAAAAACTCGAGGTGATTGAAAAAAATCTTACGAGATTTGATTTATATGTTTGCGATGAATTTTTCCTTACCGGCACGGCCGCCGAGGTCATTGGCATTGTCGAGATTGACGGCAGGACTATAGGTGACGGCAGGCCGGGGCCCGTGACAAAACTACTGGGAAAAAAGTTCTTCAAATACGCCCACGGAAAGGAGAAATAGCGGATAGTCGATAGCAGATAGAAAAAGCAAACTAAACGCTATACGCTACACGCTGTACGCTATGCAGTTACCAGCATATACTGACGCATCCGGACGTCTCTCCCAGAACAGTATTCCTGCCTTTAGACTTATCGATGATGAACTGGGCCGGGTAAAAAAGTTGATTGATAAGCAATTTGCTGTTCCCGCTCGTGCGGGAGCGGCAATCTCAGGCCTGCGAAAACAGATATGCAGCGGCAAGATGCTTCGTCCGGGGCTGGTTTTGCTTGCCGGCGCCCTCTGCGGCCCAATCACAGACGAGCACATCCGTATCGCGGCAGCTATGGAGATGATTCACAATGCCGCGCTATTACACGATGATGTTATAGACGAAGGGCAGAAACGGCGTGACGAGCCTACGGTAAACAGTTTGTGGGGCAACGAATCCGCTATCCTGCTGGGCGATTTCTTATTGAGCAAGGTCTTCAAAATGTGTGCCGATTTGGAGCCGCGATTTCAGAGAACAATTGCTGAAACTACTATCCGAACCTGCGAAGGTGAATTGAGGCAGATTATGCAGCGACAAAATCTGCAGTTGAGCGAATCCGAATATATCGACATAATCAGCGAGAAAAGCGCCGCTCTTTTTAGCGGCTGTTGTTCCCTTGGCGGCCTACTGGCCGGCGCAGGCAAAACCAAGGCGCAGGCGCTGGCTGATTTTGGTTTGAATGTTGGCATCGCGTTCCAGATTACCGATGATTTGCTCGATATAATCGGCGATGAAAGCCAAACGGGCAAAACACTCGGCAGTGATGTTGATAAAAACAAGCTGACTCTCGCTGTAATACATTTGCTAAGAACAGTGGGCGAGAGAGAGAAAAGTTCGGTAATAAATTTGCTGTCTCACAAGCGAAATACGCGATACGATAAAGAGGCCCTGGTAGAGATGCTGAGGTCCTGCGGCAGCTTGGAATATGCGCACAGCCGGTCGCAGGAATTTGTTACACAGGCCATCCAGACATTGACCGGCTTGAGCCCAGCCCCTCGGAGGGGCGGGGTGAGAGGATGCGATGCCAAAGATGCGCTCATCGAGACTGCTAAATTTGCGGGCCGGCGGGTAATTTAAGATTATGGCTGCTTATCGCCGGCTGACGCAAAAAATAGAAATAAGGAAAGGCCGGTTTTTTCAGACCGGCCTTTTCTCGTTGACATAGGAAAATTGCTTGCCTTTGTTAGAATTTATACTTCATACTCAAGCTGACCCAGGTTTCATCCTTGTCGTCATTTACCGAGTCATCCAACGTTACTTGATGATAAAGTCCCGGAGTAAAGGTAAGGTCGTTGCCGAGGTCGAAGTCCGTTGAGACCCCAAAGACCATATTCGACCAATCGTGGTCCACATTTTGGCCAGCGGGACCAACACCATCGTTGTAAATGAGTTCTGTATGAAGGTTCAGGACCTGTTCTGTGGTGCCGGGCAGAAAGCTTTCTGTCTGTACGGGCAAGGCATAGTCAAGCATGAAGATGTGCGCCCAACCGGAAGCAGTTCCACCCATCGGAGACTTGGCTCCAGAGAACGAACTGCTCTTGGATGGCCACAATTTAACAAGAACATAGCTGGGAACCAAGCCCTTTATCGGCAAAATCTTTGGCCAGGAGAGCACTGCATTTATCTCCTGCAGAGCAGCATTCGGAGCTGCCATGGTTCCTTTTCTGGGTTGGTCCGGATAGTTATAGTAAACCCAACTAAGTCTGTAGTTAGTGGCGTAAACTTCATCGTCGAAGAGACTATTGTGGTAATACAAGGAGTAATCCCACCGCTCGCCGTTTTCATATTCGCTGGAGTTGGCCCTGTGGCCCATGACGCTGACACCAAATCCTGTACCATACAAATCCAGGTCGACAGAGGGTTGTATTGCGCTCTTGTCGCCGTAAATATCGAATCCGCGCCAGACATACTTACTTAGGTATGTTACATCAATAACCCCATGCAACTCATCTTCCTGGGCCTGGACAATACCCCACGCACTCAACAACATTACAGTAGCTAATAGAATTCCTTTTTTCTTCATACTACTCTCCTTAAAAAACCTTTACCTAACTTTTCTCAGCGCCCCCCCAAACTTCCCGGCATAAAGCCGAATATCATCCTGCCGATTATCTGAAAAGTTTATCGGCATACGGCGGTAAATCAAATGAAAAAAACTTTTTTCTGTTTTTTTTGGGCACGGCCTATCTAAAGGACACGCCTAAAGACGGCCCAAACCATATAAAAATCACCTGCAGACCGCCCTGTTATCGGTCTTACAGTATTACTTCTTCTCCGCCTTCTTTTTTATTCGGAGGAGACTTTGGGCAGGTCAGCCAGTGCCTCCTTTATCTTCTCCTCGGGATATTCGTAATCCTTAAGTTTACCGGCAAAGTAGGCGTCATAAGCTGCCATATCCACGTGTCCGTGTCCGCTGTGAGCTATGAGTATCGTTTTCGCTTCGCCTGATTCCTTACACTTAAGAGCTTCATCAATGCCCGCCTTAATAGCATGATTTGTTTCCGGAGCGCTGATGATGCCTTCAGCGCGAGCAAAGGTTACGCCCGCCTCGAAGGTGCCAAGCTGGTGCTCGGCTCTGGCTTCAACCAGCCCCAGATTATGCAGGTGGCATATAATAGGCGCCATTCCATGATAGCGCAGCCCACCGGCATGAACCGGCGGTGGAATAAAACCGTGCCCCAGTGTATACATCTTCATCAATGGAGTAAGTCCGGCTTCGTCACCAAAGTCGTAGGCATAAGGTCCCCTGGTCACAGTGGGACAGCTTGCCGGCTCCACATTGATGATGCGCAGGTCCGGTTTTGTCCCGTCGATTTTATCCTTGACGAATGGCAGAAACAGGCCGGCGAAGTTTGAGCCGCCGCCGATGCAGCCCACAATAATATCCGGGTAGGCATCCATCTCCTCCATTAGCTTTTTTGTTTCTATCCCATTGACGGTTTGATGCAGCAGGACGTGGTTAAGCACACTACCTAAGGAGTAATGTGTATCATCACGAGAGACGGCGTCCTCTACCGCTTCGCTGATAGCAAGACCCAAGCTGCCGGTACAATCGGGGTCTTTTGCCAGCATATCCCGTCCCACCTTGGTATCGGGGCTGGGGCTGGGCACACAATCAGCGCCCCAGGTCTGCATCATTACGCGACGATAGGGCTTTTGGTCATAGCTAATCCTGACCATATAGACCTTAATCTCAAGGCCAAAGCAGGCACCGCCGAAAGACAGGGCGCTGCCCCACTGGCCGGCTCCGGTCTCGGTGGTGATGCGCTTGATGCCCTCTTTCTTATTATAGTAGGCCTGAGCTACAGCAGTGTTGGGCTTGTGACTTCCAGGGGGGCTTGTTCCCTCATACTTGTAGAAAACCTTAGCCGGCGTATCCAAAGCTTTCTCTAATCTGTGCGCCCGAAACAGTGTGGTTGGCCTCCATAATCGGTAAATATCCCGCACCTCCTCAGGGATATCAATCCACTGCTCAGTGCTTACCTCCTGCTTGATTAATTCCATAGGGAACAGGGGAGCAAGGTCATCAGGACCAATCGGCTTTCCTGTACCCGGGTGCAGAACCGGCGGCATTGGCTCAGGCAAATCTGCCAGGATGTTGTACCACTGAGTAGGTATTTCTTCTTCATTAAGGGTAAATTTTGTTCTTTTGTCCATATTATTCTCCTTAAGTTAATTAGAGTGTTCTCTTTTCAACGTTTCCTTAATTGTTTTACAAACCCTGTTTTTTAAACTATTAACGAAGACCTGTCAAGTAAATTCACCCGATATTTTGGGATAATCTCTGCCGGCGAAGACAGAAGGTCAGGAAAAGAATTTGCAAAATTTCGACAAAATCGTTAAGCTAACAGGTCAGGCCGAGTGGCGGAATGGCAGACGCTGGGGACTTAAAATCCCCTGCCCATAACGGGCGTGTGGGTTCGACTCCCACCTCGGCTATTATTTGTCGTGTGTGAAGCGTATTGAATAATACACAATATCAAAGATTAACAACCTATCGGAGAAAAATATGGCAAAAAAAAATCCTAAACTTGTAAATGTAGAAAAGCCCAATTTGTACCGGGAGATGTTCCCATATACTGAGTTTCCCAAAGTAGTCTTCGACAACCAAAAAGTCGAATATGATATTCCCGATAAGATATGGATAACCGATACGACTTTTCGTGACGGTCAGCAGGCAAGGCCGCCTTACACGCCGGAGCAAATCCTGAAGGTTTACGATTTACTGCACGAGATAGACGGCGGAAACGGTTTGATTCGGCAGTGCGAATTCTTCCTGTATTCAAAGCGTGACAGAAAGGCGGTAGAGCTATGCAAAGAACGGGGTCATACGTTTCCCAAAATAACCGGCTGGATAAGAGCGGTGCCGGCTGATTTTAAGCTGGTATCGCAAATGGGGCTGAGAGAGACCGGTATTTTGACCTCGGCAAGCGACTATCATATATTTCTTAAGCTGCGAAAGACACGTGCGCAGGCGATGAACGGTTATCTTGATGTTGCCAAAGCCGCACTGGATAATGGTGTTATTCCGCGATGTCACTTTGAGGATATAACGCGAGCCGATTATGAAGGTTTTGTGCTGCCATTTGCCGGTGAGTTAATGAAGCTTGCGGAAGAATATAAAAAGCCGGTCAAGATTCGCCTTTGCGATACGCTTGGATTCGGTCTGCCGTGGTCGGGAGTATCTTTGCCGCGGAGCGTTCCAAAACTTATCTATGGTCTTCGGCAAATCGGGGTTCCATCCGAATGGCTCGAGTGGCACGGCCACAACGACTTGCACAAGGTGCAAGTCAACGGTGCGACAGCGTGGCTATACGGCTGCAGCGCCGCTAATGGTTCCATATTCGGAGTGGGTGAACGGACAGGCAATCCGCCTCTGGAAGGGCTGGTTGTCGAACACGCTCAATTGAAGGGCACAACTGCCGGTGTCAACTACGCAGCTATTACCGAACTTGCCGAATACGCCGAGAAAGAGCTGGGCTTTAAGATTCCCGACAACTATCCGCTGGTGGGCAAGAGCTTCAATGTTACCCGTGCGGGAATTCACGCTGACGGCTTATTAAAGAACGAGGAAATATATAGTTGCTTCGATACAAAGAAACTACTTAATCGGCCTCTCAGCGTAGCAATTACTGATAAGGCAGGGGCGGCGGGTATCAAACACTGGATAGAGGCACGATACCAGATAGAAATTCCGAAGCACAACCCGCGTGTAACCAAAATAAAAGACAGAATAGACGCTGAGTATTCGGCCGACAGGGTATCGGCGATATCCGACGAGGAAATGTTCGGGTGGGTCAGGGATGCTTTTGGCGATGATTTGCCGCCGTTAAAAACGTGAAGCGTATCTCGTATTTCGTATTTCGTATCTTTTTCGAGATACGCTTTACGAGATACGAACATTGGATTTTGGATAGGAAATTTACTTGAACACAACACGCAATACGCAATACGCAATACGCAATACGAAAGTTAAAGCGGTACTGTTCGACCTTGGTGAAACTCTGTTGAACTTTGGGAAAGTCAACACGACTCGGCTTTTTCAGCAGGGGGCCAGATTGTCGTACGATTTTCTCAAGAGTGTGGGACAGCCCATCGGCAACTTCAATTACTACTGCTGGCGTAACCTGATAGCTCTTCGCATACGACAGTGGCTTTCCAATATAACAAGAAATGATTTTAATTCGCTGGCTTTGTTAAGGGGAATTGGTACGAAAAAAGGCATTAAGCTCAACAGGCAGCAATGGCAGCATTTTGCATGGCTTTGGTACGAACCTTTATACAAGGCCAGCAGGGCTGAACCGAAAACGAAAGAAACCTTAACTACACTTAAATCCTCAGGCCTTAAGCTCGGAATCATCTCCAACACGTTCGTGCACGGCAGCTCTTTGGAAAAACATCTGGAACAACTAAGTATATTGAATTTCTTCCCGGTTAGACTTTATTCATACGAATTCGGTTTTCGCAAGCCGGACATTCGAATCTTCAAAATTGCCGCCGAAAGAATTGGCGAGATGCTGGAAAATATAATGTTCGTAGGAGACCGCATCGATGTGGATGTCAAGCCCGCGGCAAGAATCGGTATGCAGCCCGTTCTAAAAGCTGCTTATACCAACATCGGCAAGGAAATTCCAAAAGGGGCCTGGAAAATAAATCAGCTTTCCGAACTGCCGACACTTATAGAAAAAATCAACGCAGAAAAATAGTGTATAGTGAATTACTTTTGGTCATGAGTTTGTCCTTATAGTTTTCACCACGCTCTCTCAAATGCGCGGCTTATCGCTTTATTGCGCTTATTTTACCCGGATGAAGGCAGCCAGCGAACTCTATAGCGAGCGGCTGCGAGGTCCTGCCCAGCATTGTCACGTCTGTGAAAGCCGGGGCAGATATGCCGCTGGCCCCAAATACAACCGGGGCCTATACCGAATCAAATCAGTATAGGCCCCGAATTGATACAAACTAAATAGCTACGCTATACTCAGCAACAAACGATTAGAAGTCATCAGGGAAGAACGAGACGCTCATCCAGTCGTCTGCCAGCATAGCATAGTCTATGCCATCGACTACGCAGTCAAGGTTGATATCGCCGGGCATTATCTCGCAGCCGGTTGTGAAAGTCCAGACGTTGCCTTTCGCTGTATCGCCGCCAAAGGGCTTCTCATCAATCCGCCAGTAGTAATTCGTCCACAACACAAGAGTACAGCTGCAGTCTACATCCGGGTCAAGCTCCTCCAGGCCGACGGGTTTAAAGCCGGCACAGCGTTCGGGATCAAGTAGGCCGGCATCGTTAACATCGTCCTCGTTGGTGCCGAAGAATAGATAGTGCTTGTCTCCTACGTGAGGAGTGCCCATATCTCCTGCCATCCAGGTACAAACCACGCCAACAGGGATTTCGTCCTCACCGTCCGCGGGGTCCGGATTCGAGGCTTCCGACGGCAGTTCGAAGCAGAATGCTTCGCCGCCGTCGTCACCACCGTTGAAGT
>JGI10211J14876_10000060_pt1 | contig 36441 bp, 53 predicted proteins | sample Etolagsediment_FD_14876 | JGI IMG/M metagenome (IMG submission 14876)
CATAAAACTTTAGAAATGAAAAGATTAAAATCTGATTATATTATTGGAAATTCTTTATTAGATGAGTTTGATAAAAAATTGCCCAAAAATTGTGATAAATATTTCTGTAAAGGTAATCATGAAAAATGGGCTGATGATTTATTAGAAGAAATGCCAGCACTCGAAGGTTTAGTCGAACCTGAATATATGTTAAAATTAAAAGAAAGAAATTATAAAGTTTCGCAATATAATGAATTAATTAAATTTGGAAGACTTTATGTTACTCATGGTATTTACGCTGGAGTAAATCCAATTAAAAAACATATTGATGAACTCAAGGTAAATATACTTTTTTTTCATACGCATACATTAGGAATGAGATTATCATCTAGTCCAGCTCGAAATATTGCTTTTGCTGGATATAATGCAGGTTGTGCTTGTGATTTAGCTCCTGAATATTTAAAAAATAGACCTAATTCATGGACTCATGGTTTTGCTATTGGATATTTTTATCCTAATGGATTTTTTGATGTGCAATTAATTAGGATTATTCAAGGAAAATTCGTTTTTGCGAATAAAGTATATGATGGAAATAAATAAATATGAAGAAAAGAAAGAAAATAAAAATAGATCAGTTAAATGATAATGATATTAAATTTTGTTATATCTGTAATAAAAAAATCAAAACATTTGATTATTATTCTATTGGAAAAGATAAAAACGGAATTCAATTATATAGGCATAGAAAATGTAAACCAACTAGAGGAATAACACGAAAGATTAAAAAATGAAAATTTATTTAGATAATGAATTATCAGATTTTCGAAAAGTAGTTTGTATTAAAAGTTCTTATAGTGAAATTATATATGATGATATTGATGTAATAATAGATGCATTAAAAGCTTATGGATATACAGATGAAGCTATACAAGAAGGATTTTTAAAAAAATGTCTTGATTGGGAATTGATAAATAGAGAATCAGAGGATGACGATGCCAACATATAACTTTTCTTGTGAAAATTGTGGATATAAACAACAAAAATTAGTTTCAATTTTATATTCAAAAAAATCTAAATGTCCTAAATGTCAAAAATATTCATTGATTAGATTAATAGGAAAAGGTTGTGGATTTAAATTAAATGGTAAAGATTTTTATAAAAAAGGATGGAATATAAAATGATTGAAATTAAACCAAAAGATAATTCAGATGAAGCTTTTACAAAAGCATTAAGTGTTTTTAAAAAAGTGTGTAATAAGGATGGTTTTTTAAAAGAAATAAGAGATAGACGTTATTACAAAAAACCAGGTGAGAAAAAAAGAGAAAGTATTAGAAAAGCAAAACGAGAACAACTAAAACATAATAAAAAAGAAAATAAATTATATTAATATGAAAATTAAATCTATAACTTTAATTAACTGGCAAAAACACACTAATCTTTATTTAGATTTTAATGATGATTTAAATATCATTAGTGGTAAGTCGGAAGCTGGCAAAAGTTGTATTCGTAGGGCTTTATCATGGATTCTTTTTAATGCTAATATTTCTGAGAAGAGTTATCGAAGAGAAGGAACAAATGAAACATCTGTAAAAGTTGTTTTAGATAATGATTTTGAAATTGAAAGAATTCGTTCTAATTCAATCAATCGTTATATTCTTAGACACAAAGATTTTGAAGATAAAATATTTGATTCATTTGGCAAAACAATACCAGAAGAAATTCAGCAAGTAATAAATGTATCAGAAATTGAAGCAGATAATGATAAAATAAATTTAAATATATCAGAACAAATTACTCTTCCTTTCCTTTTAGATAAATCAGCTACCTTTCGTTCTAAACTATTTAATAAATTAACAGGTAATGAAATATTGGATAAATTATTTAAACAATTAAATAAAGAACATTTAAAATTCAAAAGAAAAATAAGCGATACTGAAGAAAATTTAGTTAAACAAGAAGAACAATTAAGTGATTATTCTACTCAATATAAAAAATTAAAAAAGAAGTTGAATTTAGTTAAAACTAAATACGAAGACATATTAGAAAATGTTAAAATTTATGAGCATTTAAAAGATTTAAGTGATAAAATAAAAATAAATAAAGAAAATCAAGAATTTATAAAATTTAAGAAAGCTCAAATTAAAACTGTTAGTGAAGATAAATTAAACGAATTAAAATTACAAGCAGAAGAATTAAACAAAATGCAAGAATTATTCAATAAATTAGAAGTAATAAATAATAATATTAAAACAATGCAAATTAAAAAACAACTTGTAAAAAGTGTAAAATTTGATTCAAAAGAACTTGTTAATAATGCTGAAAGGCTTCAAAGATTAAAACAATTAAATGAACAGTTGCTTCTTAATATTAAAAAGTGTCAAACAATTGCTTTAGATAAAAAAGTAATATCAGATAAATTAAAAGAGAATGAAAAACAACTTGCAGAAATTTGGAAAGAACAAAAAGTGTGTCCGTTATGCAAACAGGAGATTAATAAATGAGAGCTATTGTTAAAACTATAACTTATCTTTTTATTGATATGTTCATTCACGCAAGTATTGTTTATTTTGCTGGTAAAATATTGGGTTATAGCATATCTGCTTCTGAAGCAGGTGGAATTGGTATCATAATTGAAATAATAGAAACAATAGCTTATTATATTCATGAAAGAATTTGGGAATTCAATTCTTGGTTAAAATAAAAAAAAAGAAGAAAAATGAATGAATATTTAACCTTAAATTTATTAGATGATATAAGCAAAGATTTAGCCAAATATTTCCCTTATTCAGCAGAAATTATATTTATAGAATTAAAACGCTATAAATCAGTTGATATTGTTTTGAGAGGATTTATTTTAGCTTTAGAACAAAATATTAGTTTAATCGATGCCTGTTATCGGGAAAGTTTACTAAAATGAAAATATTTAAATGTAATTCTAAAATTTATTGTGCAAAATGTTATTTCGATATTTTAACTGATACAGAATATCAACAATTACTTATTTCTTTTACTAAAGTTGCAGATGTTGATAATGATTATAAATGTGATAATTGTAATAGATTAGTTTCATCAAAAGAATCTTTAAACGCATTCAAAAAAATAGTGGAAATAATGAAATTATGAAATTTCTTTACTGTAGTGATTTACATGGAAAACTAAAAAATCCAATCTCAAGATTAGATAATTATTCTGAATCTTGGTTGAAAAAGATTCGAGAAATTCAACAATTAGCGATTTATAATGAATGTGATTGTATAATCGTCAATGGAGATATTTTTGATACTCCACATATTAGCAATGTATTAATTGATGATTTTCTTGATATTATTGAAAATCAACATACAGACCAAAAAATCTATTGGAAAATTGTTGTTGGAAATCATGATTTAATTGGAGCAAATTGGAAAAATTCGAATTCTAGTGCTTTGGCTCATATTTTTAGAAGAAGTAAACTTGTAGAGAAATTAGATACAATTGAAACATCAGATTGTTTTATTAAAGGATATGATTATTATTATGGAATAGAAGAAGATTTAAAAAAAGATGGATTAATGCACTCTTATGAAGATAAGTTTACTATAGCTGTTCCTCATGCGTTTATTAGCATTAAACCATTCTTCAAAGAAGTATCTCATGTTTGTGCTAAAGATTTAAAGACTAATTTTGATTTAATGTTATGCTCACATTTTCATATGACCTTTGATGAAACAATCAATGAAACAAGATTTTTAAACACGAATTCTATTGGTCGAACATCTATTACAGAACAGCATAAACCACAAATTGCTATATTTGATACTGCTAAAGATATAGTAAAAATTAATCTAAATTCAGCCAAAAAGGCAAATGATATATTCGATTTAACTAAATATGAAGAATTAAAAGCTAACAAAAAAGATATTAAAGAATTTTTAAATAGTTTAAAAGATGTCAACTTTCAATCCATGTCTGTAGCACAACAAGTTGTTAAAATAGGCAAAGAACAAAATGTAGATAAAAATATTGTAGATTATTTATTGCAAAAAATAGAGGAAACTAAAGATGAATAAAGTATTTATGTGCGACCATGTTATATTTGAAACAATAAAAACATTTGAATTTAAAGATATTTGGATTATAATTGAAAAACATTATAAAAGATGTGATTGTTCTTATTGTCAAAAATTAAAATTTCCTATTGAGCTATGGTTTCCAAAAAGTAAATCAAAACATGCTTGGCATACATTAGCAATTAAATTGTTTAATATTAAATTATATTTTAGATTATCTGGAATAGGAAAATAAAAAGATGAATAATGTAATTAAATGTCCACATTGTGGAAAAACATTTATACAATTTGACTTAGAAAATAATATATGTCCATTTTGTAAACGTAAAATAATTGATATGCCAGATTGTTTTAAAGATATATTTAAAGATATATTTAACATAGGAGATTAGAAAATGATAAATTTATTATTTTCAATATTAATACTAATAATTTTCGTTGTTGGTGGTATATGGTGTAAAAAACAAGAAAATATACAATGGAATAATGGCAGTTGTCTAAAATGTCATAAAGGCTTTTATAAATCGTTTGATATGGATTCATCTGGTGCAGTTGGTTATTCATGCACAAACTGTGGTGATACAACATGGCAATCACATAACACAAGATAATAAATAGGAGAAAATAATGAACAATTCATATATTGAACAGATACAATCTCTTGAAACTAAAATTCAAGAGAATAAAACTGAATTAACAAAACTTACAGAACGATTAGAAGTAAACAAAGAAGAGAAGAAGAATTTATTAGCAAAATTAAAAGAGTTAGATATTTCAGAAGATGATTTAGAAGATAAAATTGTTGATTTAGATATTGAACTAAGTGAAAAAATAGCAGAAATTGAGGAGCAATTGAAATGATGATATTTAAAAGTAAAAAATATCCGTTTGGAAAGTATCAAATTTTACGTTTAACAGCAAAACATTGGAAGAGTTATTTTAATTTTAAAAAGAGTATCGGTTTTTGGAATCATCCAGAAATTCCATTAGGAGCATATGTAGATTGGACTTTAAGATTAATGTTTATTGAGATTAAAAAATGGCTTCCAGAATTGAAAAGGAATTAGAATGAAAGATTATGATCATTTTCACTTTAGTTTTATGACTAAAAATTATAAAGGAATTTTTGTGTCTTGGGGTAAACTATGGAAGGGAATTTATTGGCATTTTTCTACGTTTACAATTAGAACTTTTTTATGGGGAATAGATTGGTATTCAACTAAAGAGTTTAATAAATCATTAAAATTAGAAAACGACTATGAACTTAAATAATATAAAAGAATCAATTAAATCTTTAGAAGAGAATGTAAGCTCTCTCAAAGGGAAGGTAGATGTTTTTGAAGAACAATATCAAGAATCTACTGATAAACTTTCTGAATTAAAAAAATCTGAAATTTTAAATCTTAAATCTGTAGAATTATTAAATTTAGTTTCTAAAGCAACAAAAGAATTAATTAAAAATATATTCGAAAAAATCACCACACATGCTTTACAGTATGTACATCAAAACAATGAGTATAATTTTTGTTTAGAATTTGGCAAACGTGGTCAACTTGATGAGATGAATCTGTGTATTAAAACACCTGAAATGCAAGAAGCACATAATATTTTAGAAACAAGAGGCGGTGGAAGTTGTGATATTATAAGTTTAGCATTACGTTTAGTTTTATTAGAAGTATCGCATAATAAAGGATTTCTTTTTTTAGATGAGCCAGCTAAAATGCTTGATAACCCTGAAACAGTTGAGAAGATGATAGAGTTTGTAAAAGAAACACAAAAAGACACAGATCGTCAAATTTTTTGGATAACACACAGAGATGAAGTTATTGATAGTGTTGATAATGTTATTATGATTGAAAGTAAAAAAGAAGAAAAAAGAGTTATAGATACTAAACCAAAAAGAAAAAGAGGGAGACCAAAATCAAATGTTAAAGAAAATTAAACAGTATTTTATCAAAGTAAAACAATCAAAAACACAAAAAGTTGAATTGAAAAAAATGCAAAAATACTATGATTATCTTCGTGCAGGTGCTACATTTATTCAATTTATTAGACAAGATTTAGTCAAAGGTCAATCTCAAATGAATCGTCATCAAAGACGAAAAATGCAAAAAACTCTTGTAAAGGGAGAATTAACCGATGAATTAATTCAGCATTATTCAAAAGAAGTTGATAGAATTTTACAAGAAATAAACACAAGGTTAAATTCTTCAAAATCAATTGATGGTGCAAAAATGTACAATCAATTAAAGAAGAAGGAGAAATAAATAATGAAACATAAATATCAAATAAATGAAATTGTCTATGTTGTAGAAGAATATAGAGTGATTAAAAGTATTGTTGATTCTATTACAATTGTTAAAGATATTAAAGGTGAACAATTAAGATATATTGTTTATCCATATAATCAAAAAAATAAAAACCCAAAAAAGAGACAATATGTTGAAGCATATTTAGTTTCAAATTTAGAAGTAGCAAGACAAAGTGCTTTAGCTAATTGGAGAACAATAACTCAACAAGTTGAAAAAGATTTACTTAATTTAAAAGATGAAGATTTTGAACCGAGTGAAAATGAAATCGCAACCAAATAGAAATTATAAAAGTAATGATAGAGTGATGACACCATTATCATTATGTAAACGAATAATTGATTATTTTAATCCAGATGGTTTTATTTTAGAACCATGTAAAGGAACTGGAAATTTTTTAAAATATCTACCAAAAGAACGAACATTTTATTGTGAACAAGATGAAGGTAAACCATTTGAAGACTTTACCAAAAAAGTTAATTGGGTAATTACTAACCCACCTTGGTCTAAAATGAGATTATTTTTAAATTTATCATTTAAATGTGCTAATCATGTTGTTTTTGTAATGACAATTAATCATATTTTTACAAAAGCAAGAATTCGTGATATGAAAGAAAATAATTTTAATCTTAAAGAAATATTGTATATTGATACCCCTAAAGAATTTCCACCGATGGGATTTCAATTAGGTGTTGTTCATTATGAACGAAATTATAAAGGTTCAACTATTATAAAAAATTTACCAGTTTAAAGGATGAAGATTTTGAATCAATTCAAACAAATACCAAATAGAGCAATTATTATAGGCGGTGGAGCCAGCATTAGAGAGCAAATGTGGAGTTTATCTATTAATAAATTGCCAATTTGGAAAAATATTAAAGATGAATTTACAATAGGAACTAATTTTTCATTTGAATTTTTTAATTCAACTGTTTTAATGTATTCAGATTATCATTTCTATGGAGCTAATCAAAAAAAATTAAAAAATATTCCGTTAATTTTAGGAAAAGATGATGGTGCGTATCATAGAAAAAATGGTATTAAAATTGATAATAATGTTATGTTTTTAAAAGAATGTGAAACAAAAAAATATAAAAAATGGGGAGCAAATAAAGCTGGTTTACATCCTTTTTATTGGGGAAAAGAAGCTTGGACGAGAGGGTTTTTTTCAAGTCAGTTGATCGGTATTAAAGCGTTGAATTTAGCAATTGCTTTAAATTGTAAAGATATTTATCTTTTAGGTTTCGACGCAACAGATATTAACGGACACACTCATTTTTATGATAATACTGATATTGGTAAATATACATGGGAAACTAATAAATACAATGGAACTGGTAAAAATGAAAGAGGAAAATATAGAACAGGCAATTATAATAAAATTGAAGAATTAAATAAATTTTGGTTTCAGCCATTTGAACAAGAATTAAAAAATGGGATTAAAATATATAATGTATCTTTACAATCAAAAATAGACACATTTCCAAAAATTTCATATAAAGAATTTTATAATAAGTTACAATATAATAAAATAAAAGTTAATCATGAAGAAATTAGAAATAAAATACGAAAGAGATTAAAACAATGACATCTATCAAAAAAATTTGGGGAGATTTAAATAATATTTTTAATAATGATAAATGTAAGATTGATGTTCTTTATTTACAAAAAAATACAGCCTGTAGTATTCATTATCATAAAAATAAAATTAATCGTTTCTGTCTTATTCGAGGTTCTGTTAAATTAAAAACTGATTTAGGCAATAAAGTTTTAAAGAAAAATGAAATCTTTGATATATCGCCGTATTTAACTCATCAATTTATTGCCTTAAAAAACTCTATTTTAATTGAAATTGCTTTCGTTGAACAAGATAAATTAAAAGAATCTGATATTGTTCGAAAAGTTCAAGGTGGAAAGTTTATCAATGATAAATTTTATACTTTAGATGAACTCAAGAAAGAAAATTGGAAAGAATATAAAGATTATAAATAATGACAAATTTAGATAAATTAAAAAATTACATTAAAAACAAAAAATTATTAATTGTTGGTGGTTCTCCATCTGCTTCTAATAAATCGAAACAATGGTATGATTCATTTGATATTATTGTGAGATTAAATAATTATAAAAAAATTAACAGTGATAGAACAGATATTTTCTTTTCTTACTTTGGAAGAAATATTAAAAAAACTAAAGAAGAATTAATAAATGATGGTGTGAAATTTTTAATAAATAAATGCCCAAATTTAGATATGACCAAATCTTTAAAAAATTATAATGTCGATATGACTGATTATAAATGGATTTATGATTTAAGAAAAGATTGGTGGTTTTGTCCTTTAATTTCTTTAACCGAAGAAGATTTATTATGGCAAATTAAATTATTAGATGGGTATATGCCAACAGTTGGATTATCCGCTATTTTGTTTTTTATGAATTATGTAAAGCCTATAAATATTATAGGATTTGATTGTTTTGAATCAAATATACATAACTTAGATGAACAATGGGATAAATCAGGAAATCATAATATTCAAAAAGAAAAAAAAATTCTTAATATATTTTCTAATAATAAAATAATAAATTGGAATAAATAAAATGAAAAAAATTGAAATTAATAGTAAATTATATGAAAAAGTGTATAAAGAAATTCCTGATTATGGAAGAGCAGAATTTAATCATTGCCCAGGAATAAGATTATATCCACATTATAAACAATATCTTTCGGGAAAAATTATGGATTTAGGTTCTGGAACGGGTGAAACAGTTGAATTTTTTCGAAATAAAAAATTTGAAGCATATGGTTTAGATTGGATAAAACCAAAAAATATATTTTGTAAAAAAGCAAATATAACATTAAAAAATAAATTAGATAGATATGATGTAGTTACAAGTTTTGACACTATTGAACATTTAACCAATGCTCAAGTAAAAGCTTTATTTACAAACATGACGGTGTGTGAAACACAAATTTTTACAATTGCGAATACTCCATCTATAGTTACTTTAAAAAATGGCGATAAAATTGATTTACATATTAATAAAAAATCATTTGATGTGTGGAGAGGTATTATTTTTGACTATTTTAATATTATTAATGAAATTTCCATTAAAGATTATCAACGATTATATATATGTAAAAAGAAAAAATCTACTGAAGAATATAATGAATATATAGCTGAACATTTAAGAAAAAACGGATATAAAGTAAAAAAATGGATAAAAGGATTACAACAAATTAATCTTAATTATTGGTATTATCCAGTTACCGATTTTGTTTATGATGAATCTTATGTAGAAAAATACAAAGAATATGCTGAAACAACAAGAGGCGAACAAATTTTAAATGCTCGATTAAATATATTAAAATCATATAAAAATCTTTTAGATATTGGAATTGGATCTGGTCATTTAATTGATAATAAAAAATATGCTAAAGGATATGATGTTAATCCCATTGTTATTGAAAAATTAAAAAAAGAAAATAGATGGTGTGACCCATACAAAGAATCTTTAAAACACTTTGATGTAATTTCATTTTTTGACAGTTTTGAACATATTCAATATCCAGAAAAAATATTAAATAGAATAACAAATCAAACAATTGTTATTGCCATTCCAATTTTTAATAATTATGAAAATCTTATTCAATCTAAACATTTTCGACCAGATGAACATTTTCATTATTTTACTTTTTTAGGTTTTTTAAATTATATGAGAAATCATGGATTTATATGTGAAAATATTTCAGATATTGAAATTCAATTAGGAAGAGAATCAATTTATACATTTGTTTTTAAACGAGGAAAAACAGAATGAAAGTTGTTAAAGGGGCATCTGGTTTTGGTGATGCTATTTACATGAGAGTAATAATGGAATGGCTTTTAAAAAATAGACCAGATGAATATACTATTTTAACTAAATATCCAGATGTTTTTTCGAATTTGTCGATTAAAACAGAAAATTTTAATTCTAATCATTTAAAAATTGATTATAATTTTACGTATATTCACAATAAAACGAGTTCTTTTTCACAATTTGAGGATTTAATAAGATATGGTAATTTATCAAACATTACATTAACAAGCGATTTAAAAAATAGAAAATTAACCAATACAATTTTAGTTATTAATCCATATGCTCCTATGAACGGTGGTTCAATGGCAACAGAAATGAAGCCCAATCTTGAAGAATATATTAATTTTGTTTCAAATTATAATAATATTCAATTTATAAATAAAAAATATAAATTTAAAGATTTAATTGATATGTTTAATTCAGCTAAAGCAGTTATCAGTCAAGTGGGATGGGCTGTTCCTTTAGCAGAAATGCTTGATGTCCCATTAATTACTATATTTACGAAAAGAGCATTAAATAGTAAATATCAATTTATATCTACAATAAAACCACATAAGATTAAAACAAAGAAAACCACAATTATTAAAATAATGGAATAAAGGTGAAAATATGAAAAATTATGATAGAAACGAAATTATCGCAAAATTGGCAAGAGATGGGTTTAAACCTGTTTATAAAAAAGGTTCAAGACAGATAACTCATTTTAAAAAACCAAAAAATCGAGTAATTGGTATTAAATATTTAGGATATTTGGATTTTCTTCAATTAAAAGCTGTTTAATGTAGGAGAAATATGAACGAAATACTGTTAAAACGTATATGTCATTTAATTGCAATGACTTATGCTATATCTAAAGAAGAGGTTTGGTTAATATATTTAAGAACAAATTCTTTAGATGAAACATTAAAAATTATATCAGAATTAAAGTAAAAATCGCCCATATTTGCGTTGTATTGAACGATTATGCTTTAATCGAGTATTCTATCGATTTTATCTTATATGTTTAGTCACGTTGACTATATCAAGCAAAATAAGCATATTATTTAACAAAAGGACATAAAATGTTATATTATCTTATTGTTATTATTTTTTCAGTTATTATACATGAATCTGGACATTTATTATCTGCGTTATATTTTAAAGTTAAAGTAAAAGCTTTTTCTGTGGGATTTGGTACAATTTTAATACATAAAAAGTGGAAGAATATTGATTGGAGAATATCGTTATTACCTTTTGGTGGATATTGTGATATAGAAGAATCTATATATATTGAAAATAGTTTATCAAATATATCTTATTTAAAACAAGTAATAATATTAATGGCTGGTGTTTTTTTAAATTTATTATTAGCGTGTATTTGTTATTTTATTCAATATAAATCTATATCAAAGGGTATAATAATCGATTTATATATTTTTAAATATATATTTTTAAAAGATTATAATTCAATAGCAATAATATTAAACACATTTAAAGCTAATATTTATTTAGTTCAAATAAGTGTTTTAAATTTCTTTTTATTTTTAACAAATATATTGCCGATTCCCGCACTAGACGGTGGTTATTTATGGATGTTACCTTTAAGAAGAAAAATAGGCGAAATATTATTTAAACGTATTGTGTATACATTTTTTAGTTTATTAATGATAGCACAATTTATATTAATTTATTACTGGTGGATGTTATAATGTTTAAATGGTTTTTAACAACTAATTTATTTGTTTTTGCTGTTGGTATATTACAAACGTGTGGAGCATGGAAGTATTTAAAAGATGGTTCTGTTAAATTTGCTCTTTTGTATTTTTTATATGCATTAACAAATTTTGTTATTTGGTGGTGTAAAGGAGAATAAATGGCAATTATAATTTTTAATATAGTTAGAATATTATTTTTATTATTGTTTCTTTGGTGTTTAAAAATATGGTGGAATTTTAATAAAATAATAGCAATTGCTATTCCTTTAATAATCTGTCTTATGTTATATATAAGCACAATAGACTAAGGAGTATTACATGTACAAAATCATATATAGCGATGATACAGAATTTTTGGGAGGAAAGCCAACTCATTCATTATGGAATCAAATAAATGATAATAAAGCTATTAAAAAAATAGAATATTATATTGGTAATAAAGGTTATATTCTTAGTGGATTTGAAAAATATAATCATATTGTCAAACACGGGATTCAAAGTGTTGGATGGAATGGGATAATATTTGTGTCTATTATGGGATTGTATAAAAGAAAGGTTTATCAGGTTATTTTTGACGTGTTAAAAAAGAAAATTTATAAGAATGTTCGAGATTTTGGCAAAGAATATAATAATAAAGCTCATACAGGATGGAAACAAGGAATAATTTCAAATCAAAAACCTACCATACTTCCTCTTTAAACAGCAGTTCCTTCCATATCATATGGTGTTGATGATATTCTAAATTGAGCTGTTCCATCAAGTGTTTTTTCTTTAGTTTCACTAGGATATACATTTATTAAAGGTAAATCATTTGAAAATCTACATGTGATTGTATCATAATCAACATCTGATTCAAAAGAATTTAAATAATATCCATCTTGAAAAGAATATTTAGTTATTCTTTTTGCAATATATCCTGTTCTTTTAATACCTATTTGAGGATATCCATTAGTTTTAATTGATTGTGTTATCCAAGAAGAAAATGTTGTGTTTTTAGGAATATTATATTGAGCTGATAATGATGGATATACTGGTGGAAATGTATAACTAAACGCATTAATAAAAACAGCCATATTACTAGACGGACTAAAAACATGTTCACAATATCCTTGAACTTTAGTATGTGATAATGTATGTGATAATGTATATTCAATTTCTACTGTTCCTTTAACATTATCTGTCCACGGCCAACCTCGTACTGATCCACCCCAAGGTTCTTCAAATTCATAAAATTGTTCATTATCAAATATTTGAGAATGTTCATAACTATAACTATAATTAAAATCATGTTCTGTTCTTGAAAATGTAAAAAATATTTCATATGTTTTTCCAGTTTCAATTGATATTAATCCAGTTTCTTGTGTCATATTATTCCAATGTGCATGAATATTATAATCACCTGCTGGTAATATAGTTGGAATACAATGCGTCGCTTCATTTATAGGTATAATAGCATAATCTAAATAAATATTGGCATGGCCAATTGAAGTTCCACCAATAATACTTCCAATTTCTAATCCTTCTGGATTATGAATATGAACAATAACTCCAGCAGGTTGTGGTAAAGATTCAAATTGAATAGATTTTGTATTATTATCATTGTTTAATTCATCAATGATATATGTTGAATCAGCAGTGGCTATTAATGTTTTGGTTTCTTTGGGAAAAGGACTGTTTTTATCAAAGGAATATTGATGATGCAGAGTGGTTGTAGCATCTATTTCTAATGCAGGAATATCTAATGTCACATTTGATTCTTCATTACTTGGTATATTTACATTTAATTTACATGCAGTTGAAGAAGTAGTTCCTTGATTTTTCACAACAATAGCAAAATCAATATAATTTTCTCGTTCTTCTGGGGTAATGCTTTCAACAATTAAATCAGGAAGTAATTCTTCTGGCTCTGGTTCTTCTTCTGCTTGTCTTCTTGTTATTAACGCTGGTTGTAAATTTTGAATTGATAAATTTAATCTATTTAAACGATTTTGAATTGTTTCAACTTCTTTTAAAACAAATTCAGTATTAGGCAAAACTTCAGTTCCAATTCGATTGATTAATTCACGAATTTTAGCTAATTTATTTTTAATTTGATAATAATTTAATTTTAAAAAATCATTATACATAATTATTCTTCATAAGTAGAATCGATATAATTTTGCATTCTATCAATTCGTGCATTAATTAATTTAATTTCATCTAAAATTTGATTGTGAATAGCAATAAGATATTTCACATCTTCAAAATTAGTTTTTAATTTATTATTAATTTGTGTATAACTTTTTTGAACTGATTTACTCATTATAACCCCGAATATTCTACAATTCCTTTTTTCTTCATTTTATATTTAACCTCTGGAATTGTAACTGAATTTAAATAATTTTGTGTTCTAACATACCATGATTTACCATAGTTACTTAATTCTAAAGTTACTAATCGTTTAGAACAATCAATTAAAACACTATTAACATTTAATGGAAATCCATTGTTATTTTTATATATTGAACTACTTATTGTGTTTCCTAAATTTATTCTGTCTTTCATTTTTATACTATAATATTTATAAGCATCTAATAATAAACTTACTGTTGCTGATGTTTGTAAAACATTATTTTGATTTAATTCAAAATTTGCTAAATCTGTGGCATAATTTGTATAATCATATTCATCATCTTGAACATAACAAAGATAAGCTTTTTCATCATCAGGATTTATTCTTTCTTCCCATCTTACATTGGCTTCTTTTTTACCATAAGAATTTAAATATAATGTTTTACGAGGTAATTCTGAACCAACAGTAACATCGTCTAAATCTTCATTAGTATCTTTAGTTTGACATTGAACAACAATTGTGGGTTTTAATGCCCATCCTCCATTTGAACCAAAGTAAAAATACCCATATATTGTTTTATTTATTCCACAATACCATTTGCTTCCAGATTGCCCCCATTGTTGAAAACAAAAATTAACTTTATCTTTTAAATTATTAACAAAATCTATATAAGATTCCATCCATCCAGTAAAAGTCCAACGATACCATTTTTGAACAATGTGTTTCCCTAATTTAACATTTAATGATTTAGCATATCCACTTTTTTGTTTATTTAAATTAACATCACTTAAAATAACATCATATACATGTCTAGCTCCATCTAAAGAACTCAAAGATAATTCTTTTACATTACCAGAATTAACTTTTTGAAATCGTAAATATTCATATTCATCTATATACCAATTAGCATTTGCAGTTTGACGAACAATTTCATCAAATAAATTTGCATACGTATTATAATTTTTTGTATACTCTGGTGTAAATACTGTAGTAAATGGAGCATCTTCATGTCCCGATATATATGAACTCATTGCTGAAAACACTTCATTTAATGCTGTTCCGACACTTTTTTCAAATGTTTCAAAAACTTCTGAATCATCTTCACTTGCTTCGTATTTTGCCCCATATTCTATTTCCATAGAATTTCTGCTTAATTTATATCTAACATCTTCAGCAATCACTGAAACAGTATCTGTATCAGACATAGCATTTATTTGATTTATATAAGCTGTTAGAAGTTTATCTGTTCCATCATATATTTCAATTTTATTTTCATTGGTTATTTGCGAATAAGTTATACCATCTAATTTATAATCTAAATTATCATGTCGTCTTGCCAACACAAATTTTGCGTTTGATGGAGTCTGGTTTAAATTATATTGAATTTGTAATGTAGAATAATCAACATCTGTTAATTCAACACCATCTAATTTTACAATTATATCATTTAAATTTCCAGCAGAAATTGTGTCATAATCATCAAATCTCACTCTTAAATTTGTAGAATATAAATTTGACGTTATTGCTTTTGTTCTTAAATTAGTGGAATATTTATTTATAGAAAACATGTTCACTATTAAATTGGTCATGTATATATATGTTTGACGTAACGCTACTCTAAGATTTGTTGCATATTTTAAATAAATATCACCAATTAAACTAAACGACCAATCATCATCTAATGTTGTAGTTTCAGAAAAAGATTTTTGTTCAGGATTAGTTTGAAGAACCCAATCATCATCTAATGTAACAGTTTCTAATAAAAGTCTTGTTGCTGGATTAGTATCAATAACCCAATCATCATCTAATGTAACAGTTTCATCAATATCAGTTTGTAATGCTGATAATTTTAATGACCAATCATCATCAAGAGTAACAGTTTCATCAAAATCTAAACTTTCACCACTTGAATATTCTTCAGTTGGTGGAGTAAAATTTGAAGTCCATCTTGCAATTCCTTTTGACCATCGAAATTCATCAATCCACCCATCGATGACATAATTAGAATTTGCTGTCATTGCCCCAACCTCTAAACCTACAGTTCTATCAATCAATGAAGCACTATTTGTATAAGTTGTTCCTTGTTGAACTCCATTTTTATAGATTGTAAAATCATTTCCATTGCGAACAATAGCAATATGAAACCAAACATCTGTAGTTTCTTCTACTGTTCTATTAAAATCAATAGTTCCACCATAATCTCTAAATCGTAAATTACCACCTTCCCAAGCAAAATAAAAATAATTTACAGAAGCACTATTTCGTCCACAAATAGTTGTAGATTTGGAATCACTATTTAAATATAACCAACAATCAATAGTAAAATCTCCAGAACCTAAATCCCAATCAGCACTGTCTGGAACAGATAAATAATCTCCTGTTCCATCCATCAAACCAGATGCAGTTCCAAATTTCTTTTCTGATGTATCTATTTGAGCATTGCCCTGTGCAGTTACAGTGTGTGCTGAAAGCGAAGCATCTGGAAAAGAAGTAGAGCCATCTGTACCATTGCAATGTAACAACAATTTTGTATAACTATCATTTCCTGGCATTTAAAAATCTCCAATAAACTATTTATTAAACTCTCGCAACAGTAATTTCAGCTGTAACTGTTAAATCTACACTTGAACTTACCGATAATGCAGAAAAGACAAGTCGAGCTAACATAACAGAACCAGATGCTATTGCACTGTCAAAAATACCAGCTTCAGTTATATCTTCTGCAACTCCAGAACCAAATGTAAAAGTTTTTGTAAATTTAGCTTTATAATCTGCTTCATATGATAAAGTAGCTAATTCTCTAGTGTATTCAGTTTCTAAAACTGTATCAGAATTGGTAACAGCAGTTGTTCCAGTTCCAATAGCCAATGCTCTAAAATATGTTGAACTTTCACCATTGATCAGTTTAGCCATTCTTTCTAAACCATTATTAACAATAGTATTACAAATATCTCTTTCATCAAGAACTTGTTTACTAATTTTATCTATAATTTTTAAATTCCAATTTTCAATAAATTTAAATGTACCGGCGTTTATTTTACTCATTTTATTTCTCCTTAGATTTATCTTGATATTCTATTATCAATTAGTTGTATATGTGATAACAAATATTGGATTATGCGATGCTGGTGTATCATAACCACCTGGTATTACAATTTTAAAATTAAAATATAAATTACCAGCTCCAGATAACGCTCCATTTCCATCATTTAATAATAATATATTACTTGCACCACTTCCAGCTAAAGCGACACCTGTCCAATCAGCCGATGGTGTAGAAGTTGTTGTACAAATAGCTTTATACCAACTATTAGCTGGCACACCAGTTCCCAAAGCGGGGTCTACAAAACTATCCATACTATTATTATCCCACGCTTCTAATTGAGGCTCTGTAGCAGTAGCTCCATCAAACGCTACTCCAAAAGCATATCTTTTTTCTTGATTGCCAGCATTAAAAATTTCATATAATTTATCAGCAGATAAATCAGTGATAAAATATTTAGGAACTATTACAGGGTCAACCGCATCTAATTGAACAGCAGACCTATTTAATTCTTCTTCAGTTGGAATATCAGCATCATCTACAACTCCAACACCACCATTAGAAAAAATAAATGTATCATATCCAGCTACTACTTCTTTCCAATCACTTCCACTGGAACCAATAGGCAATTCGTTAGTTTGATGATTAATATATAATGTTGCTATTGACATAATTTAACTCCTTATTTTACCACGAATTTACTCTTAAAATTATATTATATTCTTGAACACCTCGTCCACTTCTAAATCCTTCTGAATAAACGATAGGTTGTAATCGTTTTACTTTGTATGTATATGTACTTGCACCACCATCAACTTTATCTAATTTAATATAATAAGGTTGTGCAAATTCAAGAGCTGTTTCTAAAGCATCTATAGCATTTGTGACATCTTCATAAGTCCAATTATCTCCTCTTAAATATCCTCGAATATTTAAATCCCACGCTTTAGTAGAACCATCGATAATAATAGAGTTATTTCCACGTATACCTTCAATTTCAACAAATTTTTGAATAGTTTGAGGTGCATTAATATATTGAACTAATGGAAATGTATACCTTAATGTTAAACCATCACTGGCATATAATTTTAAATTTATAGTCATAATTATAATCCTTTAATAATTCTCGATAATTTCTTCAATAGATTCTTTTACTACTGTATCATTTTCTAAAGCATCAGCTAACCCTGATAATATCTGTTGAGATAATTGTTCTTTGCTTAAAGCTTGTTTTAATTCTAATTTAACAGTTGCAATATTCGTTTCTATTTTTGGCAATTTAATAGCTGTAGCTGGTATTGGTCTAAACCCTTCCATTGCGGTTCTTTCACCTATTGGAATTCCTTTACCTCTACCTTCAAAGAAAAATCTTGAAGCCTGTCTTTGAGTAAGTTCACTTTGAAAATATTTTTCTAATGTTGCTCGTAAATTAGAAAATTTTCCTCCACCTTCAAAAGCTTCTACTGATATTCCACCTTTTAAGAATTTTGAAATATTATAAGCTACATCTCGTCCTTTTGTTTTAGCAATCTCATATAATTTCATAGAATCACTAGATAAATCATTCTGCATTAATTTTTCTTTAGTTAATTCTCTTTCAAGATTTAATTCATATTGTAATTGAGAATTTTTATCTTGATTAATCCCATACATATTTTCTAAGATGCGTTCTGCTTGTAATAATTGTAAATTCGTAGCACCTTGTATTTTTAATGCTTCTGTTTGATTACGAATTAATCCTTCTAATCTAATTCGTTTAAGTTCAATTTCTTCTATTCGTTCTAAACTACGAATTAATTCTTTTTGTAAATCTATTTCTTTGTTTGTGTATAACTGTGTCTCAATACGATATTGTAAAATTCGTTTTTCTATATCTAATTCAGATAAACCTAAAGCATTTAATTCATTTCGTTCTTGTTTTTCAATTGCTAAAAATTCTGCATTATTTCTAATATGTTCTGTTATACTTTTTTGAGATTTTTCTTGTTTTTTTTCTAAATTTTTAATATTAAAATCTAATTCAGACATACCTTCATCAATGCCTAACGAAATTTGTTTATTTAATTGAAATCTTAAAGCACCAACCGTTTTTGCAAATTCTTTATCATCAAATTTAAATGCCCCACCCGATTCTTTTTTTAATTTCGCTACTGTTTTAGGTATACTTTCAATAAACTTAGTTAATTGAGATTCAGACATACCACCTCGCATACCTTTAACTATTTTATTGGAAAAATCTAACATTTTATCTTGAACACTATTTATTTCTTTATCGGCATCATCATAAAAATTTGTCCACATTTTTCCCCATTGTAAGGTTAATCCTTGAAATATTAATGATACGCCAGAACCAAAATTTCGAAAACTATCTAAATTCTCTTCTAAAGTTGTTACCATTGTTTTTAAAGAAGTATTAAAATCTTCTCCACCAACAACACCTGTAACAAAAGCTTTTCCAGCTTCTTTACTAACATTTTTAAATCTATCTGCTAAAATACCAGTGGTTTCTGCGGTATCATTAACTTCTTTATTAAACTTTTTTACATCTGGTGTCACAGCAAAATTTTCTTTTAATACATCTCTAAGCGACACTAAAGTTGCAATAGGAATTTGTCCTCTTAAATTAAATAATTCTCTTAATGCTTCACTTGATTCTGCTATCCCTTCAAATCCACCAGTGTTTCGAACCTTCACTAAGGCATCTACAACTTTAATCAAAACAGACGACATATTATCAACTTCTGGATTAACATCAATTTTTAAAACTTTTTGGACTTTTCCTAAATCAGAAGCTAATCTAAGCATAGAACTTCCCAATAATCGACCACCTCGTTGTCCAACTAAAGCACCTGAATGTAATGTTGCCATTAATTTAATAGTATCTTCTAAACTAACATCGGTTATTTTTGCTGTTGAAGCAAATCTTTCTAAAGATTTTCCCATTTCCCCAATATCAAAAGCATTTGTTTTCCATAACTCATCTATTAAAGCAGTAACTGTCTCTAATTTAATATTTTTATCGGTAACATCATCTATACTATCACCAAGAACTTTATATACTTTTGCTAACGCATCAGCAGTTTTTTTAGTATCACCAAATTCAGCTATAGCTAATTTAGTAGAAGCTGTTGCTCCAGCCATAGACGTTTCAAAATCTTGACCTGTAGTTGCAAATCTTTGAAATGAAGTAACTATATCTTCAACTGCAACACCTGTTTTCAATGATAACTCTAATGCAGATTTCTTTAATTTATCAAAATTAATAGCAATTTCTTTAGGCGTTCCTTGCATATTTCTACGAGCTTTTTGTAAAGCTTTATCCATTAATGCTATATTTGAAATACCATCTCTAAATGTAGAGATTGTTCCCATAACAGCACCACGCAAAGCTAACCATAAAGGAATTGTGAGTGCGGCCCTTTTCGCTAACCTAGAAATATTTTGACCTAAAGATACCGTATTTTTATCTAAATTCTTATATGAATTGGTGACTTGTGCAACACCTTTAGAATTTACTTTGGTTGTTTTAGTGACCTTAATCAAAGAACCATCTAATTTCTTAAAAGTATCAGATGTTTTTGTTGATGTATTCGCTAAATTATCAAGTCCTGCTCTTGCATCTTTAGTAGAAATACTGCCAAGAGTTGTTCCAACTTGTTTTAATCCTTTACTTAAATCTGTGCCAAGTTTTCCACCAAATCGTTTATTCAGTGCTTCTAATTGTCGAAGCTTTGATTTAATATCAGACACATCGGCAATATAAGCTATAACTTTTCTATCTGCTGAACTAGCCATTTTATTGTTCTCTCCTCAAATCTACATTAATAACACTTTCTTTGCCAGGATTTTTAAATCCCTTTTTTCTATTATTCTTTAATCGTGATTCTCTTTCAGTTTGTCTATGTTGTTTCCATTGATATTCATATTTTTTATTTCTATGAATTAAATAAGCGTCGCATCTATCAATATCTTTTATTACCTTTTCTGTTAAAGAATCATCTTCAAAAGTTGATAATTCTTCATATAATTTTTTATACACAGAAAGCCAATATAAAAATCGAACTTGTAATCCACTATAATTAAAAGTATTTTCAAACAAAGAAATATTAGAACATTCTAAAGAAGCTCTATACAATCCTTGCCAATACACAGTTTGTGCTAATTTTCTTAATTCAACATCTAAATTCATAATTACACCGAAAATAATAATTTAGTAAACTTACCCACAGCTAACATTCTAACTTTACTTCGATCTTTTAAAAATTCATCAAAAGAAACCCAGACATTTTCCCACTTCTCTTCTTTTTCTTTCTTAATAAGTTTTTCTGTGCAACATGATGTCAAATATCTATAATATTCATCTTGTGCCTGATTTTCTATTGCAGGTGCTAATAAATTAGATTCTTCTATAATTAATTCTATACGACTATCACGAATTTTATTTAATTGTTCTTTATATTTCTCTATCTCGTCTATTTCATCATCTCTTTTTTTGTTTAAAGATATATAAACTTTCATCATTTCAGCTTCAAATTCTTTTAATTTTTTATCAATATCATCTATATCAATATTTTTCTTTTTTAAAATATTTTTTAACTGTTTTAAAGTTAATGTGTTTTCTTCTTGAAGCAATTTAATATATAATTGATTTTTATATCTTGTTGCTTCATTTTGTTCTTTTTGATCTGGCATTCTTACTCTATAAATATCATCAGTACAATTAAAGTGCAATTTATTATCTTGAATTAAACCAGCATTGAGTACATCTTTTTGTAACTCTTCTAATACTAATTTTACATTCATATCTTCTGTTTTCATTTTTACCTTACCTTTTACATAGAAAAAACCTGTTCTCTTATTCAGATACAGGTTTCTTTAAATTAATATTTATATTTACACCTTGACTAAAAGCAGAAATTTGAGCATCTATTTCTCTCATAGAATTATAAGCATATTTCTTAATCATTTCTTTGATTAATTTTTCAGCTACAGATTTATCTAAATCTTCTTTGAAAAAATTTTCTATAGTTTCACAAGAAGTTCCAACGAAAGAATTAAATTTTTTTCTTAAAATAGACTGAAGAACTTTTTCATCAATAGTATACATAATAAACCTTACCTTTTCATACATGAATTAACACTTAGAGAGGTAGATTTATTTCTACCTCTCTATATATAAATAATAAAAATTATACCACCAAATCTCCTTCGGTAGTAGAAATTTTTAAATTATCGCTATTCACCGATATTGTAGAACTTCCAAATTCATTTGCATTATATTCTGCTGGCGAATCATCTGATAATTCACATCCAGTCACCATATAACCAATTTTAAACGTAGACTTAGCACTTGTTTCATAAACTTTAACAATCACAGCAATTTCAGTCATATCAGCATAATTAATTATACCCCATGACTGTCCAGCTTGAGCCATTAACGCTTCTTGAATAGGATAATTCTTCACATATCCACCTAAATCAACAGAAACATCATAACTCTCAACATCATTAAATATATCTTCACTTGTTCCAATTGCACCTTCACCTATTCTATTTAATGTAGCTGAAATTGATAAAGATGTTAATTTATCTAATTCTACAGCACTATGTGTTCCGTCATCAACAGTAACAGTCACATTCTCTGCTGGTATATAATAATCATCTGCATCATTAAGAACTTGTGGATCTCCAGCAGAACCATAAGAAGCGGCTGTATACCAAATTCTATAATTATCACTAGCTAAACCAGATATAATAGTTATTTCTTTAGAAACATTACTATAAGTATAATCTGTTGTTAAATCTAACTCTGTAGCAACACCCGCTCGAATTCTATAAATTTTCAAAATATATTCATCAGCAACATTAGGATTTACAACAGGTGCGGGGTCACTTACATCTATAACATAATTTCCAGATGTTCCAGATGGAGCATCATCAGAAACAAAAATAACATATTTATTTCCTTCTCTTGCTATTTTACAATAATTACCACTTAATTCAAAACTTCTTTCTAATCTTTCATCTGCATTGATATTTAAAGTGAATGAATCAAGAGATAATCTCTCAGCCCATAAAGTTTGCTCTAATGTTCCAGCATATTCTGTTTTCCCGGGACTTATAAAATCTGTTCTAGCATTATCAAAATCATCTAAATCTAATCCACCAGACGGCATAGATGATAAACCAGCTAATTGCAAGAAAGAATCTAATGTTCCATATTCATATTGAGTGATAGAAACAGATACTTCTAGTTTATCTTTGTCTGTAGCCATTTTCTCTAATCTACCCAACTCATATAATTTTTCTTGAGGTTGATTAACCGCAACTGAAAAATTTTGAACTCTATCCCAATTATCTCTATCTATTGCGTTTCGTTCTGCAACCGTAATAGGTTTAAAAGCACTGGAATGTCTAATTTCTGTGGCCATTTTATTTCTCCTTTTATATTATATATAAATTATTTACTTAATTTTCCTTCGATAGTTGAAACTCTTTCTCTTATTTTAGAATTACCAATTTCTATCGAATTAACTTTTTCTTTTATTAATGTAATATCTTCTTGTAAATGTTTCCAATGATTTGTTAGAATTTTCCATCCAAAGAAACAAATTATCCCAAGCTGTAAAACATCTAAACCATAATTTTCCCATAAATATAATAAAACTTTAAACATTTAAATACTCCTCATTAACTAATCCAAACATTAACAGACACTCTGTGTCTATGAGCATCAATCTCTGAAATATTTTGTCCTAATGAAACTCTTGTATTTGTTAAAAAATCCACATTAATCCATCCACCAGCAACTTTAGTTGGTGATTCTGGGTTACTGGGTTTATAAGTATATGTATAATATCTTAAACCATTATTAATTGTATCTGTCAACCATTTTGCTAAATCTAATCTTTCTCCTTCATTTGTGGCATAAATATCTATTATAATCAACTCTCTAGCATCTCTATTATTTGAACCAATTTCAAATCTTGATAAAGTTTCAGATTCATTATATAGAGAAATGCATGGAAGTGTCCAATTATCATCATTTTTTCTACCAACTCTAACTGGAATATTAACACCATTAATATCTGTTACAGAATCTGTTATTATTTCTGTATCTAAAAAATCTTTAATACTATTTTCTAAATTTCGTAAAATGCCCCAAGCTAACATATATTTTTATCCTTTTAATATTCTAGGTATCTCAATTTCCATACGTTGTAATGTCTCGGAAATATAATTCATGGCTGGTATGGGTGAATTTGGTTGTATTCCAGAATAACCATCTTCACTTTCAAGCCATCTTCCATCGTGCCACAAACCCTTTGGTAAAAAATGTTGCCAATTGGCTCCTATTCCTTCACTACCCTTATCAACATGATTCCAATACGGGACTGCACTATCTAACTCGTCTATATCACCAACTGCCCAACCATCTACTATTTGATGAGCATAAAATCCATGTGCTAAATTACCAGTTGGATGTTTTGCTTTGTTCATTATTGTTTCACGAATTACAGCTTGACATTCTCTAGCAATTCTTTCTAAATCTAAATCAGCCACATTGGCAATTCTTTTTAATTCTCGAATAGTAAAATCTTTTCCTACCTTGTCCCTCATAGCTACTCGTATACGCATTATTATGCTCCTTTACGGAACAAAACAACCCTTGAAAAATCAAAATCACTTTTATATATTTGAACTCTATCACCTAAAGCCTTATTAAATGGAGAATATTCAACATCATTATATTTTACTTTTTCACAAATTCTAAATAAATTGGCATCTCTTGATTCAATAACAATTTCAATTGCACCAGAATGAACTAAACCTAATTCTCTAGCAATTAAACTATCACCTCGTATTTGTCTAACATACGCTTTTACTGGTTCTGGACTTTGATTAGTTTTAGTATATCCAGTATTCCTGTAAGGATCGTAGGAATTTCCCTTAGTATTACTAGCTTTCAAATAAACCCAGACGGTCTCTGTGTAATCAGAAAAAATACTATCTTTTAATTTTTGATGTACATTTCTATTCATTATTTACCTTTATAACGATAATACAATATTAAAAACATTATTAATATTAAAATATTTATTAAGATGGTTCTGTCCATGATAAATCTTCATCTTCAAAATAAAAATCTTCTTTAAAAATTGTTCTTACTTGACCACTCGAATTTTCAATTTCTATTTCTATATTTATATTATTTAAAAAATTATCTGTTAAATCTTTAGCACAAGTAATAATAAATTCACCAGTAGACGCATTTATGATTTCTATTTGTGCATCAGACCCACCACTGTTTGAAGTGGCTAATTTAACTTCATTTTCATCACTATCAGTTATTTGACATCTAATTTTATAACTTGTTAAATTCGTGTCAATCACACCATCTAATGTAAAAGTATCACCCAAAATAAATCTATCAGGAGCATCTATATTTGCAATTAAATCATCAATTCTAGTTTCTCTACTCATTGAAAAATTTAATTCAGTAGTAGCAATTGTTATTGTGTTAGATTCAGATAAAGAATCAAAATGGGTCTTACTTAAAGTTGCTGTATATGTTCCTATATCATAAGTAAAAGAAAAAGGACTACTTTGAACAGAAGAATCAGAACTATCTCCCGCATCAAATGTAACATCTGGTATATGATTATCTTTTGAATCTTTAATATTAATTGTTATAGTTACTTGATTAACATTAACAACTAAAACATCTTCGGTATAAGCATCATAAGAATCAGTGATTTTTAAATATACATTTTTATTTCCAGAATGAGTAAAAGCATTAGAGAATGCTTGAACCGCTTCTAATAGAGTAGAATAAGCTCCCTGTGAAATTTCAACATAGCTTCCACCTTCTTCTTTCCATTCTGCTTTTACAATATTACCTTCAGCGTCTGAAAATAAACAATCTGAAAAAGGAGTAATAGCTACATTATAAATCGCTGTTTTATTTAATCCCGCATATACTAATGGAGCAGTATTAACTACATAACCCACCTGGTTTTCATTCAACTCTACTTTTTGTGTTCCATCAGAAATTAAAAAGACTTTAACATATATTTTATCAGCAGTTGGGTCAAAATCTAACATATGAGCTTCACATTCTGCCTCTGTGTTATAATCGCTTGCTCCCGCTGTCGCCCAAATAAAACCATTCCAATATAACCAAGTTACACCATCATCAGATAATTGATATCGAACATCACCTTCATTTCCACTTCCTAAAGTTTCAGAAAAAGCTATAAATTCTTCTATATTTGCAACGCTGTCTCCAAGAGTTTTATAAATAGTTGGAGAATCATCAGTATAAGGGTTTTCTGGAATTGCTACTGGAGTATAATTAGCGGTATGCTGAACTGTAGAAAAAACTTGAAAATCATCTATTTTAAATTGAGAATAAGTATAATTACCAGCATCATAATCCGTTCCAATTCTTAATAATCCAATATTTGAATCTCTTAAACAAGTGCTAATACATGTAGAGCCATTCTGTGCCCCATTTATAAACAAACGTGATGCACCAGTAGTAAAATCCCAATTAACTTCAATTTCATATTCTGTTCCTGCAACTGGTAAAAATTGACCAAAAAGATGTCCTCCTACAAAATTTCCATCTTTATCATAAACATGAAGTCTTAAATAAGCTCCTGAATTAGAATGTCTTAATTGTATTGTATTTTTTATATCATTATGTGCTTTACATACACAAAAAAACCATCTATCAGTTGTCGGAGCATCTGAATAAGCTGGTGTAATTTTAAATCTAATGCATCCTACTTGTTCACTGTCAGCATTTAAATTTGCATCATAATTTACATATCTTTTATCATTGTAAGATAAATCTAATTTACCACCATTAACCGAAGCCCCACCAACAGCAGTTCCAATTAAAACACCTAATCCTCTACTTCCATTTATGTTAGAGTTATAATTAGCATAAAATGTTTCATTAGTAGGTGTGAGATTTTTTAATTTAGCTAACCCTGAATCTACTTCAATCTTATCAGAATTATATTGATAATTTGCAGGTGTTGTATATGGTATTGAAAAATTTGCCATTTTTAATCCTTAATTTCTAAAAAATCTAAGGAAATAAATCCTCGATTAAATTGAACAAAAACATCATTAATTAATTCGCTTTTACTTTTATTTTCGGTAGAACTTATTGTAAAATCTCTTGTTCTTATATCTATATTCTGTGGGTCTATATCAATAGCTGTTATTAACGCAATCAAATCACCTTCACTTCTTGTTGGATTTACTCCGTTATCGGTAACAACTTCATTATCATCATTCATATAAAACCTTTTATTATATCTCATTTGAGTAAAACGAGTAAGATTAGATTTTATATAACTTGTAATTTCATTGTCCGACCACTTCTCGTAAAAACTATAAGTAATAATAATTGAATCACCTGAGGTTAATGAATAACCTGAACCACTCATATTTAAAGTTACTTTATTAGTATCAGCATTATATGAATATTCTGAAGAAGGTAATTCTGTTCCATTTTGATAAACTTTAATTGTGGAAGAACTAACTCTAGAATCACCTAATTTAAAAGAAGCATCAGTTTCATATTCAAAACCATCACGTCCATTAGAATTAAGAATGTCTTTGATCAAACCACGTATTAAAGTAATTATTGATGCTGTAGTAACTTGTGCCATAATTATTTACCTTTTTTATAATATCTTTTTTCTGGATTATAATATAATAAAAATACTGTATCTTGTTTACCGATTATTCTAAATCCATTAGATTTTAAAACAAAACCTAATTTATTCTTTTCATCTATTTTTGCATATATAGATTTTTTATAATTCCAAAAAAATATTTTTAATAAATTATTTGCTACTCTTTTTGTTTCTGTTACTATCTTTAAATAACAATCTTTATCTTGTTTTTCAACAAAAATTAAACCATTTATTTCATTTTCTTCATCTGATATAAACGCTAATTTTTTACATTTAATAAAATCAGAAAATAAATAATTAGATAAATTATGATTATTCGCAAAACATTGAAAATTTAATTTATCTTTTGATTTCAGTTTTCGTAGCATTTGATTCCTTTAATTAAATTTTCTTTGGCCCATAAAGACTGTAAGTTACTGTAATGAAAACATTTGCGTTGTTCTTCGGGTTTACTCAAATCAAAACTTGCACAGGGTTTGATATGGTCTATATGCCATTCTTGCATTCCTTTTCCATTGAGACCAGTGCCATAATTATCCCAGTTCATGCCTTCTGTAAATTGTGATTCTAAGTGTTTACGCAAAAAAGCAATAGTACAGCCAGTTAATTTTTCTGTTGAATCTGATTTTTTTCTATGTTTAATTGAGTGTGTTATTCTACCTCGTAAATTACACAAAATTTTATATTCAACATCGTTTTTTCTGCGTTTTCGACAATAAGAATTTTTATATTCTCTTATGCGTTCTTTATTTTCTTGTCTATATTTTTGATAATATTCTTTATTTTCTGCCCAATCTATTTTATTATATATTTTGCGTTCTTCTATATGTTCAAGATAATATTTTCTAGATTGCTTTTTAATTTTATCTTTATTCACATCTCGATATTTTTTGTGACGTTGTTTCTCTTTTTCTATATTATTATCTCTATATTTTTTACTGATTTTACTTCTACATTCTTTACACTGAAAACATAAACCATCTTTATTTCGTTTATTTTTACTAAACATAGATAGTTCTTTTTCAATTTTGCATTTAGAACATTTTTTCGTTTTCATTTTAACCAGACCTTGATATTGTTTTTGGGATGAGAGGAAATAAATCCTCTCATCATATAAAAACTATTTATTAAGAATAAATAGAAGCCTTCTTGTACACTGCAAATGCAAACGGATTCACAACTACACTTCCATATTGTTCCATCGCCACGATCGCATAAGCCCATTTGCGAACTGCTCCAGCCCAAAAACCTGGGCCAGACGCCATTACTACACGTTCTTTCTCACCAGAACCATCAATAGACTGAACACTTCGTCTAACAAAATCAACAGGTCTGTTTCCTTCAGAATCACTAACAGCTACCAAAATAGCCTTATCTGATGGCATAACAGTTATTGTTCCACTGTGCGTGTAAGTAAGAGCTTCAATTCCTATGTGCTTCGCAATACCAGCTTTTGCAAGTGATACTTCACGATTTTTATCCTCTGCATAGTCCATTAAAACTATATCAGTAGTAACATCAGCACCAGTAATCAAAACTAGATTTTTTCCATATTTTGCAACACTACGAACCATCTCTACAACTTTCTCAAAATCAATAACGCTATCTCCAGAATCATTAGCAAATGTATTAGATTTACTTTCAGCACTAGCTATACAAAGAGCAAGAACGTCTTTAATTTCTTTACGATTTAAAGATTCCATTGCATTCTTTGTTTTAATAGCTATTGGTTCATACTTTGCTTCTAACAATTTTTCAACATAAACATAATACTCATCAGATTCATAAGTTGAAAAAGATAAGTCATTTTCAGAATCAGGTGTAACATTTGTCTGTGTAATAGTACCATCTACAACAGTATACACAGATTTTGTCTCAACACCTACTACAAAATATTCATAATCTTCACCTTTTGCTACAGTTGCAGTTTTAGCAATAGCTGAAATAACTTCTGGAATTGGGAACTCTGCATCATAAGGCATATTAGCTAATCTAGCTAATTCAACAGAATTTCCACTCGCACCAGATACTGCGATTTCCTGTAATTTGGCTTTTAATTCTTCTTGAGCCACTAACAATTTTTTCTCGTCCATTTTTAAATTTCCTCCTATGGGATTTATAAAAATTATTTTTTTCCGTATTTTGATTTAAGATAATTGCCAACTCTTTCATCGGCAGTTTCTTCTTCTTTTTGGTCTACTTCTTCATGACCAGTTTTTAAATCTTCTTTTTCTTCTTCCTTATCACTAGCAGTTTCAACATCTTTATTTTCTAATTCATGAACACGTTTTTTTAAACGAGCATTCTCTAATTTGCTTTCATCTATCAAATCTTCATCTGATAAATCTTTTACAAAATCACCAAGCTCTGCTCTAATTTCAACAACTTTTTTCGCATTCTCTTTTAAGAAAGCAATTTCTTTATCTTTCTCTTCGAGTTGTTTATCATACTCTGCTTTAATTTCTTCCATCTGTGCATAAGTATAAGTAACTTCTCTATTTACTTTCTCTTCTACGACTGTTTTTCCATCTCTTTTTACAACTCGTTCAGCTTCAGTTTTCGTTGTTTCTTTTTTAATTTCGTCATCATATGTTTGTTCAATTTTAATTTTATCTTCAGTGACAATTGTAGTTTTTTCAGACTTAGATTCTTCGTCTTTAACTTCGTCTTCAGAAGCTTTATTTGTTCCTTTTCCAGGTCTATCTTTTCGTCTCATTTCTCCACCACATTCAGAACATTTTATATCCTTACAATGTTCAGACGATTTGATAACTTTGCCACAATCTACACATTCACAATCAACTGCTTCTTCTATATCCTTAGACTCTTCAACTTTTTTATCTTCGGATTTTTTAACTTCTTTGTCATTCTCTTCTTTTTTATCCTTAGACTCTTCAGCTTTTTCTTCAGAAGCATCAGTAGCCTTGGATTCAGTCTCATCTACAGCAGAAGCTCGTTTTTGTAATTCAGCTTCCCATTGTTCATCAGACCAGTTTTTGACAGCTTCTTCGCCAAGTTCAGCTATAACATCTTCTCTGAATTTAGCTAATAAAGCCTCTTGAGCCTTTTTATCCATTATATTATCTCCTTTTTCTGTTAAAGCTTTTTCTATTAATTCTCCAATTTTTGTCCATTTTTTAATTATATCTTTTGTGCTAGCATAAACTAATTGTTTATCTTCTTGATTAAAAGTATCTTCAATAATTTTCATGGCGGTCTCGAGAATCCGAGCATTTGAATATGCTGGTTTTACATTCATTAAAATTCCAACACCCTCCCATTCAATATCATGAAGTCTACGAGTACCATCTGCTAATTTTTCTACTGTTTTTGGGTCTGTGCATAATTCAAAAGACACAAATAATTTTCCTTTTTTAGCTAATTCTATAGCTTCTTTATACTCTTTCGGAAATAAATTCTTAAAAAAAGAAACAACTATTTCAATTTCATCATTTTTATTTACCCAAGCGTCAACAATAGCTCCACAACCAGCTAATCTCTCATGATTAATATTAGCCTGTGTGCCTCTTAATTGTTTAATAGATTTTTCAACCGCTTTTTCAGATAAACGAACACCATTTCCATTAGCATCTTCTATTGGACTATAAATAAAATGAAAAAACCCTAAACTTGGATGTGGAGACACCAAGTTTTCTTTTTTTAAAACCTTTTTTANTGTTTTTTCTTCTTTTTTTACTTTTGCTGTTAAAATTATTTTATCATTCATTTTTATTATTCCTCAAATATTATTTCTTTACCCATTTATTCTTAACTTTTTTATATTTTAATTTAACATTTCTCCAAGCCGCTTTGCGAGCCTTATCGTCATCTTTTGTTTCTTTATACACAGAGTTAAATGTATCTATCCAAATACTTCTTGCTCCTTGTGGTAAATTCTTAATCGAATCTGGATAATTTTCCTTAGTATATGGTGCTTCTATATATCTTTTAGTTTCTTCTGTGGCAAATTCTAACGACGCTTGTTCTCTTAATTTATCATCAAATTCTAATTCAGTACATTTTGCGAAGCATAAATTAAATGCGTTTTTATAAATTCTCTGCTCATCTTTATTTAATTCATCTCTAATTTCATTTGGTATACTTCTTATTGTTTTCATTGGTTCTATGATACATTCAGTCTCTTCACAAGCATTTTTATAGTTATCAGCTTCTGGAGTCCCTGGTTTTTTATCATCTGGAATATTTTCATTATCAGGTGATAAATCTGCTGGGTTTTGTTCTGTATTTTGAACCACTCTTGGATATAATTTTCTATCTAATTTGTTCTTTTTCTCAAAATCTCTTTCTTTAACTTGTGTTTCATAATCTAAACTGGTCGTATTTTCTAATGCACTCTTTTGTCCAACTATACCTCTATCATACCAAGAACGAATTAATGTTCTTAATTCATCAGTTAAAAATGTTTTAATAATTCCAGATTGAACTTCAACTTTTTCATTAACAGTATATTTTCCAGAATTTTTTATTTTAATTTGTTTTACTATTTCATTTAATAATTCAACATAATCTTTAACAGCATCTTCCACTTCTTCAACTAATACCTTTGGATTTAAAATAGCTTCTTCTCTATTAGAAGAAAATCCTCTTAATTCAATCATACCTAAAGAATATAAAATATTTTTATCTACTGGTTTTAAAATAGCTTCATCTAACGCTTTTTTATAATCAGGAATTAATTCTTCTAAATTAACATCTCCAGCAAAAGCACCAACTAATCCTTTTGCAAATGTTTGTTCATCAAAATTTTTCTTTTGTTCTTGAAATTTTTTCTTAATAGTGTCTAAATCTGTTTGTGATGGTCCCACACCTTTTTTAATAGCTTCTTGAGTTCCAACTTTAATTAATAATTGATAAGGAAAAGCGGTTTCAATAATATCAGATTGACGTTCTAAAACTTTAATTTTAAACAACGAATGATATAAAGCCCCTTTTCTAACTAAATAAGGAACTGGATATTGATCATACCAATTATTATATGGCTTTCTTATAATAATAGTCGTTGTTTCTGTGTTTCTTAATCTATTACTTTCTTCTGTATGAGGTTTCCCTAAATAATAAGTATTACTATTTAAATTTCCTTTATTATTTTTAACATAAATACTAGCACCATCCATTAAATACATTCTTGTTGGCATCCAAAAACCATCAAATTTATGCCATTTTAAATTCACAACAATAAAAGAACTTTTCCATCTTTCTCTAAAATATTGTTCAGTAAATCCTCTTAGTCCACTTGGAATATCTAAATTTAAATCTGAATTAACATTATTTTTCCACGATTCAAAAAGTTTTGTTAAATTCGAATTAGATGCGTTAAAATTTATATCAACAGTTCCAGCATGTATCATATACTCTAAAATAGTACTAATAAGAGCAGTTTTATCGTTAGATAATAAACTATTAATCTGTTTCATCTGATTATGAAATGTGTTGGCAACTTTAATCTTACCAGTTGGTGAAAGCATCTGGTCAAAAAGCTTATTATAATATTGTTCGACGACAGTACTCATAATTTATTTCCTTTAGTCTATGAGCAAAAAGCTCGTTTAACTTTTTTATATTGTCTTTTTAAAATATTAAATTGATTAAAAAATCTACAAATTGCAAAAACTTGAAATGCTTGAACTAAATGGTTTGCACCTTTTGAATCAAAAAGTGTTTTTAATTTATTTCTTTTGCATATAATATTTGAAAATTGGTCTTCAAATTTTGCGTCTGGTGGTGTTTCAAATTCACCGCTATAAAAAAACTTTTCTAATTCCGAAAACGACCAATGCTCTGTATTAGCTTGTCTCATTATTGGATTGTTATCGTTATCCATTAATGGTTCGTCGCTCTCATTATCTCTTTCAAAATCAATTTCAATATTTTCATTAAATTTGACTTTTAATAAATATTCAGTAGGAATTCCTTTTTCTTTTAATCGGTCAATAATAACACCGCCATCGTGTGTAGCATCAATGGCTATATATGCTCCCTCTAATTTTTCCCAAAGCCAATAAAAAATCTCAGCCTGTTCATCTTGAATTAATCTATAAAGAGATATGTTATATGCATATTTAAATTTTTTACCATCAAAGAACACTATAATAATTTCTGTTGGAGCAGAACCAGTACCAATATCAGCACAAACGTATATTTGGTCAGCACCTGCCATTCTTTCTATATGTAATCTATTCTCAAATCCTTCGTAAGTTTTTCTTCCAATTTCAAATGTCTTAATACGACCTGTTTTTCTAAAACTTTGTTCTTTCAATCTTGCTATATCAAAAAAGTTAAATGCACCTTCCAGTGTTTCTGCCTCGACGTTAAGCTTATATCCAGCAGAATTTCCTGTAAAATGACATTTGCCGTTTCTTCTTATAAAAAAATTATGATAAGGTTGAACTTGAAGACACCATATCTTGCCTTCATAATGCATCTTTTTTATTTTATTTAAATGACATTGTGCCCCGACATTCATTGTTCTTCCTTCAGAAATAGTAAACATATTTCTGTCGAGTCGTTTTCGCAAGCAAGAAAAATGACCAGATTTAAAAATTAATTCTTGTAGGTCATCAGCTAGTTGCGATGATGATGTATAATATATTGTTTGTTTTCCATTATTTCCATCGCCTTTATTAAAAGCTAACAAAAATATTCGAAGTAATCTTGGCGACCATCGTTTAACATACTCTGGGACTTTTTTATTTTTCGCTCCAACTCCGCAATGTTTTTTTAAATGTTCGACTAAAGCTTTAGAATTTATCAGAAATGCTTTATTAGAAGAATTATATGTTCCTTTAAAACCCAATCTTTTTAATAAATATTTGATTTCTAATAAATGCTCTTTTTTTGACTGAGCAATAGATATGATATTAGAATAATATCGTTTTCCTGATTTGGTAACTCGTTTCGTCTGAAAAGTGCATCCTTCTGAGACAAACCATCCTAAAAATTCTGCCCAATCATCACTTTTAAGTTTAAAATTTTTAGCGTTTCGTGAATTAGTTTCAATTTTTATAAATTTAGGATTCTCTCCTTTGAATTTAAAAATCGATGGTATCGAAATTTTATTTAAATTTTTAGCAAAAGATGATGTGCAATATTTGCCACGACACGAATAAGAACAAAAATGTCTTTGATGTTTATTTTTAAAATCTAATTTTTTATGACATTGTAAACAAAATTCTAAATTTTCTGTTTCAATAATATTTTCTAAATGATTATTTTTATTCAATAAATCAATTAATGTTTCATAACGAAAACCTTTTTTCCATGTTCGAAAAAGAAGTTTGTGATTATCGGTAATAGCAAAATTTAATTTTATTCCGTCATAATAATTTAAATCGCCCTTATAATCATAAATATAAATATGCGATATATTTTCGTATTTTGCCTCTAAAGTGTTCGGATTCAAACTTAATACTTTATCACTATATGAAATATTATTATATGTTTTCCAGCCACTATCTGTTAGAACTTCTGTTTTCTCATCAAAACAACTTTTTCCATTGTATTTTTTCGCTTTTCTTTCTTCAACTTCTTCAGTCCAGTCAGACCTCACATATTGCGGAAGACGCCAAATCCAATTTTTTAATTGTTTATCCTTTAAAATTTTTCCTAAAGGAGAATCAACATGTAAATCTGGAATACCTGATGGTCTTTCAATATGTCCATAGGACATTTCGGCATCTTCGGCTTGTTCTTGTCCTCTTTTGGTCGAATAACTATATTCTTCAGTCCATCTAATATCGTAGTGTTTTCCTTGAAAATGAACTCCTGGATTATCTCCGTCAACTTTTTCATTAACAGATAAAATCAGAGAACCATTTTCCCCATTTATTGTTAATGGGTCTCGTTTAACTGTTTTACTTCTTGTTGTTTCTTGTTTTAAATGAAATATTTTACAAAATTTATGAGCTTCGATAAACTTACAAATAGGTTCTGTAACCTTTTTTAATTTTTCAAAAGTAACCGATGCAACACATCCCTCTTTACAACCCTTAATAAAGGATAAAACCACATCAATAATAAGCCACAAGGACTTGCCGGTGTTCCGAGAACCAATGCTATATAAATCCCCAGCTATCTTTTTTAATGAAAAATTTTCTTCTACTGAAAGAACGGGGTCATCGGCAATTAAATATGAATAATTTTGCATTGCAAACTGATAATCCCGTAATACCAATGTCTTACAATTTGGCCAAGTCTGAGGAGAATTTGGATTCTCTGGCATTAAACATTCTGTCAACGCTGTGGGATCTGAAAAAAACTCACAGAACTCAATTTCTGATTCTTTTATTTGTGACTGCATATTTATCCAATTGTTGGTAATCTATAATTTAAAGAACCTCTAGTTGACCAATTTGTTGAATAATCGCTCGCACCTATTTTAAAACGATATTCACTTTGATCAGTTTTTTCTCTCATAATAGCCCATTCACCATTATGACGAATAT
>JGI10211J14876_10000061_pt1 | contig 36209 bp, 34 predicted proteins | sample Etolagsediment_FD_14876 | JGI IMG/M metagenome (IMG submission 14876)
TCGCCCTACGGGCTCCCTCCGTTCCAACTGCTCTAACAGAGTGCGACGAATCCACTTTAAAAGCCCCTGTTTTTTGTCTTGACAATGGGTAGGGATATAAAATAACGGTCTAAGGCTGCCTTTTTATCGCTACCAAAATAGTAAAATTTGCCTTTAATCTTCTTGCAATACCGGCCTGTTGGATGTAAAGTAAGTGAAAATTTGGTTTATCCGGGAATGAGATGATTGCCTGGAGTAAAAAGGTATTGCGCCCGTAGCTCAGTAGGATAGAGCATCGGTTTCCTAAACCGAAGGCCGCAGGTTCGAGTCCTGCCGGGCGTATTACAAAACTCCCCACAGGCAACAGATGACAGCAGCGGTCAGGAGGTGCATAAGTCCGCCAAGAATAAGGACCTTACAACAGGGGACACTACTTTTTACACCCCATCAGATAGGCCCTCTAAAATGCCAGTCGATGACAGGACTAACACAGCAAATGTAACCAGTTCCGACAAGCCAGACAACAAGCACAGCGACAAGCGACATAAACGGTATCTGGGCTAAACCTGCGGTTCCCAGATGACAGGTTAGGTTTGCATTAATTTATTGATTTACTTTGCTCTCGTGCTATAATCTGCGGTGCTTTTAGCGGTTGTCACAAACAGCCTGCAAAGCCGTTGGAAAAATGATGGATTGGCTTCTTTCATTTTTGAATAAAATTGTTTTTTAGTTTTAACTTTTTTCACGAATAATCCTGCCCATGAAACTGATAATACTTTTAGCCCTGAGCGTAGTATTCATCATTATATCGACTTCTAAATATAAGCTTCATCCCTTTCTGGCTCTATTATTTGCTGCAACCGGGTTTGGTTTATTTTCAGGTATGCCCCTTACTAAGCTTATTGATTCAATAAACGAAGGATTTGGGGAAACTATCGGCAAAATTGGAATCGTGATCATCGCAGGGACTATAATCGGCAGCTTTCTTGAGCATTCAGGCGGTGCTTTTGCGATGGCTGAGAAGATTTTGAAATATATCGGTAATAAGCACGTCCCCCTGGCAATGGCCGTTATCGGTTATTTTGTTTCCATTCCAGTGTTTGCGGATTCCGGTTTTGTTATCCTTTCGCCAATGAATAAAGCTATTTCTAAAAAGGCCAAAATTTCCTTAGCTGGTTCTGTAATGGCTTTGGCGCTCGGTCTAATGGTCACACATTGTCTTATACCACCAACACCCGGTCCCATTGCGGCGGCGGGCATACTCAATGCTGATCTTGGATTGGTTATTTTATTCGCTCTGCCGGTCAGTTTGTTTGCACTGTTTGTCAGCTGGTTATTTTCCACAAAAATTGCTTCTAAAATTTATATTGACCCAAACCCGGAACTTTCAGAAACCCAAGTGGCAGCGAAAATCGAACAGGCGCCTTCAGCTTTTAAGGCCTTTACCCCGATTGTTGCGCCAATTCTTTTAATTGTCTTAAAATCTATTGCTGATTTTCCAACCAAACCACTCGGTGATGGTTTTTCAAGGGACTTTTTTGGTTTTATAGGAGAACCGGTTATTGCATTATTTATAGGAGTCCTTTTGGCGTTTAGACTTCCCAAAAAATTTGACGCGACAATTTTATCCACTTCCGGGTGGGTTGGTAAAGCTCTGGTCAATGCTGCTATAATAATAATGATTACCGGGGCCGGGGGCATATTCGGAAGAGTCCTTCGGAATTCCGGCATAGCAACTACAATCGGCAATTCACTATCGAATGCAAACTTAGGGATTTGGCTTCCTTTCATCATTGCCGCCGCAATTAAGACCGCCCAGGGTTCATCGACGGTTGCGATAATCACGACCGCTTCACTGATAGCGCCACTGGTGACATCGCTGGGTTTCGATTCCGACATCGCATTGGCGTTGGTTGTATCGGCTATAGGGGCAGGCTCGATGGTTGCTTCTCATGCAAATGACAGTTTTTTCTGGATACTGACACAAATGTCACAAATGGATGTCAAGACCGGCTATAAGCTACAGACCCTCGGCACCGCAATTGTAGGGGTCAGCTCGATATTTATTATCTGGGTTATTAGCCTATTGGTCATATAATACCCTTCAGGGTAAAAAATTTAGCCCGCGTGGATTGTAATCTGTTGTTATAAGGATTCTCGTCCACGAGCTAACGGGAAAATTCAAGTGGTAGCACTAAAGGAGTTGAAAATGGACAGTATGCAGGCAGCCGTACTTAGAGACTTTAATGAAATCAAATTGGAAGAGGTCCCCATTCCACAGGCGAAAAAGGTGGGAGAGGTGGTGGTTAGAATCAAATCCTGTGGTTTTTGTGCCACAGATTTCAAGGCGATCAAGGGCATTCGTACCAATGTCAAATTTCCGACGATTGTCGGTCATGAACCAAGTGGAATTGTCGCTGAGATTGGTCCGGGGGTGGTGAATTTCAAAGTTGGGGATAAGGTTATCATTCAGCCATCGGGTTATTGTGGATACTGCAAGCACTGCCGTGTAGGGGATACCCATTATTGTGAACATTCTTTTGTAACGGGTGGTGATGGGCCCGATGATGTCTGGCCCGGGGCGTTCGCCGAGTATATGAAAACCAAGGAATGTTGCCTGTTCCACAAACCCGCTAATATCAGTTTCGATGCTGCTGCTCTGACAGAGCCGCTGTCAGGGGCATGGAAAGGGGTTATTCACTACAGCGAAATGAGATTGGCTGACGATGTGGTTGTAATCGGCGTTGGCAGCATAGGATTGTTTTGCATGATGGTAGCCAAGGTTGCCGGTGCCGGACGGCTGATAGCGATTGATACGAGTGACTATGCGCTGCAGAATGCAAAAGACCTTGGTGCTACACATACTGTGAATCCCGCCGCCGAGGACGCAAAAAAGCTTGTTAACGAAATTATTCCAGATGGGCCGGATTTGATAATCGAGGCAGCTGGACCAATAGAGGCGGTGCAATTGATGGTTGACTTAAGACGGAGGGGAACTAGATGGAATGTGTTTGGCATAACTACCCACGAAAAGTTTGAGTTGGATGGCGGCAAAACTCATTTTCTCGAAGCTCGCATGGACGCAAGTTTCGGCACAAATCCTTTAGCAATGACCAAGGCTATTAGGTTAATGGAAGTCGGCCTGATAGACGTTGAAAAAATTATCACTCACCGTTTTGGGCTATCGAAAATTCATGACGCAATAGAAGTGATGGCATCAACTGACCGCAATAAAGTGATAATCAACCCCTGAAAAAGAGGTTCAAGTCCCAAAAAGTTGATAGATGTCGGCTCTTGCGAATCCGGCGAGTGGTTAGATTCCCATTTTGCGATTCATTGCAAAATGGGATCCCGTTTTCGCCTTCGCCTTTCTTTCGCCGCCTCAAGGGCTTACGCCCAAAGGGTGAAGGTGACTACGGCGAAAATATTCAGCCAGATATATCTATGAGGCTATATTTATTTAAGTCCTTGAAATTAAAAAGGTTAAACGAGACAACCCGCCACAAATCACAACTTTACTGAATGAGAGCCGAATTTTTTTTAAAAAAAGTAGTTTTTTGGTTGAACAAATTGCATAGTAGGACTATAATAGTCTTATATAAAGCAAGGCAAATTTTAGAAGGTACTCGAAAATGGACGTTTTGCGAAGAAATACAGATTATGGGTTGCGTATAATGGCCACTCTGGCAAAGCATTTTAATAACGGCCAATTAATGTCGGCCAGACAACTGGCAAGTGATGGGCATTTTTCATATCAACTTGGGTGCAAGTTACTACAGAAGCTTCACAGGGCTGAATTAGTTAAAAGCGGTATGGGACCCAAAGGCGGATTTATCTTAAGCAGAGAACCATCAAAGATAACTCTCATGGAAATTATAAAGGTTCTCCAAGGTGAAATTCGGCTAAACAGATGTTTGCTGGGCGGTAACGGGTGTGAATTTCAAGATGAATGCGAGATCAGTACAAAGTTAGCTTCTCTTCAACTATACATCGAGGGTTATCTGGGCGGGATTACCCTTGAAGAAATATTACGAAGTCGAAGCAAAAAAAGTAAGAAACGATAAGAAGATTTTGAAAGACGCAAAATGGACAGTTGTAACGAAAATAAAAATGTATTGGATGCTTGCATGGCAACGAACCAGAAGTTATCTCTTTTGGTAGAGTATGCTGCCGATTCGATAGTCAGCAAGACGATACTGGATAAATCGGTCGGCACGATTACGTTATTTGCTTTTGATAAATGGCAGAAACTAAGCGAACACACCGTCCCTTACGATGCAGTCGTGCAGGTTATTGATGGGTCGGCCCAGTTAACAATAGGTGGCAAAGAAGTAAAGGTTTTTGCTGGTGAAATTATCGTAATGCCGGCTAATGTACCGCACACTGTTGCGGCGGAGGAAAATTTCAAAATGCTGTTAACGATGATTCGAGCGTAAATGAAGATGGGTTTGTTGGGAAATAGACAGGTGTATTATGGTCAGATGTCCAGGACAGGACCAAAGGTTTTGGAAGCCCGGTGATATTTTCGAAGTTAAGTGTCCCGGATGCGGCCAGGCTGTAGAGTTTTTTAAGGACGAGCCAAAACTGAAGTGCAAAAAGTGTGGACAAATCGTGGTTAATCCAAAGATAAATCTGGGCTGCGCCCAGTGGTGCAAATATGCGGAGCAATGCCTGTGTATTATAAAAAAAATCTGGTGATCCAGGCAATGGATCAAAAAGTTCGCGATGAGGGATTTTGAGATGACTATGCGAAACATAGTCAAGATAGACGAAGAGAAATGCAATGGCTGTGGACAGTGTGTTGATGCCTGTGCGGAAGGTGCTATTGAAATAATCGACGGCAAGGCAAAATTAGTCAGTGAGATTTACTGTGACGGTCTGGGAGCGTGCCTGGGTGAGTGTCCTGAAGGTGCGATTACTATCGAACAACGGGAAGCAGCCGAGTTCGACGAGGAGGCGACCAAAGCACATCTGGCTGAGGGGCAAAAGACGCAGGCGCCAAGTAATTTCGTATGCCCGGGAATGACAGCAGCCAAGCTCAGGGAAAAGTCGGATGCGGTTCAGTCCGCACCCGCTGAGGTCCCCTCACAATTAACCCATTGGCCGGTGCAATTGAAGCTGGTTTCGCCTCGTGCACCCTACTTTGCAAATGCCGATTTGCTTTTGGTAGCCGATTGTGTCCCTTTCGCAATGGGCGATTTTCACAATAAGCTCTTGAAAAATCATAGCATTGCAGTGGGCTGCCCCAAGTTGGATGACAGCCGGTTTTATATTGAAAAACTGGCACAAATTATAAAAATAAATAAGCTCAACAGCCTGACAGTGGTTCATATGGAAGTGCCTTGCTGTTCGGGCCTGACACATATTGCAAAAGAAGCTGTTGCTAAGGGCGGGACAAAGTTATCATTTGATGATATTACCATTGATTTAAGGGGCAATGTGATTAAAACTGAAACTATCAATAAATAATTTTAATGTTAATCGTTTTAAGAAAGGCAGGTGTGAAATGGAGCTTAAAGGAAGTCAGACGGAAAAGAATTTATTAGCTGCGTTTGCAGGAGAATCTCAGGCAAGGAATAGGTACTCATACTTTGCCAGTCAGGCAAAAAAAGATGGGTATGAACAGATAAGAGCCATTTTTGAAGAAACCGCTAACCAGGAGAAAGAGCATGCCAAAAGGGAATTTAAGTTTCTGCAGGGCGGGGAGGTTGAAATTGCAGCGGCTTTTCCATCTGGTGTTATCGGCAACACCCTCGAGAACTTGAAGGCGGCCGCTGCCGGCGAAGATTATGAAACTACCGAGATGTATCCGGGCTTTGCAAAAGTTGCGGATGAAGAGGGATTTAAGGAAATTGCAGAGGTTTTCAGGAATATCGCTGTTGCAGAAGCACGTCATCGGGACAGGTACCTGGCCTTGAACAAAAATATTGAAGAAGGCAAGGTTTTCAAGCGGGAAAAGTCGGTTCGCTGGGTCTGTAGAAACTGTGGTTATGTTCACGAAGGAGCGGAAGCTCCTGAGGAGTGTCCTGCTTGTGCACATCCGCAGGCTCATTTTGAGCTGGATGCCCTGAATTACTGATTTTTGTTGAATAATCTAAGCATGAGTATATATAAAGTTTTGGTAATCTGATATCGTATTAACTGTTATCTCAATAGACAGGCAGGTCAAAATCGGTTGCGTAAGATCACGATAGTTCGATATTTGGAATTACAACATCTTATGCGAATGAAATAATGGGCTGTTCGGAGTTTTGAAACCTAACCAAATCATTTAAGGAGATATAAAATGGCGGAAGTAAAAAAAAATATTCTAACCACAGCTTCCGGAGCCCCGGTAGATAACGACCAGAATACTATGACATCCGGAAATCCCGGACCTGCATTGATGCAGGATGTACACTTAATGGAAAAACTGGCTCATTTTAACCGGGAACGTATCCCGGAACGCGTAGTACACGCCAAAGGTGCCGGTGCTTACGGTTACTTCGAGGCGACCAAAGATGTTACAAAATACACAAGGGCTAAATTCTTATCCGAAGTCGGCAAGCGGACGGAAGTATTAGTGCGTTTTTCAACAGTAGGCGGCGAAAAAGGCTCGGCGGATACGGCACGTGATCCTCGCGGTTTCGCAGTAAAGTTTTATACCGAGGAGGGAAACTACGATATGACGGGCAATAACACCCCTGTATTCTTCATAAGGGACCCGTTAAAGTTTCCCGACTTCATTCACACTCAGAAGCGAAATCCTGCAACAAATGCTCCTGATCCCGACATGTTTTGGGACTTTCTGTCTCTTACACCTGAATCGATTCATCAGGTAACCATACTTTTTTCCGACCGAGGCACACCCAAAGGCTTTCGCCATATGAACGGGTACAGCAGCCATACCTTCAAATGGTATAATGAAAAAGGTGAATATTTTTGGGTACAGTATCATTTTAAGACAGAGCAGGGTATTGAGAACTTTACCCGCCAGGAAGCAACTCGCATTGCAGGCGAGAACGCTGATTATGCTACCCGCGATTTATATGAGGCGATAGCAAAAGGCGATTATCCCGCATGGAAGGTCTGTGTACAGATCATGACACCTAAAGAAGCTCAAAAATACCGATTTGATATCTTTGATATAACAAAAGTCTGGCCGCATGGCGACTTTCCGCTTGTTGAGATAGGGAAAATGGTTCTGAACCGCAATCCCAAAAATTATTTTGCCGAAGTAGAGCAGGCGGCTTTTTCACCGGGCAATTTTGTGCCGGGCATAGCTGCTTCGCTGGATAAGATGCTCCAGGCACGCATCCATTCGTACCATGATGCTCACCTGTACCGCCTGGGACCGAATTACCAGCTCCTGCCGGTTAATGCTCCCAAGGCAACCGCTATGAACAATTATCAACGTGATGGATATATGCGTTTCGACGCTAACGGTGCCGGCGGGGCGAACTATTATCCCAATAGTATGGGTGGATCTGAACCACAAAAGGGAGTCGGCGAGCCACCGTTTGAAGTTTCGGGCATGGCTGGGCGCCAGGAATATGCCCATCCCAACGATGATTTTGTTCAGGCCGGTGATCTCTACCGCAAGGTTATGACGGACGAAGACCGGGATCATCTGATCGATAATATTGTATCGCATATTAACGGCGCACAGAAGCGAATCCAGTTGAGACAGACTGCCCTGTTTTACAAGGCTGATGCCGAATACGGCCGTCGGGTAGCGGAAGGATTAGGACTGGATATTAAAAAGGTCACAAAATTAGCTGACATGAGTCAGGAGGACAGAGTCAAGGCAACTGCGAAATAAGGCACAGTAAAACTTAGTAATTCCAGGCTTGCTTTTTTACGGATGTCGTTGGTTATTAAAAGAGTAAACTAATAAATTTTTTTAATGGAGAAACTAAGATCTCTAATCAGGGCGGTGATTTTTTGTGTAACAGTTACAGTCTTGATTCTGGGATGCGGAAAAGAGAAAGGTGGAAATGAGCTTATGGAAAGAACGGGTATTATTACATTCAAGGGTAATCCTTTAACGCTTATCGGAAATGAGGTTAAAGTCGGTGATAAAGCCCCTGAATTTGAAGTTCTCACTAATGATCTTTCTTCTTATAAACTTTCTTCATGTAGTGGTAAAGTACGTATAATCTCTTCTGTGCCGTCACTTGATACGCCAGTGTGTGATTTGGAGACTCGGAAGTTTAACGAGAAAGCAGGTAAACTGCGCGACGACGTTGTGGTTCTTACGATAAGTATGGACCTTCCATTTACCCAGAAGCGCTGGTGTGGCGCAGCGGGCATTAAAAATGTACAAACACTTTCAGATCATCGAGATGCGTCTTTGGGCAAGGCCTTCGGTGTTTTGATTAAGGAACTGCGGCTTTTGGCACGGGCGGTGTTCGTGGTAGACAAAAAAGGCATTATTCGTTACATAGAGATAGTTGACGAATTGACGCATGAGCCCGATTACGAAGCAGCGATAAAGTCTGCTGAAGAATTACTGTAGTATTGCCGTTTAGGTTTGGATTAAGAAGGAAAAGTTGTTGATGAGGACGCTTAGGCCAAATGTTTATGCAGTTGGGGCGATTGACTTCGATGCCAGGCTGTTTGACAGACTTATACCGCTGCCGGATGGTACCAGTTACAATTCTTACCTGATAAAGGGCAGTGAAAAAACGGCTTTGCTCGACACGGTCGACCCAACCAAAACGGAGGTTCTTATTGACAATCTTTCCAAGGCCGAAGTAAACAAGCTTGATTACGTCATTGCTCATCATGCAGAGCAGGATCATTCCGGTTCACTGCCGGATATACTGGGCCTATATCCTAATGCCAAGGTAGTAACAAATCCCAAATGCAAAGCTATGTTGATCGATCTTCTTGATATCCGGGGTGATAAATTTATCACTGTTGAGGACGGAGAAGCACTTTCTCTGGGTGATAAGACTTTACAATTTATTTATCTGCCGTGGGTGCATTGGCCGGAGACTATGGGGACGTATTTACAGGAAGACAAGATATTGTTTCCGTGTGATTTCTTTGGTGCTCATCTTGCCACAAGCAGTCTGTTTGTTGACGACGAAGCTGCGGTTTACGAATCAGCAAAACGCTACTATGCCGAGATTATGATGCCTTTCAGGCAGCAGATAAATACTAACCTGGCAAAACTTGAGTCTATAGAAATCGAGATAATAGCTCCCAGTCATGGCCCGGTACATAACCGGCCAGCGTTTATTGTTGATGCTTATAAGGATTGGGCCTCCGACGAGGTCAAAAATGAAGTTGTTCTGCCTTATGTTTCGATGCATGGAAGCACAGCTAAGATGGTGTCATGTTTTGTAGATGCCTTAATCGAAAGAGGTATTACAGTGAAGCAGTTTGAGCTTTCGACAGTTGATATTGGCAAACTGGCGATAGCACTGGTGGATGCGGCAACGATAGTAATCGGTTCGCCTACGGTACTAATCGGACCGCATCCGTGCGCGGCCTATGCGGCATTTTTAGCCAATGCACTTCGGCCTAAAACGAAATTCGCTTCTATCATAGGTTCCTTCGGCTGGGGCGGCAAAATGGTCGAGCAGTTGACTTCTATGTTACCAAATCTCAAGGCCGAAATCTTAGAGCCCGTAATAACAAAAGGTTTCCCGAAAGATAATGATTTTATAGCCCTGGACAGGCTTGCTGATGAAATCTTAGACAAACATAAAGAAGTCAGAATTGTAACCTAAAATTTCCAAATTATGAAAGGGGATAACTATGGCCCAGAGACTTCAAATCTATAAATGTATGGTGTGCGGAAATATCGTGGAAGTAGTCTACGGCAGTACTGGTGAATTGGTTTGTTGCGGACAGCCGATGGAACTTCTGGATGAAAAAACCGCCGATGCTGCAACAGAAAAACATGTGCCGGTGATAGAGAAAATCGATGGCGGCTACAAAGTTACAGTCGGCAGCACTTTACATCCAATGGAAGAAAAACATTATATCGAGTGGATTGAATTGCTGACTGACGGCAAAGCATATCGGCAGTTCCTCAATCCCGGCGATGCACCAGAGGCAAAATTCGGCGTAGAGGCTGATTCGGTAACCGCAAGAGAACATTGTAATGTTCACGGACTGTGGAAAGGAAACTGATAATGGGTATTACATTTAATGCAAATGAGATTTTCGAGATGGCCGAGGAAATGGAAAGAAACGGTGCCAAGTTTTATCGCAAGGCGGCTGAAAACGCTTCAGATAAGCAAACAAAGCAAATGCTGCTCGATATGGCTGATATGGAGGATGGGCACCTCAAAACTTTCGAGGAAATGAGAGGGCAACTTAGCGGCCAGGAAAAGGGATGGACAGTTTTTGACCCTGATAATCAATCGGTCTTGTACCTTCAAGCAATGGCTGATGCTCGCGGCTATGAAGGCAAAATAGCTCCGACAAAGGAACTGACCGGCAACGAAACAACAACAGAGATTATCGAGATAGCCTTGAATTCTGAGAAAGAATCGGTTGTTTTTTACTTCGGCTTGAAGGGCTTAGTGCCCGTCAGGGCTGGCAGAGACAAAGTCGAAGCTATTATTAAAGAGGAACTGGGCCATATTACCACCCTGATAAACAAGTTGAAATCTTTAGAATAGCTGAGCAGATATAAACTTAAGTCCGTTTCCGGCAGCTAAATTATTTTAGAAAAGATACAAAACGCTTAAGGAAAATCAGGAAACAAGATCAATTATTGAAAGGGCAATAATATTGAGTGTTACTTTTAATGCATTTGAGATCTTCGAAATGGCAGAACAGATCGAGAGAAACGGCGTAAAGTTCTATCGCAAAGCAGCTAAGAACATCTCTGACCAAAATGTGTGTCAAATGCTGCTTGATCTCGCCGACATGGAGGTCGAGCACGAAAAAACTTTCGCTGATATGAGAAAGCAACTCTCTGATGAAGCCCGTGAATTGAGGGTTTTTGATCCTGAAAATGAGCTTGCATTGTATCTGCAGGCGATGGCCAACGGCCATGTGTTCAATCTTAACAAGGATCTAAGTGAACAGCTAAAAGGCAATGAGACCGCAGAGGAAATCCTGAAATTAGCTATTGATGTCGAAAAGGACTCAATCGTTTTTTATCTTGGTTTGAAAGATTTTGTGCCCGTCAAAGCCGGCAAAGACAAGGTAGAGGCGATTATCAAAGAAGAAATGGCCCATATTGCTGTTTTGAATCGAAGACTGCCGGTCTTGAAATAGTGTAATCAATACAGTTGCAACCAACGGTTAGCCGTCTGCTTTGTCAGGAAGATGCAGATGTTGGATGAAGAATCACTGTTCAGCTTAAGTTACGGGATGTGCATTGTGAGTTCTAAAAGTGGCTGCAAACTCAACGGCTGTGTCGTCAATACCGTCTTTCAAATAACGCCCGAGCCCCCAATGATTGCCGTCAGCGTCAACAGGGAAAACTTAACGCACGAGTATATTACCGAAAGCCGCGTTTTTACCGTGTCTATTCTTGCAGAAAGTACGCCGATGCCTTTTATAGGCAGATTCGGTTTCAGAACCGGCAGAGATATTGACAAGTTTCAACGAACCAATTACAAGCTCGGCATAACCGGCGCGCCGATTATTTTGGATAATGTCGTGGGTTTTATCGAAGTTGAAGTTACCGATGTAATTGATGTTGAAACGCACACGCTCTTTATCAGCAAGATTACGGCTTGTGGGACTATTGATGACAGTAAAATACCAATGACATATACTTATTACCGCGATGTTAAGCACGGCAGGACGCCGCGAACAGCGGCAACTTATATAAAGACAAAACCGAAACCGGAGCAAAAACAAGGAGCAAAAGCTATGAAGAAATACAGATGCCTTATGTGCGGCTACATTTACGATCCCGCGGCCGGCGACCCGGACAATGGAGTTGCAGCCGGTACTGCTTTTGAGGATTTGCCTGACGATTGGACGTGTCCGGAGTGCGGTGTAGGCAAGGATGAATTTGAAGCCGTGGAAGAGTAACGGCAACAGCAGAGGGGTAGTAACCTTGAAGTGGTGATATAAAATGGCAAAAGCGGACATCGGTCTTTGGGGCCTGGCTGTGATGGGCCGGAATCTCGCCCTTAATAAGGAATTTTAGTTGTGCAAAAAATTACCCCGTCTATGAGTAAGCAGGAAATCATTTGTGCCGAGCTGGAGGCGCCTTCGACCGCCTTGGTGGTTTTTGGAGCTTCCGGGGATTTAACGCACAGGAAACTAATTCCAAGCCTGTTCGAGCTCTCTGCTCGCGACTTACTCAGTGAACGGTTTTGTTTGTTAGGCTGTGGAAGAAGGAAACTTTCAGACGGAGATTTCCGCCAAACTGCTCGTCGGGCCATGGCGAAAAACACACCCGGATTTTCTACAAAAAAAGCAGAGCATTTTGTCAACAGTCTCTATTATATAAGCGGTGATTACGGCGATATTGAGTTTTATAAAAATATCAAAACCAGGCTTGGCCAATTAGACAAAAAGCATAAAGTTGATGGTGCTCACATCTTTTACCTTGCGGTGCCTCCACTTCTTTACACCACAATAGTAGAACAGCTTGGCTCATCAGGGCTGTCTTGTCCGGATGGATTTGATTCAAAGCAGCAGCCCAGATTGGTTGTTGAAAAACCTTTTGGCAGAGATTTACAAAGTGCTCTGGAGCTGGATGGTAAAATCCATGGATGTTTCAACGAGTCACAAATTTATCGCATAGACCATTATCTCGGCAAAGAGACCGTTCAGAATATCTTAATGTTTCGTTTTGCCAATGCAATTTTTGAGCCTGTCTGGAATCGCAATTATATTGACCATGCTCAGATTACGATAGCCGAATCAATAGGTATCGAACATCGCGGCAGTTATTATGACAAGGCAGGTGCCCTTCGTGATATATTTCAAAATCATATGCTGCAGATGTTGGCTTTAGCGGCTATGGAGCCGCCGGCATCTTTTGAAGCTGACAGTATCCGCGATGAGAAAATTAAGCTTCTGCGGTCGATTCGCCGGTTTAGCCTACAACCATGGGCGACAGATATTATCAGGGGGCAATATGGTCCCGGCATAATCGATGGTAAAAATGTATGTGGTTATCGGTCAGAGACCGACATAAGTCCTGACTCTAAAACCGAGACGTTTGTTGCGGCAAAATTGTTTATAGATAACTGGCGATGGAAAGAGGTGCCTTTTTATCTGCGGACAGGCAAAAGGCTTGCCTGCAAGGATACTGAGGTCACTATTACTTTCAAAAAAGTCCCGCATTCGATGTTTGCTTCATCGGGGCTGGATGATATGGCTGCCAATGTTCTGGTGTTGCAGATTCAGCCGGAGGAAGGAATCTCCCTTAGTTTCCAGGCCAAACGTCCCGGCTCAAAAATCTGCATGAGTACGCTGGATATGAATTTTAGTTACCAGAGTGTTTTCGGAGTTGATATGCCGCAAGCGTACCAGAGATTACTTTTGGACTGCATGGTCGGCGACCAGACCCTTTTTACAAGACAGGATGATGTGGAAGTGACATGGCGGTTGTTGACGCCGATACTACAGGCGTGGGAACGTGATGATTCTATGCCATACGAATATCCAGCTGGGGCCGAGAGTTTTCCCGAAGCTGATAGTCTTATAGAATCCGACGGTCGAAAGTGGCGAAAATTGTCGGCGATATAGCTTGAAATACCATATTTTGAAAAGGGGCCCAAAAATGTTACAGGACGGTGAAAAAGGGGTAATTATCCAACGGGACAAAAAAACCTATGCGGTAGCTCCGCACATTACGTGTGGAGTTGTTCAGCCCGAGACACTGCGAAAGTTAGCTGATGTAGCCCAGAAATATCAAGCTCAGGCTCTGAAGATAACAAGCGCAGCGAGAATTGCTATTGTAGGGCTGAAGGAAGAAGATGTTGACAATGTCTGGAAAGACCTTGGCATGTCTCCGGGAGCGGCGGTTGGGCTTTGCGTTCGTAGTGTCAAGGCCTGCCCGGGCACAACATTTTGCAAACGGGGCATGCAGGATAGCCTCACTCTGGGAATGAAGCTTGATGAGAAATATCACGGCATGGAGCTGCCGGGCAAACTCAAAATCGGAGTCAGCGGCTGTCCAAATCAATGTGCCGAGACCTGCATAAAGGATGTCGGGCTTGTGGGAATGAAAAACGGCTGGAAACTGTTTGCAGGCGGCAACGGCGGAGGCAGGCCCCGGCTTTCACAGGAACTGACCAGAGACCTAACAACCGAGCAGGCGCTTGAGCTAATCGATAAGATTATTGAGTTTTATAAATCAAACGGCAAGCCACATCAAAGATTAGGGGCAATGATAGAAAAAACAGGTTTCAATGAATTTAAGGCAGCGATTCTTGGCAGTGAGTAAACATATTATGGAATTTTTATATAGACATTGCTCTGGATTTGACAAATTAAACACGGTGTAAATAAAATATGGCTATAAGAAAACGCTACGTCCTGGTATTAGCATATATTACCATAAGTCTGTCCCAGGGAATTGTCCGGGCGGGTTGGGATTGGGCAAATCAATCAGATTAAGGGGCTAAGAATATGAATAAACAAGTTCTTAGGATTATGGGCGTGATTATACTTGTCTCTGTATCGCCTACCATGTCTTCTCAGCAACCAGCTGATACGAATGAATTGCAAGCCCTTCCAGATTATCTACGTTATGCTTCCCTTAATAATGCTGAACTTAAAGCAAAATTTGAGGAATGGAAAGCTGCTTTGGAACAAGTGCCACAGGCCAAAGCTCTGGACGACCCAAAATTTACTTATAGCTATTTCACAGAAGAGGTTGAAACAAGAGTTGGACCACAAAGAAACAAGTTTGGCATTATGCAGGTATTTCCATGGTTCGGCAAAATCGAGGCGAGAGGCAACATTGCAGCAGCGAAAGCAAAAGCTGCGAGACAGAGATATGAAGCAAATAAGCTAAAGCTTTTTTGGCAGGTGAAGGATGCCTTTTATGAATTCACATATTTAGCCATAGCTATTGATACAGCAAAAGAGAATCTTGAACTGTTGCAGCATTTTGAAGAAATTGCACGAACGAAATATAGAACTGCTACCGCAACCCATCCTGATATAATCCGTGCTCAGGTAGAATTAGCGAAGCTTGAGGATGTTTTAAAAAGTCTGGAACAGCTTAGAGAACCGACAGTTGCAAGGCTCAATTCGGTGCTTAATCGACCATCTAATGCGGAATTGGCTTGGCCCAAGAAAGAACAAACAAGGGAGGTACAGCTTAACCGACAGTATATCATTGAGTCATTAATAAGAAATAATCCTGAACTTGCTGAACTAAAGTGGGAGGTTGAGGCGGCAAAAGCCAAGGTTGAACTGGCAAAGAAAAAATTCTATCCTGATATAGGGGTGGGAGTCGACTGGATTCAAACAGATGGTGCGAGTTCTCCGGGTGTTAGAGATAGCGGTAAGGATCCAGTGTTTTTGATGTTTTCAATGAATATTCCATTGTGGCAAGACAGTTATAAAGCCGCTGAACGACAGGCCAAAGCTAATGTCAGAAAAACTCAACAGCAGAGAATAGATACCGAAAACAAAATAATAGCTCAAGCAATGCAGGTGCTGTACGATGTTGAAGGCAGTCAAAGGAAGATGCGTCTTTATGGGGATATTTTAGTCTCAAAAGCAGAAGAACTTGTTCAGGCATCAGAGGCCACTTACAGGTCAGGTACGATAGATTTTCTTTCATTAATAGATGCTCAGCGTATGCTGCTTAGATACACACTTGACCATGAAAGAGCCATTACCAACGATCAGCAGAAAATAGCTGAGTTGGAAATGCTTATTGGAACTGAATTGTAAGGATTTTGATATGAAAAACCTTAACTTTAAAAAATGGCTGAGTAGGCCAACGTATAAAGTAGTAATAATTGTTTTCATAGCCTTTGTTCTTGGCTATCTGGTCAAGGGCTTTAGAACTTCAACTCAGCCAACGGCAAAGCATGGTCATGTTTCCGATACAGCCCAAGACAAGGAGCAGTGGTGGACCTGCTCTATGCATCCTCAGATTCGTCAGCCTAAACCGGGTAAATGTCCTATTTGTTTTATGGATCTGGTGCCGGTAGATAGCAGTGGCGGAGCAGGTATGAGGGATATCTCTTTCTCCGAAGATGCTTTGAAGCTTATGGAGATTCAAACTACACCTGTGGAGCGTAAATTCGTTGAGGCCCAAATCCGAATGGTAGGCAAGGTCGATTACGATGAAACCAAGTTAAAACGTATCACTGCCTGGGTTGGCGGACGAATCGATCGCCTTTATGTTGATTTTACAGGCACACAGGTAATCAAAGGTGACCATATGGTCTATCTTTACAGCCCTGAACTCATAAGTGCACAAGCAGAATTCCTGCAGTCGGCAAAATCTGTACAGAATATAAAATCTGATAGTTCTGAACTTATCAAGAGGTCGACACGGGCGACGCTTGAGGCTGCGAGTGAAAAACTAAGATTATTGGGGCTGACAGAGAAACAAATTGAAAAGATAGAAGAGACAGGCCAACCCACCGACTATATTACTATTTACGCACCAATCGGCGGCATCGTAATCAACAAACACGTTACCGAAGGAACATATGTCCAGACAGGTACCAAAGTGTATACAATTGCAGACCTTTCCCAACTCTGGATTCAATTAGATGCCTATGAATCGGATATGATGTGGATTCGCTATGGACAAGAAGTTGAATTCATTACAGAAGCGTATCCTGGGGAGGTTTTTAAAGGCCGGATAAGTTTTATTTCGCCAACAGTCAACCCAAAGACCAGGACGATCAAAGTGCGTCTCAATGTTTCCAACCCCAAAGAAAAGCTAAAACCAGAAATGTTTGTCAGAGCCATTGTTCGTTCAAAGATCGCCTCGGGAGGAAAGGTGATGGCTTCTGATATGGCAGGCAAATGGATTTGTCCAATGCACCCTTCTGTTGTAAAAGACGACGCTGGCAAATGTGATATATGCCAGATGGATTTGGTAACGACGGACTCACTTGGCTATGTGAAAGCTGGGCTATCAGACCAGGCTCCGCTTGTAATTCCAGCTACTGCCGCCTTGATAACCGGCAAACGGGCCGTTGTATATGTTCAAAAGCCCAATACTGAAAAGCCGACATTTGAAGGCAGAGAGGTCGTTCTTGGCCCAAGAGCATCAGATTACTATCTGGTGAAGCAAGGACTTGTTGAAGGTGAGATTGTTGTCTCAAAAGGCAATTTCAAGATTGACTCAGCCCTTCAAATTCAAGCTAAACCCAGCATGATGAGTCCACAAGGCGGTAGTATGCCACCTAACCATCATCGGGGTCACGAAAAGGAACAAAGTAAACCCCAAACTCAAGACAGCAAAGTCGAAGAACAAAAGGTTTGCCCTGTAATGGGAGGAAAAATTAACAAAGAGCTTTACACAGAATACAAAGGCAAGAAAGTCTATTTTTGCTGCCCCGGATGTAAAGAGAAGTTTGAAAAAGAGCCGGATAAGTACATCACGAAGCTGCCTCAGTTCGGCAATTAGAAAAACAATAACGTTGACAAAAAAAGTATATTGACATGGATGAAAATATTGAACAGACCAAGTCTATGTTAGACAAGGTGATACGTTTTTGCCTTGAAAACAAGCTGGTAGTCTCACTTGTCCTGTTGGTTTTCATCGGTTGGGGGATATTGGTAGCACCCTTTGACTGGAAGCTTGATTTCCTGCCAAGGCAGGCGGTACCGGTCGATGCGATACCAGATATAGGTGAAAACCAGCAAATAGTCTTTACCGAATGGCCGGGCAGAAGCCCTCAGGATGTGGAAGATCAGATAACATATCCTTTAACATCTACTTTGCTTGGTGTTCCCGGTGTTAAGACCATTCGCAGCTACTCCTTTTTTGGTTTCTCAAGCATATATGTAATTTTCAATGAAGATGTTGACTTTTACTGGTCTCGCAGCAGGATTCTTGAAAAACTGAATTCTCTACCCGCTGGAACTCTACCGCAGGGCTTGCAGCCTGCTTTAGGGCCTGACGCTACAGCTTTGGGGCAGGTCTTCTGGTACACACTTGAGGGCAGAGACAAAGATGGCAATCCTACCGGTGGCTGGGATTTAGATGAACTCAGAAGCATTCAGGATTGGTATGTTCGTTATGCCTTAATGGGTGCAGAAGGCATAAGTGAAGTTGCTTCGGTTGGAGGACATGTAAAAGAGTATCAGATAGATGTCGATCCCGATGCGATGCGTGCGTTTGGCGTGGGACTCGATGAAATCTTCCGAGCTGTAAAAGACTCCAATGTTGATGTCGGTGCCCGCACCATCGAGATTAATAAAGTCGAATATGTCATTCGAGGCCTGGGTTTTATAAAAGAACTATCCGATATTGAGAAAACCGTGATAAAAGTCTCGGATAATATCCCTGTATATGTTAAAGATATCGCCAATGTTTCTTTTGGCCCGGCACTAAGACGAGGTGTTCTTGATAAAGGCGGTGCCGAAGCTGTCGGCGGTGTGGTTGTTGTACGTTACGGCTATAATCCTCTGCAGGCCATAAAAAATGTAAAGGAAAAAATAAAGGAACTCACACCAGGATTGCCACAGAAAATCCTGCCCGACGGAATAGTTTCACAGGTTAAAATAGTCCCCTTTTATGACAGAACCGGACTCATCTACGAAACCCTCGGCACCCTGGAAACTGCTTTAACAGAAGAAATACTTGTTACCATTATCGTGATAATTGTCCTGGTTATGCACCTGAGAAGCTCTATATTGATCAGTGCTACGCTGCCATTGACTGTGCTGATATGTTTTATCGCAATGAAATTATTTAAGGTCGATGCAAACATCGTAGCTTTATCAGGCATTGCAATTGCAATCGGCACTATCGTCGATATGGGAATCGTTATTTGTGAGAATATAATAAGACACCTCAAAGAAGCACCCGAAAATGAAAACAAGCTTGAAGTAATCCATCGTGCCTCAAGCGAGGTAGCAGGTGCCGTCCTGACAGCCGTTGCAACAACAGTTGTAGGTTTTCTGCCGGTCTTTGCAATGACCGGCCCGGAGGGCAAGCTCTTTAAACCTCTGGCGTTTACAAAGACCTTCGCGCTAATAGCTTCGGTAATAGTTGCAATAACGATAATACCGCCGGCCGCACATATTTTGTTTACACGAAAATTCAACCTGAACAAAATAGCACGCCTTATTCTTGGTATAGCATTGATTGTCATCGGCATTATCGCATGGATTGTTTCGACATGGTGGCTCGGAGTAACTATTATCGCTATTGGGATTTACCAACTCTCCGGAAAACAACGTTTCCAAAAAACAAATGAGAGCAGGTCTTTATTGATCAACATATTGGTTATCATTCTTGTTGGCATCATACTTGTCAGCCACTGGTTGCCCTTAGGCCCTGCTAAAGGGATGTTGCTAAATTTGATTTTCGTAGCAATTTTAATTGGCGGCCTGCTCTGGTTCTTCCGAATTTTTCAGAAATTCTATCCGAAGATGCTAAGTTGGTGTCTTGAGCACAAAACCGCTTTTCTATCTATCCCAGCAGCAATCGTTATAGCCGGATGTTTTATATGGGCTGGACTTGGGAAAGAATTTATGCCCCCCCTTGATGAAGGTTCGTTTCTGTATATGCCTACGACAATGCCGCACGCTTCGATTGGCGAGGCACTTGATGTCTTACAAAAGCAGGATGCCGCATTCCAATCAATACCGGAAGTTGAATCGGCGGTAGGTAAGATCGGCCGGGCCAAAACCCCTCTCGACCCGGCACCGGTATCAATGGTTGAAACGGTGATTAACTATAAACCTCAATACCTGTTAGATAAAAATGGCCGAAAATTACGCTTCAAATATGACAAAAAGAAAAAAGAATTTGTTCGCGACGAAAAAGGCAATCTTATCCGCGACAAACACGGCAGGCCGTATAGGCAATGGCGGGATCACATAAATAGCCCAGACGACATCTGGGATGAAATTGTAAAAGCAGGTCAGATTCCCGGCACCACAAGTGCACCCAAATTACAACCTATAGCTGCCCGGATTGTGATGCTGCAAAGCGGTATGAGGGCGCCGATGGGAATAAAAATCAAAGGGCCTGACCTGGACACAATAGAAAAGGTTGGACTTGAATTTGAGCGTCTTCTCAAAGAAGTCCCCTCCGTAGAGCCCTCTGCCGTTATAGCAGATAGGATTGTTGGCAAGCCTTATCTGGAGATCGACATAGACCGCGATGCTATAGCAAGATATGGTATCAGCATCCGCAAAGTTCAGGATGTAATAGAGGTTGCCGTTGGAGGCAGACGTATCACAACAACCGTTGAAGGCAGAGAACGCTATCCTGTCCGAGTAAGATATGCCAGAGAACTAAGGGATCAAATTGAAACTCTTGGTAAAATTCTCGTTCCGGCAGCAAATGGTGCACAAATACCGTTAATTCAGTTAGCCAAGATTCATTACATTCGAGGCCCACAGGCAATCAAAAGTGAGGACACTTTTCTTGTTGGATATGTTTTGTTTGACAAAAAAACGGGCTTTGCAGAAGTAGATGTTGTTGAACAATGCAACAAGTTTCTTAAAGAAAAGATCGAAGCTGGCCAATTAGTTATACCTGAAGGAGTCAATTACAGTTTCGCGGGAACATATGAAAGTCAGGTTCGTGCCCAAAAGACGCTTCTGATTGTGGTCCCACTGGCATTATTTGTCATCTTTATGATTTTGTATTTCCAGTTTAAATCCACAATTACCAGCCTGCTGGTATTCTCTGGAATAATTGTAGCCTGGGCAGGCGGCTTCCTAATGATATGGTGTTATGCTCAGCCATGGTTCTTTGATTTTAGTATTTTCGGTGTTAACTTGAGGCAACTATTCCAGATGCATCCCATAAATTTAAGTGTTGCTATATGGGTAGGCTTTCTGGCTCTGTTTGGAATAGCTTCAGATGACGGAGTGGTTATGTGCACCTATCTCGAGCAAGCCTTCAGGAGCTCAACGCCAGCTAATAAAACTGATATTCGTGAAAAGATAATCCTGGCAGGTACTCGTAGAGTTCGGCCGTGTCTGATGACAACAGCGACAACAATTCTTGCTCTCATTCCCGTCCTGGCCTCGACTGGTAGAGGCTCCGATATAATGGTACCCATGGCAATCCCGGTTTTTGGTGGCATGACAATCGAAATCCTTACTATGCTCGTAGTACCGGTATTATATAGTTTTACAAAAGAATTAACTCAGAAGTCCAATTAGCTCGCAGACTACACGAACAATATATTTGCAGGATGGCAAGATCAGTCAGAACAACAACTAATTATCCATACAAATGGCAATACCCGGTGAATAAAAAAATTTCTTATATAAAGGACATATTGGAAAAGCTCTACCGCGGATATAACCATAAAAAGTTTATACCGCCGGACCCGCTGCAGTTTGTTTATAAATATCGCCGTAAGGCTGATATAGAAATTGTTGCGTTCCTGGCGTCTGCTCTTGCTTATGGCAGAGTGGGTCAGATTGAAAAAAGTTTGACCGACCTCTTTGGGCGTATGGGTAACAGTCCCTTTGAGTATGCACAGAATTTTAATGGGGAACAAAGAGAGAAACTGAAAAGTTTTAAGCATCGCTTTACCACCGGCGATTGTCTATCGGATTTGCTGGAATTATTACAGGTTGTTTTGAGCAGGTTCGGTAGTATCGAAGAATTTTTTATGCAAGGCTATAGCTGTGGTGATAAAAATATTGTTCCAGCATTATCAAGATTTTGTGATTCGCTGACTGCTGCGCATAATGGTCAGACGACCCGAAACTTGAAATATTTGTTTGCTTCCCCTGCCAGGGGCAGTGCGTGTAAGCGGCTTAATCTGTTCCTGCGATGGATGGTCAGGGACGATGAAGTGGATTTGGGATTGTGGAAGTCGATTGACAGGGCCAAGCTGATTGTGCCGATGGACATACACATGTTCAGAATATCAGGGATGTTGAACTTTCACCATCGAAAGAACAACTCGCTTAAGACGGCAGTAGAAGTAACAGAGAAATTCGCACAGATTGAGCCGTGCGACCCGGTCAAGTATGATTTTGCCTTATCGAGAATTGGAATCGTGGAAAACTGTAACGGCAATTTCCGCCCGGAATGTGAAGTGTGTGAACTGGGCGGCTTATGCCAGGGGTAAGAAATGCAAAAGCAGGAAAGAAAAGTAGTCGTAATAGGTGCCGGTTTTGTCGGGACAACCTATGTTTATGCGTTAATGCATACCGGTCTTGTAGGAGAGATTGCCCTGATTGACCTCGACCAAAGAAAAGTCAAAGGGGAAGTTATGGACCTCGAACACGGCCTGGCTTTCGTCCCTCCTGTAGAAATTCGATCAGGTGATTATTCAGACTGTGTTGATGCAAACTTGATTGTTGTTACCGCTGGCGCCAAACAAATTCCAGGCCAATCCCGTTTTGAGTTGATCCAGCGTAACGCTGAGATAGTTAAATCAATTTGCTATGAAATAAAAAAATGCGATTCCGATGCTGTTGTCCTTATGGCGGCAAATCCAGTGGATGCATTGACCCAGGTGGCTCTAAAACAGCTTGGTTGGCCTCGTGAGCGTGTCATTGGTTCAGGAACCGTCCTTGACAGTGCCCGTTTTCGGTCGATGTTAAGCCGACATTGCGGCATTGATACGCGAAACGTTCATGCCTACATTCTTGGGGAGCATGGGGACAGCGAAGTCGCCGCCTGGAGTATGACACACATCGCCGGCGTTGTCATGAGAGACTATTGCGCCATCTGTCAGGGTTGTGATTCTAAAAAGTCGCATGAAGACATCGTCCGCCGTGTGCGGGATTCAGCCTATCATATCATCGACTACAAGGGCTCTACTTATTATGCTATAGGCCTGTCACTGACCCGCATCTCCGGGGCGATTTTACGAAATGAACACAGCATATTGACGGTCTCATTACTGCTGCAGGGCGAATATGGTATTGATGATATTTGTCTTAGTGTCCCGTGTGTTGTTGGAAAAACCGGTGTTGAGCGGATTGTAACAGCCTCACTTTCTGAGGATGAACAGACCGCCCTGAAAGCCTCGGCCCAAACACTTCGAAAGGTATTAGACAGCATAAATATCTAATTTTGAGCGAAAAGGAACAATAGAAAATTAATAACCGATTTGAAAAGAGTGGTGTGTAATGGCTGAATTCTTAGAGTCATTTGTGAAGGACTTTTGGGGCACGCTCGCCGAGATGAGTCCCTATCTCTTGTTTGGCTTCCTTGCTGCCGGTGTGTTGTCCGTTTTCATATCCGCCCAGCTCGTCGAGAGGCATCTTGGCCGAAAAGGATTTTGGCCGTTGTTGAAGGCATCAGCGTTTGGGGTACCGCTGCCATTGTGCTCGTGCGGTGTTATCCCCGTAGCCATGTCGCTACGCAAACACCGTGCAAGTAAAGGTGCCACAATCTCTTTTTTGCTATCGACCCCTCAAACCGGTGCCGACAGCATCTTGGTTACATTGAGTTTGTTAGGGCCTATCTACGCGGTTTTCAGACCCTTGGCTGCGCTTGCAACCGGCCTGATAGGGGGCGGCCTGGTCCAGTTGTTCGATCCAGAGCCCGGTGATGTACCCCAGCCGGAATGCGACGATGCCTGTTGCGCCGAAAAGGAGCAAAGGTCGAAGGTTATTAGGGTTTTGGAACACGGCTTTGTTACATTACCCCGCGACATCGGTAAGGCAATGTTTATAGGTTTAATTGTAGCGGGCGCAATTTCCGCTGCGGTACCCAAAGATTTCTTTGCTCCGCTCCTTGGCGGCGGTATAATGGCTATGATTGTTATGATGGTCCTGGGAATACCGGTTTACGTCTGTGCAACCGCTTCGGTGCCGGTAGCGGCGGCCCTGATTGCCAAAGGCGTAAGCCCGGGCGCTGTGATGGTATTTCTCATGACCGGCCCTGCTACAAACGCCGCCGCCTTTATGACCATTTGGGCCGGCTTGGGCAAACGAACTGCCGTCACGTATATTGCGACGGTCGCCGGCTGTGCCATTGCTGCCGGACTGCTGCTCGACCGGATAGTTTATGGCATTGGCAGCGATACCGTATTTAGAATGGGCTGGATGCTGCCGGCGGTTGTCAAAAACGTATCTGCTGTTGTGCTTTTGGCAGTGCTGATATTTGCAACTGTGGGCGGACAAAAGGAATCAGAGCCGGACATAGAAAAGGCTTAAGAGCATGGAGCTCAAACAATCTGTAACAAACTTCTCGATAAAGCACTATAGACTTATCGCTGCTGCAGTAGTGCTGTTTACTCTTATACTTGCCTCGTTCATACCTCGTATCCGGGTTGATACAGACCCGGAGAATATGCTCTCGGAAAATGAACCTGTCAGGGTTTTTCATAATCAAACCAAGGAGCAATTTTCTTTGAGCGACATTGTAGTTGTGGGCGTCGTTAATAACAAGAACCCGAACGGCGTTTTCAATCCTTCTTCGCTGAAAAGAATATACGAATTGACCGAGTTCGCCAGAACACTTCGCTGGCAGGATGTTCAGAGCCCTGACCGGCAGGTTGGTGTTATAGAAGTTGACCTGCTTGCCCCTTCCACAGTTGACCATATCGGCCAGGGTGGGCCCGGTGAAGTCAAGTTTGAATGGCTGATGCATGAGCCGCCGACCACACAGGCCGAGGCACTCGAAATAAAGAATAAAGCAATGTCCAATCCTTTGCTCAAGGGCACGCTTGTTTCCGAAGATGGCAAAGCAATATGTTTGTATCTGCCCCTGACGAGCAAGGATTTGAGCTACAAGGTATATAGCGAGCTGAAACGGGAAATTGCCAAATTTCAGGGCGATGAAGAGTATCACATTACCGGCCTGCCCGTTGCGGAGGATACTTTCGGCGTTGAGATGTTTATTCAGATGGCTGTATCGGCGCCGTTGGCAATGGCGGTGATATTTATTCTTATGCTGCTGTTTTTCAGGAAGCTCGTATTGATTATCTCACCGATGATTGTAGCTATAGTCTCTGTGATTTCAACGATGGGGCTTTTAATCGGACTGGGCTATCCCGTGCACATAATGAGCTCGATGATACCTATCTTTCTTATGCCAATAGCGGTGGTTGACTCGGTTCACATCCTTTCTGAATTCTTTGACCGCTATAACGCGCAAAAAGGCAGGGAGAACACTATCCTCGAAGTTATGAGCAATCTGTTTACACCGATGCTCTATACCTCACTGACATCGGCGGCCGGTTTCGCGTCTCTTGCCCTTACGCCCATTCCGCCTGTACAGGTCTTCGGCGTCTTCGTTGCCGTCGGTATTATGATTGCCTGGATATGCACCATTACTTTTGTACCGGCCTATATAATGATGATAAAAGAAAGTTCGCTGACCAACTTCGGCTCAAGTTCCCCTCATGCACAAAAACAGAGCCGACTCGGCACACTATTGGGTGTGGGCGGACGCCTTACGTATAACAAGGCCAAACCAATCCTAATGATTATACTGATAATCACAGCCGGCGCTGTATATGGTATTACGCAAATCGAAATCAACGATAATCCGGTAAAGTGGTTTTCAAAAAGACATCCCATTCGCCAGGCCGATATCGAATTAAACAGACATTTCGGCGGAACATACATGGCCTATCTGGTACTGACCGGCGGCGAGGCCGAAAATGTCGAACATGAATACCTCGACGGCCTCCGCAAACGTCTGCTTGAAACGGCCAACCAACTCACCGAAGAATTGCCCAAAGCCCAGACAGTTGCCGCCCAGATGGAGAAACTGCTGCTGGCCAGCGCTTCCGAAGATGCAACAAAAGAGCAGTTCCTTGATAAACTTGCCGAACTTGCAAATGAAAAATCGGACACCGTTGATGGAGAACTTGCCGATGCGTGGTTTGAAATCGCGGAGTTCTTCGATTTGGAAACCGAAAGGCTCAAAATATTCAAACAGCCCGAAGTCCTGCAATACGTCAGCCGACTCCAGAATTATCTTGAAGATAGCGGTGTTGTTGGAAAGAGCAATTCCGTTGCTGATGTGGTCAAAAAGGTCTATCAGGAATTGACAGACGGCAGCCGGAAGAATTTCAAAATTCCGCAAAGCTCCGGCGCGGTTGCGCAGTGCCTCTTGCAGTTTCAAAGCAGCCATAATCCTGAGGATTTGTGGCACCTCGTTACGTGGGATTATATGAAAGCGAATGTCTGGATTCAGCTAACAAGCGGCGATAATAAGGATATGGCAAAAGTTGTTAAGGAGGTGGATGATTTCTTCGCCGCGAATCCGCCGCCGGCCGCGCTTCAGTATAACTGGGCCGGCCTTACATATATTAATACCGTGTGGCAGGACAAGATGGTCCGGGGTATGCTGCAATCGTTTATGGGAAGCTTCATTATTGTCTTTATTATGATGGCGATACTTTTCCGGTCGCCTTTGTGGGGTATCGTGTGTATGATACCGCTCTTGATAACGATAGCTGTCATCTATGGCGTAATCGGCCTGGTCGGCAAAGATTATGATATGCCGGTGGCGGTGCTCAGTGCTCTTACGCTCGGTATGGCTGTTGACTTTGCGATACATTTCCTCGAGCGCGCGCGAGTGAGCTTTGCCGAGACCGGCTCCTGGAAGGCCGCCAGCGCGGTGATGTTCGGCGAGCCGGCACTGGCGATAAGCAGAAACGTTGCGGTCATTGCAATAGGGTTTTTGCCTTTGCTGGCGGCGCCTCTTGTTCCTTACAAAACAGTGGGAATCTTTTTGTGCGCGATAATGGCTCTGTCCGGTGCTGTTACATTGATAGCCCTGCCCGCAATCATAAGGCTTCTTGAAAAGCCGCTGTTTAAGTTCGCAGCGGAACCTGAGTCGGCAAGCTGCAACTGCGCTTTATGCCTGATTGTTTCGATAGCAGCAGTATTATTGCTGGCTGTCAATATCCACCAATATAGGGTTGTGGGCTGGAGCAAACTGGCCTGGATGAGTATAATATCAATCCCGATAATGGCGCTTATTTGTGGTATAATGTCGCGCAGGCAGGCTTGTAAAATCCAAGACAAACAAAAAGATGAAACCGAGGTGTAAGATGAAGCTAATGCGTATAACGGCCTTTGTTCTGGCTCTCTCGATATCGGCTTTTGCAGAAGAAAAGCCAAAGCCAGCAGCCGAAGCGACCCGGGTACCATCAGTTGACGAAATAGTCAACAAGGCGAATTTGGTGGCGTATTATCAGGGCGCCGACGGTAAAGCAAAAGTCAAGATGACAATAACAAACAAAAAGGGCCAACAGCGATTCCGCGAATTTAATATATTAAGAAAGGATGTCAAAGATGGCGGCGACCAGAACTACTACGTTTATTTTCAAAAGCCCGCCGATGTTCGCAAGATGGTCTTTATGGTCCACAAGCACACCGACCCGAAAACCGATGACGACAGATGGCTGTATCTGCCGGGCCTTGACCTTGTCAAGCGTATAGCCGCCGGCGACAAACGCACCAGCTTTGTCGGGTCGGACTTTCTTTACGAGGATGTTTCAGGTCGAAGCCTCCAGGAAGATACGCACGAGCTTGTTAAAACCACCGAAGACTTGTTCGTAATCAAAAACGTGCCCAAACAGCCCGACACCGTGGAGTTTAGCTATTACAATGTCTCAATAGACCGAAAGACTTTCGTGCCGATGAAGATGGAGTACTACGACAAGAAGGGCAAGCTCTACCGTACTATCGAATCTAAGAAGATCGAGACTATTCAGGAATTCCCCACGGTTCTCAAATCTGTTGTCTCGGATTTGAACACGGGCGGCAAAACCGAGATGGAATTCAGCAACGTCAAATACAATATCGACCTTGGCGATATATTTACCGAACGCTACCTTCGCAGACCACCGAAAGAAGCAAGAAGATGACACTGACGTTCTACAAAACAGGTTGACTTTTCCGCTAAGGTGGTTTACCTTGTAGCGGTAACTGTCTAATTTGATTACGAATCCTTGTAAAACACGGAAAAGGGAATACCAAATGTTCACACAAGAAAGCATCCTGAAACAGCTTAATCAAAAGTCAGAAGAATTAAAACAAAACTTTTCCGTCCGCAGCATAGGTCTTTTTGGCTCACTGGCCCGCAATGAGGCCGACAGCCAAAGTGATGTTGATATTCTGGTCGAGTTTGCCGAGACGACATTTGACCATTATATGGATTTAAAATTTTATCTGGAGAGGCAGTTCGGCAGACCGGTCGATCTGGTAATCGCTGATACCGTCAAGCCCCGTCTTAAACCCGTTATTGATAAGGAAGTAATTTATGCCAAGGGACTATAAACAACAGCTCGACGACATACTGCAAGCGATAACTTTTATTCGAGAATACATTAAGGATATGGACTACAATGCTTTTGAAGCTGACAGAAAAACACAGGATGCTGTTATCCGCAATCTTGAGATTATCGGTGAAGCTGCACGGGCTGTGCCTGACGAAATCAGGGACAAAGCTTCGGAAATAGAATGGTACAAAATTATAGCCTTGCGGAATATCCTTATTCACGAATATTTTGGTGTTAATCTAAAAATTGTCTGGGATGTTATCAAAAACAAGCTCGATGCAGTGGAAAGTGCCTCCCGGGGACTGCTTTAATCCTTCGTAGTATTGTGCTGATATCAACAAGACAAGCAATACTCGCCCGCAATGAGGTAATATATGCAGCCTGACCAGAGACAGGAGCGAATCTGGAAAGTTGTCAGAGAAAATGTTCCGCAGTTGATTGAGTTGCTGAAACAATTTGTTTGAAAACAAGCCTTTGCTATGCGTATAATCGTCATTGTATAATTCAGAGATGAAACTGTATGCACGAAAGATAAGGAATATCACGAAATGATTGATATAGAAAAGATCAAACCGGAGATTGAACAAATATGCCGATGTTTGCCTGTCAAACGATTAGGCCTGTTTGGTTCCGCTTTGAGTAAAAATTTCTCCCAAGGCAGTGACGTTGACGTTTTGGTGATATTCGATTCGGGAGAAAATATTGACCTTTTCGATAGTTATTTTGAATTGAAAGAGCAATTGGAAGAAGTATTCAAACGACAGGTCGACCTGGTGGTTGATAGAAAATTCAAAAACCCTGTCTTAAGAGAATCTATCGACAGGACAAGGAAAGTCATTTATGAACGATGAAATAAGAAAAAACCTTTTCGATATCCTTCAGGCAGCCGAAGAAATAGAAAATTTCGTTTGCGGAATGGATTTTAAGGCATATCAAAATAACCCCGTCACAAAAAGAGCCGTCGAAAGGGATTTTGAAATCATCGGAGAAGCTCTTAACAGGATTAAATACACTGATAATGAAGTATTGGAAAAGATTTCCGAACATCACCGCATCATAGGATTCAGAAACATCTTAATTCATGGCTATGATATTGTTGACGAGGTCATTGTATGGCAAGCCGTTACAAAACACCTGCCGATTCTGGTCGGGGAAGTAAAAGAAATACTGGGCGCCTGACAAACAAAATAATTCTGAAGATAAAACAGCATGGGCAACAAAGCTGCTCATCCTACAAAAAATTTATTCCTGGATGCCGGGGCAAGCCCGGAATGACATGGTGTCGTGATGTGCATCACAATTGGTCAATATATATTTGAGTATGTATGTAAAATTGAGCCCGAGCTTAATGAAGATGGTTTAATAAATGAAACAACCCCACATTATCGTTATAAAAATAAAAAGAATTTACCCCTACACAATTATGGGCAAGGTCCATTTTGTAAGTTCCGAATACCAAAAGGACATAAGGTAGGCGGCGTTTATGCAATTACTGTCGGAAAGATTGTGAAATATATTGGAGAGTGTCAGGATTTAACTTCACGTTTCAATAGTGGATACGGGCAAATTTCCCCAAGGAATTGCTTCAAGGGTGGACAAGAAACAAATTGCCGCATAAATAGCCTTATCCTTAAAGCAGCAAAAAAAGATGATGTATTATCCCTTTGGTTTATGGAAACAGAACAATACAAGATACGCGAACAAGAACTTATTTGCAGGGAAGAACCGGCGTGGAATATGATATGAATATTAGATATAGAAAAGCTTCTGTGGAAGAGTTGAGTAGTTGGGTGGGACGGGCAAGTTTCTTGTCCATGCTGATGAAAAAAAGGCCTAAGACAAGGAGGCTGGATGCCGGATCAAGTCCGGCATGACAATGAAAACTGATTCGTAATGTTGAGATGATGCAGAATGAGTACCAGGTTACTTCCGAGTTTTTTAATTTGTTTGTTTTTTGCTATGTCGGTTGCAGCAGAGGAAACAAAAAGCGACCTTGATGTACTCTTTTCGAATCTGGAAGTTCATGGCTTTTACGAAATACGGTCGGGGTACCGCACCAGAAAAGACAAATACCAAAAAGATATGTCCATCATGGAAAACCGCCTGCAACTGGATATTTCTTCGTACACGGACTGGGCGGATTTGAAGTTCCGGGGCGACCTGTTTGGCGACCTGATAACCGAGCAGGCCGACTTTGATATCCGCGAGGCATATCTATCTTCCAGCCCGTTTGACTTCATGGATTTGAAGGTCGGCAGGCAGATTTTGACCTGGGGCACCGGCGACCTCGTCTTTATCAATGACCTTTTCCCCAAGGACTGGCAGTCGTTCTTTATTGGCAGGGACACCGAATACCTCAAGGCCCCGTCTGATGCCGCCAAGATAAGCTTATTTAGTGAACTTGCTAATATTGATATTGTCTATACCCCTCAGTTTGACTCGGACCGTTTCATAAGCGGCGAGCGCATCTCATACTGGAATTCAAATCTTGGAAGACTGGCCGGCAATGATGCGATACAGCATGTGGATAAACCTGACCGGTGGTTCCATGATGATGAGATTGCGTTTCGATTGTACAAGAACATCAACAACTACGAATACGCCCTTTATGCCTACCGCGGATACTGGAAGAGTCCCGGCGGCCAGAATGCTGCCGCTACAAAGGCAATATTTCCCGATCTGAATGTTTACGGGGCAAGTGTGCGCGGCAACATTGGAAAGGGCATCGGGAACCTCGAATTCGGGTATTATGAATCGGATGATGACCAGAGCGGCAAAAACGGCTCGGTAAATAATTCCGAGATGCGCTTCCTGGCGGGCTATACACAGGAGGTGGGCAGGGATTTTACCGCTGGTCTGCAATACTATGTCGAGCATATGCTGGATTATGGGCAACATAAGGACAGCGCACCTTCAGGCCTAAGCCGTGACAGAGACAGGCACTTAATCACAGTTCGCCTGACAAAACTTTTAATGAATCAGAACCTGCGGTGCTCATTATTCACTTATTTTTCCCCCTCCGATAAGGACGTCTACATGCGGCCGAACATAAATTACAAGGTCAGCGACAATCTGGCCGTCGAGGCCGGTGCCAACATATTCTTCGGCGATTATCCAAGCACTTTCTTCGGACAGTTTCAGAATAACACGAATATCTATACAGCGTTGCGATATAGCTTTTGAATATAAAAACTCCCAATGAAGCCAAGTAAAAAACATAAATGTTGAATATTCATTATAGCAGGGATACGCTCTGATTTCAGACAGGTTGCAATACAACCTCACTACAACCATCCAATCGAATATCCGTCGTTTTTCCCGATAGCAGCGGTCTATTATCCGGCTGACAACAGTATGGCACAGCAAGTGAAAAACATAGGCGCCAAACTATCGGGTTCAGTGTTATTTCCGTGGTATATAGGGCATTTTGTCGGATACGGCGATAAAACCGTATTAGCAATTGATGGTAAGCAGGGCGGGGCTTATAATTACATCGAGTATGGCGACCAAAAAAGCTAAAATTTATACAGTAAGTGAGGCGACTTCGCTGATTAAGGTGGCGTTGGAGCAGAATCTGCCATCCCGGCTGGCGGTGGCCGGCGAGATAAGCGACTGGAAACATCATTCCAGCGGGCATTGCTATTTTTCACTGAAAGATGCAAATGGCGTACTGCCGTGCGTGATGTGGAAGAGCAGCTTCAATAAAGTCAAGTTTGCCCCGGCAGATGGAATGGCAATAATCGCGACAGGGCACATAGATGTATATCCGCCGCAGGGCAAGTATCAGTTTTATGCAGATAAGCTTGAACCGGCGGGTGTTGGGGCACTGCGGCTGGCCTTCGAGCAGATGGCTAAGAAGCTGGAGGCTGAGGGACTTTTCGATGAGGAGCACAAAAAGCCACTGTCGCGATACCCAATGCGGATTGGGATAGTAACGAGCAGGTCCGGTGCGGCCCTGATCGATATCGCCGACAGTATATATAATCGGTGGCCGTGTGCAAAAATGTTTTTGTATCCATCGCCCGTCCAGGGCGAAGGAGCAGCCGAAGAGATTGCCGCCGCGATAAGGGATTTGAACCGACAGAATAAAGAGCTTCGTCTTGATGTTTTGATTGTTGGAAGGGGAGGGGGCTCACTTGAGGACTTGTGGGCGTTTAACGAGGAGGTGTTGGCAAGAGCGATATTTGCTTCGAAGATACCTGTTATCAGCGCGGTGGGGCATGAGATTGACGTTACGATTGCGGACATGGCGGCCGATGCGAGAGCATCAACGCCGACAAAAGCCGGGATGATAGCAGTGCCGGACATGCAAGAGGTATTAGGACAACTCGAAGGCGCAGAAATCAGGTTGAAGACCTACGTGGAATCGAGATTGAAATACGCCGGGCAGAATCTGGAAACGATATTGGCAAGTTCCGTTTTCAGGAATCCGTATTGGCTTGTGAATAACGCTTTGCAGAGAGCCGATGAAGTCCAAACAAGGCTGACCGAATCGGCGAAGAGTCTGCTTGGGCAACTGCGCCGGCGGTTGGCAGTGGCTCTTGAACTGATTATGCGAATCGAGCCGGGCAGGCTGTTGGCGGAAAGCAAAGTTCAGCTCAACAACCTTTACAATACGGCCCAGGCAAAAATATGGAACGTTCTTGGCAAAAGGAAATTGCAATTGACGGCACTTGAGAATAAATTGGTGGTAATGAACCCCAAGTCGGTCCTAAGCAGGGGCTATAGTATTACAACCAACAAACGAACGGGCAAAATTGTTGTGAAACTGGAAGATGTTGAACTCGAGGATGTATTAACCACCGAGCTTGCGAGTCAGAATTTTATTGAAAGCCGGGTAACGAACAAGCAAAATAGTAAACAGGCAAATTAGGAAATATCATGGCAAAAGGAGAAAAAAAAGATATCGACAAATTGAGCTTTGAGGAGGCAATCCAGGACCTCACTGAGATTGTGGACAAGATAGAAAAAGGCGACACACCGTTGCAGACGAGTATTGAACAGTACGAGAAGGGTATGGCCTTGATTAAGCACTGCAGGGGCATTTTGCAGGCCGCGGAGAAGAAAATCGAGAAGGTCTCGCAGACCGGAGACGAAGAAAGTAAGAAGTAAGCACGGGATTAAGAACAGTGTTTGATTTTGCGAGCGTGGCGGAATTGGCAGACGCGCCAGGTTTAGGTCCTGGTGTCCTTCGGGACGTGGAGGTTCGAATCCTCTCGCTCGCATTTGAGTTGCTGGTTCTGTTAAAAGGGCATCCATGATAATTATATTCTGTATGAATTGCGGTCTTTAGTTCGCATCGCCGGTAGGAAAACGAAAATAAAAAAGGCCGCAAGCGTCAACTCACGGCCTTGTAATTTGCAACCTTGACTATTATTTTCTGCGCTTCCTGAGCAAAGCTAAGCCGCCCAAACCAACCAGGCATATCGTCATCGGCTCAGGGATAGGACTGTTTACAAACGATTCGCTTGTGTCGACATCACCATTGAATGACTGAACATGAATGCCGACGCGAAGGGTCGGATAAGGGTCGCCGGTCATCAGTTCTTCCAGAACGTTTGCCAGGCTTTGACCAGGCTGTAGTTCAAACTCAATTTGTACCCATTCGGTATTACCGTAAATCGGGTCGTTGGATTCGACCCCCTCCGCAGGAGGCGGTGGCTCGGACTTGACTGTGAATGCCTTGATAGCCACGAACGGATATTCCATATCGCCCCCGCCCGGCAGGTTTTGATTGCCGTTTCTCTCGAAGTCAACATCTTCGTGCCCATCAAGAACGCAGGGATCGGTTATTGTGTCCACGTCAATAATACGGTCGATACCTAACAGGGAACCATCATCAAACCAAATACCGGTGATTGAAGAATGAACGGGGCCTTCATTTCTAAAGCGGAACTTTGCTCTCCCCCCATTATTAAATACGTCCATAAACAGTTGCTGTTCACCTGTCGCTGCGTTGCAGGGGTCATTGCTGGTAATAGCGTAGAATGGGAATGTTAAAGCGTCTTCAATGCCCGCTGAAGCTGGTAAAACCTCCGCCTGCGCAATCGAAGGGAATAGAAACACAGCGCAAACACAAAGCGCTATACCTACGCTTCCCTCCACCAAGTTTTTCCTCCTCACATTATACATACACACTCCTCACGATTTTATTATTAAACCAGATATAGGCCTCCATGTCAAGCCCAAAATCGCTAAAAATTTTGAAAAACCAGCTTTAAGCAAGCAAAAACGCAACCGGACAAACTCACTCTACATAATCGGGCGCTTGTAATCCCTTTGTTTGCAAGTGGATATCGCGCCTCTATCCCTATTCCTAAAAGAAACCTTAATAAGTCCATAATCAAAAAAATTTTTATTTTTTTTGAAAATTTTTTAATTCTGGACACGTGATTACCGGAAATTCCAATTTTTTCACGGTTTTCACCTGCATGTCGAGTACCTTTGTGAAGTGTCAATCCTGGCTCAAAAAGTTACTGAATCGCAGTGCTTTCGAACCTCAAGCTTGTGTTTAGCTAATACTTTTTTATATCATCGCATGTCTTTCTTTGATTGCTGGCCGAGTAGCTTTGCAAAAGACAAACTCAATTGTACGCTCGCATCAGCTCAATCAATTCGGCTCGGCGCGTTTGTTTCCTCGTGTTACACATCCCGACTCATATCGCTGGATAAACCTGAGTCGATAAAATATACTGGTCACCAGACTAATAAAAACACACGTTGAAAAAGCCTAAGAAAATAATATTCGATTGAACCTGCGAGCGCATTTATGCGACTACAATAATGAAAGCCCAAAGGAGTAATAACAGTTGACTGAAAAGCAGGCAATTTACTACGAGCTTTTGGTCCTTCGCTGCCGGCGAGGCCGAAGGGATGCTTTCGAACAGTTGGTCAGGGACTGGGAAAAGCGTCTTTTCTATTACATTCACAAACTCATCGATGATGAACAGGAAGCCTGGCAAATTCTGCAGGATACCTGGGTGAAGGTCTTAGTCGGCATCAAAAAGCTGCGCGAGCCGAGGAAGCTTCCAAGCTGGCTATACACAATCGCGCGTAACACAGCAATTGGACACTTGAGAAAGAAATACAAAAGGCAGTCACTTTTCGAGCCTGATGCAAATGTCCAGAATGTTGAAGATACCGTGAACAACATTGCTTTCGATGATGCCCAGCAGGTACACTTCGGCCTCAGAAAGATCTCACTTCATCATAGAGAGGTCTTGACCCTGTTCTTCTTACAAGACCTCGCGATCGAGGAAATCGCCGGCGTGCTGGCAGTTCCCCCAGGCACGGTAAAGTCGAGACTCTACCATGCCAGGCAAGCCTTGAAAGCCGTGCTCCAAAAGGAGGCCAAAGATTATGAATGAATCACAAAAAACATTTCGTGATAAATTGTTGGATATGGAAAAGGCAAATACCCCTTACAAGGAAAAATATGATAAGGAGATAATGGAAATGTTTGACAAAAAACTTACAGGTTTGCAAAAATGGGGCCAGGTTCTTGGCTTAGCAATGGGTTTGGGCTTTTTCTTCCTTTTTGGCACATTAGCGATAATTGTGCCAAAGGAGTTTCCATTATGGGGACGTGCTATCTGGATAATCGGCTCGGTTTTTGGTCTGGTCTTCGCGGCCTTGTCAGTGTGGATTCTTAAAAAAGGCGCCGTTAATCTGAAAACAGACGACATGGCCGCGGCCGGACTTGGCTGGGCCTTTATAGTGATAGTCGCAACGCTTGTTCTGGTTTTTTCGGGGAAATCTCCAGAACCGATAACAGGTGTCCGCATGCTCGTTTCAATACTTATTTTCGAAGTAATGGCCGCTGCCGGGTTGCTCAAGGCAATCATACAGCGTTCTGAAGTAAACACCCGTGAAAAGCTGTTAGAGATTGAATATCGTCTTGCCGAGCTTGCCGATAAGGTCGAAACCGCCGAAACG
>JGI10211J14876_10000064_pt1 | contig 36037 bp, 39 predicted proteins | sample Etolagsediment_FD_14876 | JGI IMG/M metagenome (IMG submission 14876)
GTTACTTATACCATCAAATGCCTGTGCATTCCATTGTGTTGTAGTTATTGTTTCAGTTGTTATATCAGTTCCATCTGTTACTTCAACAGCGAATTGGTATGATGGACTTGTTTTTAAACTAGCAGCGGCATAACCACTTCCATCATTTGCTTCAAGACCTACTGATGTTTTATTTACTATTACTTGTCCAATATCAGTTCCATCAGTTGAAAATATACCTGTTCCATTTGATAATACTTCTGGGTCAAGTATTATAGTATCTGTTATATTATTAATAGTATCTATTGCTTGTAATCCATATCCACTATCTACATCAATAAAATTAGGTCCTGTTGTATTACCAGCAACTAAAGTATCAAATAGCGTATTTGCTGATGATGTGGAACCGTATAATTGAAATTGTTTTATATCACTACCTATTCTAATATAAGCTAGTCCAGCATCCTCATTAACACCAATCTCACTTAAAGCAAGTTCTGTTCCGTTTATATTCCATGAACCATCTGTGAAATCTTCTGATGGTGGTATTGAAAAAGTTGCTGATGCTGAACCATATAATGTGTGATGTGATATTCTACTTTCTTGTGTAATTAACGGCATTTAAATTCTATTTTTTTATATAATAGATAAACTATTATTTTTTCTAACTGCTATGAAATATTATATCTACCTCCTGATAATAAAAATATCGGCACCGATGAACCTAAATTTCTAACAACATTTCTTGAGGCTGAAATATAATTTGTTGATATAAATGAAAATGCACCAAGCACTTCATTTCTTCCAGCCCTAACCGCATTCGCTACTGATATAACTGGTCCCTCAATATAAAAACCACTATTTGTTATTTTTAAATTTGAAGCTATTACAAATGCTCCTTCAACTCCCCCTTCTATTATATTATTATCACCTTGAATAAAGTTTTTGTCCGATGAAACTATATTTGAATTACCAGAAATAATAACATTATTACCATATATCTGATTATCTCTACCTGATATTACTATATCTGAAGTTGTGGTTAAATTCGTTGTGTTTGTTTTTAAAGCACCTGATAAATTACCTGGTTTTCCTAATGGCCTTCCGAGTACTATATCTTTTCCCGCTGATATAACACCAGTTGTTGTAAATGGTTTCCCTGTTCCTGTTGATAATACAGCAATACTATTTTCTGGTCTTTGTATAGTTGTTCTTACAAATGGTCTAGGTATTGTAATATAAATTGACTTAATTAATTCTACTTTAACTAGTGCTTCTTTAGTCGGGTCATAATTAATTATTTTATTTACTTTATAATATTGATTATTAATAAATATATTATCATTAAATCTAAAATCTGATATATCAAATGGATTTAAATAAAAACTGGCTGTTATAATTCTACTATCTCTATCAGTAATTTCATTTATTGTATTTTCCCAATATGAAGTAAATAAATTATTATTTGTAACCGTATCTTCTGGATAATATAATCCCGTTGTTTGACCCCAGTTTAAGTCATATGAAGGTTGTTGTGGATTATCAAAATGTCCTAAATATGGATATGCTTTATATCTAACACCTTCAAATTGCCATGTATCATTATCTGATGCTGTTGGTAATAAACCATTTAATGGCGTAATTGTTCCTGAAATTGGTGTCCCTGAACCTACTGATGAAAATGGTATATTAATAACAATTGTTTTTGTATCTACAATTTCTAATATTTTAAATTGACCTTCAAGTGATGGTTTTAATAATCCACCATCTGATTGATTAATTGAAATCCAATCACCAACTTGGTAGTTTGGGTGTATTAAATTTGTAAATCCATCTGTTGTTAATTTAGTATATGAGTTATATACCCCACCACTATGAAATTGATAATCAGAATAAACCCATGTTGATTTTGTTGATGAGTTAAACCTTGTTAAAATTCTTGGATTATGCTCTGTCTTACTTAAAATATTATTATTAACCTTAGCTATAACTGGAATAACTAGTTGAACTGAACTTTCAAGAGGAATTAATGGTGTTGGTGAAAATTGTATCTCTACTTTTTTCTCTCCTGTAATAAAATCATTATTAATAAAATATTGATACTCACCATACGCAAGGCCTCCTCTGTTGTTTTTGTAATCTTCATTGTAAATGTCTTTATCATCTTTATATTTAAAGTTTGTCTGTCTATTTTGAGTTTCTGCGAGTATCTGCTCTTCAATAGGCTCATTTATATTCAGTTTTCTTGTCCAATCTTTAATTCGTCCAGATGCGTAATAATCATCTCTTGGTTCAATTATTAATGTATTTTGATTTACCTTTGATGGCTCAACTATTAAGTTAAACATTTTTATAATTGATGTTATAAAATCTTTTTGTTTAAAGTTTTCTGGAATTACAGCATTATAATCAATTGGTTCATTAACTAATACATTAGTCGTAAGTATATTAAAAAACTTATTTGCCGCACTAAATGTTCCTAGTTGAGTTCCAGCTGGAAGGCTTGTATTATATACGGTTGAACCATATGTTGCTGTTGGTGGTAGTAAGTTTGCGTTTCCAAATTGTTTTCTAATTTGTGAGTTCATCGCACCATAGTTTAATTCAACCCATACTTTTTCTCCTGGATATAATTTCTTTCTTGATGGTGTGCTATCATCCAATATATCTGTTGATATTTGACCATATACTCTTCTTGGTCCAGGAAATATAATCACAGAATTAAGTGAAGGTGCTGGTGATGTTCCAGGAACTAGTGGTTGTATTAAATCATATTGTAATCCAGGTATTTGTGATTGTGTAAATCTTAAAGGAATTGTTGCTCCATTAACAGGAATTACAACTCCACCTACTACATCTAAACCAGTTGCTGGATTTTTACTTCTTCTAAAACAAATTGAAGTTAATGGATTTATTGAGCCAGGAATATTTGTATTTAAATTACTAGTAAAGGCCCATGTTATATCAAAATCACATACAAATCTTCCTGAAACAAAGTTTGATGGTGCTGTATATTCATATGTTGTTGTATTGTATAATCCATCAGGGTCTCCATTCGGCGCATTCTCATTATTAAATGGTAGCTTAAATTTACCAAAGTTTATTGGTATGTTATTAGCAACATTACTACCACCAGAAACACTTATATAATCTTGAGGTATGCTATATGTTGCTGTAGTTGAAAATGTGCTTGGATTAAGCATTCCAATCGTAAATTTATTTGAAATTGAATTTACAACTCTTAATATTTCTTTTTTGTTAAAAGGAATATATAAACTTTCAAAAACTTCACTATTTATAAAATTTGACTGATATGAATAACCAGCGATATTAAATATTTTATCCCATATATATTTAACATTAGTTGATGGATACATTTGTGTTGTTTTAACTTCAGTATTATATGCCGTTGTCCATCCATTTATTGAACCTAAATTCCAATTATACCCATAATCTATAAGTGGATAAAAATATCCAGTTTCCCAAGATGCTGTCCAAGATTGTCTTATGTTATTTGCTGTCCAGTCGTGGTTTAATTCACTAAAATCTAAATCTGTGAGGAAATTTTCACCAATTTGCTTGAAAAAATTATCATTATCAGCATATATTACTATTTCATACTCTCTTTTATCTACATCTGCATCTAAAATAACCTTTCTTAATTGTAAATGACCTTCAAAAACCATTGTTGTATCAACTAATATCCATGCTCTCGTTTTTTTATTCGGATTGAATGTTGATAAAACACCTAAATCAGATATATCACCAAATATTTCTCTATTATTTTTTGTTTCAGGTAATTTAATTGTTTTTGAATAAGAAGAATTAATCTTATCTATATTAATAATATCTGCTACATTGTAGGTTAAACTAATTGGCTCACTTTCATAAGTATCTAACCATCTTCTTACTCCATTAAGTTCTACTAAAAGTTCAAATCTACTCATATTATATTATTGTTATTTATATCATGATGTTTCATGTTTTAATCGTTCTGTAAATTTATATTGTAAGCCATTTTATATGAAAGAACAAAATTAAACATCTTATCCCTCATAGTAGTTTTAACCTCATAATTATTCTGTGTAACTATAATCGGTAGTTTATATGCTGACGCTGATGCTGAATAAAGTGTCGTATTATCATTTCCAATAATATAAACTTCTGGTGATGTCATTAATTCTTCTAACCATTTTGATTGAATTTCTGTAATCCAATTTGATTGAATAGTAAATTGCTCCTCCGCCTTTGTTGCGAATATTGTTTTTCCTCTATCTCCTACTTCATAATCCCAGTCAAGTATTCTATTATATTCACTTCTTGTTATTGATAATGATTTTTTAACATCTCTAGTAAATGTAAAGTAATCCCAACCACCTTGTCTATTTAACCATAAAACTCTAACCCACTCATTTGCCGAGTAAGGCGAACACTCATTTATTAATTTCCATTTTAATGTCTCTGATGCTGTAACTCCATTTTGTAAATAAGTCATTGTGTAATATGAATAATTTGATGAAGCCCAGTTTATACCAAATGAATTTGATAAATTCTGTGTTCCAACGCCAATATCTAATCTTTTATATAAATTGTTTGATGGTAAGTTATATGAATATGTTACTTGTTGAACTCCAGCTGAATTATACATTGCGAATTGGACTGATGATGTAAATCCAGATGGTGTTGCTATAATTAAAGACACCGTTTCATACTCGTGTGTCTCATTAATTGGTCCGTAGTTAATCGGTTTATATTCCGAAGGGTAATTCCTCAAAAACTTATTATTGTTCGTTAGACCTAAAATATATTCGTTAAAGTTTTTAGTTCTTTCTCTATATTGTCTTGTTCCGTTAAACGCCCATCTTGTTGAAGCCGTAGCATTCAATCTAAATATATTTGTAATAATTCCACCATCAGTTCCATTTGGTGTGTTTATACCAGACCACTCTTTATCTATAACTACAAAAGTAGCATCAGTTACCGATACAACTGATGCTGTTCCATCATAAACCGTATTGACTTGCTTATTTGCTTTATTAATTGTAATTATATCACCAGCTGTTAATCCGTGTGGTGTTGAAAATGTTAAACCTACATTTGTTGGACTTACATAAAAAACATCATAATAATCTTGACTTGGATTATACTCATATCCATAATTAATTGTATATTGAACTAAACCTTCAGGAATTCCAGAAGCAGCACCTCCTACAAAATTACTTATCCATCCAGATTGAAATGGATTTATATTATAATCAAAAAAAGATTTAAGTAATTGATGAGGTGAAAAAAGCGCATATCCATTTGGTGATGGCGGAACTTTATATGTAGAAAGAACAGAATAATTTGTCGTTGCGAATGGCTCATTTTTTTTCTGTATTCTAAATAAATACTTAAAATCAGATACTGATGAAGAACCACTATCCAACTTATACCATAATTCTTTATTTACTGGTGCCCACTCATCTGGTTCTATTACTATTGATACTGTTGCTGCCATTTAATTTTTTATTTTTTATCATTGATAATTATCTTATCAATCAAAGCATTTATATCTTCAATTGCTGCTTTCTCAATTAAAGTTTTCTTTTTAGAATAAACCTCATCAATTGTCTTTTGTATTACATTTGTTGGTTTAATACCCCTTTTTGCGATACTTCTGGCTATTAAAAACTTAATACTCTTTCTTGATATAAATTTACCTTTCTTATCTCTTGGTGCTATTTTTCTAGCTACAACCCATCTGTCTAAAGATTTTAAAGGTGGTTGTTTTGAACCCGCTTTTCTACCCTCATCAACATTAGTCAAATAATCAGCCGCTAATAATTGAACCATTAATCCATTTGCTTTCTCAACTAATTTATAATCAATACTCTTTATAAGTGTTCCTGTTGCTTTTTTATCTGCTTTAAGTAGGTTTTTAACTAATGTCTTAACTAAATCTTCACCTAACTCATCTAATGTTTTTATAAGGTTGCTATTTTCTTTCATCTATTTGTTTTAGTTTTCTTTGCGCCCATTCTATACCAGCATCACCACCCCACGCTAACCACATCAATCTACCACATCCATCTCCTAAATCTTTCTGACTATTTTGTCTGTGTCTTTCAAATGCTGCCATTCTTGCTATTGTTTCTCTTGAAATTGCTTCTCCTTTTGCTAATTGATTTGCTCTGGCTTTTCCTACTGGTGTTCCGCAACTACCCCATCCATTTTTCTCAGCCCATCTTAATGCTATTTTTGCATTTTCCGATGCTTGTTTTGGGTAATCATTATAACTATCAGCGAACTTATCACCTTCAATTGCTATACCTTGTTTAATAGCATCTTGTTTAGAGTTAGGCCCAACATAACAGTAACCTTCATCACCCCATTTCCATCCTAACTTTCCGTCTTGATTACATTTTTTTAATGGCATAATTTAAATATTTTTTTATCCAGGTTGTTCGTCATACCAACTCCATCCATCAACTGGATATTCATAAGTATCTTTTAATTCTTTCAGTAATGTGTATGTTGGTGCATAAACAGCATTTGGTGCATAAAACCATTGCTCTTCATCCCACTTATAAAACCCACTTGTATTTTCCATATTTTTTTTATTTTATATTTATAAGGTAACCGTCCAATTTTTTGATGTTGCAATTAATAAATCAGCAGCAGTTAAATCAGGAGTGCCTGGATTACCTGATATATTTATTATCCTTGTTGTTCCAGGTGTTCCTAAATCATTAAATAAATCTATTATTGCTGGTCTCTCAAGATTACCATTTGATAAAACAACCGATATAATAAGATTTGGTAATCTAACATATTCTAAAGATTGACAACTTAAAAATGTAGAAGTGATAGTAGTTAATGAACTTAAATCACTTAAAAAAACAATTCTTCTTAATTTATAACAACCACTAAATGCAGAGGATAATGTTGTTAATCCAGCACTTAAAGTTATATCACCAATTGAAATTAGTTCTTTACAATTCTGAAATGTTACACTTAAATTAGTAGATAAAGGGCAATTTATATCCCCTATTTCTGTTAAGTTAGAACAATTCAAAAACATTGAACCCATTTGTGTTGTTGTTGGACAATTTATATCCCCAATTTTTCTAATATTAGAACCACTAAAAAATGATGTAATAATACCTGTTGTATCCCAATTTAAATCACCTAAACTAAGTTTACCTGAATTTGATAGAAATGCTTGAGATTGAGTATTTGTATTTGTAATAATATTATCTAAATTTATATTATCTAATGCTGGAAAAAAAGAAAAACCATTTATTGCACTACCACTACTAATACCTTTTACAATATTAATTGATTTTAGTAGTGGCATATATCTATTACTAGTAAATAACGAGTTCCAACTAAATACAATTTCTAAAAGTTGAGGTGTTCCTGGACGAACAGCCGCAGTTGGACTAAAATTCCAATTACCAGTTAAAGGTCCAGAAATATATGTTATAACAATTAAAACTTGTTTATAGTTTTCACCCCATTCATCAACTAATATTGGTGATGTTGTTGCGGAGTAAACATATGATTTTTGTTGAACTCCTGTTCCGTTATAATTATTATTAGTTCCGTCACCCCAATCTATATTCCAGTTACAAGTTCCTTGTCCTTGATTTAATGCGAATGTATTTTCTTTATTATCATATACTGCGTGTAATATCGCAATTTTATTATCAGCAGAGGTTATATTTGGCATTTGTAACCAGCCAGCTGGTCTTATCCATTTATTTGGGTCTATTGCTTTGATATATCTTTTTTCCATTACTCTTCAATATTTAATTTTATAACACTTGGTATGTCAGATGTTACAGTTATTTTACTTCCAGTCAAAATAGTATTTGTTAAAGTATAGGGTGCTCCATCATCAGCTATCGTTATAGTTGGTGAATTAACAACATTTGTTATTGTATTTATTTTAGTGTCTTGAACAACATAAAATTCAACCGATGAATTATCCATTAAATCAATTATAAAAAATGGATTTGTGTTTTCCCATAAAGATAATGTTGAATTATATTGTAATGTATCACCCCCAATTGGTGATGTAATTGTTACATCGTGTAATTCATTTAATTCATCAACACCATTATCTAACGATACAAATATTTTACCATTTACTGCATGTGAATACAATACATAACCAATTCTTACTGGGTGGGTTGTTGGTTCTATATTGGTTAAACCACCAGCAACTGTATCTGATAACCATAAGTCATCACCATCTAACCAAGTTTCACCTTGAAGTGAACCTGTTGTATTTATTTTTCTTACAGCACCGAATGATGTAATAAAACCTTCTTGATTGTTGTTAATATTTTCAGTAACAACACCCAATATACCTGAATGGTTGGGTTTGGTATCTGCTTGTGCTAATAAAACTGCTAACCTTTGTCCTTGTGCCCCACCTTCTGCTTGTGTTCTTATTCTAACAACATTATATTGACTTTCAAGTAAATTTGAACCAGTTTTATTAACTACTCTTATAACTTCTTCTTGTCCTATTTGTAATGTCACATTACCACCTTTTAAACCTAAATCTAATGTTCCATCTGTATCATTCCAATTTAATCTACCTGTTGTATTTGTAATTGTATTATTTAAATCAAAATCATTATAACCTAAATTCGTTATACCAAAATCCATCATATCTATGAATGTAGAGGCAGTATTTCCAATATCTAATGTTTTCCATAATCCTTCTGTTGGTCCTGTTGCGCCATTAACACCCGCTGGTCCAGTTGCGCCCGTTGGTCCTATTGGTCCATCATTTCCAGTTGCGCCAATTGGTCCTGTTGGTCCTGTTGCGCCATTAACACCCGCTGGTCCTGTTGCACCCGTTGGTCCTGCTGGCCCTGTTGGTCCCGTTGCTCCAACTAATTTATATTCATCAAATGAATTATTTAGTTGTGTAATATAACCTGTAATTGGTTCTATCGGTGAATTACAATAAGTATATCTAATAGGATGTTTAATAGTTATATCACATTGCCATCCATTCACATTGTCATCTGTTGCTTCTACTACTGGCAGAAAGTTTATATCACCATCAATAGATAAATTCATATCAACATAGTATTTATGTTGTGATATTTCAGCAACCATAGTGTCTAAAATGTAATGAGTATCTGATATTATTTCATTATAATTGTCCTCTCCGAAGTTAATTTTATCCATACAATATATCGTAAATGTATATAAATTAACTTTATAACCATTATCAGATTTCTGTGTGGTTGTATTATTGTTTTCAATCCATATATAAGGAAATTTCATTTCCTTTGATGCACCTATATTATATGCTGGTCCATAACCAAAGTCATAAACCATTTCTTGTCTAATAGATAAATCTTGGAATATTGAAACTATTTTATTTATACTTACTGTGTTGTTAGCCATTTTTTAGAATTTATTTTCTATTTCTTATTTCATTTTGTTGTTCAAAATACTTATCTCTTTCATACCAATATGAAAGTAAATTTAAACATTCTATATAATTTCTTTCATAAATTTCATCGTGTTTTGTTATATCACCATTACTTAATCTATCCACCATTGCCAGCCATCCCCATCTTTTGTCTATACTTACTTGACCTAAAGCCAGGTTGTCTTCTTTTGAGCTCTTACTAAACAATCCTTTAAATTGTTTGTATATTATTGCTTCCCACCTAAAAAAAAACCTATTGGCCCCATAAGTTCCATAACAGGTTGATTTAAGAATAACTCTTTTCTATAATCTATATTATTAGCTGTGAATTTATCTTGTATCCATTTCTCTTCTCCTGTCTCACCATCTTGAACCAATTTACCTGGTCTTAATATAATTGCCAATATATAAGGTATTGCTTCTGATTGTGATTTTGCGTTCTCTTGAAATGTCTTCATAGAAATATACTCACCCATTGTCAGTTTATTTAAATCCTGTGGAAAAACATATGTTATTCCTTCAATCTCTAATGTCTTTACATTTGGCCATTCTGTGTGTTCTTGTAAGAAATGGAGTGAAGATGATATATCATTAACTACTTCTAAAGTTAATTCATCTAATTCACCATCTTCAGCATCACATATTGCCTCAATAATTTTAAGTAAATATAACTCACCTAAAAAGTATTCTGCTCTCTTCTCTTCAAGTTTTGCTACATTAACATATAGTTTAAGTGTCATCTCTTCCCAGCTTTCTGGAACTTGATACTCTTTTTCATTTAAGTTAAATAACTTCATATATTCTTTTTTGTTTTTTTATATAATAGATAAACTACTTTTTTTTCTAACTAAAAGATATAATAATATAATTATATAATATATATCATACATCTGTTTCTTACTTTAATAATGTATTCTAAAATAATTTGTATCTGTCTTCTTACCTTTCTTCTTCCACCAGTGAATAGCATATCGCATCGCATCCATCGCATCATCATATATCTTAACTGGTTCATCTAACACAACATCACCATTTGTTTTCCATTTATAAGATGAAACTTCTTTTAGTATATTTAAACTTTCTTTATGAATATAAAGTTCTGTTGATTTAACACTATCAATACCTTCCTTAACAGCTTTCATTGCATTTTTAGCATTATACTTACTTCTTCTTAATTCTTCTATTATTTCTGGTCTTGCCCAATCACATATCATCTCTGTCTTTTTAGAAATGTTTAATTCTTCCATTCTTTTTATTAAATCATTTACGGTTAAACCACTTTCATATATAAGTTCTCTTACATATGCCTGGTTCTCAATAAAACTAACTTCAATTAAAGAACATGGGTGATTATAACCAAAGTCAAGTCCATATAAAGTTTCTTTAACATCTATTTCACCTTCATAATACTTCCAGTGTGTAAAGATTGTTGTCTTTCCTGTTGATTTCTCACCTAATGCGTATATTCTGTAGTAACCTTCATCAACTTTTATTAATTCTTCTATCTCTTTTACTTGTGCCTTTGGAAGAAAAGGATTATCTTTGTATGTTGAGTGAATAAGTTTTGATGTGTCTCTTACTATAAGGTCATATAACCAGTGGAAGTTGTCTGATGGATTAAAGTCAAATATAAGTTTCTCTGATGTTCTCATATTTAATTGGTTAAACTCCTCAAAGTTTAATTGATTGGCTTCATTGGCCCATAGAACATCTCTTTTTCTACCTCTTAACTTTTGTTCATCATCTACTGCGAAGAATTCTACTAATGAACCATTACTAAAATTATATGTGTTTTCTGTCTTGTGGTGCTCGTTCTGATTGTAAAGGTTAAGTTCTCTCATAACCTCAAAAAAATCTCTCATAACCGAACCTCTGAGTGAAGGAAATGATTTTCTAACTATACTAACAACTTTATTTTTATTTGTTAAACAATATATTATAAGTAATTGACATATAGAATATGTTTTTGACGAACGAGAGCCACCTTGATTAATAATAAATCTTAAATCTTCAGTTTGTAATGCTTGATAGTTCTTCTCAAATACGGTTGTGTGTTTAATGTCCAGTGTTGCCATCTGTATCATCATTATTTTTTACCTGTATTAATCTAATCTCTGTAATCTTATCACCACCAGATGTTATATCTAAACTATCTGTGTATCCTCTTTTTCTGGCTTTATATTTCATATAGAAAAGAATTGAACGCTCTGAGCCTTCTTTAATCTTTTTCAATAAATTATTCTCTACAAAATCTAAAGTGATTTCATTTATATCATCTACTTTTGCTTTGAACTCTGCGTCTGTCTTATAATACTCATAAAAGGTATTTCTCGATATACCGACTTCTTTACATGCTGGTGTAACTATTCCTAAACTTCTTTCTAAAGCCTCTAACAACTTCTCTTTGTGCCATTCTGGGTCGTGTTTCTTTGCCATTGTTTGTCTTTATTTTATTTTCTGTTAATTCTGATGCTTTAATAATATGGACTTCTTTTAGCGCGGCTTCTTTACACGCCTTCAATCTCATATTACCTCCTAATACAATCATATCTTCATCAACCACTATTGGTCTGATTTCTAACATCTCAGGAAATTCTTTAATACTTCTAACAAGTTTCTTATACTTGTCATCTTTAATAACTCTTGGATTGTTTGGATTTGATTTAATATCCTCAATTTTTACTTTTTCAATCTTCATATTCTTTCTTTTTTATTTTATTTTTTATTCAATTGTCATGTTTGTAATTATCTTTATTATTTTTTTAATAATTTTCTATATTGTTCCCAGTTATTTATTCTCGCCTCAGCAATCTTAAAGTAATCAGGGTCAAGTTCCATACCAACAAATCTAAATCCTTCAAGTAAGGCTGCGATACCTGTTGAACCAGAACCCATAAACGGGTCAAGGACTATACCACCTTCTGGTGTTATGAGGCGACATAGATAAGTCATTAGGTTGATTGGTTTTAAGGTTGGATGAGTGTTCTTGGCTGTTCCTTTTCTTTCACAACCAAACTTATCAGCCGTCTCTTTATTTGTGCGTGTTGTAGTTTCAAACTCTTTTTTCTTTTCCTCAAATCCATCTAAACCTAAGTTTCTTTCTTTCTTACTTACTTTGGCTTGATATACGAACCTATAAGTTGATTTGTTCTGTTCGGACTTTTGTTCCTCCTTTACCAATGTGTCCTGTTTGATGTTCTTTTCTATGACAGGCAGAACAGAGCCAAACAATTTCATAAGGCTTTGTGTAGTCGGGGTGGTGTCTATGTTGTCCTGTATCTCCACAATGTGAGCAAGGTTCTGGATTAGGATATAATTTTCTAACTCTGTGATAAAGTCCTGAATAAGAGGTGACGCCATATTCTCTGTCGCTATTGCTACAATGTTTGCTACAATATACATTGTGCATTTTTCGGACAGGTTTAGAGCAGATTTTACAAGAAGGACGAGTTTTTCTTTTATCCAATCCTCTACATTTGTTTGAGCAATAAGTTCTGTTATTTGAGATATACTCAAGCCACTTTGTTCCACATACTGGACAAGTTTGTAGTTGTTTTGCTGACATTCGTTTTTCTTTTTATATTCCTTTTGCTCTAAAAAGTTGTAAGATGCCTTAAAAAAGAAGCGTGAGGCACCAGAACCACTCTGTTCGTCCAACAATCTACAAGGACACATCGGATTAGTGTGAATATCACCTTTGTCGTTATAAGCATTTGTCTCACAAGGTCCCAAACCTTTTCCATTACCAAATCTTCTATTTTCTGTATTACCACCATCACTTTTTATTCTTTTAACCTCACCTTTCTCACCTTTTATCACCTCATCACATATACACTCTAAAATAAGGTTGGCTGGAAATCTTCCTTCACTATTCATCTCAACTGGTTCAGTTCTTTTACCATCTGGTTCTTTACCAACACTAAAACTATTACCTTGTGGTCCATTTTTATAATGATAAGTATCTGTTGTTGCAACCCTACAACCATCTATATTTATACCACCAGTTCCCCACTTTAAGACATTTTCGGCGACTGACTTTTCTGATAGTGGTTTTCTCGCCAGACAGATTGGTTCATTTAGACAATCCATTTTGTCTTCCTTGTATATAACATTGTCTTCCACAGAATGTCGTTGGATGTCTTTCAACTTCAAGTTTAAGGCGTTGAAAAGAACCTCCGCAGTTAAGACATTTACATTCACACCATCTATCTGGTTGTTTTTGACTTGGATGATGTTCTCTAATATGTTCTGCCACTCCAACGATTTTAAGGTTTTCAAGTCTATTATCAGATTTAATTTCGTTGATGTGGTGTATCTGCTCATCTTTTGATAAAGGTCTTCCAATATGTTGCTCCATAATCCAACGGTGTTCCAACATATATTTTCCATCAATCTTAATTGCGACATATCCATCAGCCCTTGTAAAGCGACCTGTATATTGGTGTTTTTCTCTACAAGACATAGAGCAGTATCTAACACCTCTTTTTGCTCTACTTGGTTTAACTCGGAACTGCTCTCCACAATTTTCACATATAATTTCCATAATTCACTTTTTATTATATATATCAAGTTTAACGCCGTTCCCTCTAAATCTTCTGGCTTCTGAGCCACGGCTATAATTTCTTGTGCGGGCTTCAGAGCAGTTCCCCAACCTTCATATTGTGAGGTGCCTTTTGTAACTTGAAGTTCTTCATATTCAGGTTTGTCGTGTATGGTTGAATAGTTCAATTTGTCACCTTTTATATTATGTTGTTTTTTTGTTCCAACAACCTCACGCTCATTACCTTCAATTTTATCAACAGCCTTACCGATGTTATGACTTTTAGGAAAACCACTTCCATACAACCACATCACTTGGTCTCTTATCTCAAAGCCAGCATCTTCTATATTCACAACCATTCTGTGATATGTTCTTGTTCCCCCGAACGATAAGATATGACCGCCAGGTTTTAGAACTCTATAAACTTCTTTCCAGAACTCAACAGATGGCACATCATAATCCCACTTCTTACCCATAAATGATAATCCGTATGGCGGGTCTGTAACAATACTATCTACACTATTATCTGGTAGTTTTTTTAGTGATAACATATTATCACCTAACATTAACTTCATTTTACTTTTCATATTCTTTTACTTTTTTGTATATACATTCCGTATTTTACACCGGTATTACACTATAATAGATTAATAATCTATTTTTCCAAATCAATTCTCAAATTTTTCCCCGTTATCACTATAATAATCTAAAAGTGTTTGATAATAATTTGATATTGATGTATGGCATTTACAATTTATTTGATACATAATTGCTCGTGGGTTAATATATTTCTTGTAAAGGTGATATATACTATCCATATCTGTTTGTGTCGCCACAGCCACTCTAAACAATCTTAAAATCTCATTTTTATCTTCTACACTAAACATTCTATCTGGGTCTAATTGTTTTTTCTTACTCATATTCTTTTTTTTCTATTTTTTTACATATAAAATATGTTATACCATATGGATTTTCACATTCCATTGTCCATTCAGAAGCATCTAATAAATCAAATTCTTCTGGTGTCATATCATTAATGTTTTTTGGTTCTAAAGGTAGATAAAAATAACCTTCTGGTGTTTGACTTGTTACATAGTGTATCCACCATTTCTTAAAATCTTCTGTCATAATCCTAATTTTTTTATTTTTTTGTTTCTAAGTCCTGCGATTAAAATAGGTTCAGCTGCTTTATCTAAACAACTTTTTAATATATCATCTACTATTGCGTCAGAAAAATATATCTTCATTGTGTAATATAAATTTGTAAGTATAGTTTCATCGTCAGAAAAAGATATAATCTTAATCTTAAAGTTTCTTACTAATTCATCTAATGTGTTTTCTAATTCTATTGAAGGGTCAATCACTAATTGTTTCTTCATAAGTTCTCTTATGTCTTTCATATCTTAATAACTATTTTGTGAAAATTCAACACATATTTTTACAAATAGTATTTCAGTATTTACTCTCCATGTAATTGTAGAGCAATATATTTCTATATCATGATAAAACACCGTAAATTCTGTGTAATTCTTTCCTTTGATTTGCTTTAGTTTAACCGTATAACTAAAACCACTCTCTAAATAAACTTCTTTTTCTCCCATATTCTTTTGTTTTTCTTTTATATATTATGTTCTAAAAGTCATTTTTTTCTACTCCGGTTTTTTATGGTTATCTTAATCTAACTCTATTCTCATAAAATCCGATTATCTTATCATACCAGAAACCTACGAAGGCCACTCCTGATGCTACAAATATATTACCAGTTATCAATAAACTACTCCAGAAACTAACACACATTAAACAGGTTAGTAATAATTTAATAAGGTTGTATATTAATTTATCTGGTAATATCTCCATTAACATTTGTATTGGTTGAAATCTTGTAATCATCCAACTTAAAAGGAATATTTTAATCCCAGAAAAAAGTATTGTTATCATCTTCTATTTGTTTTTTTATTTCACACTTAACCTTCTCAATTGCGTAATGAATGCTTTTAATATTTATATTATATAATTCACTTATTTCTCTTAATTTAAGTCCTTCAATATAATAATGTTTAAATAATGTTTTATTATACCAGTGTTGCTCATCAACTAAAGTTAGGAATTTATTATATAATTCTGTAATATCTTGGTTTTTATCTTCTATATCATATTTATATTCTTCATCTATCTCTAAATTAACTGAACGCTGTTGATAAAATAATCCTGTGTCTGGAACTTTACCCTTTTTTATTCTACTACATATTGTAAAGCATGTATATTCTAAATAATTATTATTATATGCCATAAGTAATTTATTAAAATCCATTTTATATAATTGCATAATTAAATCGCTTCTTAATTCTTCCCATTTATTTTTACCAACTGATTTACAATATAATATTATTTCTTTTTTATTCCATATATAAAGTATTAAATCATTTTTAGTATTCATTTTTAGAATTTATGTTTTCAAAATATATATTTTTAAATATTTTTAGATTATTTGCTGCCTCATACTCTTCATTTTCTAAACAAATTAAAATCATATATTCTAATACTGATAAAAAATATAAATTAGTTAGTATTTGTAATTCATTATCCATTAATAAGCACATATTTTCAATATATTCATCAAATAAATCAATTATTTTGTATATTGATTTATCTGTTAAAATTACATTAACTATCAAAAGAAAAAGTGCATCATGACAACTTTCTATTAAATTCCATACTTTCTTATGTTTCGGACTTTTATTGTCTATCCAATCTGGTAAATATTTTAAACGAATATTTATTTCTTCTCTAACTTCTAATAATTTCATAATGATTATTTTTTTTATATAGATAAACTACTCTTTTTTAATTCTAACCACATATACATTAATTCATCCTCCATAGAAAGTTTTGTAGATATAATTCCATTTTTTCTTGTAAATATATCTACTAATCTTAAGCAATCTAAAAAGTCAAAATATCCACATTTATAATTCATTTCATTAATAAATGAAACTAATTCTTTTTTTGATGGTTTTTTTGTATCAATTGTATATTTTATAATCCTTTTTTTATTTTTTTTATCTGGATTTTTAACTCCTAAACACCATTTACAAGTTTTTTTATAAGTATTATCTTTATTTTTATAAAAATACTTTTCTTCTTTTAAATCTAAACATTTTTTACATTTTATCATCTTTCAAAATATAATTTTATTAATTCCGATATTTCTTTTCTTATCTCTTGAACACTCATCTCATCATGAATATCTATCGCTGTCACCATATAGAAATTTAATTGTAATATTTTTTCTTTAATTTTTAATTTGTCTTTTTCTTTTACCATATTCTTTTCTTTTTTTTTTATTAATAATAATAACTCCATTTTATGTCATCATCAACTTTCTTTAAATACTTTACATCTTCAATAAAATCTGCTACTGATATATCTTTATAAATATATTTTTTTCTTAAATTTTTTAGTTTTAATTCTTGATTTTTATCTAATTTTTTGAAAAATGTATCTTTCAAATTATCAATAAAATTAATTAATTCTAGTTTGTTTTTTTCTTTTACCATATTCTTTTCTTTTTTTTTTATACTATATATATTATGTTCTAAAAATCATTTTTCTCAAAGGTGGATTTTTTATAGAACTTTTCTGCTTATCTCTTCTTTATCAAATATAAGTTCTGGGTATTTTTCTATACACCAATTATAAACTAATTCTAAATCATTTTTTTTAACAACTAAACTATCGTGAATAGTTAAACAAAAATCAACTGGAACATTATTAAGTAAGTCATCAATAAATATGCTTGCTTCTTTATATTGTAATAATCTACATACATTTTTATAATTATTTGTTTTATACTTTCTTAAAAATGTATTTGCTGTTGAAAATATATCTCTTATTGATGTTTTATCACCATCTAAATAACCTGTGCCATTAACCCAAGATGTAAATAATTCTTTTGCTTCATCTCTATTATTAATTGCTGGTATTCTTTTTATAATGTAATCATAAAAATCCAACCCACCTTCAAATATTTCATTTAGTTTATCATCTTGTAATCCAATATCTTTAAGATGTAACCATAATAATCTGGGTTGGCATGTTTTCGCATCAATAGTCCAGTATTCACCACCAAATAAAAGGTCTCTGTAAGAACCACCATCTCCTATATTACCTGTTATGTTAGTGTGTAATCTTCTTGAAAAATTATCTCTTTTAATATTTAATTCATCAGGTTGAAATCCTAATTGTAATAATGAATATCTAGTTTTCATATACCATTTTTCATTATCATATAAGTTATTAAAATTTAAATTTAAATTATCTTCATAACCATCCTCTGTGTCTATTAAAAACTTATATCTGATACAATTTCCAGTTTCTGTATTATAATATTTCTTTCTTCTTATATTAAATAAATCTTTTTCATCATAATTAAATGATTGAAAATCTATTATTTTATGTTCTAATAATAATTTAGTAACAGAATTATATTGTCCTGAAACTTTCTTTAAATAAGAAGATGGGCAGTCAAAATAATTTTTATTATTACCCCTTTTATATAAAAGTGCATTATATACTTTCTTTATTTTATTCTTTGCGTCTTTTCTCTTTTGTAAATTCAAAAGATAATGTAATTCTTTTGGTATAATCATATTCTTTATTTTTTTAATGTTTCTGACTTTTAATTAAGTTTCTTATATTCTATATATAAAGTTTCTTACTTCCCCTTTTGTCTTTTATATAAAATAAATTAAAAAAAGTTTATCATAATAAATAACAAATGTTTTTATTATTGTCTTTTGCAGACAATACACCATTTCAAAATTTTCGTTAAGGTTAATGATTTTTATTTTATAAATATTATATTATATTATATATATATCATACATCTGTTTCTTACTTTGATAAACTAATTTATTATATTTAGAAAAATTACTAATTTATCTATTATATAAAAAAAAGAAAGAATATGATTGTTAGAAATAATTGCATCCAAGATGATAGTATAAGTGTTGAAGTAAATGGTTATTGCTCTACTATAAGTCAAATTATAAACCAATCACCTCAAATAGATTATGAAGAGTTAATGGTTTATATTGGACCTCATCTTGTTTCACTAAATGAACTTGTTATGAATGTATATGATTTTATACAAATTTATCAATCTAAAAATGATAATAATTTTAATCAATTATTTAATCAATATAATTTACTTTATAATTTCTTTATGAAATGTTGTGCTGATTTAATTGGACGACTTAATCGTATAGAAAAAAGAGTAAATGATATGGTATTTGTCCGTCAAATAGTTATTGAAAAACCAATAACTCAACCAATAAGAAAAACACCAATAAGGCAGGCTCAATTAATATCTATACAAAAACCACCTGTAGTTATTGATGAAGAAATATATGTAATAGACCAAGCTATTACATCTGGATATATTGATGGTTATAAAAGATATAATCATTTTGGTTCTTATTCATTTGATGAATATGTTTTCTGGTTAAAAAGTAATGATGGTTTCACTAGAAAATTATTACCTAAACAAGTTCCATATAAAAAAGGAACACCTCAAGCTAATACTTTTGTTGAAAAAATAAAATCTGTATTTATTGAAAATAATATAGAATTTAACACATCTATATTAAGGATAAAATATTCTTAACTAAAGCACCATAAAAAATCCACCTTTATAAAAAGTTAATTTTTTACATTTATATATAAGTTATATAAAAAAAAAGATAAAAGTTTATGGATTATTACGAAAAGTTTAAGAAAGACCTGAAAGATGGCGAATTAGGTGAAAGAGTATTTGCTTTCTACTTAAAAGAAACAAAGAATTTTGATATAATTGGTTTTAATAATGATTATAAATATGATATTATAAGTGAGATATATTGTAAGAGGATTACTTTTGAAGTTAAAACTGATAGATATGAACATTTTAAAGGTGTTAAAACAAATAATATGTTTATTGAAACTAGTTGTAATAATAAACCTTCTGGTATTTCAAGAACTGAAGCTGATGTTTTTGTTTATTTTTTACCTGATTTTGAAGAAGCTTACCTGATTTCAGTTAAAAAACTTAAAGAATTATTAATAACTAATCAAGAATATTTTAGATATACCACACAGAGTGGTGATGCTGGAAAAGTTAAAGGTTATTTAATAAATAGATATAAATATAAACATTTGTTTAAGTTATATAAAATACCTAAACTTAAATGTTGGAATATAAAAGTTTAATCTCTTTAGTTAAGAATATTTTATCCTTAATATAGATGTGTTAATTCCCAAGTCCAATTAAACTATCTTTACTTCTTAAAAATAAAATACCTAAAGCAAGCCATCCACTAAGACTTGAAGCATCAGATTTACCTGTCCATATTAATGCTCCTGAAAAAATTATTATTCCTAATCCTAATATTGTTGTTATCAATCCTTCTTTGTAAATTCTCTTCATAGATTAATCTTTTTTTTTATTTAATTCTTTATTAAGTTCTTTTATCTCTTTTGTAAGGTCTCTAACACTTTCACATAAAGTATCAAATTTTTCTGTTAAATGCTCATACTTATTTATATAGTCATTCTTCAATACATTTAAATCATTTTTAGCCGTGTATGCCACATCTTTAACCTCTTTAAGTTCATCCATTGTTCTTTTTAGAAAAAATGTTATTATACCTAACATTACTGCACCAATTAAAGTTAATAAATTAATCATTTCCATTTTTATCTTTATCTTTTTTATCTTTATCTTCTTCTAATTTATCATCCTTAATGATTTTAGATAATAGTATAACATTTTTAGTTTTGTAGTTTCCTCTTTTCTTCTTATTCATATGAATTATATTTTTTAATCACAGAACTCACATGGGTCTATGTTACCAAGTGGAGGTAATGGACCTTTAAACTTTCTACCTGTTGTAGCAATACCTGAAAAATAATTTGATTTATTTGGTTTAATCTCAAATGAAAGTGAATTTTGATAAAACTCTGGAAATTCTGTTGGATTGTTTTTAATAAAATCTCTAGTTCTTTCATTATAAAATTCAGCATTATTTCTAACTTGGTCTCTTAACCACTTTATATCATCTGTTGCTGTAGGTTGTGAATTATCAGATGACTTTTGACTTACAGCTTTATTTGTTAATCTAAAGTTTATAAATGGTAGTGAATGATATACAACCCATTCACATAATGCTGGTTGAACATATTGTATCATCAGCTGTTGATAAAAACCTGTGAAATTCGGACAGTCATTTATCAATTTTTGATATAAATTTTGACCTAATACTGATTGTATATTAAGGTCTTGTGCTTTCCAAATGAATTTTTGTATCAAATCAACATCAACATTGCTTTCAATAACACTCATTTTAAACACATAATTACTTGTTATGAATAATTTATAATCCATCGCCATCGCCTTCAGTTATTTTTTCTATATCTAATTTATATTTATTTAACACTAATTTTGTAGAAGAATTATTAAATCTTAATAATTTATTATAAACTGCTTCTACTAATTGTTGTTTTGGATTTATATACATTGATTGGAACATCTCTAAACTTTCCAATATAATACTTTTTTGACCCATTTCTCCTGGTGTATTCACACCGAATATACCAGGATTTGTTACAGAATGTCCTGTTAAAATACCTTGTGTAATTTCTTTATTTAATTCAATAAACCTTTCATCTGTATCACCCAATTGAACTGGTGTAATTTCAGGGGCACTATCTTTACCATCTGCGAATAAAAACATAACTTTACCCGCCTTTGTAGCTCCTTCATAATCTGTTTGTAATTGTCTAATAACATTACGCATTTCATCATCAGAAGGAATACCATTATTAAATGTAATAGTCATAGATGGTGCGAAGCCATTATCAACTTGATTTTTATGAAATAAAGAAATTGAATATTCTAAATCAATATAATTTACACATGGTAGATATTCTGGTTGTCCGTAAGTTTCAGAACCTGGTCTATATTCTTTAATATAAAGTATTTGTGATGCTATTGGATTTTTAGGATTATAAATTGGTTTTTTAACTGGTGTATATTTTCTAGTATTTGACCAGTCATCTGAATAATAAATATATTTTTTACAATCAGAAACTCTTATTTTATTTGCTGGTAAATAATTAATCTCTGCTATTTTAGTTCTATCTTTTGAATAAATTATTTCTATGGCGAATGCTCCAAATAATTCTAAATCATATGATGTTCTAAAAACTATATCATTTAATGATAATTCATTATAAGGATTTGCTATAAATTGATTTGCTATTCCATCTAATCCATCTAAATTCCATCCATTTCCACCAATCATCATTGCCTTTCTTTTAAGAATAGCATTGTGTTTAGCACTTCTATTCATTAATGAAATTAAATAATCTGGATATAAATTATCCTCTCCATAAAATATATAACCAGCTCTTGATACTTTTTCTACATATTGAGGCGCGTTAGACGAACTAAAGTTTTGAATTAAAAATTGTATTTTATTTTTGTCTTCTTTTTCCATTTATTTTATTTTATTTTTTAATAGTTTTCAAAAGATGTAAATGTAAATCCTTCTGATGATGTAAATGATATAAATGGTGTTGATGTTCCAGTAACCATTAATAAACCAGTTTCAACTAAACCTATTGCATTTTGTATATTTAAGTCATATGCCGTCGGCATTTCATAAACTTGATAATGATATTCACCCGCTGTTAAATTAACCACCACAGATGAAGTTAAACTAACTGCGGTTCCTATTGAAAGTGTAAAGGCATCATAGTAAGGCGATATTGAAAAATTATCAGGTGATATTGTAGCTGTAATTAAAGTATCTCTGTTAGATAAAGTCCAAGTATAATGTGGATTAATTGGATTACTTACCTTCTCCGATAAAGTCAGAACCACTTTTTGACTTTGCGTTGTTGATATATATATCATCAGTTTGTTTATTTTTTTTACATTTACATTTTGTTTCTAAACATCTATCACATGTTAAATCAAAAAAATCTGGGTATTTTTTATACATATACACATATAATCTTGCATCAATAAATTTACCTAATATATTTCTATTTTCAAATGGAACATATATTTCTGTGTTGATATATTGTTTTTTTAATTTTATATTCATAATAAAATCTTTTTTATATAATAGACATTTTTGTATTTTTTCTAAACTTAAATAAAAAAAAACCCCATCAGGACGATAGGGATAAAAAGGATAGAAGAATATGAAAAACCTTTTTTTTTATTTAAATATAAATATAAATATAAATATAAGTGTTATTTAAACAATAACACTTAAAGCTGCCGCCGTTGCTACTATATGCGCTGGTTCAGGTTCTTTTCCTAAAAAAGTAATTACAGCACCATTAAGGTCCCCATAAGCTTTTCCAACTCCAGGTGTTGATGCCGAAACTCTTACTGGGTTTTGATAACCAATAAGGTGATATAAACCTCTCTGGTCTTTTACAATAATTCTCCACTTACCTTGACCTAAAACTAAAATCTGATTTCTTAAAGCAGCATCTAATTTATGTAAAGATATTGTTAAAGTTTGTTCATAAAAAGAAGTTCCGTTTTCTGTAGAAAAAACACCATTTTCTGTATATGAACCAGTTTCTATTTCTTGTTCAAATGTATAGAATGATACAGTTGCTCCACCGAAAGCGTCTATTACATTTGATGCTGTTAATGAATATGTAAGGTCATCCCCATTATATTCACCTATATATACGGCTTGAACTCCACCGATGTTGTCTCTACATCCTAAAGTATATCCTGTTGTTAATACACATGCCATTTTTTTAATATTTTTTTTTGTAAGTTAAAGGGGCTAGTCCTCAGCGTTTCACCCCAATTAACTTTAATTTAATTATTATGAGTTTTTAATAACTACATATTGTGGAAATGCTACTTGAGCACCAACTTTTAACTTAGCTCTAAAGTAAGTAATGTTGTCTCTAATATCATACCAGAATTGGAACCCATCTCCATTTCTTGCTTCACCAAAGCTATCTGTTCCAAAGAATAAGTTAGAAGCTGGTGTTAAAACCGCTTCGTTTCTTCCGTTAAGACCTCTTGTTGCTACAATTCTAACATTAGTGTTAGTATAATTATCTAAAACCCAAGTGTGTCCTTGAACTCCATCATATCCAAAGAAATAGTTATTGTTTCTTAAAGCATTCATCAACACTCTAAAGTTTGTATGTGAAACAAAAAGCGTTAAATCATTTGTATCTAATACATCATTAGGTATTAAAGAAATCATATCATCAACGATGTCTAATGCGTTCGCTGTTGTGAATGCTCCTGAATAAGTTGTGCTGATTACTGAAGATGTTGCTGATGTGTTTTCAAGAATTTCTAAAATTCCATCACATAATAATAAATTACCTGAACCATAATTACCACCTGTGTCGCCTTTCCAGAAAAGGTCTTCTACTAATTGTCCTACTTTTTCAACTTTATTAGCTAAGTATAATTGGTTAAATGCTTCTGGTGCGAATTCGTTGTAAGAACCTTCTTTTGCTAATTGTCCAATCCAATACTGTTCAAATTCATCTACACAGATGCTCTCCTCTATTTTAATTGGACATACCGTAATATTTCTTTGTGTAAGAGTTGTTGAACCCGTTGGTGATATTGCGCCACATCCACCAGCTACTGCTGTTAATGTATTGTTTAGTATATTAATACTATCTGCGAATTTAATTCCAGATTGAACTGAAATGTAATCAAAAGTATTTCCAACTAAAACTGCTTCTTTTAATAAAATTCCAGATAATTGGTCTGTATATTTTGTTAAACTTCCTAAATTTAATGTTGCCATTTTTGTTATTTTATTTTTTGTGGTTTATTACCTATTGTTTTTTCTTGCCTTTTCTCTAATAGCTATAATATCTACACTATTAATTGAACTTGTTTTATCTTCTAATGATTTGAACTCTGTAACTGATGCTTCAATTTTTGTTGTTGATGGTTGTTCAGATATTTTAGAAAATTCTTGCTTCATTTTCTGATTTTCTTCCATAACTTCACCAAATCTTTTTTCCATTTTAGAAATCATCTCTTCACATTTAACTAATCGTTCCATTACTTTTTTCATTTCATCTTTTTCATCCTCTACTTCTTCCTCAGCCGCTTCTACTTCAACATCATCAATTTTTTCCTCTTCTTCTAATTCAGCACTTGGTTCAACCATTTCTTTAATTTTACCAGCTACTACAACTATCTTAACACCATCATCAAATGTATAATCTCCATCTAAAAGTGGAATATTATTTCCTTCTTCATCTCTGTAGAATACTTCAGAATTGATTACAAATTCTTCATCTGGTGTGATTATTAATTTATCACCAGATTTTTTTTCAGCGAATTTAAACTCCGATGTTACTAATGATTTTAATTGTGTCTTGATTTTATCAATTAACTCTTTTTTATTCATTGTATTATTTATTTTTTTCTATACTATAATAGATATAGTATTAACTTTTCTAAAATTAAATTCAATTTTTTTTAATTAAATTTAATAATTCATCTTTGTGATATAAATATTCACTATCTTCTGTATGTGTATCACCAGTCATTAATCTACCTGATGCATCTTTATGTGTCGGTCCTGTGTATAATTTACCATCAGCTGTATAATGAGGCACCCCTTTTTCATATTCTTCTAATTCATTAAATATTTGTAATAAATCCTCTAAATCTAAATCATCAATAGTTAATTCTTCTTTAGAAAGTGATATAAGTCGCTGCCCTAACATACCCTCAATAGAAAATCCAAATTTACCATTACCTTTTACTTCCGTTTCCCAGAAATCTTTATTCTCTATTTTAACTTTAATCATATAAGTTCCTTTTGGAACCTCAAATCCATATTTTCTACTCTTATCATAAACTTCATCTTCTACAATCCAATCTTCCATAATAAAAGCATCTACCATTTGATTAGAATGGTCTATATTAATCTTTCTATTAGAACCCCATTGGTTGAACTTTTCAACCATCTTTTCAATAGTTTCTGCTGTAAATTTAACAAAATATCTACCATACTTTTCATCTTCTCTATAAATTCTCATATTTGGAATTAAAGCTGGTCCGATTATTATTTGTTTATCATCAACTTCTTTAAAGCTCATTATTGTATTTTCATTAAAAGTCATACCCTTCATTATAATTGCTGGTTCATCTACTAATGATATAAGTGATATACCATTTTCATCACTATCATCAATTATTATTTCATATAATGGTAGTTTATCTTCATCAATTTTTTTTAATTTTCCTTTCATAATTTATTTATATTTTTTAACCAATCACGGCTCTATCTTCAATAACTCTAACTCTATTTTGACTTGATGTTATATCTCCTTCAGTTACATATACTTTTGTAGCCCCATTACCACCACCACCAAATTGTCCAGAACCTTGACCTAAACCAAAGAATTGTGTTGGTGAAAATGATGATGCTGCAGTTCCACCTTCTCCACCACCACCTGCTACATCTGGTGTTCCTGGTGGTGTTGGTGGTGTTGAACTACTCTCAAATTTAGATGCTGCGATTTTTGCTATGTTTGTTGCTGATGTTATAGCAGCGAATGCTAATGAAGCAATACCCGCTGGATTTGGAATTGGACCTATTGCTACTGGTGATTGTGATAATGATGAAGTAATTGCTTTAAACGCATCAATAGTCGCCAATCCTAATTGTAATGCTTTATTAACTTTAAATTGTTTTCTTGCTATTTGCTCTTCCTCTTGCGAACCCTTTTCAGCTTTATTTTTTTTAAATAAAAATAGAACATCTGTTATTTGTTGAACGGCATTTAGTCCTTTTTCGGCCCATTCAAGTGCGTCTTGAAATTCTTTTATCTTAAGTAGTCTTGTCTTCTCTGTAAGTTCTTTTGTTGCCTCAAAAGCTGTATCGTCAGCCTCTTTCTTCTTCTGTCTATACTCTTCTTCAATTGCTGCTATTTCAGCTTCTGTAAGTTCTGTGTTATTTATTTTAGCAAGTCTCTCAGCTTCTAAAGCTTCTAATTGTAAATTCTTTATATTTTCAATCTCTGCTGCTTCTGCCTCAAATGTTCCTTCTGTTCTTGCCGCATCAAATTCAGCTTGTGAAAGTTTTGTATTTGCTACCGTAGTTGCACTATCTAATCTCTTTTGATTATTAGCAACTTCTAAATCAGTTAATTGTGTGTTAATTTCTTTTATTTGATTTGATGCTTCTAATTCAATTTTAGTTCTTTCATCTGCTGTTAATTCAGTATTTGATAATTTTATATCTCTTTCAGCTTCAACTTGTTTAAGTGTAGCATTTAATCTTTGTTCTTCTGTTGTAGCTCTTAATACTTCAATTTCAGCCTCTGTTAATTTAACTTTATTAGCAGCATCTAATACATTTTTATTATATGTTTCATTTAATTTTTCTCTCTTATCTATATTCTCTTGTATAATAATAGTTAATTGTGCTTCTGATAATTCTAATGCCTTTCTATTTTTCTTTTGGAAGTCTTCAACTTTATTAATAGCAGCTATCTCAGCATCTAATCTTGCTTTTGAGCCTTCTTCTGTTGAAACAACTTTTGCTTTTTCACTATCAATTAAAGCTTTTAATTCCTTACCTTTGCCTGATTTATAATTATCATAGTTTTCTTTTGCTCTATCAGCATCTTCCTTAGCCTTTGCCGCTTGAACCTTTTTAGCCTCATTATTATAGAACTTTTCAATCTCAGCTTTTGCCGCCTCAAGGTCTTTTGTTGATGCTCCTAATTTTTTAGCCTTAACTATTTGTGCCTCTATATCAGCAATCTCTTTATTTTTATTAATTTCAATAAGTTTATTATTCTTTTCAATTTCATCTGTTACATTTCTTAATTGTAAATCTCTTAATGTTTTTGCTGATGTCTTATTCATTTGAACTATTGCCGCATTTTTAGCAATTTCATTTTCTCTAATTGCGGCATTGTTCTTCTTATAATCATCTAATCTTTTATCAAGTTCTTTCTGTTGTTCTTCTGTTAATTCACCACCTGCTTCTTCAATTGCTCTTAATGCATCAATTTCAGTATTAAGTTGTTCCTGTGTAGCCATTAATGTATCTTGTTTAACATCAAAAACACTTTTCTCGTTTGCTATTTGAACGCCCGTCTTTTTTTCAATTGCTCTTATTTCCTTATCTGTTAAACCTTCTACTAAACCTAATAACTTTTCTCTCTCAGCACCTTCATCTTGTATTGCTTTTTTAATATCATCACCATTTTTAAGCGTTTGTTCAGCATAATCATTTTGTGCGTTTGTTGTTAAACCCAACCAATCGGTCAGTGCTTTGAAAGCATCTACTACAAATCCAATTGCTGCTTTAATAGCATCTAAAACTGGTTTAAGAAGACCTAAACTATCTAATAACTTAACAACCGCTACTACAATTAAAGTAATTACGGTTGCTAATAAAAATATTGGATTTGTAAGTAATGCTTTTCCTAAAGATAAAAATGTTGAACCTAAATTCTTAACGGCTCCACTGATATTTCCAACCGCTCCTCCTATTCCACTAAATCCAGTTACTAATTTACCATCAACTACAGGTGTAAATGTATTCAATAAACCTTCAGCACCAATTTTTGCCTTATCAAAATCTAAATTAAATATACTTTCTTTTAATAAACCAAATGAACCTGTTAATCTTTCTACTGGTGTTCCTTCTAATGTTTTTGTTTTATCCTGAATATCACCAATAGCATCTCTTGTTTCAGCTAACCTTCTTGATGCATTTGTTGATGCTTGTGATAATTTATCAAAGTTTTCACCAGATGTATCACCAAGTTGCGCTTGTAATTCCTGTATTTCAAGTAAAGCTCTTTTTAATTGCCCTAACGATTTTGCCGCGTCAGCACTATCTACAGCCGCATCTATTTTAAGTTTTATATCTTTTTCAGCCATCTTATGATAATATTTCTATATTTATTTTCCACTTAATTGTAGTTGCTACTAAACCTGTTACGGTTACAATTAAGTCCGTTCCTGTAAATGTTATATCCGAAGTAGCCCCTACTAATGTTGTCTTTTCTACCTTATCGGTCGTTGATATTTGAGTTATTGATGTTCCGTCATATAAAAATCCAGCGAATAAGTTAGCAATATACGCCTGTGTGAATGTAGAATTTGAACATTGAATTCTACAATTAACATTTATTCCTCCATTTGTTCCTCCTACTGGATAAGTAAATACTGTTGTTACCGTATTGTTTGTTGTTGTAATATTTGTTGTGTAAATTTGTAACTCTTGAATTGTTACTGGATTATCATTAATTGTTTGTATCAATACACTGTTTTTTGATATCTGTATTAAACCCTGGTCTGTTCCATCAGTCGCCTCTAAATACAACTGATTTGAATTAATAACAACATTTGCATTTTCAATTGTATCAGTTGTTTGTAGGTTAATTTGTGTAGGTTGTATAAAAATGTTTGATGCGTTACTTATACCATCAAATGCCTGTGCATTCCATTGTGTTGTAGTTATTGTTTCAGTTGTTATATCAGTTCCATCTGTTACTTCAACAGCGAATTGGTATGATGGACTTGTTTTTAAACTAGCAGCGGCATAACCACTTCCATCATTTGCTTCAAGACCTACTGATGTTTTATTTACTATTACTTGTCCAATATCAGTTCCATCAGTTGAAAATATACCTGTTCCATTTGATAATACTTCTGGGTCAAGTATTATAGTATCTGTTATATTATTAATAGTATCTATTGCTTGTAATCCATATCCACTATCTACATCAATAAAATTAGGTCCTGTTGTATTACCAGCAACTAAAGTATCAAATAGCGTATTTGCTGATGATGTGGAACCGTATAATTGAAATTGTTTTATATCACTACCTATTCTAATATAAGCTAGTCCAGCATCCTCATTAACACCAATCTCACTTAAAGCAAGTTCTGTTCCGTTTATATTCCATGAACCATCTGTGAAATCTTCTGATGGTGGTATTGAAAAAGTTGCTGATGCTGAACCATATAATGTGTGATGTGATATTCTACTTTCTTGTGTAATTAACGGCATTTAAATTCTATTTTTTTATATAATAGATAAACTATTATTTTTTCTAACTGCTATGAAATATTATATCTACCTCCTGATAATAAAAATATCGGCACCGATGAACCTAAATTTCTAACAACATTTCTTGAGGCTGAAATATAATTTGTTGATATAAATGAAAATGCACCAAGCACTTCATTTCTTCCAGCCCTAACCGCATTCGCTACTGATATAACTGGTCCCTCAATATAAAAACCACTATTTGTTATTTTTAAATTTGAAGCTATTACAAATGCTCCTTCAACTCCCCCTTCTATTATATTATTATCACCTTGAATAAAGTTTTTGTCCGATGAAACTATATTTGAATTACCAGAAATAATAACATTATTACCATATATCTGATTATCTCTACCTGATATTACTATATCTGAAGTTGTGGTTAAATTCGTTGTGTTTGTTTTTAAAGCACCTGATAAATTACCTGGTTTTCCTAATGGCCTTCCGAGTACTATATCTTTTCCCGCTGATATAACACCAGTTGTTGTAAATGGTTTCCCTGTTCCTGTTGATAATACAGCAATACTATTTTCTGGTCTTTGTATAGTTGTTCTTACAAATGGTCTAGGTATTGTAATATAAATTGACTTAATTAATTCTACTTTAACTAGTGCTTCTTTAGTCGGGTCATAATTAATTATTTTATTTACTTTATAATATTGATTATTAATAAATATATTATCATTAAATCTAAAATCTGATATATCAAATGGATTTAAATAAAAACTGGCTGTTATAATTCTACTATCTCTATCAGTAATTTCATTTATTGTATTTTCCCAATATGAAGTAAATAAATTATTATTTGTAACCGTATCTTCTGGATAATATAATCCCGTTGTTTGACCCCAGTTTAAGTCATATGAAGGTTGTTGTGGATTATCAAAATGTCCTAAATATGGATATGCTTTATATCTAACACCTTCAAATTGCCATGTATCATTATCTGATGCTGTTGGTAATAAACCATTTAATGGCGTAATTGTTCCTGAAATTGGTGTCCCTGAACCTACTGATGAAAATGGTATATTAATAACAATTGTTTTTGTATCTACAATTTCTAATATTTTAAATTGACCTTCAAGTGATGGTTTTAATAATCCACCATCTGATTGATTAATTGAAATCCAATCACCAACTTGGTAGTTTGGGTGTATTAAATTTGTAAATCCATCTGTTGTTAATTTAGTATATGAGTTATATACCCCACCACTATGAAATTGATAATCAGAATAAACCCATGTTGATTTTGTTGATGAGTTAAACCTTGTTAAAATTCTTGGATTATGCTCTGTCTTACTTAAAATATTATTATTAACCTTAGCTATAACTGGAATAACTAGTTGAACTGAACTTTCAAGAGGAATTAATGGTGTTGGTGAAAATTGTATCTCTACTTTTTTCTCTCCTGTAATAAAATCATTATTAATAAAATATTGATACTCACCATACGCAAGGCCTCCTCTGTTGTTTTTGTAATCTTCATTGTAAATGTCTTTATCATCTTTATATTTAAAGTTTGTCTGTCTATTTTGAGTTTCTGCGAGTATCTGCTCTTCAATAGGCTCATTTATATTCAGTTTTCTTGTCCAATCTTTAATTCGTCCAGATGCGTAATAATCATCTCTTGGTTCAATTATTAATGTATTTTGATTTACCTTTGATGGCTCAACTATTAAGTTAAACATTTTTATAATTGATGTTATAAAATCTTTTTGTTTAAAGTTTTCTGGAATTACAGCATTATAATCAATTGGTTCATTAACTAATACATTAGTCGTAAGTATATTAAAAAACTTATTTGCCGCACTAAATGTTCCTAGTTGAGTTCCAGCTGGAAGGCTTGTATTATATACGGTTGAACCATATGTTGCTGTTGGTGGTAGTAAGTTTGCGTTTCCAAATTGTTTTCTAATTTGTGAGTTCATCGCACCATAGTTTAATTCAACCCATACTTTTTCTCCTGGATATAATTTCTTTCTTGATGGTGTGCTATCATCCAATATATCTGTTGATATTTGACCATATACTCTTCTTGGTCCAGGAAATATAATCACAGAATTAAGTGAAGGTGCTGGTGATGTTCCAGGAACTAGTGGTTGTATTAAATCATATTGTAATCCAGGTATTTGTGATTGTGTAAATCTTAAAGGAATTGTTGCTCCATTAACAGGAATTACAACTCCACCTACTACATCTAAACCAGTTGCTGGATTTTTACTTCTTCTAAAACAAATTGAAGTTAATGGATTTATTGAGCCAGGAATATTTGTATTTAAATTACTAGTAAAGGCCCATGTTATATCAAAATCACATACAAATCTTCCTGAAACAAAGTTTGATGGTGCTGTATATTCATATGTTGTTGTATTGTATAATCCATCAGGGTCTCCATTCGGCGCATTCTCATTATTAAATGGTAGCTTAAATTTACCAAAGTTTATTGGTATGTTATTAGCAACATTACTACCACCAGAAACACTTATATAATCTTGAGGTATGCTATATGTTGCTGTAGTTGAAAATGTGCTTGGATTAAGCATTCCAATCGTAAATTTATTTGAAATTGAATTTACAACTCTTAATATTTCTTTTTTGTTAAAAGGAATATATAAACTTTCAAAAACTTCACTATTTATAAAATTTGACTGATATGAATAACCAGCGATATTAAATATTTTATCCCATATATATTTAACATTAGTTGATGGATACATTTGTGTTGTTTTAACTTCAGTATTATATGCCGTTGTCCATCCATTTATTGAACCTAAATTCCAATTATACCCATAATCTATAAGTGGATAAAAATATCCAGTTTCCCAAGATGCTGTCCAAGATTGTCTTATGTTATTTGCTGTCCAGTCGTGGTTTAATTCACTAAAATCTAAATCTGTGAGGAAATTTTCACCAATTTGCTTGAAAAAATTATCATTATCAGCATATATTACTATTTCATACTCTCTTTTATCTACATCTGCATCTAAAATAACCTTTCTTAATTGTAAATGACCTTCAAAAACCATTGTTGTATCAACTAATATCCATGCTCTCGTTTTTTTATTCGGATTGAATGTTGATAAAACACCTAAATCAGATATATCACCAAATATTTCTCTATTATTTTTTGTTTCAGGTAATTTAATTGTTTTTGAATAAGAAGAATTAATCTTATCTATATTAATAATATCTGCTACATTGTAGGTTAAACTAATTGGCTCACTTTCATAAGTATCTAACCATCTTCTTACTCCATTAAGTTCTACTAAAAGTTCAAATCTACTCATATTATATTATTGTTATTTATATCATGATGTTTCATGTTTTAATCGTTCTGTAAATTTATATTGTAAGCCATTTTATATGAAAGAACAAAATTAAACATCTTATCCCTCATAGTAGTTTTAACCTCATAATTATTCTGTGTAACTATAATCGGTAGTTTATATGCTGACGCTGATGCTGAATAAAGTGTCGTATTATCATTTCCAATAATATAAACTTCTGGTGATGTCATTAATTCTTCTAACCATTTTGATTGAATTTCTGTAATCCAATTTGATTGAATAGTAAATTGCTCCTCCGCCTTTGTTGCGAATATTGTTTTTCCTCTATCTCCTACTTCATAATCCCAGTCAAGTATTCTATTATATTCACTTCTTGTTATTGATAATGATTTTTTAACATCTCTAGTAAATGTAAAGTAATCCCAACCACCTTGTCTATTTAACCATAAAACTCTAACCCACTCATTTGCCGAGTAAGGCGAACACTCATTTATTAATTTCCATTTTAATGTCTCTGATGCTGTAACTCCATTTTGTAAATAAGTCATTGTGTAATATGAATAATTTGATGAAGCCCAGTTTATACCAAATGAATTTGATAAATTCTGTGTTCCAACGCCAATATCTAATCTTTTATATAAATTGTTTGATGGTAAGTTATATGAATATGTTACTTGTTGAACTCCAGCTGAATTATACATTGCGAATTGGACTGATGATGTAAATCCAGATGGTGTTGCTATAATTAAAGACACCGTTTCATACTCGTGTGTCTCATTAATTGGTCCGTAGTTAATCGGTTTATATTCCGAAGGGTAATTCCTCAAAAACTTATTATTGTTCGTTAGACCTAAAATATATTCGTTAAAGTTTTTAGTTCTTTCTCTATATTGTCTTGTTCCGTTAAACGCCCATCTTGTTGAAGCCGTAGCATTCAATCTAAATATATTTGTAATAATTCCACCATCAGTTCCATTTGGTGTGTTTATACCAGACCACTCTTTATCTATAACTACAAAAGTAGCATCAGTTACCGATACAACTGATGCTGTTCCATCATAAACCGTATTGACTTGCTTATTTGCTTTATTAATTGTAATTATATCACCAGCTGTTAATCCGTGTGGTGTTGAAAATGTTAAACCTACATTTGTTGGACTTACATAAAAAACATCATAATAATCTTGACTTGGATTATACTCATATCCATAATTAATTGTATATTGAACTAAACCTTCAGGAATTCCAGAAGCAGCACCTCCTACAAAATTACTTATCCATCCAGATTGAAATGGATTTATATTATAATCAAAAAAAGATTTAAGTAATTGATGAGGTGAAAAAAGCGCATATCCATTTGGTGATGGCGGAACTTTATATGTAGAAAGAACAGAATAATTTGTCGTTGCGAATGGCTCATTTTTTTTCTGTATTCTAAATAAATACTTAAAATCAGATACTGATGAAGAACCACTATCCAACTTATACCATAATTCTTTATTTACTGGTGCCCACTCATCTGGTTCTATTACTATTGATACTGTTGCTGCCATTTAATTTTTTATTTTTTATCATTGATAATTATCTTATCAATCAAAGCATTTATATCTTCAATTGCTGCTTTCTCAATTAAAGTTTTCTTTTTAGAATAAACCTCATCAATTGTCTTTTGTATTACATTTGTTGGTTTAATACCCCTTTTTGCGATACTTCTGGCTATTAAAAACTTAATACTCTTTCTTGATATAAATTTACCTTTCTTATCTCTTGGTGCTATTTTTCTAGCTACAACCCATCTGTCTAAAGATTTTAAAGGTGGTTGTTTTGAACCCGCTTTTCTACCCTCATCAACATTAGTCAAATAATCAGCCGCTAATAATTGAACCATTAATCCATTTGCTTTCTCAACTAATTTATAATCAATACTCTTTATAAGTGTTCCTGTTGCTTTTTTATCTGCTTTAAGTAGGTTTTTAACTAATGTCTTAACTAAATCTTCACCTAACTCATCTAATGTTTTTATAAGGTTGCTATTTTCTTTCATCTATTTGTTTTAGTTTTCTTTGCGCCCATTCTATACCAGCATCACCACCCCACGCTAACCACATCAATCTACCACATCCATCTCCTAAATCTTTCTGACTATTTTGTCTGTGTCTTTCAAATGCTGCCATTCTTGCTATTGTTTCTCTTGAAATTGCTTCTCCTTTTGCTAATTGATTTGCTCTGGCTTTTCCTACTGGTGTTCCGCAACTACCCCATCCATTTTTCTCAGCCCATCTTAATGCTATTTTTGCATTTTCCGATGCTTGTTTTGGGTAATCATTATAACTATCAGCGAACTTATCACCTTCAATTGCTATACCTTGTTTAATAGCATCTTGTTTAGAGTTAGGCCCAACATAACAGTAACCTTCATCACCCCATTTCCATCCTAACTTTCCGTCTTGATTACATTTTTTTAATGGCATAATTTAAATATTTTTTTATCCAGGTTGTTCGTCATACCAACTCCATCCATCAACTGGATATTCATAAGTATCTTTTAATTCTTTCAGTAATGTGTATGTTGGTGCATAAACAGCATTTGGTGCATAAAACCATTGCTCTTCATCCCACTTATAAAACCCACTTGTATTTTCCATATTTTTTT
>JGI10211J14876_10000065_pt1 | contig 35673 bp, 35 predicted proteins | sample Etolagsediment_FD_14876 | JGI IMG/M metagenome (IMG submission 14876)
ACAAAATTTACCTTTCTTTTCTCCTTCAAAGTTAAAAGTAGGTCGGCTTTTACACCCGGCGTGTTCACATCTTTGATTTTTCACATCAACCATACCTTTCTCTTTATGTTTTGAACAAAATTTACCTTTCTTTTCTCCTTCAAAATTAAAAGTAGGGTTTAGGCTTTTACACCCGGCGTGTTCACATCTTTGATTTTTCACATCAACCATACCTTTCTCTTTATGTTCACCACAATACCTTGGAGGTTCCCCTTCAAAATTATAGATAGCATGTTTTTTACACCCTTCGTGTTTACACAAACCCATCTTTGAAAATTTGAAATCTGAAATCTGAAATATCCCAACTTTAAAATATATTTTTTAATCTATAAACTTCATTTTTTTATCTTTTCTCATATGAGAAAAGATTTTATTTTTCTCCACGGTTTTATTTATTGAGGTAAATTTTTCTATTTTCTTTCGGTTTAGTTTTGAACTGTAAATGACCATCATACGGGAGTGCATAAATCGCATCATAAGAATAATCTATAACTATTTTGTTATTATAATTAACTACCTGCATCACATAACAAGTACTATTATTAAAAATTATTTTATTTGATTTGATGGTAAAAGAATTAGCATCTGGAGGTCCTGTTTTAGCAATAATTGTTAAATCAATAGGAGAATAAGTGGCCCATTTAACTATCAATGGCTTATCTAAAGTAAACCAATTTTTTATATCCCAAACACCGTTAATTTTTACTGATTCAAAGACTACATACCCTAATTCAAGAATTACACTTTCTATAACATTATTATCATCTATGATTTCAATATCACCAATAGCATCAGTATCTCTGAATAAATAATTATACTTGTGTGTATTGCCATATACACCCCGTGGACCCCATGGACCCCGTGGAAGTATATCATTATACTTGTGTGCATCACCGTCTACATGTACTATATCCGAACATTTAGAATAACTATATTTATCACCATATTTATTGGTATAACTTTTCCAGAATCTTACCACCCCAATATACTTGAGTAATGGTATCGATTCTCTAATTTCATATATTGTATTTGTAGATCTCAATACTATTACTACTTCATCAGAAGTTTTACTAATAAATCTACGAAGGTTGTAAAATCTCTTACAAGTCCACGATAATTGAAGTATATCATGTATACTCAAATTTTCCATGATCATTAAAAGGATTTCGTCAGGAAAATCCTTTAGTAAAATCTTTTTTACTAAATCCATAATGTTAAATATACATAATCAATTAATTTTCTATGAACTTCATTTTTTATAAACTTCATTTTTTATCTTTTCTCATATGAGAAAAGATATTTTTCTCCACGGTTTTATTCATTGAAGTAAAATTTTATATTTTCTTTCGGTTTAGTTTCATAGAAAAATGAATATCTATCATACGGGCACGCGTTAATACTTCCATTATCATAAATTATAACTATTTTGTTATAATAATTAACTATCTGCCTCATGCCATAAGAATCAAAGCCATGATTAAAATTTATTTTATTTGATTTGATGGTAAAAGAATTAGCATTTGGAGGTCCTGTTTTAGCAATAATTGTTAAATCAATAGGAGCATAAGGGGACCATTTAACTATCAATGGATTATCTAAAGTAAACCAATTTTTTATATCCCAAGAGCCGTTAATCTTTTCTGATACAAATTCTGCATACCCTAATTCAAGAATTACACTTTCTATAACATTATTATCATCTATGATTTCAATATCACCAATAGCATGAGTATCTCTGAATAAATAATTATACTTGTGTGTATTGCCATCTACACCCCGTGGAAGTATATCATTATACTTGTGTGCATTCCCATCTACATGTACTATATCCGAACATTTAGAATAATTATATTTATTACCATATTTATCGGTATAACTTTTCCAGAATCTTTTTACTTTAATATACTCGAGTAATGGTATAGATTCTCTAATTTCATATATTGTATTTGTAGATCTCAATACTCTTACTACTTCATCAGAAGTTTTACTAATAAATCTACGAAGGTTGTAAAATCTCTTACAAGTCCACGATAATTGAAGTATATCATGTATACTCATACCCTCCATGATTTTTAAAACAATCTCATCTGGAAATTCTTTGATTGACGACATTTTATAAAGTAAATAACGAGTTAAGTATTTATAAACTACTGCTTAATAAGATACATCTTATTCTTTAATTTAGGTTTCAATTTTACTCGTAAGAGTAAAAAAACATTTATTAGATTATTATCTTATAATTTTAAGACCAGAATTTTCAAGCTCTTCCAAAGGTGAAATGTCCGAAACTTTGGTACTCCAAAGATAAAGTTTCTCAAGATTTTTAAGGTCTTTCAAATGTGAAATGTCCGAAACTTTGGTTTCTCCAAGCCAAAGTTCTTTAAGATTTTTAAGATTACTCAAAGGTGAAACGTCCGAAACTGAGGTACCCCAAATATCAAGTTTTTTAAGATTAACAAGACCCTCTGGGTCCTTCAAAGGTGAAAGATCCAAAAGCTGATAGCATCCACGAAGATTAAGTTTCTCAAGATTTTTAAGATTACTCAAAGGTGAAATATCCGAAAGCCCGTGGGATTCCCAAAGATAAAGTACTGTAAGATTAACAAGATTACTCAAAGGTGAAAAATCCGAAAGCCCACGGCAAAATCCAAGATCAAGTCTCTCAAGATTAACAAGCTTACTCAATGGTGAAATATCCGAAACTTGGGTACCCCCAAGATTAAGTTCTTTAAGATTAACAAGATTACTCAAAGGTGAAATGTCCGAAACTTTGGTATAATAAAGATGAAGATCTTTAAGATTTTCAAGATTGGCTAAAGGCGAAATATCTGAAACTGGGGTACTTTCAAGATCAAGTTCCTTAAGATTAACAAGCTTACTCAATGGTGAAATATCCGAAACTTGGGTACTCTCAAGATTAAGTTCCTTAAGATTAACAAGATTACTCAAAGGTGAAATGTCCGAAACTTTGGTATATTCAAGATTAAGACCATAAGCCAATAAAGGCATAGCGTTATTCATTTTAAGTAAATCATCAATTGATTTTACTTTTACTACTTCTTCGGAAGTTTTCTCAACGAACTTACGAAGGTTATAAAAACGTTTACAACTCCATGATAATTTAAGTATATCTTTTATACTCATACCCTCCATGATCATTAAAAGGATTTCGTCAGGAAAATCCTTTAGTAAAATCTTTTTTACTAAATCCATAATGTTAAATATACATAATCAATTAATTTTCTATGAACTTCATTTTTTATAAACTTCATTTTTTATCTTTTCTCATATGAGAAAAGATATTTTTCTCCACGGTTTTATTCATTGAAGTAAAATTTTATATTTTCTTTCGGTTTAGTTTCATAGAAAAATGAATATCTATCATACGGGCACGCGTTAATACTTCCATTATCATAAATTATAACTATTTTGTTATAATAATTAACTATCTGCCTCATGCCATAAGAATCAAAGCCATGATTAAAATTTATTTTATTTGATTTGATGGTAAAAGAATTAGCATTTGGAGGTCCTGTTTTAGCAATAATTGTTAAATCAATAGGAGCATAAGGGGACCATTTAACTATCAATGGATTATCTAAAGTAAACCAATTTTTTATATCCCAAGAGCCGTTAATCTTTTCTGATACAAATTCTGCATACCCTAATTCAAGAATTACACTTTCTATAACATTATTATCATCTATGATTTCAATATCACCAATAGCATGAGTATCTCTGAATAAATAATTATACTTGTGTGTATTGCCATCTACACCCCGTGGAAGTATATCATTATACTTGTGTGCATTCCCATCTACATGTACTATATCCGAACATTTAGAATAATTATATTTATTACCATATTTATCGGTATAACTTTTCCAGAATCTTTTTACTTTAATATACTCGAGTAATGGTATAGATTCTCTAATTTCATATATTGTATTTGTAGATCTCAATACTCTTACTACTTCATCAGAAGTTTTACTAATAAATCTACGAAGGTTGTAAAATCTCTTACAAGTCCACGATAATTGAAGTATATCATGTATACTCATACCCTCCATGATTTTTAAAACAATCTCATCTGGAAATTCTTTGATTGACGACATTTTATAAAGTAAATAACGAGTTAAGTATTTATAAACTACTGCTTAATAAGATACATCTTATTCTTTAATTTAGGTTTCAATTTTACTCGTAAGAGTAAAAAAACATTTATTAGATTATTATCTTATAATTTTAAGACCAGAATTTTCAAGCTCTTCCAAAGGTGAAATGTCCGAAACTTTGGTACTCCAAAGATAAAGTTTCTCAAGATTTTTAAGGTCTTTCAAATGTGAAATGTCCGAAACTTTGGTTTCTCCAAGCCAAAGTTCTTTAAGATTTTTAAGATTACTCAAAGGTGAAACGTCCGAAACTGAGGTACCCCAAATATCAAGTTTTTTAAGATTAACAAGACCCTCTGGGTCCTTCAAAGGTGAAAGATCCAAAAGCTGATAGCATCCACGAAGATTAAGTTTCTCAAGATTTTTAAGATTACTCAAAGGTGAAATATCCGAAAGCCCGTGGGATTCCCAAAGATAAAGTACTGTAAGATTAACAAGATTACTCAAAGGTGAAAAATCCGAAAGCCCACGGCAAAATCCAAGATCAAGTCTCTCAAGATTAACAAGCTTACTCAATGGTGAAATATCCGAAACTTGGGTACCCCCAAGATTAAGTTCTTTAAGATTAACAAGATTACTCAAAGGTGAAATGTCCGAAACTTTGGTATAATAAAGATGAAGATCTTTAAGATTTTCAAGATTGGCTAAAGGCGAAATATCTGAAACTGGGGTACTTTCAAGATCAAGTTCCTTAAGATTAACAAGCTTACTCAATGGTGAAATATCCGAAACTTGGGTACTCTCAAGATTAAGTTCCTTAAGATTAACAAGATTACTCAAAGGTGAAATGTCCGAAACTTTGGTATATTCAAGATTAAGACCATAAGCCAATAAAGGCATAGCGTTATTCATTTTAAGTAAATCATCAATTGATTTTACTTTTACTACTTCTTCGGAAGTTTTCTCAACGAACTTACGAAGGTTATAAAAACGTTTACAACTCCATGATAATTTAAGTATATCTTTTATACTCATACCCTCCATGATCATTAAAAGGATTTCGTCAGGAAAATCCTTTAGTAAAATCTTTTTTACTAAATCCATAATGTTAAATATACATAATCAATTAATTTTCTATGAACTTCATTTTTTATAAACTTCATTTTTTATCTTTTCTCATATGAGAAAAGATATTTTTCTCCACGGTTTTATTCATTGAAGTAAAATTTTATATTTTCTTTCGGTTTAGTTTCATAGAAAAATGAATATCTATCATACGGGCACGCGTTAATACTTCCATTATCATAAATTATAACTATTTTGTTATAATAATTAACTATCTGCCTCATGCCATAAGAATCAAAGCCATGATTAAAATTTATTTTATTTGATTTGATGGTAAAAGAATTAGCATTTGGAGGTCCTGTTTTAGCAATAATTGTTAAATCAATAGGAGCATAAGGGGACCATTTAACTATCAATGGATTATCTAAAGTAAACCAATTTTTTATATCCCAAGAGCCGTTAATCTTTTCTGATACAAATTCTGCATACCCTAATTCAAGAATTACACTTTCTATAACATTATTATCATCTATGATTTCAATATCACCAATAGCATGAGTATCTCTGAATAAATAATTATACTTGTGTGTATTGCCATCTACACCCCGTGGAAGTATATCATTATACTTGTGTGCATTCCCATCTACATGTACTATATCCGAACATTTAGAATAATTATATTTATTACCATATTTATCGGTATAACTTTTCCAGAATCTTTTTACTTTAATATACTCGAGTAATGGTATAGATTCTCTAATTTCATATATTGTATTTGTAGATCTCAATACTCTTACTACTTCATCAGAAGTTTTACTAATAAATCTACGAAGGTTGTAAAATCTCTTACAAGTCCACGATAATTGAAGTATATCATGTATACTCATACCCTCCATGATTTTTAAAACAATCTCATCTGGAAATTCTTTGATTGACGACATTTTATAAAGTAAATAACGAGTTAAGTATTTATAAACTACTGCTTAATAAGATACATCTTATTCTTTAATTTAGGTTTCAATTTTACTCGTAAGAGTAAAAAAACATTTATTAGATTATTATCTTATAATTTTAAGACCAGAATTTTCAAGCTCTTCCAAAGGTGAAATGTCCGAAACTTTGGTACTCCAAAGATAAAGTTTCTCAAGATTTTTAAGGTCTTTCAAATGTGAAATGTCCGAAACTTTGGTTTCTCCAAGCCAAAGTTCTTTAAGATTTTTAAGATTACTCAAAGGTGAAACGTCCGAAACTGAGGTACCCCAAATATCAAGTTTTTTAAGATTAACAAGACCCTCTGGGTCCTTCAAAGGTGAAAGATCCAAAAGCTGATAGCATCCACGAAGATTAAGTTTCTCAAGATTTTTAAGATTACTCAAAGGTGAAATATCCGAAAGCCCGTGGGATTCCCAAAGATAAAGTACTGTAAGATTAACAAGATTACTCAAAGGTGAAAAATCCGAAAGCCCACGGCAAAATCCAAGATCAAGTCTCTCAAGATTAACAAGCTTACTCAATGGTGAAATATCCGAAACTTGGGTACCCCCAAGATTAAGTTCTTTAAGATTAACAAGATTACTCAAAGGTGAAATGTCCGAAACTTTGGTATAATAAAGATGAAGATCTTTAAGATTTTCAAGATTGGCTAAAGGCGAAATATCTGAAACTGGGGTACTTTCAAGATCAAGTTCCTTAAGATTAACAAGCTTACTCAATGGTGAAATATCCGAAACTTGGGTACTCTCAAGATTAAGTTCCTTAAGATTAACAAGATTACTCAAAGGTGAAATGTCCGAAACTTTGGTATATTCAAGATTAAGACCATAAGCCAATAAAGGCATAGCGTTATTCATTTTAAGTAAATCATCAATTGATTTTACTTTTACTACTTCTTCGGAAGTTTTCTCAACGAACTTACGAAGGTTATAAAAACGTTTACAACTCCATGATAATTTAAGTATATCTTTTATACTCATACCCTCCATGATCATTAAAAGGATTTCGTCAGGAAAATCCTTTAGTAAAATCTTTTTTACTAAATCCATAATGTTAAATATACATAATCAATTAATTTTCTATGAACTTCATTTTTATGAACTTCATTTTTTTATCTTTTCTCATATGAGAAAAGATTATATTATTGCCATCTACACCCCGTGGAAGTATATAATTATAATTATGTGCATCACCGTCTACATGTACTGTATCCGAACATTTAGAATAATTATATTTATTACCATATTTATCGGTATAACTTTTCCATAATCTTCTTGCCCGTTGAAATGTACTTTGAATAGTTGTCATTTTCTAGTATAAATATTAATATATGTATTATATCATTCTTCTCTTTATATTCATTACATTAATTAATATTTTTATATTCCTGAACTAGTCTCTCTGTTTGCTCTTTACCGAGAGGTGTTCCAAGAATATCAGCTTCATACCAGTCTTGGTTATTAAATGAAAATACGCGTGGATCAGTAGCTATAAATGATTTAGACTCTTTTGTAAATACTATTCCTTTCTTATTTAGAAAATTTAAAGTTTCCGTATAATCAATTCTACTAACATAGTTTATATTACTTATATCAGTATCATATTTTTTATAGAAAACAAGTCTTATATCTGCCTCCAATGATGATATCAATTTAAACAACATTTCAAATGTCATCTCTTGTATAGGTATATGTATACCTAAAATATTAATATCACCTTCGACTGGATGATAAAAATCCCCTTCTTTGTTGTAAACAAAAGAGCATTTGTTAAACTCAATTACAGATGCTTCTTCTAAAAGACGCTTTGTGATAGCATTTGATTTATCTCCAAATGATAATGTTATTATAGTATCTGTTCTTTCCATGACTCAATTACTTTCTTATTAATCTTTGATTGTTTTTAAGCATCTATCGCATGATTCCAACGCTCCTTCCACCCAACTTTGAACTAGACTAAAACTTTCTCCACAAATATATACATTTTCTAATAATTCTGGTTCAAGTATAGCGCTTGAAACTTTACGACTATTAACACCTGGATTCCAATAAGAAACTCCTTCTTTCCAGTAAAATACCCATACCCTTTTAGGTTCGTAAACCTTTATATTATATATTTCTGTTGCGTATTTTGATATACTACTCTTAAGCGCCTTTTTATTATTTTTAATTCTATTCCAATAATCACAATGTATATCATCTGTATATGATATCATTATAATTCCTTTATCAATGTCTATAGGTATAATATGTCTTAACGGATTATTTATAACAATCTTTGCATTGGTATGTTTTAACTTTTCTAAAAAGTCTTTATTCTTATTTACGTTAAATTTGGCGTATACTCTGCATAATTGTTTTGGTGAAACAGAATTAGCTATCATATCATGTATAGGTTTAAGAAAAGTTATATTAAGTAATGCGTTTCTTGGAATACAAAATACTATCTTTTTAGTATGAATAATATGATTAGAATTTAATTTAATTGCATATTTACAACTTTTATCCTTATCATATTTTATCTTATTCACATGACTATTCAAGTATATATGACCTCCATTAGAAATTATATAATTTTGTATTTCTTCAACAAGTTTTGTATAATAACCAGAGTAGAATTTACTTGTAATATTTATACCATTTTTAAATAAAAAATAAGCATCATACATATTCATATATTTTAATTGACCACTATACCCTGTTGCCTTTATCATAAAATTTAATTCATCTTTCTCGAGATGTTTAGAAGCAAACGAGTAAAAAGAATGCTTCATTAACGTATCTGATGAAAGTAAATTTTGCGTTTCTACCTTCTTGAGAATCTTGTTGATATAATAAAAACCTGTTTTTCCTTTGAATTTTTTGAGACTAGTATCGCCTTTATTAATAAATACCGTATCGGGTATTTTGCCTTTATCTTTTCTAAAATCTATTAAATTAAATTCTTTTAAAAGACGTATAACGCGTTCATGATTTTCATTAAATCTAGATGCACCTCTCTGAAGCGTTATATTTTTATCACTATATTCGTATATTCTTCCACCCAACCTATTTTCCTTTTCTAGTAGTAGTATTTTCATACCAGAATGTATTAATCTGTAGTAAAGGTATAACCCTGATACACCTCCACCTATAATTATTAAATCGTACATTATATACTACGTATATTTCTTTTTCTATTGAAAAAAAGAAAATTATTTATTCATTCTTATCTTCAGTTTCACGAACTTCATTATATTGCTCAAGCTTCTTTTCTACTTGTTCATTAAACTCGGGATACTCTTTTACTAGATATTCTAATGTTAAATTCTCATAAGCTTCTACTTGAGACTCAATGGGTGTGAAAGGCGGAATTGATGTTTTTGCTCGCTCTATATTATAATTTTCAACCCATTTATCTTTGTAATCAGGATTCTTCTCATCAAGCTTTTTACAAAGAATATAAGTTTCCATTAATTTATCTTCAAGTTCTTTAATTTTACGTTTTTGAACTTCAACAGCTTCATATAATTTGTTTTCTGTAACACGTTTCATTGTATAAAAATCGAGAGATTCAGGTTGTTCATATACATCCTTACTATTCTTTAGTTTTTCTTCACCTTCTTTTAGTTCTCTAGCAATTTTTCTCATTTCCTTTTCTCTTTTTCTAACAGCATCGTCTCGGATATGATGTTCTTCTTCACTTTCACGAACATCAATCATTTCCTGGACTACGCTTGTATTATCTGTAATTGGAACCCATGAACCCACAGGTGCAACTCTAACTTGAAACTTAGAATCTACTTCCTTGACGATTCTTTGAGAATCGCGGATTGCTGATTCTTGGTCATAGTGATTGCCTCTAAGTTTTACGAACCCGTAAATAGGTTTTCCTCTGAACATGGCAGGTTTTTCTAAAATATTAAATGAAAGATTTCCGAATGTTTGATTTGTAATTGGTGGGTCCACATCCCCTCTGACTACTTTGGGGTAAACAACAGATTGCCCGTTGACAGCTGCTTCTCCAACATCGTCAAAGCCTAGAGGAGGGTATCCTAAAACTTTCCAAGTTGGAGTTTTCGAATCACTCATGATTGAAATATTATATATAATATTATTTCTATTCTTTAAGTTGTTAAACAATAATCTCTTCAATGTAATCGTTATTATAACGCTTCTTTGCCCACTCTTGATATTCTTTACAGCCAAATTTCCATGGATTCAACAGTTTTGTTTGATAGTAAAAGATACAATCCTCTACTCTATTAGACTGACTTCTCTTTTTGAATACCAAGCATGTATGATCACCTGTTAATTGATCCATAAGATCGCAAAACGTTTGATAATTTCCAGCCAGACCTCCAAAATTCTGATATAGTTTTTTCCTTTCCAATTCTTCAGGTTCTCTGAACAGAGCAACATATGATGTTGATTTTCTAATATCTGGAGGCATGTCAATCGCATATTGAGAACCTAATAAAAACAACTGGTCCCAATGTTGAGATCCCAATTTGAATATACCGCGCATTAGTTTTGTCTTGTAAATTTTTGGATCATCGCTCACATCATCTAATATATTTATAGAATAATTACCATCATAACCCTTTCCATTTTCCATAACACATTTCTTTTGCCTCAAAATATATTGTTTTTCCTTTTCTTCATCAAATGTATTAGAGACGTATAAAGGATGGAAAATTTTACTAAAATGCTGGTATCCTGATTCTGTTCCCATAAATACTCTTGCTACAGGATACCTGTGTTTATGATAATAACATAGGTTTTCTATAAAGGTAGTTTTACCACTTCCAGGGGGACCAACGATAATCCATGTACAACTAAGAGGAATATCCTCTAGTTTAAATTCATCAATGACAATTTCCGAAGTCATCTTATTTAACAGATATTCTTGTTGCCTCTAAATAAAAAAAATATATTTAGTTATTTTTTCGTTTCAAACTTTTATTCGGTGTTATTAATAACACCGAAAATGGACAAACAAAAAACTATGCTTGCTGTATTATGCGTTGCCTTGATAGCAGTTTTTGCTTATTATATGTACTATAATGGTAAATCCCCTGAAGCACCCCAACCTGTTACAATGACTGAAAATTTTGTGACTACTGGTGGTATGCAAAATCTCGGCGCCGTTGAATATGATCTCGTAGAAGATGTCCCTCAGGCTCAGGATTCACACGATCTTCTCAGTGCCCCTGATTTCGCTGACCTCGTAGATAGCGGAGATCACGCCGTTCAACCAGATGATCTTACAGAGGCTCATCGACCACTCGAGCGGCTCCAAACACTCTCTGATTCTTATATTCCAAGAGTGGCGTCAAAGGCACTCCCTTTTTCACAAGCCGCGGCTAAACCTCTTGTACACAGCTTTTCTGTAAATGTACCTCGTGTTAATCTCAAAGGCAAACTTTATGAAATGAACCTTTCTGAAGCCACGAGAGGCAGCGTTCCTATCAACTATGACCCAAATGTTGCTCTTATCAATAAATCGCGACACGGTCCTAGTGATTCGTATAATCCCGGACTTTTTACTCCTCAATATGATAGCATGTACAACAAGCTTAGTGGAAGTTATCGCAATCTTCCAATGTACACCGCAGGAGCTGGTCAAGCAGGTGGTAAAGGAGGAAATGGTGTAGATGTCATTATGGATATGTAATTTCTTTCTTTCGCAAATACAATTATTTTATACGATAGTATAAAATATAAAAATGCAATATAAAAATATATTTATATACCATTTGTAAAATATATCAGAGAATCTTGAGTTCTGGAAAGATATCTTTCCAGAAGAACCGATTACAATCATTATGATATATACATTTTTTTGCTATTTTATGTATAGTTTAAGAAACTGGTTATATTACCCGGAGGTTAATTACCCGGAGGTTAATTACCCGGAGGTTAATCACCCGGAGGTTAATCACCCGGAGGTTAATCACCCGGAGGGTAAAGTTGAAGAAAAACAGATGGGGGTGTGGATACTGGGAGATGATTCCGATTGTTAATAATTATATTTTTTTTCTTAAAAATTAAATGTTATTTTATCTAATAGAATAATAAACATATAAAAATGTCATCAACTCAAACTCTTAAAGCAGCAGCAGAATCGAGAGTCCGTACTGATTACACTTCTTGGCACGCAGCTGGCCGCATTCAAGGTCATTTTTACGATACATGCCCGTCAAGTTCTCATCATCTCATGAACGATGTCTATGGTCGTCCTGTTAACCAAAACACGCTTGACATGAGAGATGCCGCATGTAACCCTCATGCTCCTCACCCCCAAGCGAAACATAACCACATTCAGCGTGAAAACAATGAACGTCCTTATATCCCCATCGCAGCTTCCGGTATGAGAGGTGCAGGTGATTTTATGGGTAAAAGCCGCGATCTCATCCCTCAGGATCTTTATGGTACTGGCACCCGTGGAAACTTTATTCGTCATGGTTCTTGCGCTAATCATCTTCCCAAACCAGCCGCAGTTATTCCTCAAGTATATGCTGAGCGTCGCGTCCAGAGCAACCGCCCGCCATCACACGACACCCAGAGTCCTTATATCCACAGAGGTTAAGTTTAAAATGTAATATATTATTTTACTCATTCGAGTAAAATACTAAATTATAAATTTACGCGATAATATGATGTCTGCGACTGTCAACAAGACCTGGACCCATACCAAATCCCATCAACTTGGTTTCGTGTTGAAGATGATGAAGATGCATATCACGAGGTTTCATTTCATAATCAGCACCATATGTTTTTACAAGTTTAACTTGTTCTTTCTGTTCATCTGATGGCATCAACACGACTTTTACAACTTCTTTTTTAGGTTGGGACTTGTATGTTCCAAAACAAACTAGCGCAATTACGGCTACAATACATAGCACAATTATCAATGTTTTTTTAGTTTCACGTTTCATTTATAATTTATTTTTAATATATTACTTAAAAAAAATGATTATGTACTAGGTATAATTATAGAATATTTAGATTTGAATATTTTATTAGTATTATACATTCAAAATGAATTCTAAGAATATGCCATTTATCATAGGCGTTGAAGGTATTATAGGTGCCGGAAAGACAACTTTTATCAATGAATGCTTGGTTAAACTATTCTCGTCTAGAGGGTATAACGTAAAGGTGGTAAGAGAACCTGTGGATTTATGGACTGAAATTTTACCGTTATTTTACGAAAATCCTGAACGATGGGGATACTTTTTTCAGACAAAGGCTCTGACTGATAGAATCAACGTTATAACAAATGTTATGAACGATGAATCGATAAAACCAACAGATATCATTATATGCGAACGTGGAATAGTTTCCGATCATATTTTTATGGAAACAATGAAACATCAATCAAAAATATCTGACATGGAATATACAACATATAAATCATTATGGGATATCGTGGTGAAAACTGTTAAACAATGTATTCCAAATCTGTTTATATATCTGCGTCCTACTATAAACGAATCTATGAAACGTGTTAGAAACAGAAACAGACATGGAGAACAAGATTTAAAAATAGAATATCAAGAAATATTACAAAAAAAACATGATAATGTATTTAACAAGTTTTTTATACTTATGGATGATAATAAAATACCAGTGTTAAAGATAGAAACAGATTCAAATTTTAGAGATGATATGGATGTAAAAATAGAATTAGCCGATACGGTAGAGAAATGTATATACTCGGTGGTAGCTGATAAAGCTTAGAAATAAAATCTTTTTCTTGAAATAGAAAAAGATTATAAAGTAATACTTAATGTATCATCAAATAAAGCATGAGATGTAATGTATGCGATGGATCTGGTTATGAAAAATCTTCTAAAGAACAATGTCTAAACCCTGAACGTGTTTGTAAAGACTGTATTATAATAGATAATATTAGGTATTATAACGTTAACTATAAAACATGTAGCTCGTGTTATGGAAGCGGTGAAATATCTATTAAAATTTAGGTATTATAATGTTAAAAAAATAAGGCGTTGAAATATATAATTAAAAACATTATAACATATCAAAGGTATCTAAATTTTCAAATTTACTTTAAAAGTAAATTTGTAAACATCTTATTCTATTTTAATATTTCTAATACTATCTATGATATTTGTTTCCTTTTTAATAATAACCTCTTTAATTTCCTCTTTATATTTATTAGTCGTTTCAACGAAAAAATTATAGCATTCTTTCATAGTATCGTCATATTTTCCAGTAAGAATAATTTCTGCCGATGAAAATACAATAAAGGTTATATAACTATTTTTATTTTTATTCTTCTTGGAGTATAATTTTTCAACACTTTTTGTAAAATAAGGATTTGAGCGAGCATCATCAATGTTGTATGTGAGAATGTTATAATGAAAATTATTTGGTATATTTGTATACATTTTAATATTAACATGTGTATCAGATGTTGATTCACATTTGGACAAATGTACCATTTCTCTATATTCAGGTTTGTTCATCAAAGAGTTTAATTTTCGTTTATCTATAGCAAAATCAAGTTTAAAACCCACGTTCCTCATTACTCTATCAAATACAAATTGAATTTTGTTTGATTCATTTGATATTTTCCAATTTGTTTCAAGTCTTGATATATAGTTTTCCCATGTAATCATTATTGTCTCTACAGCATCTTCGAATCTTTTTATTCCGGCTAGTTTAAAATTGTTCTTGAAAGTCATGATATTGATATTTCTGTTGTTAACCGATAACACTATAGTTACTTGATTTAAAAATGGAACGATAGACCTAGGATCTCTACCACTCTTACATTCTGAACAAACAAAATGTAGTTTTTTAGTGTTTTTATCATAACCACCTTCTACCATTTCGGTTAAGGTAAGAGGTTTAACATATTCCTTTACAGTAAAAATTTTCTTTTCTCTATTGTTTGATTTATCTAATAACTGACATTTTGTACACCAATACTTTTTTTCTTTACTAGTCCTAATACCTCTTACGTAAATCCCGTGTTGTATACCTACAACAGAACCGTATTCTGTAATTATTTTCTTTTTATCTATATTCTTCTTTTTTGTCAATGGAGGGGTAATTTTAGCAACAGGTATAGATTTAAATATATTAGATAGATTAAATTCTACATTAGAATATACCATATAAGTTGAAGTAGAAACTGGTAAATCTTCAAATTTCTTAATCTCCATACCTACCGAAGAGTTTATAATATTGTTATACTATCTAAAAGAATATCTAAAGTTTTCATTTTTTGTATATTAAATATAAAGATGGTAGAAGAAAAACAAAAAGATAACACTTCTTCAGGAAGAGAGTTCTGGGGTCCTCCAATATGGACCACAATCCATATTTTGGCTTCCACTCTAAGACCTGAGAATGCGAGTGAATTCAAACGGTTTTTAGAAACTCTTACTCATCTTTTACCATGTGAAAGATGTAAACAGAATTTAAAAACCAAGTTAAAAATGTATCCTCCTGATAAGTATCTTTTAAATAATGATGACGCGTTCTTTTATACCTACCTTCTTCATGACGCTGTTAACGAAAATATAACTAAAACCAATCCAAAGACCCCCAAAGAGTCTCCAAATTTTGACAATATTAAGAGTTTTTACTTCAAAGGATTATACCAAGAATGTAAAGATTGTCAGTTGCAAAATACCATTTAAAAATATCAAGAAATTAGTATATAACCATGACAGATGTAATTAAAAATATGGATAAAACTACCCTTATCCACATGGGAGTGGAATTAGCGGTAGTAGGAGGTATCTCATTTTGGTTAAATCGCAAAATAAATGGTCTTAATGACAAAGTTAATGAAATGGCAGAACAACTTGGTCATTACGAAGCTATTATAGCTAAGCAAAATGAAATTATAGCAAAACACGATGCTGTATTGAGTAGTATTATGGGTGCACCTAGAACCACTCAACCTCAAGTAGAACAACCTCGACGTCGCGAGATTACTAGACAGGAGATGACACCTTCTGTAGTTTCCAAGCAAGTTCAATTTAAAGAGGATATCATTATTAATGAAGAACAAGCAGGAGAACCTGTTGATAGCATTATAGCTGAAGAATTGGCAGAATTATCAGAAGTTCAAGATGAACAAGGTACGAAAAAAAAGTAAACTGGTGTCACGAACAAACGATGAAGGAATTACAGATTCCAAAAATGAAATCGAGGCAAATTCCGAAGAGAAAGACGTCGATATTACCGAAGCCTCAGACAATGAAAGCGATTTGGAAGATAGCTCCGAAAATGATGATGAAATCACTAAACACGCCGAATTCGTCTTCAGACATAGGAACGGATATAGAAAAGCAAGTCTCAAGTATACTAAAGAGGTAAGTTATGAAAAATGGTGTGAAAATTATTCACCATATGTCGATCCAATGTTTTATATGATAGTAGAGCCATTTGTTAAAGGGTTTAAGGAGATGGCTGTTAATAAATTAGATATAAAGGACTTTTATACATTCGCGTACGAAAATTCAAGTGGTCATATTTCACCTTATATATAAAAATGTCGGGTTTAGGTTTTTGGAAGAGAGACTATATGATTATGTACAATGACGACGAATATAACGATGACGAATATAACATTGATAACGACGAGAACGATATATTATTGTTAGAAGAAATGGTTTTAGAACTATATGAAAAAATAAAATCAACACAATCTGACTTGTGTATTGATGTATTTGATGAACTGGAATTATTAGATTTGAGAAATTGGTTAGCCTATTATATTCCAGATATTAATTTGTGTTTTGAATAATTCTTTTCACAAGTGTGAAAAGAAGAGTAATATATTCATTCAAGCACTCATGTTTGCTTTTATTACTGGATGTGGAAAATAACCAATCAAATCAAAATCATTGATATCCATTTCTTCAAAACTCTTGTCCTTTATACTCTTATCAATTGTTAATATCGGTTGAGTTCTGGCAGAACGTTCAAGTTGCTCCATTACTTGATTAATATGATCGGTATATATATGAGTATCTCCAAAAATCATAATTAATTTATCCGGTACTAGGTCAGTTTTCATAGCAATTATATGAGTCAACACAGTATATGATAACATGTTAAAAGGAACACCTAAAAAGAAATCCGCGGAACGTTGATACATTTGACACGAAAGTTTATTGCCATTCACGTAAAACTGAGCAGTCATATGACATGGAGGAAGTACACCTTCAAAAATTTTATTTGGATCCCATCCACTCAAAATTAATCGTCTGGAAGTCGGATTATTCTTTATTTCATTTATAATATAATTAATTTGGTCGAATCCTTTATTAGTGTAATCAGCGTGGCAATCTGTGTATTCTGCACCAAAATGCCTCCAATTAAAACCGTAAATAGGGCCACAATCTTCAGGTTTCAGATGTTCAAGATTTACACTCTTTTTATATTCCGTGGTTGTATTACCATTCCATATTTTACAACCAGAGTCTACTAGTTCATTCACGTTCGTAGAACCTCTAAGAAACCATAGTAGTTCTATAATACAACTCTTCCATGCCACTCGTTTTGCTGTTAATACTGGTGCATATTTAGATATATCAAACTCCATTTTGTTTCCAAAAGATGAATATGTACCGGTACCTGTTCTATCATTTCTAATACTCTTACTGGACGAAATAATTTTATAACATAACTTATTGTATTCTTTTTCACATGTTATAACACGATCACGTTTTTCATATGTTAGAAATCTATAATACACATTTTCATTCTCATCGTAGTATTTTTCAGAATATTCTGAAAGTACATAACACGATGGAATTTTAGGAAAAAATTTATCACATTGATAATCCTTGTCTATAACTGTAATATAGATTTTTGTCAATCTATTAGTGTCCATAAAATATTTATATATTTCTTCACCACCGGCAATAATCAACTCTTCACTTGAATTATATTCTAATATATCCGTTTTATTACTTTTGCTTAGTACATGGACATGTCTATCTTTTAGTACACTAGGAAGACTTTCGAAAGTCTTTCTACCCATGAATACATGTTTTCCTATGGTTTTTTGTTTGAAAAATTTTAGATCGTTAGATATATGCCAAGGTATAACACCTTTCTTGGCTATACCGAATTTTTTATCCACGCATACAATAGCGGATACACTTTTCATGTTTCTTGTTTAATAATAAAATGTATACGATGTATTTAAATATCGTTTTTAAAATATAATATTACCTATATAGGTAATATTTTAATATAATTATCTTATTTATAATCCTGGTATACTTACATTTTCAATATCATTGCTTACCATATTTATCATTCTCAAAACAGTATAATACTGATCATTAACCTTAACCTGATTTCTAATATCAGGATAAGAATCAGTCATTCCATCTCCCATAATCCATATTTGTGTAGCTTTAGACGAGTCTTCGTCTCCTATTTGAAATGACGTAGTTTCATTGGATTCGTCGCATTTTCTATATGACTGTAATGCTTTATATGTTTCTAACCATTGTATTGGATCTCTTGTCATCATACTAATTTCCGCGTCAGATGGAAGGCTGGTACCTCTCTTTAGCGTAGTAATAACACATGATGCTATTTTACCTACAAAACTTTTATCAGTACCTTTACCACCTAATGTAAAACTACCTGAAATAGAATACAATTGGGTATTGATACTATCCCAGTTAGATGTATCCAAATCATTATTTGTATATTTTAACATATTACTTGATACAACCCCTGTACCAAGGTCAACTATTCTTATACGTATTTGTTTATTTAATTGATCATTTGTGGCATTACTATAACGTGTACCATTATAATCAATATAGATACCATACCAATCTGATACTCCGGAAGCTACTTCTCCGCAGTATTTAATACTTGAAGTTGAAGAACCTCCATCGCCCCATTTAATATACACAGACCCGTTTCCATGTACATATAAACCGATAGTATTATTACCAGAACCTTGAATCCATAATACTTGTTGGGTATTAACACCGCCCCATTTGAAAACTGTACTTATAGCCCATGGTCTTGAATTTATATGGTCAGAAGTTAAATCAATATTTGTATCTTGTATTATTTCAGTCGATAATACGTTCATTCTCAATGGATTTGTACTACTTGAATTATATCTCTGCGAAGCATACTGATTTGTACCGTCAAAATCTAAAGCCTTACTCCAAGAAGTTGTAAGTTGATAAGACGAACCAGATATAGGCAAATCACGTCCTGCGTCAAAAGATCCACTTTGATATGTATTGTAAAAATATATCCTCAATGGTGGAACATCTACAGGAATGTCAAAGGTTAAACCTTTGTATCCATATGTTGTATTGGGATTTCCTGTGTTTGAATTATCAAAAGGAGTTATATTTGTAGTGTATGCGGTATATGGAGCATCTTTTAATCTAAATTCTATAAAATCTCCGGACTCCATACTTGGATCGTATATAAATGTATAAGTGTATCCAGCGATAACAGACGGAGCGTTATAATTTAGACCTGGAGCATGCTGGCCTCCTACATCATAATATGTAGATTGAACTTGTCCAAATTGTCCATTTCCATTTGATGCTTCCCCTACAAGTATCGTACGATTATTCCATGGAATTCTAATTTGTTGTAAACCACTTGTAGTCAAGTTTACTTGTCCTCCATTATTAACAGCCATAACTATAGTTAACGTCTGATTTGTTTTGGACATGTCTGACGCAAATGTTGGTAAAGATACAACTCTTGAAAAACTACCTCCGTTATTAATTCCGGGTTGTGTATTTATATCGCCAATATTACAAGCAATAACATGAAGTGATTCTCCATCCCATTCAATTGCATAATCATAATATGCGTTTGTTGTAGATGTAATATTAACTTCACTCTTATTGTTTGTACCTGCAGCGTTAGCTCTAATGTGTGAATTAAATCCATTAGTAATAGCTTCTATCCTAACAACAGCGTGAAAGTCCTCAACAAGTTCTACATCGCTCCACATAGAATTATTTCCGTCTTTTGGAACTCCTATAAAAAATTTGTTTAGATTTTGAGGTAGATAAGGTAAAACGTTTGCTTCTATCCATGTTCTTGGTATGATATATCTATGATTAATTTTCAATTGTTCTGTTAAGGTTACTACAGCATCGTTTTGCGTCCCGTCTCCTAATAATGTCAAGGATCCCATAACACCGGTATTTAAAGGATCTACAAATCCTGAAGGTGGAGAAGTTGTACCAGAGCCAATATTCACAAGTGTAAAATTAGGCATAAAAACATTACTGCCTCTTAGTCCAGAATATAAAGTTAATGTTTTAGGACCGGAATAAGGACTTGAGGAATCACTTGTTTTAAGAACAACACCATTTCTTTCGAGTTCAAAAATACCATCATTTCTATATCTCAAAACGAATTGGGCGCCAGTATTTGTACCTTCAGGAGCTTCTAAATGAGTGTTATCATCCCATCCTGTTAAGTTATAATGACTAGCATTAGAACCTATCCAGCCTCCAAAAATAACAAATCTTAAATCCCAGCTACCAGTATTTGATAAATTTCCAGCTGTTTTCAATAATTCGCCTGAAGCATTTAAAAATCCCATAGAGGGTGCTATACCATCACCCTCATTTCCAGGAACACCATCCAAATTACCTAACCACCTAAGTTCTTGTCCAGGAGATATAGCATAATTGTAATCTAAAACACACGATTCTTTCTGAGGACCTGAAGTTATCGCTTTATTTGGCTGTACAAAATTACCTTTAAATTCTGTAAAATCTGTTAAATTACCCAAAGAACTATTATCTGTTATAGTTATAGTAAATGTTTCATTAGTTGTACCATATGAATTTGATCTACTAATAGTCAATGTTGTAATAACATCAGCGCTAACATATGCTGTAGTACCTGTTATATACCCGTTATTATAAGACAACCCGATATTTGCAAGTTTTGTTGTAAAATCCGGCGTGATACTTATAGGAGTAGTATCATTTGCATTCAAGAGTTGTATGTTTACATTTTGATTTTCAGTAAATGTGTAATTTGAAACATTCAATAATACAGGTTGATATAAATTATCAGAATTAGTTGGAATTTCAGTATAAATTATAGAGCTCGTATTTGAGGGAGCAGAAGGCCCAGCACTTGTACTACCAGTATCGGGTATATACCATGTTGTATTTGTCGGTTCATCTATAAATACCATAGCTTGACTCGTCCCACTTCCTCCATTCTGTATATCTACATAATTTGCTTCTTCTTGAGTTGCGAATAATGGATAATAAAAACTTCCATCAGGAGACTCGATATATCTATAAAATAATGCTGGTGCTCCTTCATTCTTTGAATAAATCAAAGGTGTTTCGACAAGTGTTGTTTCCCCGTCCCACAATTTAACAACAAGAAAATAATGTCCGTGATGAGTTAATGTATTATGTCTCGATGTTAATATCCAATCGTTAGAACGTCCATAATCCATATACCATAAAGATATATAATTGTTTTGATCTATACCAACTTTGAATAATGCACCTTCGCTATTATTTAAATTTGTAAATCTATCTTGAACAATACTATTGTATCTAATCATTTTATTAGTATCGCTTCCACTCCATCCTTCCCCGTATACAATTCCATGTGAACATCCATAATTTTCAAAGGGTTCTGTATACGCCCCATAATCTTTGAACGCATTTCCCCATTCTAATCCTGCCGCGGGTGATGTTTCGTTATCGTCTGCCATTTCTGAAAGATGTCCTTCTTCTAAAGAACCAAGTCCTAAAACAAATTTTCCATTGCCTGCGATTTTCACAGTGAAAAATTCTCCAGGTGTATCAATAGTTTCTGTACTCCAGTACCTTGAACCATGCCCCGAAACATCATTTATATTAGCGGTCTGTAAATGTAAATCACCTCCTGAGTTCACGGTAGTTGGAGTTGTACCTTCACTATGATTTCCGCTAACATCAACACCCGTAAGTATAGTATATGTAGGTACAAACGAACCACCTCCACCCAATGGAAGGTTTGTAAATAATGCATTTAGAGCATTAACCACACCTGTTTCATCAGTCCCTGCAGCATTATTTGTAATTGTGATATTACTGTATACCAGTCTATTATAAAGCAAATGTTGACTGAATGCAGGTAAAGCGATAATATTAAGTGTACCGTCTCCGTTTCCTACAGCTTTTATAGAGTTTATGGAAAATTGTTTTCCATCGCTAATTAAGATTGTAGTATCTGTTAATTCTCTTTGAAAGTCAAGTACTGTTTGAATATTATCCATGATACTTGGACCCTTGGTTGGAATTGCAGATAACAAATTTATATGATGATGATTTTCAAATACGTATCCAAACTTTTCAATTACAAATTCATTTTGTCCTGCGTGTACTAAAGATATAGGGGTCGTCTCTTGTGTGTTTATTGACATAAGGTATATCTCTTCATCGTTCTCCGCATTCCCTATAGATGTTGGGTCTAACGTCAATTCTATTCTTGGAAGAGTTGTATCTACAGTATCAAGAAAATCTGAACTTGTACCTGAAATGTAAAGTAAACATTTTCCAGAAGGAATATTTAGATTTGAATACACTATTTTTGATCTAAACCACGTGTTATCATTAGCATCACCTTTACTTCGTGTATAAATAACAATATATGGATACGATGTTGTATTTCTAAATTCTGCAATAAAATACAATGCATTCAATTCTCCAAAAGTATTATTTATAGATATATTTGATCCGTAAAGATACCATGTTATATTTTTATGCTCTGTATTTTTGTAGTACCACCCTGGTTTTGACATAGGGTCTCGTGTTGCTTTTTCACCATCTCCAAAAAAATGTGTTAACGTGTTTTTAAGCGTTGAAATTGTACTTCCGTCTACAAACGGCGAACCGTCAATTCCTTGAACTCCTGTTGGTCCTTGAACTCCTGTTGGTCCTTGAACTCCTGTTGGTCCTTGAACTCCTGTTGGTCCTTGAACTCCTGTTGGTCCTTGAATACTTTCACATTTATCCCATTTTACTCCATCCCAAAATACAAGCTCACCTCTTCTCCAATTTTTAACGCCTCCAATATCTGTATTTCCGTCTTGACTTACAATGTAAAAACTTCCTGTAAGATGAGAATTGTCTGAAGATAAAAGAGACGGGGAATTAGTTTCTGCATTCCATAATCCTAAAAAGCGTACATTATCTCTTATAGCTCTTGAAACAATAGAATTTGTATTAATGGTATTTGGTATAAAATTATTTTGTATTGTAAACACCATTTACATTTTACCAATTAAATATTTTTCACTTTCAAAGTGAAAAAAAATATATACATGTATACCCCATGTATTCACGTATTTATGTTGAGTTTTCTAAAATTTCAATTCTTGTTTTTAAATCTTTTATTTCTTTTAATAACCCTTTTATTGCTCCTAACGCTACACCATCTAAATCTATAGTTCCAAGAGATAATAATTCTTCGCCACTTTTACTTGAAGTATATGTTGAAGTTCCTTCGGTATCTAACATAGGTTTATCAAGTTGTTCATACCAATCTTGAGCCATAGGTCCTATACTACGTTTAGTTCCATTTATCATGTTATATTCATATATAGGGATATTATCTACACTTTTAAGAATTTCGTCGTAGTTTACTTCAACAATATTCTCTTTTTTATTCCTATCCGATGTACTATCCCAGACACCACTACCTGAATTAAAAAATACACCAACCCCAGATTCATTTGTAAATCTTGCACTACTGCTACCAGATGTACCTATTATAACTTGAAACGTTCTATTACCCGATAAATCATAAGCTGTACCATCAGTCCATAAGAAAGAATTACTTGAACTTACAGTGGCGTTTTGACCGCACGCAATAGAATAATTACCACTTATATCATTATTATTACCACCTAATATTGTAGAAGCTACACTTCCCCCGCTTATATCATTATTACTACCACCTATTATTGCCGAACTTACTGAATTATTTGTAATATTATTACTACTACCTGAACCTATAAAAGAATCAGATGAATTTGACGATATATTATTACTACTACCTGAACCTATAAAAGATCTATCTGAATTTGACGATATATTATTACTACTACCTGAACCTATAAAAGAATCAGATGAACTTGACGATATATTATTACTACTACCTGAACCTATAAAAGATGATAATGAATTCCCACTTATATCATTACCACTACCTGAACCTATAAAAGATTCAATTGAATTATTTGTAATATTATTACTACTACCTGAACCTATAAAAGATTTTTCTGAATTAATTGTAATTTCATTACTATTACCTGAACCTATAAAAGAATAATCTGAATTATTTGTAATATTATTATTACCACCTGAACCTATAAATGATTTGGACGAATTCCCGCTTATATCATTCTGATTACCTCCACAGATAACTGAAGCACCAGAATTACTTATTTTATTTTGATCTCCACCACAGATAACTGTGTTAGTTGAACCTGTAATTTCGTTAGCGAGACCTCCTCCTATATACGCCAAATTAGCACCACTTATTTTATTTTTATCTCCCCCAGAAACTGTAGCTTTTGCAGAATCCGTAATTTTATTTTCTTGACCTCCACCGATACTTGATGATCCTCCACCTCCACTAATATCATTTTCAAGACCACCTGAAATTACTGATGTTTCACTATCTAATATTTTATTTAAATTACCCCCGCCGATAACAGATTTAACACCACTCGTATCTATTACATTACTTCTTCCTCCCAATACTGAAGAATATGTAGCTTCAGCTTTATTGTTAACACCCATAGCTACAGATCCTAACCCTATAGGTGCAGTTTCTGCACCATTGGTGAATTGTCCAACCCTAAATGCGCCTACACCTGTATCTGAATCTTCTCCTATAAATACTAATTTATACCCTGATTCTGTAGTCGAATCAACGCCAAAAACAAAATTCTCGCCACTTGCATCAAGTTCTTTAAGTTTAATGTTATCTCCGTCTCTTTCAAAAACACCTCCAGAAACATCAATATTATTTATATCACCTCTTAATTTTTTTAATGCAGAATTTATTGTTCTCAAACTTGTAGAAGTTGAATCTTGAACATTCATATTTATTATAATATTTGAATAAAAAATTCAACAAAATATTACCCTAAAGGGTAATATATTATTCAAAAAAAATCATTATATTATTTACCTCGAACCTGTTCTATCCATCATTCTGAAACCTCTAAGTTTAGATGCTCTGGATTTTAGACGAAGTGTATATGTTGAACCTCTAACGAGGTCAGCAGTGTATGCGGGAAGGTTTTCTGTAATAGGAAGGACGAATAATCGCGAGTGAGACCCGAATCCTTGACTGAAATGAACGTCGGGAAGTTCCACTTTGTCGTCGAGAGGGCCGATAGCCCTAAATCTATCACGGGGATTTGGAGAGCCTACAGCCATTGATTCTACAGCAACAGTATAATATTGTTTGGGAAATGTAGAGTCAAAGTTGAAGAAAACAAAATCTAGCGCGTTTAAACGCCCAGGAATAAAGTGAGGCACGTTGATCCAGTGGTTGTGAGTTCTCGATTGATCGTATTGTCTATGTGGAAAACTCATTTTATTTGTTATTATACAAAATATTAATTTATAGAAATATTATAAATGAAAAAACCAGTTTGTGCAAGTTGTGAAAAATTTGACACAAAAGTTGTTAAATCTAAAGAACAATTGAAACCATCTTGGTTATCAAAAGTTGATTACGTTAAAAAATTTATTAATTCTCATGAACACCGTCTTTCATATCCCGATAAATACGATTCTGTCATTAGAATAAAATTAAACAATAAATATCAAGGTAGAAAAATATTATATTGGGGTGCAAACGAAAAATCTCACAATACACCGCTAGTCAAGGGTGCCAAGCAGGCATATGGAAATTTTGAAAACAGTGGGGTTGCAAGTATTAATAGTAAAGGCATAGCAGTTGTTAAATTAATGTGCCCTCAGGTATATAGAACGGGTCATACGTCTTCAGAAAAGACTACGTTTTTCCGACATATGCATTATGTAATAGAAAACGCTAAAGGTAATTGGGGTAATCAAATATATACAAAAATTTTAAATTGTGATTATAGTATTGACAAGTTGATATCAGAAAGAAATAGTGGATATACTGTAATTCTAAACACTTTACCATGCGAATTATACGGAAAAGATCATATATTGGGTTCATATAATCTTCCATATAATAATATAAAATCAATGACTAAAAAGGAACTTGTATCATGGATTGTAGATGTAACCGAGATACATTATCCAAAATTATATAAAAAATATATAAAAACAAAGAAAATTAACCCATCAGAAATTCATATTATAACATATTGTCAAAACAAAGATTGTAAAGCATCAACAATTGCTATTAAAAATCTCGTTGAAAAGGGGTTTGTTAATGTAAATGAATACAATGGTGGCATGGAAGAATATCGAAAGAAATTTAAACATGACTTATAATTTTGTTTCTATACTTTAGTAAGTATGGAATGGAAAAAATATATATTCAACATCGATGCATTTGTATTTATATGTCTTATTATTTTTATTATTTACATCATATATAAAAAGGGAAGAAAGACAAAATCGATTGGAATTCCATTTGTTAAAATTCCCAAATCCAAAAAATCTAAAAAGAGTTCTAGCGAAAGGAAAAAGAAGAAAAAATCCAAATTGAATAAACACGAAGAAGAGTGTAGAAGAATATTTCAAAATATATATAGAGTTGAATTTAAATCAGTTAGACCTAAATGGCTTAAAAATCCCGCTACAAAGAAAAATCTTGAACTTGATGGTTTCAATCCTAGTATAAAAACTCCAATTGGTAAAGGCCTAGCTTTCGAATATGACGGTAGACAACATTCTAATTATATTCCTCATTTTCACAAAAACGGAGTCAAAGAATTTGAATACCAAGTTATGAAAGATACTTGGAAAGACGAGAAATGTAAAGAGATGGGTGTAATGTTGATAAGAATACCCCATTTTGTAGCTTTTCACGATTTGGAAAGATATATTAGAATGATACTCAGACGTAAATGGAGTGTTACCCCTGGAAATGCTTATAAAAATTTTACAGAGTCTATTAATATATATGATTGATTCATATAGTTATTGTTTAGGGTATATAAAGATACTTCTTTAGATATATATCTAAAGAAGTATGAATTCACTCACTGACATAGACAAGTATCGACTATCAAATGCATGGGAATGTATTCTTGGACAATTTTTTAATTTATGTATAGAAAAGTCAATTGAAAATGGAAGTGGAATATCTGTATTTAAAATGTTATCAAAACATGAAAAACAAAAGGATGCTAATCAATCTAATTGCGCATATAACTATATAACGAATGATACATCTCAATGGAAAGTTGCACTAGGACCTTACAAAGATGAAATTATTGAGAGTTATGATGCTGATAAACACGTTATTATAAGCGTTCACATTCCATCTACAAATGGACAGGATGAAACTATAGGTAATACAAGAATTTTTAATAAAGAAAAAGGTAACCCTATTGAAATATTATTACAATAAAATAAATACATATCTTAGATATGGTTAATGTTAATGCGGTAGAGATTGAATCTATAGATTATGATTATGTCCCCGGGGAGAGACAGTCAAGAAGAACTTGGCAGATTACTCTCAGAAGACCTATTGAAGAAGGGTTTATACGTATTGGAATGGTAATTAAACTTCATTCTCAAGATACACCAGAGAATATTATAGAAGATGATAAATATTTTAGAGTAGATGATATACATGGTAGAGTTCTATTAGTTACTGCTCTGAATAGCATGAATCTTAGAACAGAATCCGATATACGTCTTGTCAATATAAACGAACATATTCACTCTACCCATCCTAGAGCTGTGAACCAATTTATATACAAAAATAGACCTATTGTATATGGGAATGGTCTTCATCATAAAAGAATGGGAAGAAGTCTTTATACGGCTCGTCCAATGTATCAAAATTCCGCTAAAGGGTATATATCATTTCCTCATTAGACTAATTTATATTAATCTTTATACATAAATATAAAGATTTATGGGTGTTTTTTTATTTTTTTTTATTTTTTTTTATTTTTTTATTTTTTTATTTTTATTTTTTACTATTCTTCTTCTTCGTCTTCTTCTTCGTCTTCTTCTTCGTCTTCTTCTTCGTTATCTTCTTCTTCTTCGTTATCTTCTTCTTCTTCGTCTTCTTCTTCGTTATCTTCTTCTTCTTCGTTATCTTCTTCTTCTTCGTTATCTTCTTCTTCTTCGTTATCTTCTTCTTCTTCGTTATCTTCTTCTTCTTCGTTATCTTCTTCGTTATCTTCTTCGTCTTCTTCGTTATCTTCCACACTTGCATCAGAATCTACTTCTTCCTCTTCCGCGGTTATATGAACTGAAATAATATTACTAAGTTTTTCATTTATAAGACGCGCTTGTTCTAGATGAAAAGAAAGTTCTTCCTGTAACTTTTTAATTTCATCTTGTTTAGATAAAGATTTAGGAGCAGCTTTTGCTTTAGGAGCAGCTTTTGCTTTAGGAGCAGCTTTTGCTTTAGGAGCAGCTTCAGACTCGTTATACGCATGCTGAAGATCAACAATGCGAGGTTTTCCAGGTTTACCATCGATGCGTTCCACACTATCAGCATCAATACCTTTTTCCTTGAGCATGTTTACCAAATCTTCTCTACTAACACGAGCCTTTTTAGAACCGTTTGGTGTCTTACGAGCAGGAAGTTTTTTAGGAACTTCCTCTTGTTTATCACCAGCTTTTTCCATTTCTTCATCGAGGCGCGCCTTCAAATCCTCAACGCGAGGTTTCCCAGACTTGCCATCACTACGTTTGACATCCTTAGCTTGAACACCATACTTCTCAAGAGAAGCAGTGATATCAGCTTTTGTTTGACGAACCATGATTGCTTTTGAAAGAGTTGATTTTCGATAGTATATTTAAATATCTATAGATGCTAATAACGGCGTGGCATCGGAAAAAAATTTCATTTTTTTCAAAATTTGAAAAAATAGTTTTTTAATAATTTGAGAAAAATGTATACTAGTTAATTTACAGTTAATATTTTGTTTGTAATTATTATATTATAATGACTACAAGAAAAATAAATGTTCCGTTAAATCAAGTCAGAGATTACAACGTAACTCAAGGTATGTCTCACCCATCTAATTTACAGATTCTTAGAGATTATGGTGTGAGATATGTTACAGTTGAAAATTCCTCTACAGAACCAATAGGAGTAGCGATATCCGCATCCGGTTTACCCGAAAGAGTTCCTCCTATAAATTTTAGTCTGGCAGGAGGTGAGATAAGACACCTTGGTATAAACTCTTTTGGAGGGCCTATGCAATTTATACATATAATTGACCTTCAGACAAAAAGAAGGGTAGCTGATCCTTATGCATTCAGAACTGATGCTAATCAATTTGTATTAAGAGATGGTATAAATAAATGGTTCGTTCATTCTTTCAAGAGACCGTCGTATTCACCCGCCAGGTAAAAATGAAATATTTAAAAAATATCAGATTAAAATATTTTATATTGTAAATGATGGAGAGGTGTAATTTTAAAAACTGCAACAAAAAGTTGCCATTGTCTTCTACTAAATGCAGATGTGGTCAAAGATTCTGTAGTAAACATAGATTACCCGAAATTCATGATTGTTCATACGATTATAAATCAGAATATAAAGATAGATTAAAACAACAAAATCCTACTATAAAGGCTGTCAAAATAATTAAAGTATGAATCGATTATATGAACTCGGATTATTGGATAAAGAAAATAAGGATTGTCAATTAACCAATTGTGATAAAAATTATCTATATGAAAAGGGGTTATTAGATAAGTGTAAATGCGAAAATAAATAGAACTTTTTTCATTCAATCGAATGAAAAAACAATACTAAAAATATTAATAACTAATTGTAAATGTCAGAAATCGAAAATTATTTTGATTCTAGTGTAGCGGTAAAAGAATTGAAAGATACTGATTTCGATGAATATGCAACTTCTAATATTAAAAATAAACATACGGGTATGGTTTTATATTACGCTCCATGGTGCGGGTACTGTAAAAGAATAAAACAAGATTATGAACGCGCGGCGAAAATATCACTTTTCTGTGATTTTTTCGCGTTTAATTGTGAAAAAAATAAACATCATTACAATAAAATCAAACAGGATACACCTGAATTAATTCAGGGATTTCCTACTATTATACTGTATAAAAACGGAGAACCTTATGAGAAATTTGACAAAGAAAGAACTGTTGATAAATTTTTAAGTGCGTGTATGGAAATGTGTAAATAAACATAAAGATAAATTATTTATATACAATATGGATTTGGATAGTATTTTCAACGAAGCATCTAAAAACTACATTGAACCGGAACGAGAGTTAAGCTTTAGTGATAGATTAATAAAAGAAATCGAGAATGATTTCAAAGGTATTAAATCAATAGAAAACGTTAGGACAGATGAAAAGAAAGTTTTGTTAAATAATCTATCCAAGTATGAAAATCTTCTTAGGAAATTAAATAAACAAAAGAGAAATATAAAAATTTCAAATTCTTCTAGAAGACAACGTGTAATGGAAGAAATTAGAAACAAAAAGATTGATCTTCAAAATAAAATCAACCAGACAAAACTACATTTAGATGATTTGGCTATAGAATGTGGAGAAGATGAAGGAATAAAGAAAGCAAAAGCTCAATTTCAAAATAAAGATTCGGAACCTTACAAGTCTTCGGGAATGACTCCATACGACCAAGACTTTTTTTAAAAAAATGAAAAATATAATTTTTGTTTACAAGTATTGTGTAAACAACCAGTAATCATGACAAACACTATTAAGATTTCCGAGCCTATCCAGGCTAAAATTAGAAAAAATTTTATTAAAAATATTACCGATAACGATAATGGATATTTCTTTTTTAGACGCGTAGAGAGATATTTTGGTATTAACGAGCCTGTGATTTATAAGTATTCTTCACCTGGTAAATATCATGAAATTTCTCGCGAAGAATATGAAAAACTCACACCCGAAGAGCGTTTAAGATATATCAATATCAAGTATAGAAATTTTACCGCTAAAACACGCGCTAATCCCATCCGTGATGATAAATTTGACGGGATAAATATTTATCTGACGAAATATACTTATTCAGAAATTGACGTTTCTAAAAATTTTACTTTTGAATTTGGTGATCATAGAAAATATGGCGCCCCTTGCACTCCAATACCAAATGACTTGATATTTGGATACATATCAAAGGATACTTATAATAATTATAAAGAAAAACATAACGACGACCCAAAATTTCAATTAAGAGCTGATAAATGGTTTATAGCATCAGAACAGTTTCTTAGAGCTTGGACTCTGATAGTAAACGGTAATGATGATATTAGTGTTAAAGTTCCTGCCAAATATATTGGTACAGACGAATACGATGTTGTTCTTCGTAAGAAGCGATTTCAAAGCAGTCGATTGATGACAAATACACTTCTTAAACGGCAAATTCTTCAACTCGAAAAATCGGGTAAGCCTCTTTCTGAAGAAGAGGTTGATGATTTATTCTGGTTTAATAGAACAGAGTTTGTTTCCAGACAATGGGTTGACGTCTGGGCTTGTATGGTAACTATGCTTACATATGGAGAAATTCCTTGTTATTTCAATAGGATGATTGCATATGATTCTGAAGTTCAGAGACCTAGATGGAATATACCAGATGATTTAGTTCGCATGTTTTTTGTAAGGTTTGCGGACGATATTGAAACAAAAGATTTAATCGGTTATGATGAGTATATAAAAAGCGTAAATTTGGATTCTAAAAAATTATTTTTCGAAAATATCACTTCTATCGTATTTAATGTACCACAATGTAATATGTAATATATAATATAAAAATCTTTACCCCGAAGGGTAAAGATAAATTTAAGTTATATATTAATATAATTATGTTAATATTTAATATAATACAATATACTAAAATGGCCGAGTTAACCGTGAATGAACAGATAATCTTAGCCAGAAGTAGACAATGGACACCTGAAGTTGATAAACTTTTAAGAAATTGGAAACGTAGAATAATGCTAAGAAGAAATGGTCATAATAATATTGCAAGAAAATGGTCTAAACGTCATTATACGATAGGCGTTCCAGCTACGATCATCACAGCTATAACATCAACAGGTGTTTTATCTACATTTAGAAATTGTGATGAAAATACGGATGATGGTACTTGTGATTTGAACCAATATCTTCGTTTAAGTATAGGTATAATTGGATTGGTAGATGTTGCCTTAACAGCTGTTATGACATTTATGAATTATCAAGAAGCAGCGGCGGACCATAAAGATGCCGCTGATAATTACGACTCTTTATATGGAACAATAGAAAGTTTGTTAACAATGCCTATATCGATTAGAGGAGATCCGGTATCAACTCTTCAGACTATACGCAAAGAATATGATGATAATGTTAGAAAATCTCCAAATCTTCCAGGAGAATATCAAGAATTATCTTATAGAGTATTGGAACAAAACACACAATCTGCGAATCAAAATAGTTTTATTATACCAAAACCCACTGCTAAAGATATTAACACGAGAAACGCTGAAGGTAGTATGAGAACGACAATCTTGAAGTCTGTTGTAGATGATATTATGAATCCAGACAAGGACAATGAATCAACTAGAACGTCATCTACATCATCAGAAGAATACGAAACAATTATTGCACAAGAAAACAATTTTGATTCGGATGACGATGATAAACAAGTTTGCTTATCATTCGATTTGGATAGAGTTTCAAGTATAAGTTCAACGGTAGGGGATTCATTGGAGTTATATAATTATGAAAGAAATATGACAAGATCTAGATTGAGATCTTTATCTACAAATTATAATAATAGATCTAAAAGTATAGACGAAGGTTATTTAAGTAGAATTAAACAAGGCATAAAGCGTGTTTCTAAAAAAGAGGAGGTATAAATTTACGGTGAAAGTTCTGATGACCATCAGAACTTATATTTAGTTATTAGTTTTAATAATTATGGATTTTCTAATGCTAAAACTCTTGCGAGTAAATCAGAAATCTGCGATTGCTGAGTTGCATTTTCAGCTTGAAGAGCTGAAATCTGCGATTGTTGAGCAGAAATCGTAGTTTCTTGCTCTTCAAGTTTTGAAATCACACCTTTTAATCCAGCCAAAGTTATACTATTTACATCAGAATTTGTAATTTTTAATTTTTGGTCTTCGGGTTTTGTTGAACAATATGTTGAAACTGGATTTCCACTTATATCAACTGTCAAATTCCCGTCGTCCAAACAATCGTAAAAATTTTGAGCCATAACACCCAAATTTCTTGTGGAATACCCTTTATAACTCCACTCGTAAACTTTTAGGTTTTTGACTTTATTCATAACTGTGGTGTAATCAAGTTCATTGTAATTTTCTTTGAGGTTTATATCACTCGGAAATGTCCAATCGGTTTGTCCTGCAAGCAAACTTGCACCCACCAACTGATTACCACTACCAAAAGTTCCAAAAAATACAGCTAATTCATCACTAACATTCTGGTACGCATCAACGAAAAAACCATCGTTATCAGTTATTGTACTATCTACAACATTAACGCCCAAATCAATCCTTTTACCATTACCCCACCTAAAACAATTATCACCCTGTGATCCTGTATTTGCGCCTAAAACAACGTTATTATCTCCAGTACTACTTGCATTTCGACCTAATATAAAATTATAATTACCTTCAGCTGTATTACTCCCACCAGAAACAAAACAATCAACACTGCCATTTATATTATTATTACCACCTCCTATTATAGCACAACGAGTGCCGTCTGTAATTGTATTATTATCACCAGCTGCTACAATAGAACCGTCTCCAGAAACAGCGTTATCTACTCCTAAGACAATACCAAATCTACCATTAACGGTGTTATTCAAACCATGAACCAGGCAATACTCAGCACAATTTTGAGCAGCAGCATTTACATTATTACCAGGTTTAATAACGTTTCCTTCACCGCCTAAAATAACAGAACCTCTCATTTTGGATGTACCAGGCAAAGCAGCAAATTCTATTCTATTACCCAAACCTCCACCAATTACGGTATATTCACCTTTACTAATATTATTTCGTCCTCCAAGTACAGCAGAATAATTACCTCGAGTAGTATCAACAAATTTTTCAGATGTAAGCATTTTGGTTTTGGTTAAAGCAATACCGTAAAAATTAGCAATATCCAAATCATTTTCATCTATAGCCGGTGTTATATCATTATTATTATTTAGATAGTACCTAATACCAGGATTTAGATTTGTATTAAAAGAATTAACTACCGCATCAGATACTGGAAATTTAATAGCACCAACTTCATTTGGACCAATTGAATTACTAAATACAGTACCCGGTATTTGATACCTACTACTAATACCACCTACAAATTTTGCGATAAAAATATCAAATAAACCACTTGCAGTTAACTCACCTGCATTCCCGAAATCAGCTGTACCCCTAAGGTACCCTGTAATATAAGAATTACCGAAATTATCAACGGCGATACCATAACCTACGTTAGTAGAATTACCACCAGCTCCTTCAGCCCAAATAAAATCACCATTAGAATCAAGTTTTGCGATAAAAATATCAATTGGACCACTTGAAGTTAAAATAATATCATCCCCGAAATTAGCTGTACCTTCAAATAGCCCTGTAATATAAGAATTACCGAAATTATCAACGGCGATACCATAACCTTCGTCATCATTACTACTACCACCAGCTCTTTCAGCCCAAATGAAATTACCATTAGGATCAAGTTTTGCGATAAAAATATCACGCCCCCCACTTGCAGTTAAAGTATAATTCCCGAAATCAGCTGTATCTGCAAATTGCCCTGTAATATAAGAATTACCTGAATTATCAACGGCGATACCACGTCCTTCGTCATTATTACTACTACCACCAGCTCTTTCAGCCCAAATGAAATTACCATTAGAATCAAGTTTTGCGATAAAAATATCAATGCTCTTACCACTTGAATCTAAAGTACCTGCATTCACGAAATCAGCTGTACCTTGAAATCGCCCTGTAATATAAGAATTACCGAAATTATCAACGGCGATACCATTACCTTTGTCACTACTACTACCACCAGCTCCACCAGCTCTTTCAGCCCAAATGAAATTACCATTAGAATCAAGTTTTGCGATAAAAATATCACCGACTCCACTTGCTTCTAAAGTAATACTCCCGAAATTAGCTGTACCTGAAAATTTCCCTGTAATATAAGAATTACCTGAATTATCAACGGCGATACCACGTCCTTCGTCATTATTACTACTACCACCAGCTCTTTCAGCCCAAATGAAATTACCAT